>Ga0137427_10000244_pt1 | contig 30340 bp, 27 predicted proteins | sample EasRivERMZT700_2_FD_102309 | JGI IMG/M metagenome (GOLD analysis project Ga0137427, IMG submission 102309) | Soil microbial communities from meander-bound floodplain in the East River, Colorado, USA - East River MetaG ERMZT700_2 | ecosystem: Environmental > Terrestrial > Soil > Floodplain ...
GTTGACGCGGTCGCGCCAGCCGTTCTCGTCGCGCTTGACCGACGCCATCCGGCTCTGGAAGCCGTGGCAGGCGAAACAACGCCCGACGAGCACGTCCTTGCCCTTCAGCACCTGGTTTCCGAGCACGTCGGGAAACAGCTCCGTACCCTGATATTGCGATAGCTCGGCCCACTTCACCTTGCCGGTCTTGAGCGCGAACTCATGCGCGACCCCCTGCTCGGCCGTGAGGTTCAGGCCGTTGCGTGGGGCGGCGTCGTAGCCGACCGCTCTGATGCGGAGCTGATAGGCGCCCGCGGGCAAATTCTCGATCCGGTAGCGGCCCTGCCGGTCCGACAGCACGCTGGTCGTGATCTTGGTGCCCGTGTGCTGCGCCTGGATGAAAGCGCCGCGGAACGCCGCGCCGTCCGGCCCCTTCACCGTTCCCGTGACCGTCGCAGCCTGAACCGGCGAGCCAAGGATCGGCACGAGCGCGAGCGTGCTCAACCATTTCAAGGCGGTCTTCATCGGTCTCCTCACACGAACGGTTCGGGTACTCCCAGCCTATAACGTCCAGCCGTTCCAACCTAGCGGGGATAGGTGCGGCAGCCGCCCCGGTATATAGTTTCGCTGAGGAAACAGCTCGATCGATGGGGAGGCGCCGGTGTTCATTTCGCAACGCATCAGATCATCCGTCGGGATGCTGGGGCTTGTCGTATTCGCGACTCTCGCGGGCGACAGCGAGCTTATCGCCGCTCAAGCCGCGCGCATGGAATTGCGCAAGATCGCGGACAACGTCTACGTCATGCAGCACCCGACGGGGTCGAGCAATTCGATGTTCGTCGTCACCGACGAAGGCGTCGTGGTCTGGGACGGCGATATCCGCACCGCCGACCAGGTGTTCGCCGCCATAAGACGCACGACCGACAAGAAGATCCGCTACCACATCATTTCGCATCCGGCCGGCGACCATGCGACGGGGACGTGGCATTTCCGCGAGGATCGGCCGGTCATGATCGCATCCCGCAGGCAGGCCATCGCGCTTGCCGGGGAAGAGCTCAAGGAATTCACCGAGCGCAAGACATCGAACGATCCCGTCTACGCGCCCTACCACAATTCCGAGCTCGTACAGCCGGACATCCTGTTCGACGGCGCGCTGACGTTGCGCTTCGGCGGGCTGACGTTCCAGGTGACCGAAGAAGGTGCCGCGCATTCAAGGAGCGACGTCACGCTCTACATTCCGGAGAAACGCATTCTGGCGATGGGCGATCTGTTCAAGTCCGAAATCCACACCGGACCGGGCGATACGGCGTACGAGACCTTCCGCGCCTCGAAATCGTTCAGCGACATTGTCGACAAGGTGATTGCGCGCAAGCTGCCGGTCGAGACCTATGTGCCGGGACATGGACAGGTGCATGTCGGACGCGGCGTCGCCGATCTCGAGGAGCTGAACCGCTATTTCGCCGCGATGCGCGGAGAGGTGTCGCGGATGATCGCGCAGGGCAAGACCGAGCCGCAGGTGGTGGCCGAGTTCAAGACACCTGCGCCGTTCGACAAGTATGGACAGGCCGCCGGAATCAGCAGGTTCCTGCCGCTCTATTATCGCCAGTTGAAGGCGGAAGGCGCGCGGTAACCCCTCACGTCATCGCGAGAAGTTGCGCGGAGCCGCGCTCCCCGGGGCGCGGGGCCCGATGCTATCGTCATCGCGCTACGAGGGCGTTGCCGAGGAGGAGTGTTGTCATGTCCAGGTTTGTTCTGATGAGCGTTGCCGGCGTCTTGATCGGCGCGGCCATCCCCGTCTTCTCCGGAAATGCGGTCGCGCAAGGCGAGCAGATCTACTCCAGCTGCCAGCACCGTTTCGCCGTCATCTATCCGGGTCAACCCAAGACGCGCGATCTGACGCTCACGACCAGCAGCGGACGAACCGTTCCGGCCCGCGAATACCTTTTCCGCGAGGGTCCGGACCGCTTTGCAGTGACCGTCGGCGTCTTTCCGGCGAACACGCCGGTTGTGGACGATGCCGTCGTCGAACATGCGGCGGAACAGCTTCGCCAAAAAGGCGGCCAGATACGCCAACAATTCAAGGAGCCCTACGATCCTGGCATGCCCGGCCGGCAGCTCAATATCCTGTACCCGAACGGCAAGCAGTTGCGCGCGTCGATCTATATGGCCAACCGTCATCTGACGATCACCGAAGCGCTGGCGGCCGAAGGCGACTTCAACGCGCTGCAGTTCGAGCAGTCGATCGCGCTCACCGACGAGAAGGGCAACGATCTCGATCCGCCCAACGGCTCCGACGAACCGCGCAATTTCGGCTGCGCCCGCTAGCGCCGGTCGTACAGTTCGTCCCTACAGCCGGATGAACTCCTCGGCGTTGCGCCCGAGGATCATCTCCTTGTGCTTGGACGAAAGATCGCCGCGCGCGCGGATGCCCCGCACGGTCTCGGGGAACTCCGAATCGTAGTGCGGGTAATCCGTTGCCATCAGCACGTGCGTGTCGGGGAACTCGTCGAACACGCGGTCCATGTTGCCTTCATCCGCTTCGCAGGTGACCCAGCAATTGCGCCGGATCAGCTCGGACGGCTTCGACTTGAGGTCCGAGAAGCCGTGCTTCATGAACTCGAAATCGTCGTCCATGCGGTGCATCCAATAGAGGATCCATTCGGCCGAACATTCGAAGAAGCAGACCCGCAGCTTGGGGAATTTCTCGAACACGCCGCCGCACACGAGGCCGGCGAGACCCATGGCGCAGTTGAACGGCCGCCCCAGCACATGGTTGGCGAAATGCGCCGGCGGCTTGCCCTTCTTATGGAACATGTTCTGCATCGGTCCGCCCGAATTGGGATGGCACATCAGCGCCACGTCGAGCTCTTCCGCGGCCGCGTAGAACGGGAAGAAGGCCTCGTCGTCGATGGTGGTCGTGCGCGTGTAGGGCACGAGGTGGGCCACCTTGAGGCCCAATTCCTTGACGCAGCGGCGCAGCTCGTCCGCCATCGCCTCAGGCTTGCCGGCGGGCATGATCGCGACCGGCAGCAGGCGGTTCTCGTGGCCCGTGACCAGCTTGCGCACCCAATTGTTGTAGCAGCGGGCAAGCTCCACCCCGAGATCGCCGGGTTCGAGCGCGGGGATCGAGATCTTGGTCGGGAAGATCAACTGCTTGTCGATCCCTTCCTTGTCGTTGTCGGAGACCCGGCGCTTCATGTTGAAGCCGCCTTCCTGGCGTTCCGAGATCTCGCCGCCGAGCCAGTTGGTCTTCTTGAAATAGATCCAGTCGTGCTTGGCCGACGAGCCGGTAAAGGAATGCTCGAACGCGACTTCCCTGATGTCCTCCGGGTTGTTGAGCTTCTTGGGGGTGTATTTCGCGAACTCGCCCTTGAGAGCGTAGATCTGGTCCAGGAAATAGCTGTCGCGAAGATGCGAATCCATGTCGATGACAAGCGTCACGGCGTTCTCCTAGTTTTGGGCCCCTCGGCGGCTCGAGCCGGACCGCGGGCGCTGCTCCGCTGTGCGGAGCCCGATGCGTATGGTTGCCGGTAACACGGTCGCGAACCGCGGACAACCGGCATGGGGCAGGGGTGGTCACAGACCCTCTTGGCAGGGTAATTTGTCGCGCGGGGCCGCGAACCGGACCCGGATAATGCGGTGCAGCAAAATGATGAGGAACGCGATGGGCTATCGGGGTTCGTTGTTGGCGGCGTTGTTCGTCGGCGCAATGGCCGTGCACCAGCCGCTGTCCGCCGCGGACGCGCCGCGCCTCGCCGACGCCGCCCAGAAACAGGACAAGCAGGCGTTGCAAGCGCTTATTCGCGACAAAGCGAATGTGAACGCGCCGCAGCCCGATGGCGCGACCGCGCTGCATTGGGCATCCCATTGGGACGACATCGGGATGACGGACATCCTGATCGCGGCGGGCGCCAATGTGAATGCCAAGAACGATTACAGCGCGACGCCGTTGTCGCTCGCCTGCACGAACGGCAATGCCGCGATGGTCGAGAAGCTGCTCGCCGCCGGCGCCAACGCGAATACGCCGGCTTCATCGGGCGAGACGCCGCTGATGCGTTGCGCGCGCACGGGAAGCGCGGCTGCGGTCAAGGCTCTGCTTGCCCGCAAGGCACAGGTGGACGCGCGGAACACCGAGCAAGGCCAGACCGCTCTGATGTGGGCAGTGGCGCAGAAACATCCCGAGGCCGCCGGCGCACTGATCCAGGCCGGAGCGGATATCAAGGCCCGCTCGAAGGCCGGGTTCACGCCGCTACTGTTCGCTGCGCGCGTCGACGACGTCGAATCGGCGAAGCTGCTTCTCGCGGCGGGCGCGGACGTCAACGAGAAGGCGCCCAACGGCATGACGCCGCTGGTGCTCGCGAGCGCGAGCGGCAAGCAGGATGTCGGCATTTTTCTGCTCGACAACGGCGCCGACCCTAACGCTCGCGACGAGCTTGGGGCCACCGCATTGCATTATGCGGTGACCAAAGGGATCACCGCGCTGAACCAGGTCCGCTATGCGAATTACGTGGCGCATATCTTCCGTCCGAGTCTGACCGACCTTGTCAAAGCACTGCTCGCGCACAAGGCCGATCCCAATGTGGCGGTCGATAAGCCGGTACCGAACGGCGGCAGCCGGAGCACAGGCGTGGTCGGCGCAACACCCTATCTGCTGGCCGCGGCTTCGCCCGATCCCGAAGTGATGCGGATGTTGGCCTCGGCCGGCGCCGACCCGAAAACGAAGACAAAGAGCGGATTCACGGCGCTGATGCTTGCCGCGGGTCTCGGCCGCGGCCAGGACTTCACCAATCCGGAGAAGGCGATCGCGCTCGAGGCGGTTCGCATCGCGTTCGATGCCGGGATCGATGTCAACGCCGCGACCGAAGATGGATTGACCGCGATGCACGGCGCGGCGCTCAATGGCGCGGACGGCGTGGTGCAGTTCCTGGTGTCCAAGGGCGCCAAGCTGGATGTACGGGACAGGTATCAGCAGACGCCGTTGAGTATCGCTTCGGGCGAACGGCTGCCGTGGATTCCCTACGGCGACGAGCTCGGCGAGATCATCCAGTCGAGCACGCGCGATCTGCTCTTGAAGCTGGGCGCGACACCTTTGACGGCGCCCGGCTATTTCCAGCCGCCGAGCGAAGAGAACGAAGCCTACCGGATCAACCGCGCTCAGCGCGGACAGGCGAAATAGCCAAAAGCGCTTTTCGCCGAAGTGGTTGGACGCGCATCGGATTCTATGAAATCGGATCGCGCTCTTAAGCGAGGCTCAGTCCCAGGCGGCCCGTGCTGTCGCCCAACGACTCCTGTTTCACGCCGAGCATGCCGAGCATGGTCAGCATCAGGTTCGTCATCGGTGTTTCCTTGGTATAGCGGATGTGACGGCCGCCCTTGAGTTGGCCCGACGCGCCGCCGATCAGCATGGCCGGCAGATTGTCGTGAAGGTGCGAGTTGCCGTCGGACAGTCCGCCGCCATACAGCACCATCATGTGATCCAGCAGCGAGCCATCGCCGTCCGGCGTCGAGCGCAGCTTCTCCAGGTAATAAGCCAGATGCTTGGCGTGATAGATCTGGATTTGGATGACCTTGGCGATCTTCTCCGCATTGTACTGATGGTGCGTGAGCGCGTGGTAGCCTTCCGGAATGCCGATCTCCTGATAGGTGCGGCCGCCGAATTCACGCCCGACCATGAAGGTGATGACCCGGGTAAGATCGGTCTGATAAGCGAGCACCTGCAGATCGAACATCATCCGCGCGTGCTCGGTGAAGGTTTCCGGAACGCCCGCCGGACGCACGAGCTTGGGCACCTTACGGTCCACCTGCGCCTCGACCAATTGGATGCGGCGCTCCACGTCGCGCACGGCATCGAGATATTCGGTGACCTTCAACTGATCGGTCGCGCCGAGCTCGCCCTTCAGGGCATTCGCCTTCTTCGTGACGGCATCGAGAATGCTGCGATCCTGCTGGATGCGGCGCAGCCGTACGGCGGTCTCGGTGCTTTCGGAGTCGCCGAACAGCCGCTCGAACACGACGCGCGGACGGTTTTCCATCGGCATCGGCGTCGTCGCCGTGCGCCAGCAAATGGAATTCATGTAGGCGCAGGAGTAACCGGCTTCGCACTGGCCAAGGAGCTCGGGTGAGTCGATGCCGAGCTCGAGCGACGCGAACTGGTTCTCATTGCCGATCTGCCGGGCCGCGATCTGATCCATCGATACGCCGGCCTGAGTATCGGCGCCCTCGGTCTTCTTCGGATGAACGCCGGAGAGATAGCTTGCGCCGGCGCGGGCATGATCGCCCGTGTTCTCGCCTTGAAGGGCGCGGCCGCCGTGGTTGTGGGAGAGACCGGAGATCACAAGCATCCGATCCTGGAAGGCCGCGAGGGGCTCCATAATCGGCTTCAGCTTGAAGCCCGCGCCCTCGGTGTCCGGCGTCCACTGATCCATCATGATGCCGTTGGGCACGTAGACGATGGACAACCGCGTCGGCGGCTTCGCCGTCTGAGCGCGCGCAAGAGCCGGCACCATCGCATCGAGAAGAGGAAGCGCGAGCGTCGTACCGAGACCGCGCAACACGGTGCGGCGGTGAAGCGCCTTTTTGGTGATGACCATCATGGCTCCCGGGACCTCCTCATTTGGAACGGGGCACTCTTCGCGATCGCGAGCACGAGAGACGACCACTTGTAATCGTCCGGTTTGGACTCCCGCACGATCCAGCGGATCACGGGATGGTCATACTCTTCGATGCCGCGCCCAAGCGCATAGGTAAGAAGTTTTTCTGTCAGCGTCGTGACGAACTGATCCGGACGGGACATCAGATAGTCGCGCAAGTCCGCCGGTCCCTTCAGCGGGAAACCGTCAGGCGTGACGCCGGATGCATCGATCTTCCCGCCGCCGTCCGTAAGGCGCCACTTGCCGGTACCATCGAAGTTCTCCAGCGCGAAACCGAGCGGGTCCATGAATTTGTGGCAACTGGCGCACGCCGGATTGGCGCGGTGCTGTTCCATCTGTTGCCGCATTGTCATCGGCTTGCCGCCGTCCTCTTTCAGCGCAAGGTCTGGAACGTTGGGCGGGGGCGGGGGCGGGGGCGTGCCCAGGATATTCTCCAACAGCCACTTGCCGCGGATCGATGGCGCCGTACGTGTGGCGTATGACGTGACGGTCAGGATGCTGCCCTGACCGAGGAAACCCTTCCGGTTTTCGTCGTTGAGCGCAACGCGCCGGAAATGGCTGCCGTAAACGTTCGGTATCTCATAGTGGCGCGCCAGGCGTTCATTGAGGAACGTGTAGTCCGCGCTGATCAGATCGAGCACGCTCCGGTCTTCCGTGATGATGCTCTGGAAGAACAGCTCGCTCTCCGTCTGGAACGAGTTCCTCAAGTTCGCGTCGAACTCGGGGAAGAAGTCCGGATTGGGCAAGATCGTCTGCAGATTGCGCAGATACAGCCACTGGCCGGCGAAATTCTTGACGAGCGCCTCGGAACGCTCATCGGCGAGCATCCGTTTCACTTGCCCATCGAGCGTAGCGGGATCGCTCAGCTTGCCGCTTTCGGCGAGGTCGAGAAGCTGATCGTCGGGGATGCTGCTCCAGAGGAAGAACGACAGGCGCGACGCGAGTTCGAGATCGCTGATGCGATAGGCCTCACCCGCGGCCGCTTGCGGCGGATCGCGCTCGACACGGAACAGGAATTCCGGATCGACGAGAATCCGCTGCATCGCGGATTCGATTCCATCCTCGAAACTGCCTCTGCCGCGTCCCGATTCGTAGAAGCTCATGGCGTCCTGGACGTCCGCGTCGGCGACCGGTCGGCGATACGCGCGGCGCATCAGCGTGGACAGGATCTGTTTGGCGCACGCCGCCTCGTCGCCTGCATCGGCGGGCTTGCAGACGAAGATGCGGGCACGGCTCGGCGTCTCGCCGATGCCTTTCGCGCTGTAGGGACCGCCGATGGTGAGACTGGCGACCGCCGGCTCCATGTCTGCGCGGCCGTAACTGAGCGCGTAGGAGTAGTCCGTGATCGGCGGCTGATAGACGCCCTCAGGCTCAGCCGTGTTGTCCGGGAATGTCACCTGCACCAGATGCGAACCGGACTTGGCCTGGAACCGCAGCTCGAGATTCTGGTCGGCGTTGATCAGATAGCGTTCATATACACCCTGACCGAAGGAGCTCGGCTGGTTGGGCCGCCTGCCGTCGTAATCGCCGCCGACGCTGAATTGCTTGACCTTCTGGCCGTCGATGCGCACATCGATCTGACGCGCGCGTTCGGTGCCAAGCGTGTAGGTGTAGCCGTTCTTCTGCAGGCGAATGCGCAGCACATATTCGGCATCGAGCGGAAAACTGTGGCGCACCGCGATGCCCCCGCGCGAACCCAGTGGCAGGTCCTCGCTCATCCGCTCGTTCTGGATGAGAAAGCGCGGAAGCTCGTAGTTCAAGGACACCGCCTCTGCGTTGCGATCGCCGATCGCGCTGCGGCTGATTTTGCGCGCCGCGGAGAGATAGCCCTCCAGCAGCACCGGGGAAACGGAGAGCACGTCGCCGATATTGTCGAATCCGTAGCCGGCATCGTCCGGCGGCAACATCTCGCTCACGTCGACATCGAGGGCCAGCAGATCGCGGACGGCGTTGGCGTATTCCGTCCGGTTGAGCCGATGGAGCGTGGGCCGCCCGGGATCGGGGTTGATTTGTCCGACGCGATCGCGCTCGGTGACAATGGATGCGATGAGCCGGTCATACGTGGCGTCGTCGGGCCGCGGTGCGCCGAGAGGCGGCATTTCGCGGTTGCGCAGCTTGCGCAGAATTTTCTCCCAGCTCTCGCCGTGGACGTCGAGATGAGTGAGATCCAGCGCCGGGAGGTTCAGTTTTGCGCTCGCCCGGGGGCCGGTATGGCAGCTGTCGCAATAAACCTTGGCGGTACGCCAAAATAACTGCTGATCGAACGCGGTCGGGCTCGTGCCTGCGGCGGCGGAGGCCGATTGCGCGGTCGGCACCGACCCGGCGGGCCAGAAAACCGTCCCGGCCAGCACTATGCCGAGCGTAGCCAGCCCTCGGGCTCGAAACATGTATCACTCCCGCGCGCGAATGCGCACACGTGCGAAACGGATCCGTTCAAAAAATACACTGATAGATGTGCCATTTACAACCACACCGGGCCCGCTTGCCGGGCTCGTGAACCATCGTTTTTCCCTGAAACAGCCTCATGCCGGACCGTCAAGGCGTCGTTTAGCATGTTGTTTCCGTCAGGCTCGGGCTCTAGCCGCGATCAGCGCGCGAACGAGACGACGATCAGCTCCTCGGCCGTCAAAGTGCCCAACAGCCTCGCCTCATTGCCCGCCGGTGCGAACACCGCCATGGCGCCTTCGGGCAGGATGGTGTCGGGAAAGCGCCGGCCGGTCACCATCTCGAGCGGTGTGCGATGGCCGACAAGCAGCAGATTGGCGCCCGATGGCGGCGGCGTGCGCAGAAGCCGCCTCGTCGAGTCCACCATGAAGTTGACCTGGCCGCCGGCGTACTCGTCGGCCACGACCTCCATCGACTCGGTGAAATTGCCGGCGCCGAACGCGAGTTCGGCCGTGTCGCGGGCGCGGAAGACCGGGCTCGCGAGGATCCGGCCGAAGCCTATGTCGAGTTCGCGGAAGGCGCGGCCGAGCGCGCGGGCCTGCTCGATCCCTGCGGGCGAGAGGTTGCGCTGGCCGGCGCGGTCCCCGAGCCGGCCGGTGTCGATCTGGTCCTGGACGGTCCTGGCGTGGCGCAGGAACACGACCTTGCCGCCTTCGCGCATGGCGACGACGAGCTGTGCCGGTGTTGCCTGCGCGCGGGCCGTCGTTGCGCCGAAAGACACGGCAATACTCAGCCCACCGAAGAGAAACCCCCGCCGGGCGGCAAAATCGGGCAACTCAGTTGCCCTTGCCGGTATCGAGATCCTCGCCCTTGGCGTCGAGAAGCCCGATCGACTGCTCGAATTGCAGTCCCTCGGACGACCCCATTGGCGCGCTCGCCTCCGCGATCACGAGCCGATGGTCCCACATATACATCGACGACCGCAGCTGCCGCCCGTTGGTTTCTTTGATGTTGAGCTGGCGGCCGGGAACGCCCGGATCGTAGTTGAACTTGTATTGGAACAGGATGTCGCCGCGCTTGCGCAGCTGCTCGGCCGCGTGCTCGACCAGCGGATCGTCGGTCGCTGGCCCGTTCGGCACATGCACGACGGTCACGAAGTAGTGGGCGGCGTCGTCCTCGACATAGAATTGTTTCGCCGAAACGGTTTCCCCGCGATGCGTGGTGAAGGAAACGTCCCTCATCTTGGGTTCGCCCGGGAAAATCACGGAGAAACGGTGCTCGCTATTGGAATAAAGCGGCGAGTCCTGGGCAAACGCCGCGCCCAGAAGCGAGGGTAAAGCAACGCACGAAATCAAAGCGGCAGCACGCAGCGAAACGAACCTGGACATGACGACCTCCCTAAGCCCTGCACTCATCGATCATCGCAAACGATACCATCCTTCGATGCAGGCGCGGAGCCGCCTCAACCAGACGTGTTCGCCGCAAACGAGAAAGCCCCGCGCGTGATTGCGCGCGGGGCTTCTCGGCAATTCCAACTCGACGGTGTTACTGCGCGGCTGCGCGCTGGCCGCCGGGCGGGTTGGTGACGACGAACGGATTCGGCAGGTCGGGGAGCAGCGCTGGCTGCGGCCCGAGGACGGCGGTCAGCGCGTTGTGGGCGCAGATCTCGTCGCTCCACACGCCCGGCTGTGCCGCCATGCCGCCGACGCCGATGGCGCCGAGGAACTGGCCGTCGACGACGATCGGCAGCGCGCCCGCGTTGGCGAAATTGCCGAACGAGATCACGCGCGCTTCGGACGTGTTGCCCGAACGCACCGCGTTCATCTGCGCCTTGCTGGGCTGGCGCGTGTTGAGCACGGTCTTCGCCTTCATCAGCGCGGTTTCCGTGTTCGCTTTGCCCTGGCCGTCGGCGCGGATGTAGTAGGTGATGATGCCGAACTGATCGACGATCGCAACGCTGACGCCCATGCCTTTGGCGGCGGCGGCGGCCACGCAATGGTCACCGATCGCCTTGGCGGTGGCGAGGTTGATCTGGTTCTTTTCCTTCAGGCGGTCGGCCATTGCGCCTTTTTGCACGACATCGCTCAGCGACGCCGCCATGCCGGTACCGGTCAATGCGAAGGCCGCGACGGCAGCCATCAGTGCGATGCGAATCTTCATGATCCCTGTTCCTCCGATTGTGCGATGCCAGCTCCCGGCATCTGGCCCTTTCTAGCTCTTTTGCAGGCGTGCTTACAACCTCGCGACCGCCGGTTGCCAAATCCCGTTCCCGGTGTGAAATTCGCCGACCGCCGGGCGTGGTTGAGACGCGGCCCCAATAGCGACAATCACCGAATTCACCTTTGATATCAGAGGCAATCATGGAACAGACCACGGACACATCCGCAGGCAGGGGGCGCTGGGGTATCTTGGGATCGGTCAGTGATCTCGAACTCGCCTATGCCGCTTTCCGCATCACGCTGGGCGTCAACATCTTCTTCCACGGCGCCATGCGTCTGCTCACTGGACTGGACCCCTGGGTGACGATGCAGGCCAAGGTTTTCGTCGACAATCCGATCCTCCCGATGTGGTCGGTTCTCGCTTTCCTCTATGTGCTGCCGTTCGTGGAAGCGATCCTGGGCGCGCTGACGGCGCTCGGGCTGTTCACGCGTTGGGCGCTGCTTGCAGGGAGCGCGATGATCTTCTGGCTCGTCTTCGGCAATTTGACGCGCCAGGACTGGGGCACGGTCGGCAACAACATGCACTACGTGCTCTATTACAGCCTGATGATCGCCGGCCTGCGTTTCAATTGTTTCGCGCTCGATATGCGTCGCGCCGCGGCGGCGCCCGCGCGCCAGCCATCGCGCGGTATTGCCTGACGGCGGACTGATCCGGCAAACGAGAACGCCTCGCGCGTGACACGCGCGAGGCGTTTTGTCTATGCGCCGATCGCCGTTACTGCGCGGCAGCGCGCTGGCCGCTCGGCGGGTTGGTGACGACGAACGGATTCGGCAGGTCCGGGAGCAGCGCCGGCTGCGGGCCGAGGACGGCCGTCAGCGCGTTGTGGGCGCAGATCTCGTCGCTCCACACGCCGGGCGTCGGCGCCATGCCGCCGACGCCGATGGCGCCGAGGAACTGGCCGTCGACGACGATCGGCAGCGCGCCCGCATTGGCGAAATTGCCGAACGAAATCACGCGCGCTTCGGACGTGTTGCCCGAACGCACCGCGTTCATCTGCGCCTTGCTGGGAGCGCGGGTGTTGAGCACGGTCTTCGCCTTCATCAGCGCGGTTTCCGTGTTCGTCTTGCCCTGACCGTCGGCGCGGACATAGTAGGTGATGATGCCGAACTGATCGACGATCACCACGCTCACGCCCATGTTCTTGGCGGCAGCGGCGGCCACGCAATGGTCACCCAGCGCCTTGGCGGTGGCGAGATTGATCTGGTTCTTTTCCTTGATCCGGTCGGCCATTGCGCCCTTTTGCACGACGTCGCTGAGCGACGCCGCCATGCCGGTTCCCGTCAATGCGATGGCCGTCGCGGCGGCCATCAGCGCGATTCGAAGCTTCATGATCCCTGGTCCTCCGATTGAGCGATGCCGGTCCGGCATCTGGCCCCTATTTTGCCTTTTTGAACGCGGACTTACAACCTGGATGGGTCGTCCCGCTGCCGCGTTCGGGGGCGTCCGGCGGTAACACCCCTGTGCGTTACGCACGCCCTCGTTGCATGGGCGTTTCAAAGCGTTTCGCCCTTGGGCTAAGGTGGGCGTTCCAGCGAAGGCGGAGGCATCATGCCGCGCAGCGTCGCTTCTTCGTCATTGGTGTTGTTCGATGCCGTCCGCATGGCGCCTCCGAAAGGCGCGTGCCGGGGCATGCGTCCATGACCAAATACAATTTTGAAACCCAGGGAGGGGAGCAATGAGGCGTGCAATCCAGAACGTGTTGCTGACGACCGCGCTGTCCATGGTGGTCTACTCGACCGTGCAGGCGCAGGCGCCTGCGCCCACGCCGCCGAGGCAGACGAAGACGCTCAGGGCGGTGCCCAACTTCGTCACCGCGACGGATGCGATGATGCGCGCGCCCAAGCCCGAGGACTGGATCATCCATCGCGGCAATTATCAGTCGTGGGGCTACAGCCAGCTTCAGCAGATCAACAAGAACAACGTGAAGTCGCTGCAGCTCGCCTGGTCGCGCGTGATGGAGCAGGGCATCAATCAGGCGACGCCGCTGGTCTACAACGGCATCATGTATCTCGGGAATCCGAACGACGTGATCCAAGCGATTGACGCGTCGAATGGCGATCTGCTCTGGGAGTACCGCCATCCGAATCCTCCGGCTACGGCGTTCCCAGCGACGCACGGGCAGCGCAAGCGCTCGATCGCGCTCTACGGGGATCGCGTCTACACCGTGACCTGGAACAACCATGTGGTCGCGCTCGATGCGCGCACGGGCGAGCAGGTGTTTCAGACGGATCGCGGCGGCGGCCTCTATGTCAGCAACTCCACGGGTCCGATCGTTGCGAACGGCGTCGTCGTCGCAGGCAGCACGTGCCAGGTCGCGGGCTTCCCCTGCTACGTCACCGGTCACGACGCAGCGACCGGTCAGGAGCTGTGGAAGAATGAGCTTGTTCCACGTCCTGGCCAGCCGGGCGACGAAACTTGGGCCGGCGCTCCCTACGAGAAGCGCTGGATGACCGGCGTGTGGGGACAGCTCACTTACGATCCCGAGCTCGACCTCGTCTTCTACGGCTCGAGCGGCGCGGGCCCAGCGTCGGAAGCGCAACGCGGAACGCCGGGCGGAACGCTTGCCGGCACCAACACGCGCTGGGCGGTGAAGCCTAAGACCGGCGAGATCGTGTGGCGGCATCAGGTGCTGCCGCGGGACAATTGGGATCAGGAATGCACGTTCGAGATGATGATCATCAACACGAACGTCAATCCCGATCGAAACGCCGGTATGCTCGCGGTCAATCCCGACGCGCGCCGCGGCATGCGCAAGACGCTGACCGGCGTGCCGTGCAAGACCGGCATCGCCTGGAGCTTCGATGCGGCGAATGGCGAGTTCCTGTGGGCGAAGCCGACGAATGAGCAGAACATCGTCGCGCGGATCGATGGGAAGGGTCTCGTCACGGTCAACGAAGACGTCGTGCTCAAGGAGGTCGGCAAGACCTATCACGTCTGCCCGACCTTTGGCGGAGGGCGCGACTGGCCGCAGGGCGCGTACAATCCGCGCAGCAACATCATGTACATCCCGCTGTCGAATGCGTGCATCGACGAGACCGCGCGCACCGATCGCGAGGCAGCGCCGCAATTCGTCTACAACACGACCAATGTCGGCAAGTTCGCGGCCGGTAAGGACAAGATGGGCCGCATCGATGCGATCTCCGTCGAAACCGGGCGCACGATGTGGAGCTGGGAGACGAGGGTGGCGAACTATTCGCCGATCTTGGCCACCGCCGGCGGGCTTCTGTTCAACGGCGCGATGGATCGCTACTTGCGCGCGCTCGATGCCGATAACGGTCGCGTGCTGTGGGAGACGCGGCTTCCTTCGCAGGTGGCCGGCGGCACCATCACGTTCTCGGTCAGAGGACGCCAATACATCGCTGTCGCGGCCGGTGGCGGTGCCATCGCCAATCTCCAGGTGGGCCTGACGCCGGAGGCCGATACGACTCCCGGCAGCAATGCGATCTACGTGTTCGCGCTCCCGCAATAGCAAGCGTTTCTGAATGCAAAACGGCGGATCGATGTCTCGATCCGCCGTTTTGTTTTAGGCCGGAATGTCCGGTCGATTAGAAGTCGGCCTTGGTGGCGACCGGCAGGGGTTCGACCAATTCAGCCTGCTGCGCATTGAACGGATTGACGCTCTCCCCGTCCATGCAGCGGATTTCGTCGTTGAAGGTCACGGTCGTGTCTGCGCCGTAGGCCTTGGCGGGGGTCACCGACCAACGCTTCGTCGCCTTCCACGGTTTGACGAACATAACCGGATCGTCGACCGTGAATTCGACTTCGATCTCCTTGCCCCCGTCGACGAGACGGAAGCGCTCCACAAGGTGGAACTTGTCGCTGACCGGCGTACGGAAGAGGTCTGCGAAGGTCCTGGTGTCCTGCTTGATCGTATCGACGACCAACGTGTCGCCTTCGTACCAGCCGATCGAGTCTCCGTGCCAGGAGGTCTTGGCGTTCGGCGAATGCTGGCGCGTCAGCGGAATGCGGCGCACGATCTGATCGCGCTGCCACATGATGTAGACGACATTCGCCGTCTGGATGAAATAGGTACGCCCCGGGCTCAGATCGAGGCCCGGAACGCCCGGCATCCAGCACCGCGAGGTGCGGTTGTACATCGCGAAGCCTTTGTCGTGCATCGCGTTGGCTTTCCGCAGTCCCGCCTTGGCGGCCTCTGTGAGATTGGGATTGTTCACATCTCCATAGCGCCATGTCGGCTGCTCGCCGACATTGTTCGGCACATATTTCACGCGCGGATCCTGCGCGACGGGACTCGGGCTGCCCGGCATGGGAGTCATGCCGCCCTTCGAGTCCCAGCCGGTGCCGTTGCCCGAGAAGTCCGGGATCTTCCCACTCTGTTGCGCGGCAGCCGGAATGAATGCGGCGCCGGCGCAAAGCAAAGCGGACAGCAGACCGCTGGCGAGCAACCGTTTTGTTATCTTGTCTTTCAGCATGCGTTCCTCCTGCGCACCACAACCGCAATGATACGCTGAACCGCGCCCGCCTGACAACGAAGCCTGCAACCTCGCGATTTTGTGAGCACTTTCGAGACCTTGTGGCCATTTCGTCTAAGGTCCAGTACGGCCGGCGCTTTTGACGGACGTGAACGTGACGGGAAGAGCAGTGGACTCGAGGGATGTCGTCGTCATCGGGGCGGGCGCCGCGGGCATGATGTGCGCGGCCGAGGCTGGCAAGCGCGGCCGGTCCGTCCTCGTCGTCGAGCACGCCGAGTCCGCGGGCAAGAAAATCCGCATCTCGGGCGGCGGGCGCTGCAATTTCACCAATGTCCAGTCGGCGCCGGAAAATTTCCTGTCGCAGAATCCCCAGTTCTGCATCTCTGCCCTGCGTCGCTACACGGCGGCGGACTTCATCGCCCTGGTGGAGCGCTACGGTATCGCCTATCACGAGAAGACGCTGGGCCAACTGTTCTGCGACGGCTCGGCGCAGCAGATCATCGATCTGCTGCTGGCGGAAATGAAGCAGGCGGACGCGGCGCTGCGCCTGGAGACGTCGGTCACGGCTGTCGAAAGGACCGAATCGGGCTTTCTGCTCACCCTTTCGCCGAACGCGGAGCAGGTCCGCTGCCGATCGCTCGTCGTGGCGACGGGCGGAAAATCCATTCCCAAGATGGGCGCCAGCGATTTCGGTTACCGGCTGGCCACGCGTTTCGGCGTTCCCCTGATCGAAACGCGGCCGGCCCTTGTGCCGCTCGTCTTCGACGAGCGGATGCTGGGGCGGCTGAAGCCGCTCGCGGGCATCGGGGTCGCCGCGCGCGTGATGTGCGGCGACACGGCGTTCGACGAGGCGATGCTGTTTACGCATCGGGGTTTGAGCGGACCCGCGATCCTGCAGATTTCCTCCTATTGGCGGGAAGGCGACGACATCACCATCGCGATGCTGCCTTCGCTCGATGTCTTCGAGATGCTGCGCGATGCGCGCAAAACCCAGGGCCGGCAGATGCTGTCCACCTGTCTTTCGAATCATCTGCCTCAGCGGCTGGCGCGGACGATCGCCGAGGAGCTGGGGATTGCCGGCACATTGGGTGATCTTTCCGATGCGACGCTGCGCAAGGTCGAGGGGAGCGTGAATCGCTGGCGCGTGCGGCCGTCGGGCAGCGAAGGCTATCGCACCGCCGAAGTCACCGCCGGCGGTGTCGACACCAGGGCGCTCGATTCGAGGACCATGGCGGTCAAAGCGGTGCCGGGACTCTATTTCATCGGCGAGGTGGTGGACGTGACCGGTTGGCTCGGCGGCTACAATTTCCAGTGGGCATGGTCGTCAGGCTGGTGCGCCGGCCAGGCCGTCTGAGAGCGCTCGCGCCAGGCTACATCCTTCGGCGGTATATTATTCCGGCGGTCATTATGGTTTCGCGCAACATGCCTTCAACGGCATAAGGCACAATGGCAGAACGGATATCCTCCAGATATTGATCCTGCCTTGCACCGAGAATATCGGGCGTTGTGCTTGAATACGCCAAAGAGCGAAACAGGAGATGCTCCACCGGAACAGCCCGAGTCCCCAAGAAAACCAGCTTCTTCGCCCGAGCGAATCCGGAGTCGCCCATGAACTGCTTGGGGGACGCTTCCCCCCGCCGGCCCCAGCGCCTTCCGGCCGCGCGAAACGCTCCAGCCCAAGGACCCGATTGGCCATCATGGGTCATTGTCCCGCAAATGACGATCTTGCCCTCTGCCGCGACCAAATCCCCAAGTCGCGCAAGAGTCGCGACGCGAGGCAAGAAAGCATGCGCTCTTCCTATCGTCACGACGTCGAAAGGCGTTCCGCCATACGGCAAATCTTCAATTCCCGCATGGATCAGATCGATGTCGATGTTCCTGCGACGCGCCTCGCCGCGCGCGGCTTCCAGCGCGTGTTCGTCCGTGTCAATGCCGGTCAGCGAACCCACATAGGGCGCGAAGCCAAGGGCGACAGCGCCGGTCCCGCAGGCGATGTCAAGCAACCGATGCTTTCGAGACAAGTGCATTGCTGCCGCGGCCTCGGCGAAGAATTTTTGCAGGTAGGGTTCGCGGTAGCGCCAATACTCGCTCATGTCCACGCGATCATCCCAATCGGTCGGAGAACTGAGGCTCAAGCCGTCCAAAGGGCGAAGGGATCCTCCGGCGGAAGCTTCTCGGCGGCGATCCGTACACGGATGTCCTTCGCCACCTCGATGTTCCGCTCCGGCATCTTGTAGCCCACCCGCGTGACGATGAGCGGGAATGCGCCCTTCGGCACGCGCACTCTTGCCGAGCCGGTATCGTCGGTCTGCGCGCGGTAGACGCCAATGCGCACCTGGGCGCCGGCGATCGGCGCCTTGGTCTCCTTGTGGACGACCTTCACCGACACCGAATGTGCCGGCTCGGCAACGGCGACGAAGCTGAAGCGCGATGTGGTGCCACTATGCGGCAGTTTCAGCTCCGATGGCGTGAAGCTCGCAGTCCAATGATGCAGCCCGAGCCTGCGCGGCGCCTTCAACGCAATCGCGGTGAAGACGAGCGCTGCGGTTCCGGGCGCCGTCGTCGCCCCGAGCGCGCCCGATCCCATGAGCGTGTCCCGCTCATCGCGGATTTCGATGACCTTGCCGGCGAGCCCGCACGAGGCCGAGCATTTCGCGCCGGCCTTGATCTCGAACCGCGTGTTGCGGACGACGGGAGAGGGAACGTCCCACAGCGCGAGGCTGGTCTCGTGGGGCACAGCCGTGAGCGCGAAGGGCAGGGTCCCCTCGGCCGGTTCGTGTCCGTCCTGCTTCGCGCTCGTGACGACAAAGGTCAGCCGGTGCTCTCCGGTTTCATCGGGCGCGCGCAGCGTAAGAGCGATGCTGCCGTCATCCTTGTCCGACTCAGGCAGGGCGCCGCCCTGCAGCCTGTGCTCGCCCTTGCGGAGAACATAGCTCGCGCCCTCGGGGCCGAGTCCTTTCGGCCATGCCGGCACGATCGAAAACGAAAACGCGCCGCCTGCGTCGACGGTCGCAGGCGGCGCGTCCTTGAAGGCAAGAGCGATGACGGTTGCGTGCTTACTCACAGTTCCCTTGCGTGCCGTTCTGCTCGCTCTCGATACCTCTCCTACGCCTGCGCGGTTGACGCGTGGCGTGCGGCGACGCGGCCGAAAATGACGCAGCGTGCCAGGCCGTGCTGCGCAAATCCGCCCATCGATTCGCCCGCACAATAGAGGCCCGGAATGACCTCGCCCGCGCGGTCGACCACCCGCGCGTTCGCGTCGGTGTGCAGGCCGGACAACGTGTCGTGCAGGATGGGCGTCGTCCAAGCGGCATAGAACGGCGGTTTTTCGATTTTGAAGTTCAGCGCCGTGCGGCCGAACTCCTCGTCCTTGCCGGCCGTCACCGCGGCGTTGAACTTCGCGACGCTCTGTTCCAGGGCGGTTCCCTCCATGGGGCGGCGCTGGTAGGGATTGTTGATCTTGCCCGCGAGCTCCTTGAGGGTGTCGGCGGCGAAGAACCAGCCGTTGGGATCGACGTAAGGCGGCTCGGTCTTCCAGCTCTCGCGGTCGGCCGCCGCGCGGTCGAAGATCGCCCAGATCGGCCCGCCGCCGTTGAGCTTTTCCGGATCGCCGCTCCACGACATGCAGGCGGCGAAGAAATCGTAGCCGCCCTTGGTCTCGTCATAGAACCTGAGGCCGTTCTCCTTGACCATGATGACGTCGCCGAAGTCCTCGACGGAAAGCCCCGTCGCGCGGACCTTCGGGAATAGCGGGCTGTCGGGCTCATAGACCAGCGAGTTGTAGCCCCACTGGCAGCCGATATGCCGCGTCTTGGTGATCGCGGTGCCGGACTCCGCCGTCTGATTGGCGGTCGCCCATAGCGAGGCGCCGATATTCATTGCCGCAGTCTCGCCGTCGCCGCTTTGCGGCGAATACGCCGAGCACGCCACCTGATATTCCTCGGTCAGGCGCGGGTCGAAGGTCCGGCGCAACACGACGTTGTCGGAATGCCCGCCGGTGCAGAGGAGCACCCCCCGGTTCGCCTGGATGTTGATCGGCCCGTTCGGTCCCTCTGCCGTGATGCCGAGCACGCGGCCGGACAGCGGCTGCTCGCGGATCACGCTCTTCATCCGTGTACTGATGATGATGTCCACGCCCTTCTCCCGGGCGCTGTTCGCGAGCGGCCGCACCAGGCCGGAACCGTTGCGGTTGCGGCGCGGCGCGATGACCTCGGAGGGGATGTGCCATTCGACGGTGCGGAACTGCCGCGCCACTGTGGACGCCGCCGAGCGCTCCATGCCGGGCTCGTATTTGACGCCCTGCTTGAGCAGCCAGTCATAGGTGTCGACGTTCCAGTCGGCGAACACGCGCACGAGATCGCGGTCGCTGTAGCGGCTGGCGCCGTGGTCGTGGCGCACCCAGTCGCGGAACACCATGTCGGGGGTGTCCTCGACGCCTTCCATCTTCTGGTGCGCGTTGCCGCCGCCGAGATGGAGCTGGCCGCCGCTCATGATGCCGTGGCCGCCGATGTCGGTGTTCATGTCGATGGCGATGACGGAGACGCCGCGCTCGGCCGCTTCGATCGCCGCCGAAAGCCCCGAGACCCCTGCGCCGACGATGACGACGTCGGCCTGCCGGTGCCATTGGATGTCCTGGGCATTTCCCTGGCGCGTGCCGAGCACGCCCAGCGTTGCTGCGCCGCCCACCGCGGCCGCGCCGCCGACTGCCACCGCACCACTTCTCAAGAACGATCGTCTGCTGAAGTCTTCTTTGGACGTTCCGGACGGATGCTGCTTGCCCATGCCCGTTTTCCTCCCGCTGAGAACAGCAAGTGCCGATGGGATGTCAGATGGTGGTCAACGCGTCCTTACTGCTTTTCTGGCGTCACTATATGCCAAATCCGGGGCCACTCCCACTGCGCCGAGAGTCCCTGTAGAATTCAGGGACGAGCGGAAAGCGAGCCGATGACAACGTTCCGACTGATCCCAGCCGTTCTCGGGCTCGTTGCGGCCGGCCTCGCTGGGCCTTCCGCGGCGGCCGAATGGGCCAAGACCGCCATCGTCCCGCAGCCCGCGCACAAATGCGACGCGCCGGAGCCGGGCGGAGACGTGATCAAGATGATCGAGATCGCCGATCAGAAGGACGGCGCGCCTCATGCCCGCGGCAACGCCGGCAACTGGTACGTCACGCGGACGACCAAGTGGATACCCTACTGCATGTACCACAACCCCATCGGGCTCTACAGCCTCGACACCTACGCGCTGACGCCGAAACTCATCGACGAGGAGGTGCAGATCTGCGCTGGCGTCGCGCAAGGCGGCAGCCGGCCCGTGGCGCCGTTCGCCGGTCCTTGTCCGCCCCGGCCGTAGCCTCGATCTAGACGCGTGCCGCGCGCTTGCCGCCGATCACGGTTGCTGTCGGGAACAGCCGCTGCCGGCCGGTCCGCCTGCCTTCGTAATTGTCGACGAACTCGAACGTGCCCTGCCTGAGCTCGAGGACCGCGACGTCGGCCGGTGCGCCGACCGCGAGCGTGCCGCGGTCCCTGAAGGCGGGGAACACTTTCGCCGCGTTCGACGTCACCATCGCGACAACGGAGTCGAGCGGCGCGCCGAGCAGCAGGAATTTGGACATCACGTTCGGAAGATCGATCACGCCGGTGCTGCGGCTGTTGGCGTTGTAGTCGGTCGACAGCGTGTCGGGGAGGAAACCCTGCCGCACGGCGCGTTCCGCCACGTCCCACGTGACATGGCCGTTCTGCCCGTTGCCGAAATCGAACCAGATGCCGCGCCGCCGCGCCGCCAGCACTTCCGGGAACAGCTTGCCATTGCCGTCGAGAATGCTGTTCGGCTCCGGCGCATAGAGGTGCGTGACCACGTCGCCAGGCTTGAGCAGCTCGAGGATCTTCGGCATTGGCGAAAAGTTCTGGCCGACATGGACCATCACCGGGAGGTTGAAGGGCATGACCATCGCCTGCGCGCGCCGCACCGCTTCGAGATCGTTCGTCGCCGCGACGTTGTAGGAGAGTCGCGCCTTGACGCCGACGATCGTATCGCGATGCCGCTCGATCGCGGCACGCGCTGCGCCCACATCGGCGCGGTTGATATCCTTCAGATCGCCCTCGGGCAGGATTCCGGTGCGCGCGACGTTGATCAGGACCCGCCCCATGTTCGGTGCCGCCTTGGCGTTTGCGACCGACTCATCGATCTTGTCCGCGCCGTTGGAGCCGGCGTCCACCCAGCATGTCACCCCATCGGAGAGGGTCAGCGGGGCGACATCGCGCGCGCGCCCGCAATGGGTATGGAGGTCGATCATGCCCGGGATCACGATCTTGCCGCGCGCGTCGATCATGTCTCCCGCAGCGGGGATGTTGGCTTCGACCGCCGCGATGCGCCCCTGCGCGATCGCTACGTCGCGGACCGCATCCAGCCTGCGGGAAGGATCGATGACGCGTCCGCCCTTGATGACCAGATCGTAGCTCGCTGCCGCGAAAACATTCGGGTTGTGCGCGAAGATCGCAGCGCCTGCTGCGGCTGCGCCAACGAATTGCCGCCGGTTCATCATGGTGCCCTCCAGGCTTGTCTTTCGCCGTTCGAAGGCACCATCATGCCAAAGAATCGCCCTGCATACGACAGAGAACAAGTCGGGCATGTCCCAAAAACCGCAAGAATGAAGCACCTCCTTTCCATTCGGTTGCCGACCGGCCTGGCAGCCTTGCGCGAGCGCAATTTCGTCCTGTACGTCCTCGGCCAATTCACGTCGCGCCTGGGCGACTGGATCGAACTGACCGCCGTCAGTTGGATTCTCTACGAGCTGACGAACTCCCCGCTGGCTCTGGGCCTGAGCGGCTTCTTTCGCGCCGCGCCGACGATCGTTCTTGCCCTGATCGGCGGCGCGATCGCCGACCGGCTGCCGCGCCGTCCGCTGCTATTGACCACGGAATCCTCGATGCTGATCGCGTCTCTAACCGTCGGCATCCTCGCCGCAAGCGGCGAGCTGCAATACTGGCATCTCTACGTTCTCAATGTGGTCAGCGGCACCCTGTCCGCGTTCTCGATTCCGGCACGTCAGGCGCTGTTCGCGGGTCTGGTGCCGCGGTCTGCGATACAGAGCGCGGTCACCTTGAACTCGTGTGCCGTTCGCGCCGGAGCCTTCCTCGGGCCTTCGATCGCGGGCGTGGCTTTGGCGCTCGGCGGCTATGCCGTTCCGTTCTTTCTCAACGCCGCGAGCTTTCTCGGAATCATTCTCGCGCTTGCGGCGATGCACCTGCCTCGTTTCGAGCGCCTCGCGCACACCACCTCATTGATGCGCGGCATGACCGAGGGCGTGGCCTTTGTCATGCGCAGCGCTCCGCTCAGAGTTGTCTTGGGCCTGGAGCTCGCGGCCGGGCTGTTCGGGCACAGCACCACCCTCATCACGATCATCGCGCGCGACATCCTGGGTACGGGCCCCGAAGGTTTGGGCCTGATGCTCAGCGCGGGCGGAGCCGGCGCGTTGCTGGGCATGGTCCTCATGATCACCTTCCCCATCCAGCGGAACGCGCGTTTGATCCTGACCGTGGGCGCGCTCTACAGCCTGTTGTGGGCTGCAACCGCGCTGTCACCGTGGCTTTCGCTGTCTTTGATTCTGCTCTTTGCGCTTGGCACCACCGACGGTGTCTGGGGAATCTCCCGCAATACGCTCGCGCAATTGCTCGTCGACGACGCGCTCCGCGGACGCGTGATGTCGGTCGTGATGCTGGTCACGCGCGGCAGTTCTCAAGTAGGTCAGGTGCAGGCCGGCCTGCTGGTCGGCCTGATAGGACCGTTCGCTACGGTGCTCGCGGGTGCTTCGATCATCGCCCTTGCGATCGCGCGCTCCTGGCGCGTGCGGTTGACCGACGCTGCTGAAGGTCAGGCGACGCGGAAAGCCGACGTCGCCGAGAAGCGCTGACGGGCCGGGGGCTATTGCGCCGGTTCGGCCTGCTTCTTTTCGACCCTCCCCAAGGCTGCGGTCGCCGGAAATATCAGGGACTTGATCACCACCGGCACCGCGCCCGAAGACTCGAGGATCGCCCCGATGTCGATGTAGTCGAACTCTTTCAGCTCGAGGCCGTCGATCGAGATGATCGGGTAATCGAGCCTCAGCTCCTCGCGGCAATGAATGCCGATCAGGCCGCCGACGTCCCCGTCACCCACCAGCACGATCGGGTGGCCGTGGGCGAGCACCTTCTCCAATCCGGCCACGACGCCGCGGCAGAACGCATCGAGCCGCGCAAACGTCGCCGATCCGCGCCACGGCGCGAACACCGCGACGGGACGCTCGCCGTCGCCGAGGTCGAGGCGCCGCAGCACCCCCTTGATCGCAGCGGCCACCTTGTCCGGATCGATCTCCTCATCGTCCAGTTTCATGTCGGGCGCGATCACCGGCACATTGCGGACGGGCAGCACCTCCATCGGCCAGACATAGATCGTGCTGCCGCTGACCTGGGTGGTGTATTGCGAGGCGCCGATCACGGTGGCGCGGATGCCCTCCGCCGGCTTGACCAGCTTTTTGCCCCAGTTCTGGATGCGGGCGCGGATTTCACCGGCAAGCATCGGTCCGAGATCGCCGAAGCTCGCTTTTTCTCGTCCGTATACATACTCCGAGACACCGCCCGAGATCGTCACTTCCGAGATTTCGTGCGCATGGGTGAGCGGATCGAGCCGCAGCAGCGACGACGTGCCGACTTTCGGCGAGCCGCCTTTCATCGCTTCGAACAGCCGGTCCGTCATGCGCGCGGCCAGCGCGCGGGCATCGTCGGGCTTCAGCACGGCGCCCAGCTCGAGTTTCAAACCCAGCTCGGACCCAAACTGTCGTCCCGCTTCCTCGACGCGGGTGATGCGCCCCGAATCATCGCTCACCACCAGACGCGCGCCGACGTCGATGGCAGTCAAGTCGATGACCTTGCCCTCGGCGCAGACTGCGATCTTCGACGTTCCGCCGCCGATATCGACGTTCATCACCGCCGTATTGTCGCGGACGGCGCGCGACACCGCGCCCGAACCGTAAGCTGCCATCACGGTTTCCAGACTGTCGCCGGCGCTGACGGCGACGAGCTTGCCCGTCTGGCTCGCGAACAGCTCGCCGATGGCGCGCGCATTGCTCCTTCTCACCGCAACGCCGGTCAGGATCAGCGCGCCGGTATCGATCTCGTCGGGCTGCACCTTGGCGTCGGCATACTGTTTGGCGATGAACGCGCCGAGCGCTTCGGCATCGATCGTTTCGTCGGCCGAGTAAGGCGTCAGCAGGATGTCGGATTCGTAGAACGTCTCGCGCACGGTGACGACATAGCGGCTGTCGAGCCGCTCCAGGACGATGCGCGAGAACACCAGATGCGAGGTCGATGAGCCGATATCGACGCCGACCGAAAGGATGCAGATCTCGTCTTCACCTTCGAGCGTGCGTCCCTTGCTGGAGAAGAAAATCCGTCCGCCTTCCGCTTCATTCATGCCCGCTCACGCCTCATGGTTCCGCTGCAATCGCCCTTAAAGGGGCGGGCGAACTACTGAACCATGGGGAAGTTCAGGTCAACCAGCGGTCAGGCTGGGCTTCCACTTTTGGTAAAAGGCGCGCTGCTCGTTCAGGATGGCGACGGCTTCCTGCGGCGTCTTGGGCTTCATGACCACATCGTTTTCGGCCGCCCATTTCACCACAGCCGGATCGACGAGAGCCTTTGCCAGCGCCGCTGAGAGGATGTCGACAGCTTCGACCGGCGTGTTCGGCGGTGCCGCAACCAGGCGTTCCACGCGGATGAGATCGAGCTCGGGCCTGCCGAGCGAGGTTGCATCCGGAATCCCGGGGATGCTGGATTTGGTCTCGAAGCTCGCGAGCGGTCTCAGCTGGCCGCCGCGCCGGAAGCGCATCGTCGTCGGCAAAGCCGCCACGACCGCATCGGAATCGCCGCGCACGGCCGCGACCACGTAGTCCGCCGACCCGCGATAGCCCGTGATCAGCTGTGTCCTCAAACCCATCAGCTGCGTTCCGACGACGGCGGCCATGTATGCCGTGCCTTCCGGTCCGGTGACAGACAGCTTCACGGGACGCTGCGCGGACAGCCTCTTCAGATCGTCGAACGTCTTTAGCGGTGAGTTCTGACCCACGCTGATGAAGTATTTCTCGCCTTCGCCCATCGCGCCGATCCAGGTGAATCGGTTGAGGTCGTAAGCGGCGGTGCCCTGCTGGTCCTGCAGGATGAACATCCCCGGAATGTTCAGTATGGTGATCGTGTAGCCGTCGGGCCGTGCCCGGTAGGCCTGGGAGACGCCGCGGCTTCCTGCACCGGAGGCGACGTTCAGCGGCACGATGCTCGCCTTGCGCGGCAGGTATTTCTCCATCACCGGCGTAACGACCCGCACATAGATGTCGAACCCGCCGCCCGGTGCGTAAGGAATGACGAACTGGATGTTCTTCGCCGGGAAATTCGCCGCCGGGGCCGAGCGTGCATTCCACGGCGCCAGCAACGCCGGCGCAGCAAGGGACGCCGAAATCATCAAGTCGCGCCGGGTCAAGTTCGCCATGACACTCTCCCGCTAACCCTAAGTTGAGCCTTATATCACGCGCCGCACTTACGCCGCCGTCTTCAGTTTGCGCTTCGGCGCTTTCGTCCGCTTGGCCTTCTGCCACGCGGCAAGCTTCGCCCGCGCGCCGTTGAGTTTCGGGTCCATCGCGCCTTCGAGACCCGGAACCTTGGCGGTCAGCTCGATCACGTAGCCGTTCGGATCGCGGAAATAGATCGAGCGGATGAAATGATGGTCGGAAATGCCGCGCGTCTCGATGCCGGCTTTCTTCCCCTTCGCGAACATCCGCGTGAGCGTCAGAGGATCGACTTCGAGCGCGATATGCAGATCGAAATCCTTCTGCTTCTTGAAGGTGAACTTCATGTCCGGCGCTTCGAAGAAGGCGAGATACGACCCGTCATCCATCTCGTAGAACGTATGCAGCGTATCGGTCTTCCGCCCGGTCTTGGTCTCGCTGATTTCCAGCGTGTGCGCGAGAGGCAGACCAAGGAAGTCCTCGTAGAACCTCCTCGTCTCCTCGGAATCGCGGCAGCGATAGGCGTTGTGGTGAAGCCCTTTGATGGCCATGTCCGCCTCCTAAGCGTTTTCCGGCGAAGTGCCTATCGCGGTTCGCCGTAGAAAACGCGACAAACCAAGACTCAGAACATTGCGAACGGCGCGTCCTTCATCGGTCCGACAAGCCGTGTGTTATACGCCTCGTGCACCTTACCCCAATTGGGGAGCGCCCGCATGTTCGCAAGCCAGCGCGACACGCTCGGCCACGGCTTGAAATCGCAGCGCACCATGTCGCCTGAGGCCAGCAAACACGCGCCGAAATAATCGGCAATCGTCACCTCGTCACCGCACAGGAACTTCTTCTTCGGTCCGAGCAAACTCTCGTCGAGCACCTTCAGCCAGTTCTTGGCTTTCTCTCGCCCGAATGCGAGCTGGCCCGCCTGGGCGACATCGTTTTCGCGCTTATGATTGGGGAATACCTGCGGATAGACGAACCCGTAAGCAAAATCGCGATAGAGCCCGGTATTGAACCAGTCCATCATCTCGTTGACCTTGGCGCGTTTCTTCAAGTCCTTCGGATAGGCCGGCGAGCCGATCTTCTCCGCCAGATATTTCAGGATGGCCGAGCTTTCGCTCAGCGTGAAACCGTCATCGTCGAGCACCGGAACCTGGCGCGACGGATTGATCGCCGCATATCCCGGCTGCATGTGCGCGCCGGTGAACAAATCCACGAGTTCGAGCTTGAGGTCCGCGCCGCTTTCCGCTGCGAGCAGCATGATGGGGCGGCAGGTGGTCGAGATCGGATCGCCATAGAGTTTCATCGTGGTGGTTCCTCGGGTTTCAGGAGTATCGGGTGGGGTGGATCATGGCACAGCGCCGCCGACTTGGCGCGGGCGGGATCAGGCTCTCTTTACGACTTCGGGATTCATCAGATTGACCGGCCGCCCATCGAGGAAGGCCAGGATGTTCTCGAGCGCGGGCTGGTAAAAGGCGGAAAGCCCTTCGACCGTGGTGAAGCCGAGATGCGGCGTCAGCACCGTGTTGGGAAGGGCGCGGAACGGATTGTCCCCCGGCAGCGGCTCCTTGTCGAAAACGTCAAGCGCCGCCACGATGCGCCCCTCGCGGATGGCGGCCAAGAGCGCCGCTTCATCGACGATCGGCCCCCGCGACGTGTTGATGAAGATCGCGCCCTGTTTCATGCGTGCGAAGTCCGCCGCGCCGATCAACCCGCGCGAGCGCGGGCCAAGCACGAGATGGATCGTCACCGCATCGGATTCGGAGAACAGCTGCTCCTTGCTGACCAGCTCCGCGCCGGCGGCCTTGGCTTTTTCGGCCGTGAGGTTCTGGCTCCACGCGATCACGCGCATGCCGAGCGCGTGGCCGTAACGCGCCATGTATGCGCCGATGCGCCCGAGCCCCACGATGCCGAGCGTGCGATGTTCGAGATTGATGCCCGGCGAAATTCCTTCCTGGAAGCGCCCGGCGCGGATCGCCGCGTCGCCTTGCGGAATCTTCCGCGCCGCGGCGAGAAGCAGCGCGAGCGCCATTTCCGCCGCCGGCGCGGGCGAATGTCCGCCCGAGGTCAGCGTGCAGACGATCCCGCGTTTGGTGGCGGCCTCGAGATCGACATTGGGTGCGCGCGAGCCGGTGCACGACAGCATCTTCAGCTTCGGCAGCCGCGCGATCAGCGTCTCGGAGAACCGCGAGCGCTCGCGCAGGATCAGAATGATGTCGAAGTCCGCCAGAAGATCGGCGGCCGCGTTCTCGTCGCCGGGCCCGAAATGGCGCTGGAAGAAGACGATCTCCGCGCGGCTCTTCAACGGCGACCAGTCGATCAGATCGCGCGCTGCATTCTGCCAATCATCGATGACGGCAACCTTGGTACTGGCCATGCGTCAACTCGGCTTTTCCAGAGCATTTCCAGGCGAAGTGCCTACCGCGGTTCGCCGTAGAAAATGCGCCAATTCAAAAAGTGGGCGTGCAATGCTATGGAACAGATGCCAGCAGCGGCGCGGGCGAGTCAACAAAGACGGGGAGGGGACGAGATGCGGGTTTGCGTAGCATTTTTCGCCGCCACACTCTCCGCGCTCGCGGCCGACAGCGCGCTTGCGCAGCGCGCCGTACCGGCCTTCAATTCCGCCACCGCGTTCAAGATGGCGCAGGCCTGCATCGCCTATGCCCGCGCGCACAACGCCGCCGTCAACGTCTGGGTCTATAACGAGCGCGGCGAGCTGCTGCATTTTCAGCGGATGGACGGCGCGCCGCTCCAGGGTCCGTCGTTCAGCTCGGGGCCGCAATATGGCGGCGACCCGTTCCTGAACGGCCCCGGCCCCGTCGTGGCGATCCCCGATACCGCCCCGGTCGATGCCGTGCCCGTCGTGATCGACGGCGTGACGATCGGCTCCGCACAGGCCGCGGGCATGGGGGAAGAGGGCGACCGCGCCTGCGCCAAGGCGGCCGCCGACGCGGTGCAGGCCGGCCCCTAGGCTTGCCTCTTTCGAGGCGACCTGACAAACCGGGTTTTGACGGCGCTCGAATCGCGCTTACATTCGGCGGAGAGCCCATGAGCCGCGCGGCACACACAACTTCCGACGTCGCTTGTGCCTACGAGCACTCGCTCGACATGGAAGCGTTGGAACGCGCACGGGTCCAGACGCAGCCGTTTCCCTTCCTGATCGTGCCGGGTTTTGTCCGCTCCGCTGCTCTTCCCGCCATCGGCCGCGACTTCCCCGCGATCGAGCATGCCGGAAGCTTCCCGCTGTCGAGCTTGAGCTATGGCCCAGCCTTCGCAGCGTTCACCGGCGATCTCCAAAGCGCGCAGGTGACCGCCATCGTCGCGCGCAAGCTCGGCATGGAACTCGCGTCCGCCCCCACGATGGTCACGGTCAGAGGACAGAGCAAGGCCGCCGACGGCAAGATCCACACCGACAGCCGGACCAAGCTCGTCACCGCGCTGATCTACATGAACGACGCCTGGGAGAGTCCGAGAGGCCGGTTGCGGCTCGTGCGGTCCCAGCACGATCTCAACGACGTCATCGCCGAAGTGCCGCCGGAGCAGGGCACGCTTCTGCTGTTCAAGAACGAGGCCAATGCCTGGCACGGGTTCGAGCCGTTTTCCGGACCGCGCCGCGTGATCCAGCTGAACTGGGTCACCAGCGCTGCCGTGGTGCGGCGCGAGCAGTTCCGTCACCGCATCAGTGCGCTCTTCAAGCGTCTGAAACGTCCGGCGTAAGGCGACCACCGCGATGCCGCTCAACATCGAAACCTTCAGCAACGCGGTCGGCGGCAACGCCTTCTACAAGGCGGTCACCCATCCGCTGGCCGCGGAGCCGGCGCGCGAGCTCGTCACCACCTTGCGTGCGAACGGGCCGGTCGCGATCTACGACCCGCACAACTTCCTCGCCGCTTTCGACGCCGTCTATCCGCTGGAGCGGATCGAATTCGCGGGATTTTACGTGCAGGACCTGGCGCAAGTCGGCCGTACCTTCCGCAATCACGCCGCGCGTCCGATCACCGAGTTGCCGCAAAGCCGCGCGACCTGCGTCCTGATCGCCGCTTTCGACGCCACCGCTGCCTCGGCGCACGTCAAGCCGCTGATGCGCAGCGGCGCGACGCTCCTGTCGTTCGATCGGCTGCGCCTTCCGGACGAGATGCTCACGGACA
>Ga0137427_10000245_pt1 | contig 30336 bp, 26 predicted proteins | sample EasRivERMZT700_2_FD_102309 | JGI IMG/M metagenome (GOLD analysis project Ga0137427, IMG submission 102309) | Soil microbial communities from meander-bound floodplain in the East River, Colorado, USA - East River MetaG ERMZT700_2 | ecosystem: Environmental > Terrestrial > Soil > Floodplain ...
CTACTGCGCGACGTGCCAGACCGGCGGGCGGCTTCTGGCGGATCGGGCGATGTCGAGATTGCTCAAAGAGGACTGGCCGCGCAGTATTGATGAATGGGACGCCCATATCGAAGAAAGGAAAGGGTGATCCATGACTGGGCCCCTCGCTACCGCTCGGGTACTGCTATGGTCGCATGAGACAACAGTACCCGAGCGGTAGCGAGGGGCCCAGTCATGGTTTACTGCTGCTGCGTATTCCCGTACCGCGGCGGCGGCAGCGCCATCGCCTTCTGAATACCTGCGACTGTCAGCTTCGTCCGGACTTCGAGGAACTTCCGTCCATTCTCGATGGTCTTCCAAAGCGGAGCCAGCTCAACGCCGTTGATGATTGCCCGTCCGGCCTTCACCCGTTGATAAAAACGGATCGTCGTCGGATCTTTCAACGCCATCAAAGCCGCGATCGCATATTCTTCGTGAATCCCGTCCGACCATCCGTTGCTGGCGCCCAATCGGATTTGCTCCGGAATCTTGAGCTCCTGCTGGATGTACTGTTGAACGGATCGATAGTCGTAATACTCCGGTATATGGTAGAAGCGAGCGGGTTCACCTTTATATTTGTCGTTCAGGGCATTGGCTGCAGTCTGCATTCCACCGGTGTTGCTGCCGCTGTCTCCTAAATAAAGGATGTTCTTGAAGCCCATGCCGCGCATGCTGTCGCCCATGTCGATCAGTACGGCACGGTACGTTTCCTGAGACAACGAAACCCATCCGCCACCAACAGGCCGGCCCACCTGACCCGGTTCGAGTGTAACGACCGGAGCAACCAGGGCGTTCCCCAGACGACGGGCTATCGCTTCACCAGTCTGGCTCAGAACGTAATTGTGTTTTCCGGAAGCCAGATGCGGGCCATTGGATTCGACGCCTCCCGTCAGAATGATGCCGGTAGTTTTACCACCCGAAATTGCCGCACGAACTTCGGGGTCGGTCATCTCTTCAATCCAGACCGTGTCCAGCGTATCCATCGGCAGCTTTAAACGCTCCTGCGCCGCGGCTTTGATCTTTTCCTCTTCCGGTGTAAGTGGCGGGGCCGGATTACCGCGTCCTCCTCCGCCTCCACGCTGTGCGCCAGGTGCGCCAGGTGCGCCGGCGTTCGTTTGTCCGCGTTGACCGGCTCCACGTTCCTGGGCCATCGCGTTGACGGTAAACACAAACAGCACCGCCAGAATCATTAACTTCGTTCGCTTCATCATTCCTCCTCCGTTACCAGTCGTACCCGGTTACGGGGAGACTATATTGCAGTCCGCTGCCAAATCAAAGCAGGCCCGTCCAATTGATAATGAGGTGGCGTTACATTTCTCTTGCATCGATTCTTCTCCTGACTTCCGTTCTCTCCGGTCAGGATTATCAGGTTCGAACGCGAGTTGACGTCGTCGTGGTTCCTACAACGGTGACAGACTCCGACGACAAGCTGGTTGCAGGGCTCACGCAAAAAGACTTTTCCATTCGTGAAGACGATATTCCGCAAACCATCGTGAACTTCTCCAGCGATCCCCAACAACTCTCGGCGGCCATCATTGTGGACACCGGAATGGGCGGCATCGCGATGCGCCGGCTTGCGCCGTTGTTCATTTCAGTAACCGGCGGGTTCAGCATTTTCGACGAGATGGCTTCGTTCCGATACGACCATTTCGTCCATCAGCTTTCCGATTTCACCGGCGATCCCGAGCAAATCGAGAGAAGCTTCGCAATCGTGAAGACCATTGCGGAACAACAATCTCCGAATGTGCAACAGGGGGATCCTGCGCCAACTGCACCCAGAGTCGTCCGGTTGCTGCTGGGTTTTCTGAACATCGGTCCGCAAGGCACACCGCCGGTTCCCACAGCCTCGCCGACCATTCTAAAACCGAACGGCCAAAGCCCATACGGGCCGGGAGCGGTTCCGTCAAGCCGTGTCTTGTACGATGCGTTATACGAAGCCGCCAGAGCTTTGGAGCAGCGCCCATCCAGTCATCGCAAGATCATTTTCATTATTTCTGATGGGCAGGTCCGCGGCCCCACGCACAACCGGGAAGATACGCTCAACCTGCTAATACGCGATCAGATCCAGCTCTATGCCGTGACCACCGATGGCGGAGCCTTCGAAGGACAATTCAGTGTCCTCCAGTCCTTCGCGGAAGCAACGGGTGGCGACGTTTTTCAGGGCTTGTCCACATCGGCGATGGAAGGCGCCTTCAGCCGCATCACCGAACAGGCCCGCAATCAATATGTGCTGGGATACCAGTCCACCAACCGCGTCGGAATGACTCATCCGGTATTTCGCGAGATCGAAGTGACAACCCGGAACCCCAAGCTGAAGGTCACCCACAGAAAAGGCTACTACCAGGCTCCATAACCACACGTCTCGTGTGTTAGCCTCTATCGCTTGTAGCAGGAATTCAATGCGGTATGCGGGCAGGAAACTGACTAACCTTCTCGAAACGGAGATGCTGGCGCACGCTCTGCGCAGCGTGAGCGAATGCGTGGTTGTTACCGATATGGCGGATACGATCATCTTCGTTAACGACGCATTTCTCACCACCTACGGCTACACTTCCGACGAACTCATTGGCGCGAACATCGACATCGTTCGCTCCAACAGCAATCCGACCGACGTCACCGACAAGATCCTTCCTGCAACTCTTGCCGGAGGCTGGTCCGGCGAAGTCTTCAATCGACGCCGAAACGGAGAAGAGTTTCCCGTCTCTCTTTCAACCCAAGTCGTGCGCAACGAAATGGATCAGCCGATTGCCCTGATCGGCGTGGCTGTGGACATTACCGAGCGTAAGAAAGCCCAAAGCCAACTCGTCGAGGCGCTGAACGCAGCCGAGGCCGCCGCCAAGGCGAAGTCCCAGTTCCTCGCGGCAATGAGTCACGAGATCCGAACGCCGATGAACGGGGTCATCGGCATGACCGAACTGCTCATGAATACGCCGCTCACACCGGAGCAACGCGAGTTCGTGCAAACCATTCATGTATGCGGCGAAAACCTGTTGACGATCATCAACGACATCCTCGACTTCTCAAAGATCGAATCCGGAAAGATCGAACTGGAAAACCGGGCGTTCGACGTGCGCACGGCGATCGATGATGTCTTCAGAATCTTTGCCCAGCAGGCATTGGAAAAGAAGCTGGCCCTGGTTCAGTTGATCGATCCGAATGTCCCGCCGGTAGTCGTGGGCGACGTTACACGATTCAAACAGATCCTTATTAATCTTGTTGGGAACGGCATCAAGTTCACGGACAAAGGGCAGGTCAGTGTCAACCTCACTGCTCACGCCCAGCGGGATGACGTCGTAAAACTTGTCTGTGTCGTCAAAGATACGGGAATGGGAATCCCCCCGGATAAGCTTCACCGTTTGTTCAAAGCGTTCTCGCAGGTGGACGCATCCACCAGTCGTCGATTCGGCGGGACTGGCCTGGGACTCGCCATCTGTATGCACTTCGTCAAAATGATGGGCGGGCGAATCACAGTGGACAGCGAGCCCGGCGTTGGTTCAACGTTCAGTTTCTCCATGAAGGCACGACGCTCGTCGGAAGGCGCGATCCCGGCCGCATCCACATCGCGCGAACAAGGCAAGGCCGTGGTGTCGAAGCTCGATCCGAAACTCTCCGAACGTTTGCCGCTTCGGATCCTGGCGGTTGAAGACAATCCGGTCAATCAAAAGCTCCTGTTGCTGATTCTTGGGAAAATGGGCTATGCGGCCGACGTCGCCGAAAACGGTGTCCAGGCTCTCGAGGCAGCAAAGCGCACGCCGTACGACGTCATATTCATGGATCTTCACATGCCGGAAATGGATGGGTTGGAGGCAACCCGCCGGATCCGCGATGCTCGCAACGATGGGCATCAACCCAGGATTGTGGCAATGACCGCAGACGCGCTGGTCGGAGATCGGGAGAGATGTCTTGCCGCTGGAATGGATGATTACGTCGGAAAGCCAATCCGCGCAAATCAGGTGCAGGAAGTACTTCAACGCTGGGGCAACGGATCAATCCTCTATCCAGGCGCCGAGACGTCGGAGTGAGTCGATGTGATCGCAGACGATCTTCAGGGATCCGAGAATCGGAACCGCTAGAATCAATCCCATCGCGCCCCAAAGCCAGCCCCACATCAACAACGCAATCGTCACCGCCAGCGGATTCAACTTCAATCGTTTGCCGATGACTTTGGGAAACAGCACGTTGACGGCAAACACATGGAGTGCAACCACGAGAAGCGCGATCAGCACAAATTCCCTCGACTCGAGTTGACCGATGCCGGCTGCCATCGGCGGCAACATTGCGAGAACCACGCCCAGGTAAGGGATCAGGCTCAGGAATCCGCTGATCAATCCCAGAAAATAAAAGTAGGGCAATTCCAAAAGGCCGAAAGCGACGATACTGACTGCCGACATGAACAGACCACACACGAAGTTACCAACAAGGAACCCTCGCATCATCGCGGCAATTCCAACGAGCGCGACGTTCACCTTGTGACGATGGCGTGGAGCAAACAATCGGACCGTCGCGCGACGCGTTCGATCTCGCCAACTCAACATGAAGTAAACCAGAAATGGAACGAATGAAATTGCGAGGATAGCTTCGGTAGCGCCACTCACCGTGGACGTGATCCACTCGGATATACCGCTTTGCTGTTGCACTTTGATGGTCCGGCCATTTGTCCCGGAGTCCGGAAGCACGGATTCTGTCGACTGTTGAATTTTTTCGGCCTGCGTCCGGAATCGTATTGTCGCCTGACGAATGTTCTTCGAGTACCTGGGAAGATCGTCGATGAACTCCATCGCGCGGTTATATGAAAAATAGGCGATTCCATACAAACAAGCGACGAGCAAGGTAACCGCAATGAACGAACCTGCCCACCGCGGCACTCGCCAACGATTCAGGAGATGGACGATCGGCTCAAGCGTGAAAGCAATCAGAAGCGACACCAGCAGGGTGATGATGGGAACCTTAGCTACATAACAAACGGCCAGGACGGCAGTAATTGCCAGGACGACCAGGGCGATATGTACAGACGACAGACCGGCTGTTGATTCGACCTGAACCCTATCGGACTTCGTCAGCTTCAGCGATCGCAAGGACTTGAAGTCCGTGTCACCATTCTCGGGCGGCATGGTCTCTATACTGCACGCCTGTTGCCGAATGCCTTAAGACTTGACACCTGCGGTCTTAGGAATCGGAAAATTGGACGAATCCCGCCATCTGCCGAATCAGCCGCCGTCGCCGGTGTCTTCATCCGCGCCTTCGAGGGGGGTCGCGTCGTCGAGATTGGACAGATAGTTGGGAGGCAGCGACACTTTCTGCACGCCCGTGGTCTTTCCGCGTACCACTCGCATTGATGAAGGAGGAAAAGGTTGGATGCGATCGACGTCCCTGAAGGTGTCGATCAGGGCCGCGACAGTTTCCACTCGCATGAGTTGGACCCGCGTCTCCGAAGGAATTCGAAATCCTTTTGTATACCAGCTCGCGTGCTTCCGGAATGAACGCATGGCGATAGCTTCACCGAACCAGTCCGAAAGCATCTGCGCGTGTTCGAACATGATATCCAGAATCTCCGCCAGATTCGGCGGATCCGCCGGCTCTCTGTTATTGAAGACATCGACCAGATCCCGAAACAACCAGGGTCGCCCAAGACAGCCGCGACCCACGATTACGCCGTCGCAACGTGTCTGTCGCATCATGCGGAGCGCATCTTGCGCTTCCCAGATGTCGCCGTTGCCAAGAACCGGCAGGCGAACGTTTTGTTTGAGCTCGGCGATCGCTTCCCAATTTGCGTGACCGTGATAAAGCTGCGCCGCCGTGCGCGCATGAAGACCCACAGCCGCGCAACCTTCATCCTCGGCGACGCGTCCGGCCGTCAGGAATGTCAGATAACGGTCGTCCACACCGATCCGAAATTTGATCGTGACCGGTATGGCTTCGGCATTTCGAACCGCGGCTCGGACAATATTTCGGAGCAGGTTCGGCTTCAGCGGAATTGCGGCGCCGCCACCGCGCCGGGTCACTTTCGGAACGGGACAGCCGAAATTCATATCGAGATGGTCGATTCTACCTTCACCCACTAGTCTCTTCACCGCTTCGGAGACATAGTAAGGATCGGTGCCGTAGAGTTGCATGCTCCGCGGCTTTTCGTCCGGGCCGAAATCGGCAAGTTTCAACGTCTTGTCGCGGCCGTCGACCAGCGGACGCGCATTGATCATTTCGCTGACGTAGAGGCCTGCGCCAAATCTCCGGCAAACCGCGCGGAACGGATAGTTCGTCACACCCGCCATCGGCGCGAGGACAACGGGTGGCCACACTCGCAGCGATCCAATCTGGACTGGAGCGAACTCCCCGGGCTGTGCCGGAGTGACCTCGCGATTGATTGCGCTGGTGTAAATCGTATTCATGAGCCGCGTCCGAACGTTCCAGCCGCGTTAGCGGCTCGCCTGCCTGCGGTGCTTTGGACAACACTAATCATCTTACCGCAGTGTGTTACGATGTACTCGAAGCGATCATGAGAACCTTTCTTCACATTCAAAGCCTCCTGATGGCGGGCCCGCCGCCAAAACACTAAAGCTCCGTTCAATTCCAACATCAAATAAACCCGGATTTCTTTGGAGGATCTTTGAATGTCCAGACACATTCTTGTCGCCGTGGCCTGGCCGTACGCCAACGGCCCGTTACATGTGGGACACCTTGCCGGCGCTTACCTGCCCGCCGACATCTTTGCCCGATATCAGCGATTACGCGGCGCTCAGGTGCTGATGATCTCTGGATCGGACTGTCATGGCACGCCGATAACATTGCAGGCCGAACGTGAAGGCGTGAGACCTCAGGAGTTGATCGAACGAAATCATGCGGCATTCCTCAAGACGTTTCAAACGCTCGGCATCACGTTCGACTTGTTCACGAAGACGTACACGCCGAATCACTACGCCGTCACGCAGCAGTTCTTCGCCGATCTGTTGAAGAACGGATATCTGCACACCGAAACAATGGTCGGTTCGTACTCCGAATCATTGAAGCGGTTTCTGCCGGACCGCTTCGTCGAGGGGATTTGTCCGAACTGCGCTTTCGCAAGAGCGCGTGGAGATCAGTGCGACAATTGCGGCCGGCTTCTGGACCCGGCTCAACTTGTAGCGCCGCACTCCACAGTCGACGGCGGTTCGATCACTTTTCGTGAGACCGAACACTTTGTCCTCGACCTCGCGAAGCTTGAACCTGCCCTGCGGCAGTGGCTCGATGGTGTAGATCACTCCCATTGGCGCTCCAACGCTTTGCTTGCCACACAGAACTGGCTTCGCGAGGGCTTACATGGACGTGCGATCACGCGCGATCTCGAATGGGGCGTGCCCGTGCCTGTCGAAGATGAAGCGTTTCGCGATAAGCGCATCTATGTCTGGTTCGACGCCGTGATCGGTTACTACTCCGCCTCAAAAGAGTGGGCCGGCCGTATCGGCCACGCTGAACAATGGCGTGAATGGTGGGACGCGGAGGCCCGTTCTTACTACTTCATCGGAAAGGACAACATTCCGTTTCATACGATCATTTGGCCCGCCCTCCTGCTTGGCGCCGGCCTCAGCGCTCTGCCATACGATGTTCCGGCGAACGAGTTTCTGAACTACGAAGGCGAAAAGATGAGCACCAGTCGAAACTGGGCGCTTTGGGCACACGATATCCAGGACCGCTACGCACCCGATGCGATTCGTTATTACCTGGCGGCGAATGCACCCGAAGGCCGCGACACCAGTTGGTACTCGGCGGATTTTGTCCGTCGCAACAATGACGAACTTCTCGCGACGTGGGGAAATCTTGCGAACCGCGTATTAACGATTGCTTATCGAAACTTCGGCAAAGTGCCCGAGCCGGGCCCCTTCCAACCGGCGGACTCCGCGTTATTGAGCGCGGGAGTCGAAGCCTTCCAGTCGGTTGGCGATTGCATAGATCGTGTCCAATTGAAGGCCGCGCTCCAGCGAGCGATGGCCCTGGCCACACGGACGAATCAGTACGTCACCGAGCAGGAACCATGGCGTCTCGTGAACGCGGATCAAATCAGAGCCGCGACGGTGATCTACGTCGCATTGCAAACCGTGGATTATCTGAAAACGCTGTTCAGCCCATTTCTGCCATTCAGCAGCCAGCGCCTGCATGAATTCCTCGGTTACGACGGCGTCATCTCGCCACAGCCTCGAATTGAAGACGGCATTCTCACGGGCTCGTATCTAACCGACGCGACGTGGGAGCCGCGAACTCTGCCCATCGGCCAGACATTGCGTCAGCCGTCGGCATTGTTTGCGCCGGTTTGAGCGGGGTGGTTTTCCAATTCATTCATCCTCATTCACGCCATGGGACGGGACATTTGACATTTGACCCGTGACACGTGACCTTTGACATCCGAGGGGCGTGGTTCCCGGATGTCAAACGTCACGTGTCAAATGTCAAATGTCCCGTCCCATGGCGTGAACTTCTTTTGCGTCGTCTAAAGGATTCGCGATCGTGGTCATCTCGAGCAACGAGAACATCCACGATCACTGCGCCCGAGCGAAAACGAACCTGAGATCCTCGAAGTAGTGGATTGTAGTCAGCCCACTTGTCGTCAACTTTCAATCCAATCGGCACAATTCTCCTTTGAAGAATCTCGGATATTTCGCGTAATGTTTGCACTGATCGTTTCTGTGTTTGTGATTCGGCTAGTCATGTCATGGGCTGGAGTGTCGAATTCATATACGCGTTGGGTTAGCCTCAATCTTACGCTAATCAGTTTTGTCGTTGCCGTGCCGGTTGTTTTCGCGACGCAGAAGATCGGCCGCGCATGGAGAGGTCGCGCCGTGTCGGACTCCCAAGTGTCGGCGTTGAGGTAATCGCAGACTTGTGGGACACGAGTCAGCCCTTACGGCGGGGTTACATGCCGGCCGCGCCTCCGGCGCCAATTCGTTCACAGCTTCAGGCATCATGTTCGGCGGCGCCCCAACGTCCCTCATTGCAGGGCATCGCCGCGTTGAGTATACTCACCGTGGTTTTTCCGAGTGCCGAAGTTCTAAGGGGGATTGAATCGATGCGAATCCGAAATCTGCTCGTTTGTACTGCCATCTTCACTACCGCGCTCTTCACTGTCAGCCCGAGCTTTGCCCAGGCGCCGGCCCGGGGTCAGGCCAAGACTGACGACAAGACTGACCCGCGAACGGCGCGATTCGGGGTTTGGGACAACTCGACCAATCCCAACAATGTCATGACCTACGAGGCCTTCGAGAGAGGCGGCAGCAAGCTCACTGTCAGCAACCCGACCAATCCGGCGAGCGACTGGAGCTACGTGACGCTGTTCGACGGTGTGTTCCGCCCCGTCACCGGTCAGCAGGGCGCCGAAACCGCCGTTGAGATCATCAACCCGAAGAGCATCCGCATCTACAACAAGCGGGACGGCGTGGTGACCCAGGTGGTGATCAACACGTTGTCGGAAGACAACAACACGATCAGCAACGAGTACATCCGCATGGACAAGGAAGGCAAGATCACGGGCGTCACGCACGTGACCTACAACCGCCGCAAGAAGTAGCTTTCCGTTACGAACCACGCGGTGGCGCACTAGAATACTCACCGCGTGGTTTCCCCGAAACGGTGCGGCGTCTGGGCGCTCCTGTTCATCCTAGTCGTCAGCGCCGATGCGTCCGCGCAGTATCGCTACGACACGCGTTTACCGTGGATGGGGAACCGCTGCACAAGCTCGAGCCAGCAGGTAAAAACTTCAGGAGAATCCGGCAACAGTCGGAATTACCTCGGCGGCCTCCTGGAGATGCCGCGCCTTCCGGTCGCGGACACCGCGGTCGCCGCTGGCCTCGACTCACTACCGCCTTCCATTGGTAGCTCTAGCCGGCTTGCGAAATTCCCCTAACCATCGCAGCAGTTTTTTCAGGCTGGTCAACACGCGTGGCCACATCCGCCTGAGCGATAATCCCGACAATTGCATTGTTGTTATCCACGACTGGAATACGCCGCAGTTTATGTCTAGACATCGCATCCAGCGCCTTCTGCAGATCGTCTTCGGAACGGCAGGTTACGACCTTCCGCGTCATCACCGCTTCTGCGTTCGTGGACTTGGGATCTCGCCCTTCCGCCACAATCTTCAAAGCCAGATCGCGATCAGTCACGATGCCGACCAACTTCCTGGTCTGCTCGTTCTCGATAATGGGAACCGGACCGATATCTTTGCTCTTCATCAACTCCGCCGCCTTTGATACGAGGTCAGTTGGCAAGCAGCAGACGGGGTCCTTCGTCATCACTTCATTACACTTCTTCATGGAATCCTCCAGGGCCTCGCTAAAAAACAAGTCCCGTGTTTGTAAGGACGATCACTTGCGCTCGCCCTGCTTATCCTTCACAAGTGGCTTTCTTCACACCCAAGCGAAAGTTCGCCCCAGTCAGAACTATGCAGGTAGACACAAACAAGAACTGTACCTATTTGCACACGACAATTGATGAACCTCACTATGATCAGGATGCTGAGGGAAGCGCGCCGGTTCGCAAATATATCGAGACCGCTAGACACACGAGTATTGGGATGCGGGCTAAGAGTAGTTTGGAGATGCGTCGGAAACCGGAGATGGATATCTCGATAGAGTTCTGCATTTTCAAATTCAACCGAGGGACCCATCCGTCAGGTCAGGGTCAAGATGTGGCAGCAGCCGACTCACGGTCGGCGACGTACTCGCTGATCAGTTTGATCGTCTTGTTGTAGTGCCGAATACCCAGGTACGGATCGTAGCCAATGACAGGAACCATTTTGTTCAGAACCTTGTCCGGACTGGACGCCGCAAAACTCGCGAGTGTCTTGACGAACGGGAGCCTCGCCGCTTTCGTCGCGTCATTGCGAGGAAGACCGGTGAGAAGTTGGTTCATCGAGACCTTCGAACCTTCACCTTCAATCATGGCATTCACCAGCAGGCCTTTCAGGAGATTGTGAGGAAAGTTGAACGTGAAGGCTATTGGAGAGTAGACCCGATCCGATGGGCGATGGTTTTCGAATTCCAGTAGTAGATCGCCCTTGTATCGACGCAGATTCTCTCGAAATTCCACATGCTCGGACTCGAACTCGGATAACGCGACGGGGGACTTGCCGACGAACGCTCGGGTATCAGGCGTTAAACCATTCAATATTCCTTCCACAACCTTTTCACGTTCCACACCGTGTATGCCCGCGCCGTGCATCCGCACATATTCCTTCATTAGAGTCGCAACCGAAAAGAAGAGCCATGGATAGTCCGGCGGATTATCGTCGCGCATGTTGCCGACGTCCCGCTTATAAAGCGATTCAAACCCATGCCGAAGATGACTGGCCAAAATCGGCGCCTGGGCTAAAGCAGTGTTCACGCGATGCGCATTGTTGAGGGTGCGAACCTTTTCCAGCAGGGTTTCATACGACCGGATATCCGGCTCGAAGTGAGACGTCGCTATCAAGATCAATGTTTCGGAGTTGTCGAGAAATTGATGGCCGCTTCCCTGCGGTCCCTGCAGAACCTGTATCAATTGGGTGATTCGGTCCAGATTTGCGTTGGCGTCTCCATCGTCCCATGCACGCATGGTCGCAAGCGCAATTACATAAATCAGGTAGTAGTCGAGCAACATAGCGAGCACCCGGGACTGCGTTTCTCCTGCTATGGTGCGCGCTCCCAAAACGTAGTTCAAAACATCGACCGGAATGATCTCCTCGTTCGAGACTTCCGCCTTGCCATCCCAGTCGTGAAGAACGTTAAACCCCTCACGAAGTGTTCTGGATTCCAACTCCTGTACGACGTCTTTGAGGAAAACCGACTTTCGGCTTGTTTTAAAGCTATGGCTGCGCATGGCCACTCGGAGCCGAAACAAACTCTCGTCAAAATCCTTCGCCTTGAGCTCCTTCAGGATTTCGCTGCGCGTATCTCGATACAGAATGGTTTCGAGAAGCCGGCAGCAAGAATCAAAACTGATGTTATTGGTCATGAGTACTTCTCGGGTAGGCGCTCGAACGAACGCCGTACCCGGATTAAACCGATTTGCACCGGTGGTACCAACGAGAGGGCACTAGAGCTTTAGACTTGTCCCTTCAATACCTTGAGGAAAGATTTCGAGAGGGCAGGTCTTCGAGAACGTGGAGGGAAATCGAGACAGACTGTCAATTTCAACGCAGAGACCGGCAATCGAACCACAACCAGCGTGGAGGTACGCTCTCCATCACCGGCAACGTCGTCCTTTAGCCCGCGAATTCATTCACACGTCCTGAGACCTGGGTTAATGCGCCACAAATTGCAAGGCTTGCTAGCGGATTGGGGCCGAGCCTGTCGAACGTAGCGTTTAGGCCGGCGGCAGATGACAAAGAGGCACAAAGCCCGGCGATTAATAAATTCAGACGTGACATATTGACGGGAGGTAAAAATGCCGAAAGCACTTATAGCGATAGTGTTGATGCTGTGGGCTCAGCTCGCGGCTGCCCAGGTCACGACGACTCCGCAAAACTGGCAGGCCGATCTACAAACGTTGACGACGCAGCTTCCCGCGCTTCATCCCAACCTGTTCTTCCAAACGCCGCGCAGCGCTTTCGAACAGGCAGCGGCAAGTCTCTACCAGCAGATTCCCGGGCTTCCCGATTCGCAGATCATCGCGAAAATGGGCGAGCTTGTCGCATCGGTCGGTGACGCGCACACGAACCTCATCCTGACGCAAACTGCCGCTGCGTTTCGCACCCTGCCCGTCCGCGTGCAGTGGTTCGATGATGGACTGTTTGTCATTGCATCGCTTCCCGGAGCCGAGCGTGCGATCGGTAGGCGCATCACGAGAATTGGCGGGATGAACATTCAGGAAGCGTATGGCCGAGTGCTTCCTTTCATTTCAGCCGAGAACGATGCCTGGCGCTTCAAAATGAGTCAGGATTACCTTGTTGCGCCCGAAATTCTCGCGGCCGCAGGCATCATTTCGTCCAGCGACACCGCGGAGTTTGAGTTTCAGGATTCCGGCGGTGGCCGATTCGTGATCAATCTCACGGCATATCGCACGACGGACGCACGCAACTGGATCTATGTTCCGGATCTGACTGGTGCGGCAGTTCCGTTATATCGCAAACAGAACAACCTGAATTACTGGTATCAGTATTTGAGCGATTCGCGCACGCTGTACTTCAAGTACAACTCCTGCGCTAACGCCGCAACGCTGTCCTTCGCTGCCTTTACAACAGAGTTTCTAGCGGTTGTCGATGCCTACCCGATTGATCGATTCGTATTTGATTTCCGGAACAACGGCGGTGGTGATTCTTCGATCATTCAGCCATTGATTGCAGGGTTGGAGCAGCGCTACCTGGCTGGGCAGTTCATGGCTGCTCGACTCTATGTCATTGTTGGACGCGACACGATTTCATCGTCCCTGCTTAACGCGCTTCAATTGAAAGAAGCGCCGGTCACGACGATTGTTGGTGAACCGACGGGAGGAAAACCGAATCACTACGGCAACGTCAGGACAATGACACTACCGAATTCGGGCTTGAGAATCTCGTATTCCACTCGGTTCTTCAGTTCACCGGTGACGACGGAATCGCTGAACCCTGACATCCGTGTGGCTTTGCCGTCCTCGGCATTTTTCCAGAATCGTGACCCGGTGATGGAAGCCGTGCTGGAGACACCGGCCACAATGACCACCACGGCTCCCTTTGTGATGTACGGCGCCGGCGGAACTCGTCTTCAGACAGGTGGAACAGGAAGCAACATAGCTGTGGGATACGCGACGGTTGCGGCAGCGGCCGAAACCCCGTTCGGTTTTGGTGTCATTCAGTATCGTCAGGGCAACGTTCTGGTCAGTGAGGCAACAATTGCATCATCGACTCCGATATCGTCGGGAATCACCTATGTCGAGGTCGATGGTCGCGTCAACACAGGTGTCGCCATTGCCAATGCTTCCAGCTCTGACGCGGCGGTTGAGTTTAGCGTCACGAATGATAACGGTCAGATCATTACTACCGGTACGCTGAACGTGGCTGCGGGCGCTCAGATCGCGCGATTCCTGAGCGAAGCGCCTTTCAACCTCCAATCGCTCAGTGCCGGAACTTTGCGAATGACGAGTTCGGTTCCGGTATCGATGCTGGCCCTTCGCGGCTATTCGAATGAGCGTAATGAATTCCTGTTGAGTACCCTTGCGGTTCGGGATCCGACATCCGTGTCTTCTCCACTATATTGCGCTCACTTTGCAGACGGTGAAGGTTGGACGACGCAGATCAACCTCGTCAATCCTTCCGGCACGACGATCAGCGGCACATTCGAGTTCGTCCCCGGCGAGCGCTTTACCTATACGCTGCCTCCGTATAGCGCCAGCCGCTTTCGAACCAACGGAACGGGCGCAGTCCGTACAGGTTTCGTTCGAGTGACTCCAGATGCGGGATCGATCGTCGCGTCGGCGACAGCGTTGTTCAGCTATAGCCGCGATGGGATTACCGTGACCGAGGCCAGTGTGCATGGTCTGCCAGCCAAAACTTCGCACACTCTCATTGTTGCCGGCAGCGGTGGTTTCTCCGTACAGGCTGCGAATGCGGTGATGTCGGGCGTCGGCGTAGCGAATCCGTCGGCAACGGCGGCGATGGTGCAGGTGTCGCTGGTCAGCCTGGCGGGAACTGTCTCGAGTTCGACGACGATCGTGATCCCAGCGAACGGACAACGCGCATTATTTATTGATCAGTTGTTCGCCGGTAACGTCACACAGCCGTTTGAGGGAACGCTTCGCTTGACGTCAATAGGGGAAATCGGCGTCTCCGGCTTGCGGGGTCAATACAACCTACGCGGAGACTTCCTCATTTCCGCAACGCCGGTCTTCGATGAAACACCTGGTAACGTATTCGCTCATTTCGCCGACGGCGCGGGATATTCGACCCGGTTCGTTTTTATCGCCCGAAGCTCACCGGGAAGCGTTTTACGTTTCTTCGCGCCGGACGGTTCGTCGTTGGCACTGGATGTGCGTTAAGCGTTTCGTCTTCGGCTGACACGCAATCGTCTGAAGATCGATGTGTCGGATCCGCGACTCGCGGATTTCGATCAGGGAAGCGTTGACCATTGGCGGTGACATCGAGGTTTCTGGCCCCAGGGCCTGTTCAGCTGACAGTACATGAGCGAATTGGTGCGTGAGCGGATGTTTCAGCCTCTTCCTACGAACGGCATCTTGGTGGCCATGATAGTCATGAATTGAACGTTGGTGTCCAAGGCAGGTTTGCCATGGGAAATCTCGACAATTACGCCGTAACTCCTGATGGCCAAAAGTTCCTCGTCCTCACGGAAACAGACTCAACGCCGCCACCGATCACCGTCATTCTTAATTGGATAACGTCGCTGAAGTAGTAAGTCCTGCAGTGGCGGTCAGGTTCTCGCTCAGATGGAACCGAGATTGAACTTCATGAACCCCAGCATCTGCCTGATCAGTTCTCGTGAGGAGGGGCTGTCATCGAAGATCTCAAATGCGTGCGGGGCGGTCGCATGATTAGCGAACGTGAGAGGCAGATTGTTTGCGAGTGCTTTGGCAATGAAGCGATCGAGGGCTTCGTTGAGATGAGGAACTTGATCCTGACCTGCTCTCGCGATGAATAGCGGAATGTTGTCCGGAAGATCATCAACCGACTTTCCCGCGCACGGATTCACGAAGCCGTAGGTTTTGGACGCCTCTGCAATGCCGGTGGAGCCGTCGATATCCAGCGTGCACGGGCAATCCAGAACTGCGCATCTCAGGAAGTCTTTGGCTCCTTGCATCAGCACAAACAAGGCGAGCGGCGAATTTCCAGAACCTGCCCATAACCCGATTCTGTCCCCGGCGATGCCCAGTGCCGCAGCGTTGTCTCGAACGTATTGAATCAACGCGAGAGTATCTTCGACCGGTTCTCGATTGGTGTAGGTAATGGCCGCGATGCCGGAGGCGGCAACAACTTGTCCCCAGGACTTGGAAAGCGCCATTTCCTTCGCACAGCATCCAAGGTGCTTTCGAAATCCTGCGTCAGGATAACCAATAACAAAGATCGCAGCGGGAACGGGCGCACGGCTTCCGCTGGGCGGATAATAAACGTCCATTGTCAAAGGACCATCATCCGTTGTCCGGTAGGCGATGTCTTGCCGGACCTCAATGTTCTCCATACCCGGAATGCCGTACACCAGCACTCTTTTCGACAAAGGAATTTCATCGTTCCTGGTGCTCATGAACTATCCTCCTCTTTTCCGTAGAAACACAAAAGCCGCCGGGCAGGACTTGCCACGACGGCTTGTTTTTTGTGCTTCAGGAAGGATATCCGTTTGTGCCGCTACTTGTCGAGCAGCTTGCGTGCTTTACGGTTGCAGGAACAGCACGTCGATGCCGTTCAGATCCTGGATGCTGAACTGGCGGCCGCCGTAGAACGGATCGTAGATGTCCTCTTCGAATACGACCGCAGGTCCTGCCCCCGTCTTTGCGGCCTCGATCTGTTTCGACTTCATGATCTGGTACAGACGATCGACCTGGTCTGTGTAGAACCAGAGGCTCACGTCGTGTAGCGGCTGCCCGCGGCCGCCGGGCACGAACATCACTTCGGCGCCGCCGAAGGAGACCATCCCGAAGTTGAGAGTGCCGTCATCGTCGTCGCCGAAGCGGGCGAGCTCGGTAAACCCGATCGACTTGTACCACTCGAGAGTTTCCTCGACGTTTGGCACTTTGACCATCGGTACACCTTTCTTCACTGATGATGCGAGGTTTGCCATGTTTTCGCGGAAACGCGACGGCTCATCCGCTTCCGGCTGTTTCGCGCCAGCGGCGGTGAGGCGGTCTATGGCTTCGCGATCGTTCTTCACCATCGCCACCACGATAGCGGTGTTGCCGTTCTTGTCCTCGGCTTCGAGATCGGCGCCGAGCTCGATCAGCAGATCGAGGATGTCGTAGCGCTTGCGGCTGATCGCGAAATGAATCGGCGACTGGCCCTGCTCGAACTTCGACATGCGGCGATCCAGCGCGTCGGGATTCTGTTCCACGAGCTTCTGGATCAGGTCGAGATCGCCAAGAGCGATCGCGGAGAAGATGTGGTGCTGCGCGCCGTGATCGACCAGCAGACGGACCATTTCGGAGCGGTCTTCCCAGGGCGGACGGATTGCCGTCGTGAAACCGATGACTCCGGTTTCGTGCAGGTCGCTCTGGTCGTCGACGTCGGCTCCCGCTTCGATCAGCAAATGCGCCGCTTCCACGCGGTTCTGGCCGGACGCCCAGTGCAGCGCAGTCGCGTTGTCGCCGTTATCGCGCGCGTGGACGTCGGCACCGTGCGCAAGCAGAAGGCGAACGAGATCAATGTGGCCGCGGACCGAGGCAGCGTGAAGTGGCGTTGCGTCGGGGAACGGCATGTCGGGGTGGTGCGCTCGAATCAGGGACGGATCGTCGGCGAGCATCCGGCGCACCGTATCGAGATCGCTTTTGGCGCACGCTTCAAAGAACTGCGTGACGTTGCCAGTCTGCCGGCGCTCCACTTCGGCCTTCAACGCACGCCAACTCGAGAAGCCGTGATCGCGCGCGACCGCAAGGAGCGCGGCGGCGAGCTTGGCCTTAGGGTCGGAGCGACGCATCTCGTGGAGACGGTTCTTGGCGAGCTTGCGGAGGTATTCGAGGGACGCGCGGTCGGGGAGTTTCGAATCGGACATAGACACCTTCCTTCCAATTTGCCCGGCGTCCGCGTTCTCGGGCTGGAAGTCAGGGTCGCTGACTTGTTTTAGAGATCTCCAAGGTGGGTTCGACCCTTTACGCGGACCGTAGGCCGCCTTCCGGCCTTTGGTCCGAATTCTAACTCCTCATGGAACGATGGCAAACCAGGATCATCCGCCTGGGGTTATTATTGTGACGGCCTGATCATCGTCAGGCTGCAGAAGAAATAGTCCTCTCACCACCACCACGCATCGGATTTCACATGAAGCGAGTCACTGGCATCGGCGGCATTTTCTTCAAGGCCAAAGACGCTCCATCACTGCAGGCTTGGTACAAGGGGCACTTGGGAATCGATGTCCAGGTCTGGGGCGGAGCTGCCTTCAGCCCGCTCAACGCCGGTCCGCGTCGCTCGATGATCACAACAACGCCCTCCCTGATCACTTCCTCAAGATCTTGTCCATTGCCTTTCCTTTTGCCAGTTCGTCGACCAGCTTGTCCAGATAACGGATCTGTTGCATGAGCTTGTCTTCGATCTCTTCCACACGGTATCCGCAGATCACGCCGGTGATCTTCGCGACATTCGGATTGATCCGTGGTGCCTGGGCGAAAAAGGCCTCGAAGTCGTTCTTCTTTTCGATCTGTTGCTGCAGCGTTCGTGCATCGTATCCCGTCAGCCAGTGGATGATGGCATCCACCTCTGCTTTCGTGCGTCCTTTGCGCTCCGCTTTCTGTACGTACATCGGATAGACGCTCGCGAACGACATTCTGAATACTCTCGTGTTGTCCATTCCGGTCCTTCTTGCTCAACAAAGTTGCTCGCCTTCATTCTGCCGCGTGTCAACAGACCCGTCGGGCGCTTCATAAAGATGCTACTCATCCTACCTGAGGAAGCAGCTCGGATGGGATCGAAAGGTCCCCCGGCATGTTGATGCCCGTCGCTCACAAGCACTTTTTGTGCAAAGCCCCTTCTTCCATCATTGCCCGCATGACGTGTTTTTCTGAGTCACCTGGAAGAATGCCTGTCACAGACGCTTCGATCACAATCTCATTCCTCTGGTTTGTGAATACCGCCTCGCCTATGGCTCGATTACGATCGTCGACTTCGGTGAACGTGAAACAGCACGCGACGGTGTCGCCGAAATACACAGGCTTCTTAAAACGAAAATTCATTCCGGACGCCAGCAGTCCGATTTGTCCGCCGATTTCGGTGAGAAGGCTGCCGACCAAAAGTCCGTGACAGATTCGACCGTGAAAGTTCTTGGCATGTGCAAAGCGGTCATCGAAATGCACGGGATTATCGTCTCTGCTGATCTCGGCAAAAGCAATCGTATCGAGTTCGGTAAATGTGCGGGAGACCGTAAATGACGCGCCTCGCGTGAGCCCTTCAATTGCCTTTGTTCGGATGTCGGACATAAGTCACCAATCCTCCTTGACCTCAGGGACATTCGGAACAACTATCCAGCTTACGACTTTTTCGATCCCACGGGCCCACCGGCCCACCGGCGATCCGAGAGTCCATTTTCAGATCCGACTGGACAACCCGAATGTTGACCTATCTTCTCATTGGAATAAATGTACTCGTCTCGCTCATCGGGTTCTCAAGGATGAACAACGGGACCATGTTTTTCTTCGTGCCGAGCGAGGTTTCCGCAGGCAGGAACTATCGAGGCATGCTTCTTTCGCACTTCGCTCACGCCGATGGCTCTCACCTGCTTTTCAATATGATGACGCTCTACTTCTTCGGCCCCATCGTCGAGCTGGGCCTGGGCGCACTGAACATGCTGCTGATCTATGTGAGTGCGGGCGTCTTCTCCACAGTGTTCGTCTATTACCTGCATCGTCGTGATCCGAGATATCGGGCGCTTGGGGCCAGCGACTCGGTGACAGGGATCATCTTCGCCGCAATTGTTCTCCTGCCGGGGATGAGCGTCTACTTCTTTTTTGTCCCCGTTCCCATCCCCGCGCCAGTGTTCGCCGTCGGCTACCTCGTCCTCTCGACTTATTTGATGCAGCGCGGGGGCGGGCACATCAGTCACGAAGCACACCTTGCTGGCGCTATCTCAGGATTGCTTCTCGCCGGATTGCTGGCGGAGGAGGGATTCGGACCGCTCCTTCGCAGAATTCAGAGCATCCTCACCTGAGAGAGGGTTTGACGACAGATTTCGTGGCATAGAAACGCGCTCAACGAATCGCGGAACCGGGCGTTCCCGTTCCTGCTGCCGGGTGAGGAACGTCTCCAACTGCTCGGCAATAAGGCCGTACAGAACAGTCTCTTCCGGCTTACGTGGATTGCAAGCGAACGCACGTCAAGCACGCGGAGCCGTAAGGCAAAGTAAAGGCTCGACGCCTGGCCCGTTCTATGGGACTTAGCACTTGGGACTGCAACTTCTACTTTTCCAACAATATAGCCACCCCATCCTCCAAGCGCTCTTTGGGTGTAATCTTGTAACCTTTTATATCCAACCCAGTTTTCACATTTGGAATGGTGATGAGGGACACGCTGACCGACGAAATTTTGATGCTGGCGGTTCGGGACGGCGACGTGGGCAAGCTCGGGCATCTTTTCGAGCGCTATCACGGTACGCTGTTCGATTTCTTCTGCCGGATGCTTGGCAACCGGACGGCCGCCGACGATCTCGTTCAGGACGTGTTCTTCCGGATTCTGAAGTACCGAAAAACGTACCGCGATGAAAGCCACTTCACGACCTGGATGTTTCACATCGCGCGCAACGCTCGATTCGATTACTTCAAGAAGCATCGTGCGGAGGTGCTCTTCCCTGAGGAAGGCATCGATTTACCGAGTCACGGCCCATACCCGAGCCAACAGTTCGAGAAGGAGCAGGAGGCGACGTTGCTCAAACGGGCGCTGTTGAAGCTTCCCGAAGAAAAGCGCGAACTGCTCATTCTCGCGAGGTATCAGGAACTGAAATACGAGCAGATCGCAGACCTGTTGGGCGTCGATATCGGCACGGTGAAGGTTCGAGTTCACCGGGCCGTCAAGGAACTACGAGAAATCTTTCTGAAACTTTCAGGTGAGAAATCGTCATGCAATGTGAAGAAGTCCGAGACCAGTTTACGGATTACCTAGGAGACAACCTGGCGGAGCCTGCCCGGTCCGAGGTGCAGAAACATCTGATCGACTGCATCTTATGTCGTGACGAGGCACAGGCCTTAAAGGGCATCTGGATGAAACTGGAATCCATCCCAGCCGATAGGCCCGACTCCGCAGCCATGCGCGCTCGATTCGATGTGATGCTCGACGCCTATCGTCAGGGCATGGATCATGCGCCGGCAGGTTCATTCCTGAATAGTGTGAATGTCTGGATCGGCAAATGGTGGCCAAAACAGCCCGTCTTTCAATTCGGGCTGACCGCCGCAGCGGTCCTGATCGCTGTTGTGATCGGCCAGCAATATCGGCCGGCGCCTGCCCAGCCGGCTCCGACTACTGATCCCAAACTGGTTCAATTGCAGGACGAGATCCATAACATGCGACAGCTTGTCGTGATGTCATTGATGCAGCAACAATCCGCCAGCGAGCGGCTGAAGGGCGTCAGCTTCACCAATCAAATCGAGCAGCCGGATACCGAGATCCTGAATCAATTAATGGACACGTTGATGCACGATTCAAACGTCAATGTGCGGCTCGCCGCGGTGGATGCTCTCAAGAAATTTGGTGAACGCCAGATGGTTCGCAAAGGAATGCTGGACGCCCTGGCCAGTCAGGATGCGCCTCTCGTACAGGCGGCTCTGATCGATTACGTCGTCGAAGCGCAGCGTAAGGACTCGGTCGATACGCTTCGCTTGATCTCAAAGAATACGGAGATCAATGAAACGATTCGCAAACATGCCGAATGGGGACTGGAGCAATTGCAATGAATCGCATGATGTTGGCAGTGACGATCGTCTTGTTTACTCAGATTGGCTCTGGACAATCCCGCTATTCCGTCCAGGACAGGGAAACGATCCGGCGGACGCTCGAGTTCAGCGGGTCTGGAACTCACATTCTCGAGTTGGATAATGTTTCCGGTTCCATTCGCGTCGCCGGCACAAATGGCAACGCGGTGGAAATGGTCGCGGAGAAGACGATTCGAGCTGAATCACAGGACAGGATGCTGGATGCAAAACGCGATGTGAAGCTCGATATCACGGACAGGGCCGAAACGGTTCGCATCTATGTAGACGGACCTTTTCGCTCGGATGGTCGCGACCGAACGCGCTCCTGGAGTAGTCGATGGAGCGATCCGGGATACCGCGTGGATGTTGCCTTCGACATTCGTGTTCCTCAAGGCGTGAAGTTGCGGCTGCGAACGGTCAATGCCGGCGACGTCCGGGTTGAAAACACCAATGGCGATTTTGAAGTCGAGAACGTCAACGGCGGAATCTCCATGACCGACATTCGCGGTTCAGGCAGCGCGCATACGGTGAACGGCCCCGTAAGAGTGTCGTTCCTCGAGAATCCCAAGACAGCGTCTTCATTCAAGTCGATCAACGGTGAGATCGAAGTAACGTTCCAGCCCAATTTTTCGGCAGAGCTTCAAATGAAAACATTCAATGGCGGTCTCTTCACCGATTTCGATGTCACCAGTCTTCCCAGGACGCTGAAGGCCGGTGAACGCATAAATGGAAGATACGTCTACAAGGGCGATCAATTTAATGGTTTTCGTGTGGGTAACGGTGGCCCGGAGATCAAATTCGACGGGTTCAATGGCGACATTAAAGTCCTACGACGGACCCGATAAAGGACAGGAAAAGGAGATTCCTAAATGAAAAGAATTTATCTCATTGGCTTAATTGCAGTGCTCTTTATGGCGGGTGCAGCATCGCTCTGCGCTCAAGGTGATCCGAACAAGCTCACGGTGGCGTTCAGCGACCCATCCAGACCGGGCCTTCTGAAAGTCGGATTGCTGCAAGGTTCGATAACTGTGAGAACCCACAGCGGACGTGACGTCATCATCACGACGATCGACCGATCGACGAACAGGAGCCGAAGGACCTCTGAAGCGGAATCCCAGGGATTGAGACGACTGGATAACACCGCGTCCGGACTGACGATCGATGAGGCCAACAACACGATGCAGATCAATACCGGCTCGTGGAACCGATCGGTCAACCTGGAGATTCAGGTTCCCGTGCGAACGAATCTACAGTTGAAGACCGTCAACGGCGGAAGAATCCTCGTCGAGGGCGTGGAGGGGGATATGGAAGTCAACAATGACAACGGTGAAGTGACGATGACCGACGTTTCAGGATCTGTCGTTGCGCATTCCCTCAACGGGAAGGTCGTGGTGACAATGAAACGCGTTACACCGGAAAAGGCCATGTCCTTCACGTCGCTCAACGGAAACGTCGATGTAACTCTGCCCGCCGATCTCAAGGCAAACGTCAAACTGCGCACCGACAACGGTGAAGTCCTCACGGACTTCGACGTCCAGCTCCGAGCCAGTGCGACACCAGTCATTCAAGACAACCGCAGCCGTGGCGGTCGCATTCGCATCGAAGTCGATCGCAATATCCTCGGATCCATTAATGGCGGTGGCCCGGACTTCACGCTTCAAACCATGAACGGAAACATCTATATCCGCAAAGCGAAGTAGGCCCCAAACGGCTTTGCCCGACAATTCCGAGGAAAGTACACAAGAAGCGCAAAGCAAAACACAATAAGCACAAGAAGGAACGAGAAAGTCGAAAACGCTCCTTTTTGTGCTTTTTGTATTTCAGCTTTGCGCTTCTTGTGTTCTGTTCCCGAATGTTACAAATTGGCGGAGCGTTTTTTGAAATATGGCGAACGAAACTCCAACCGCATCGATCCCGGTACAGGACAGGCCCGCGTTATCCCCCGCGATTTCGACCGCCATCATCGCAGTGGTCGCCTTACTGATTCTGTACGCGGTTCCCAGACCTGCTTCCGTGACTGTTCAAGGCTGGCGATTGCTGGCGATATTCGTCTGCACTGTCCTTGCACTAATGCTCCGGCCAATCGCCGGCGGCGCGGCCGTACTGATCGGCGTCACGATCACGATCATCACCGGCGTGCTTACGCCGGTGCAGGCCCTTTCCGGGTATGGCAACACGACGGTGTGGCTGGTTCTGTCCGCCTTCTTCATTGCCCGGGCGATCATCAATAGCGGTCTCGCACGTCGACTCGCATTGTTCTTCGTCCGAAGCATCGGAAGCACATCGCTTGGACTCGGGTACGCGCTTGCCGCCTGCGACATTTTGATGGCCTCGGTCATTCCGGGAAATTCGGCGAGGATCGGCGGCATCCTGTTACCGGTAGCGAGAACCTTGTCGACGATTTACGAGTCGCATCCAGGTCCGACGGCATCGCTGCTGGGAACGTATCTGGTGCTGTCGATCTATCAGGGCGACATGCTGGCATGCGCCATGTATTTAACCGGACAGGCCAGCAATCCCATCGCGGCGGATCTTGCCTTGAAAGGTGCCGGAGTTTCGATGACATGGGCGCGATGGTTGTACGCGTCGATCGTGCCGGGGCTCGCGGCATTTGCGGTCGTGCCGTGGGTGGTTTACAAAGTGTCGCCGCCGGGAATCAAGCACACTCCACAAGCTGCGGATATGGCACGCAAAGAGCTTGCCCAGTTGGGACCGTTAAGTTTTGCCGAGATGAAAGTGATTGGAGTGTTCTTCCTGGTGTGCGGCCTGTGGGCAACAGCGTCGATTCATGGCCTGCAGACGACCACCGTCGCGTTGCTCGGCGTTTCCATACTGCTTGCGACGAACACACTTCGTTTTCAGGACATGATTCGGGAGCACACCGCGTGGGACGTCTTTGTCTGGTATGGCGGCATCATCCGGATGGGAGAAGCTCTGAACGAATTCGGCGTCATGAAAGCGTTCGCGGGCGCGGTTTCAGGCGTGTTCACCGGCTGGCAGTGGCCGGCTCTAATGGCAGTAGTCGTTATCATCTATTTCTATGTGCATTACTTCTTTGCGAGTGTGACGACGCACCTCTTGTCATTGTATGGTCCGTTTCTCGCGATCCTGATCGCGGCTGGAGCGCCCGCGCCGCTCGTCGCCTTCGCGCTCGCCTTTTACGCGAACCTGTCAGCCTCGCTCACCCACTACGGCACAACGCCCGGGCCGATTCTGTTCTCCGCCGGCTATTCCTCGCATGGAGAATGGTGGAAGGTCGGTCTCGTCGTTTCTTTCGTCAACTTGGGCATTTGGACGGGAGTCGGTCTCGTGTGGTGGAAAATCATCGGTCTGTGGTGATGCCGCATCCCCCCGTTGAGAATTGAAAATTTATTATTGAATATTGTCTATTGGCAGCTGGGATACGTGACACGTGACAATTGACGCGTGACATTGGACGGTTCGTAACGGGCCAGCGATCCCCCGATGTCAAATGTCACGCGTCAATTGTCACGTGTCAGATGTTCTCAAATTCAACTTGATCCTCGACGGTTGTAGGACAGCGGAGGAATGGAGAGATCGAGTGTTGGAGGAGGCGAAGCAATTATGAATGACATTTCAAAGCCGAGGTTTTACGAGGCGGTACCCGTATTTCTCGTGGGCGACATCGCAACGACGATGAAGTGGTATTCGTCAAAGCTGGGATTCAACGCGCGGGCCGTTCCCGAGTCGCCCACTTCATCATCAGCCATACGGGCAGACCGAATTCGTCGTCCGAGATCCTGACGGTTACACGCTGGTCTTCGCTGAATCCGATTAACGACAGTGCCTCCGGTGGGAATCTAAAGTGACCCGTTGGCTGAAACATCCTTGCGACTACCACTCTACTTCTTCAAGGACTCTGTGTTTCCCATGGCATGAGTGGCTGGCTTTCGACGTGCTCCAGATTCCTGCAGTTGGTCGAAACACATAGACGAGGTTGCAAAAAAGGTATGGCGAGGCTTTATATCGGAAACCTTCCACAGAGCACGACGGAACAGGAACTGCAGTCGTGGCTTGAAGCGCAGGGATTCCGCGTCGAGTCCGTTCAGGTGATCCGAGATCTCGAAACCGGCGGCTCCCGCGGATTCGGATTCGCGGAGTTGCCTGAGGTCGTCCGCGCAAAGGAGGCGGTGGACACCTTGAATGGCCAGCGGATGGATGGCCACAATCTGAAAGTCAGCGAAGCGCGGCCGGTGAACCTGAACACCGAAGGGACAAAAACACCCAGACGAAAAGCATCCTAGGAAAGCTTCTTCTGGTCGAGAAGCGCCTGGCGTACTTGAGAAGCTTCGCGTTCGACGGGGATGAAGTAATTCATTGCCTCGTCGACGCGATTGTTTCTCCCAAGATTCTCAAGTTCCAAACAAAGGGCGGCGAGTCGAGTTGCGCCCATCTGTTGACTGCTCCCTTTGAGGCGATGCGCTTCGCGTCGCAGCGCAGCGGAGTCCTTACTCTCAACAGCAGCGCGAATCCCATCGATCCGATCGGGAAGGTCGCCCAGATACAATTCCACCAACTCCCCTAGAAGATCCGTTCCGCCGTGTTCCTGCAGGCTTCGCAGTTCATCGAGGATATTCGTGTCGAGCGTTGGCTTCGCTTCGATCCGTCTTTCCGTACCATGACGTTCAAGCACCGCCTGAAGCTGGAGAAAATGGACCGGTTTTGCCACATAGTCGTCCATCCCCGCGGTCAGACATTTCTCCCGATCGTCGCGCATCGCATTTGCAGTCATCGCAATGATTCGAGGACCGCTATCCACCCATTCCTGGCGGATTCGACGGGTCGCTTCGAGACCGTCCATCCCCGGCATCTGAACATCCATGAGAATAACGTCGTAGTTCCGATTGCGGAGCGCGGCAATCGCCTCGAGACCATTCGACACGATATCCGCGCGATATCCCATCTGATTCAGCAGGTGCTGACCGACGCGTTGATTGACCGGATTGTCTTCCGCCAGAAGGATGCTCATCGGTAAACGTTCACCCAGATTGACTTCAATCCTCACATCCCGCTTCTGTGCCACGGTGACGGCAGCGGCTTCGGCGATGATCGTGAAATGAAACGTCGATCCCTTGCCCTCTTCGCTTTCCGCCCACATCTGACCGCCCATCATTTGCGCCAGATCTCGACTGATCGCCAAACCAAGCCCGGTGCCGCCATAGGTACGGGTCGTCGATGCATCAACCTGAGTGAACGACTGAAACAGACGGTCCATCCGATCTTCCGGAATCCCTATTCCCGTATCGCTGACCGAAAAATTCACTTCGTACAGCACCGCAGTCAGTTTCCGCGTCTTGACGGATACCAGGATCTCGCCCTCGGGCGTAAACTTCACGGCGTTTCCGATCAGATTGACCAGCACCTGACGCACTCGCGTGACGTCGCCGGCAATGTACGCCGGCGTTTCCTTGTCGATGACGCAGGCGATCGCGAGGTCCTTCTTGGTCGCTTCGTTCGCAAGCAAGTCGATCGCGGCCTCGACGCATTGGCGCACATTGAAAGGCTGTTTCTCCAATTCCAGTCGACCGGACTCGATCTTGGAGAAATCGAGGATGTCGTTCACAATCCGCAAGAGCGATTCACTTCCCTCCCGGATGGTTTCGACAAATTCAAGCTGCTTCGCCGTTAACTCGGTCTCCACGAGAAGGCCGGTCATACCGATAATTGCATTCATCGGTGTCCGGATCTCATGGCTCATGTTCGCCAGAAACTCGGACTTTGCCTGGGCGCCGGCTTCAGCGGCTTCCTTGGCTTCCCGTAACTGGACGTTGATGCGTTTCCGTTCGGTGATGTCCAGAAAGGTGATGAGCAGACAGGACTCACCGTCGACGTCGATGTTCTCGATCGACCCTACACAATCTCGGAATTCGCCAGACTTCCGCACCAGTACGCTTTCGACCTGGCGCACGGCTCCTTTCTGCCGCAGGATTTCCGCAATCTTGGTGCGGTCGGAAGGGTCGGCCCACAAATTGAGTTCGGTCGACGTTTTCCCAATCAATTCCGCTCGAACGTAGCCGGTAAGCTGGCAAAAGCTTTCATTGACGTCCACGAACCGGCCTAGCTCAAGCGAGCTAATACAGATTGCGGCCGGGCTGGCATGGAACGCTTTGCTGTAGGTATCCGAGTTGGTCATAACAATGCCGACAGACCGGACGATTGTAAATCCGGGGCGAGAGAGAACGGCGGGAATTTAAGAGTCGGGGCGAGTCGTCGAACCTTACCCGTGGGTGCTGATTGAGCGGCGCATGCCCTCACGAATGATCCCGTAGCACTCACAGGCAATGCCCTCCAACCCTTGTCGATTGGCAATGACAATCTCGCCGCGGGCCATTCGTAGAAATCCGGCTTTTTGAAGCAAACCGGCCGTCACCGTGATACTCGCTCTTCGGGTCCCCAGCAGTCGGGAGACAAGATCGTGTGTAACCGGAAGGCGGTCACTCTGGGAAGCATCCTGGGCGAGCAGAAGCCATCGGCTGAGTCGCTCTTGAATGGTGTGGAAGCAGTTGCAGATGCTGCTCTGTGCGATCTGGACCAGCAGGCTGTTCGTATACTTGAGCAACACGTCGTGAAGCTGTCGATTTTCTCGAAACTGCTCCGCGATGCGCCGCCGTCCCATCTTCCAGGCGAACCCATCGATTTGCACAACAGCCTTGTGCGGCGAAAAACCACCCAGTACGACGGGAATTCCAACCATTCCGTCGGACCCGATCACCCCGATCTGTATGGAGCCGCCCTCAAGACCGACGGAAAGCAGGGTCACCATACCGTCCTCGGGGAAATAAACGTGTTCGATTTCAGAACCAGGCTCCTGGAGAACCATTCCCGACGTCAGTTCTACCCGCTCTAATGAGTCCAGCGTCGGACTCGAAGTCCTGGATAAGACACCAAGGATTTTGTTTTCCACTTTTGCAGACATTTCGTCGTGACTCATTCTTTATTTTTAAACCCAATGCACTTGGTGCAATCGCGCTTCCAAGCGCTAACACGATGGCAAAGCAGCAATTAGAAACACTGAATGAAGATACTTAGCGCGTATATTGGGACCGATGCTGGAAGTATTCCATAGTCGAAAAATGGCAGTGCTGATGCTATAGGGATTCTCTTCAGGACTTCCCCTGTTCCTCACAAATCGCACACTTCAGGCATGGATGACAACGGATGGCCTCGATCTAAGCACGATTGGTTTTCTCAGTCTGCTTGCCCGTGCCCGAACCCCGGGCCGCCTCAGACCCTGAAATGAGCTTGGTCTGAGCCGCGTTAGCGGCGGCATTCTGCTAGCCCCCGGCTTTCAGCCGGGGGAAACCGGTTTGTTCAGGGATCGCAGCCCCGGGGCGACAGATGTTGAGTATCTGCCGCGCCTACGGCACTGCAAATCGGGTGTGGAAATGGGCCCCCAGCGGCTAACGCGGCTGGAAGGTTCGACTAACAACCGGGCTAATACGGGACGCGGTTGAGCATGTTCCAGTAGATGCCCAGTTCGCCGACGGCATGAACAAAGATGCTGAAGTCCACCGGTTTCACGATGTAACTGTTTGCACCGAGTTTGTAACTTTCTGCGACGTCGCGTTCTTCCTGCGAAGAGGTGAGCATCACGATCGGTATGTTACGTGTACGATCGTCCGCTTTCACCTTGCGCAGAACCTCGATCCCGTCCACTTTGGGAAGCTTCAGGTCCAGAAACACGACCTTGGGCCGGACATCGATCTTCCGCGACGCATAATTTCCCGATGCGAAAATGAAATCCAAAGCTTCCGCGCCGTCGCGAACCACGAACACTTTCGTGTCGAGGTTCTGCTTGCGCAAGGCACGCAGCGTCAGTTCCACATCGTTCGGATTATCTTCAACTAAAAGGATTTCTGCTTCCTCTGCCTTGCTCATTTAATCAAGCCTTCGGAAGAGTGAAGTAAAAGGTTGCACCTTCATTGACTTTCCCTTCCGCCCAAACGCGCCCGCCGTGGCGCAGGATCATTCGTTGAACCAGAGCCAACCCTACACCAGTGCCTTCAAATTCATCCACCGTATGCAGCCGTTGAAACACACCAAACAGCTTGTCCGCATATTGCATGTCGAAGCCGACGCCGTTATCGCGGACATAGAACACGTTTTGATTTCCAGACCCTTCTTTGTGACCGATCTCAACCTGGGGGTTGTCATGGTGTCGTGTGAACTTGAATGCGTTCGAAAGCAATCCAAGAAAAACCTGCCGAATCATGTTTCGGTCGCCGAAAGCCGGAGGCAACTCCTGTAATTCCAGCAGCACCTGTCGACGGCGCTCGTTTGACTGCAGTTCGTCGAAAGCACTCTGCGCCAACTCCTCCATGTTCACATCGGACTGATCGAGTGGCTGGCGGCCGGTGTGTGAAAACAGCAGCAAGCCATCGATCAATTGAGCCATCTGTTGAGAGTTGCTGCGGATGATATTGAGCAGGCGTTTGCCTTCGGCATCCATCTTGTCGGGATACTCTTCCATTAACACGCGCGAGAAACCGTCGATTGCGCGAAGCGGTCCACGCATGTCATCGGAGATGGAGTACGTGAAAGCCTCCAACTCCTTCACGATCATCTCGAGTTGAGCGGTGCGCTCACGAACGCGCTGCTCAAGTTCGGAATTGAGTCGTTGGATCTCGGACGTCTTGGCCTGGACTTCCCTGAGCGCGCTCTGCGCTTCGCCGTAAAGGCGGGCATTATCGATGCCGAGGGCGGCGCGACGAGCCAGCTCTTCGGCGAAGTGAAGATCTTCCTGGGTGTAAAGCCGGGCAGGGTTTTCCGAAGCGAGAG
>Ga0137427_10000246_pt1 | contig 30206 bp, 27 predicted proteins | sample EasRivERMZT700_2_FD_102309 | JGI IMG/M metagenome (GOLD analysis project Ga0137427, IMG submission 102309) | Soil microbial communities from meander-bound floodplain in the East River, Colorado, USA - East River MetaG ERMZT700_2 | ecosystem: Environmental > Terrestrial > Soil > Floodplain ...
GAATTTCCTGCGCTTTCTCATCCTGCGTTCGATGAATTCGCGGATCCACGCGAACCTGGAGGACTACTGGAAAGTCAGCAGCGTCGGCACGGCGCTGGCGTTCCTCCATTATGTCGGCTCCCGCTACGTGTTCTGGCCGCCCGCCTTCGAGTTTCGCGAGCGGATCCTCGAGTGGCTGCCGGGGCGGCTCGGCCCCATCAAGCTCGGCGCCCTGACGCTCGCGCGCCTGCCCGAAATCACCATGCATTGCAGCTACGCCATGACGCCGCGCAAGCACGCCATCAAGGCAGACCTGATGCGCCAGATGCGCAGCGCCTGCCTGGACTACGGCTGCACGGAGATGCCGGCAGGACCGGTGCAGCCCGTGCCCTCGCGTCCGACGATCGTGGTCGTCGGCGAGAATTTTCACGTCGGCCACGCGGTCCACCGCACGCATTCGCGCGCCGTCGCCGCCTTGCGCGAGCGCTTCCATGTCGTGGGCGTGATCCATCCCGACCCCACGGACACCCCGATCGCCGATCTGTTCCACGAGTGCCTGCCGATCACGGCCGGCGAGTTCCTGCCGCAGGTGAAACAGCTCGCCGATGCGATTCTCGAGCGCAGGCCGGCGGCTATCCTCTATCTCGGCGTCGGCATGGTCTCGCAGGTGATCGCGTTGTCCTCGCTCCGGCTCGCCGCGGTGCAGTGCGTCTCCTTCGGTCACACGGCGACCACGATGAGCGAGGTGATGGACTATTTCATCCTGCCGGAGGACTTCGCGGGCGCCGCCCACACGTTTTCGGAAAGGCTGCTCAAGCTGCCGAAAGCGGCCATGCCGTTCGCGCCGCGACCGTTCACGCGGCATGACCGGCGGCCGCCGGACGGCACCGTGCGCGTCGCCGTACCCGCCTCCACCATGAAGCTCAATCCACGCCTGTTCCAAGCGCTTGCCCGGATCGCTGCCGGCGCGAAGTCGCGGCTCGAGTTCCACATCTTCCCGCTCGCCGGGACCGGGCTTCCCTATATCGAGCTCAGCCGCGCGGTAAAGGCGCAGGTTCCTGGCGCCGTCGTGTTCCCCGAGCTGCCGCACGAGACCTATATGGAACGCCTCTCCCAATGCGATCTGTTCCTCAGCCCGTTCCCCTACGGCAACATGAACGGCATCATCGATTGCTTCCGCTTCGCGCTCCCCGGCGTGTGCCTCGACGGCGTGGAGACCCACTCCCATGCCGATGCGGCCCTCTTCGCGAGGATCGGGCTGCCGCCCGTGCTTGCTGCCAAAACCGTCGACGGCTACGTCGCCATGGCGGTGAAGCTCATCGATGATGCGGCCTGGCGCAGCTCGTGTGCGAAGGTCGTCACCGGTGCCGATCTGGACGCCGCCTTCTTCAGGGGAGACACCAGCCTCTTTTGCGATGCCATCGCCGATTTGGTATCTCGGTCGCGACAACCCTAGAGTTATCCATGCAAGCGCTCTTCATCGGCCAAACCTATATCGACGTCACCCTCGTTGCCGATCAGATCCCGACCGGCGATGACAAGGATGTCGCGCGCGACTACGCCGTGTCGTTCGGCGGTAACGCGGTCACCGCCGCGTTCTGCTGCGCGAAATTGGGCATCCCGCCCGATCTCCTGACCACGCTCGCCGACGACTGGCTGGGCCGGATGTTCCTCGACATGGCGGCCAAGTACCAGGTGTCGGTGCATGGCCGCAAAGTCCAGCGCTCGTCGCTCTCCTTCGTGATTCCGAAGGGCGACCAACGCGCCATCCTGCGCGCCCGCGACGACCGCTATCTACACCCGTGTCCACCGCTGAATCTGGCCGGCTGCCGCGCCCTTCATCTCGACGGCCACATGCCGGACGCCGCGATCCAGTATGCCATGCAGTGCCGCGAGGCGGGTATCCTCACCTCGCTCGACGGCGGCGGCCTTCGCGTCAACACGATGGACCTGCTCTCCTTCATCGATGTCGCGGTGGTTTCCGAGCGCTTCTGCGAGCAACTGAACATGTCATCGGCTGCGGTCCTCGATCTCCTGAAAACGAAAGGCTGCAAGATCGGCGGGATCACGCAAGGCGCGCGCGGGATCCTCTGGTACGACGAAAACGGCGCGGTCCAGACCATGCCGGCGCTCGCCGTGCCCGCACGCGAGATCGTCGACACCAACGGCGCGGGTGACGTGTTCCACGGCGCCTATGTCTACTCTCATCTGGCGCGGCCCGAACTCGCCTGGGATGCGCATTTCCGCTTCGCGCGCGCGGCCTCGGCGCACGCCATCCGGTTCCTCGGAAACGAGGCGCGCCTGCCGGCCTTCGCCGACGTCGAAGCCGCCGAACGGCGTTTCAAACCGGTGGATGCGATAACGGCCTAGCTCTACTCGCCGGGAACCGGGTGCAACGCGCCCGCCTGTGCGCGTGCGCGCGAGTAGTCCTGCGCGATGAGGACGTAGAACGCCGGCACCACGAAGAGCGTGAACAGCGTGCCGATCGAGATGCCGCTGAAGATCACCAGCCCCATGGCGAAGCGCGCTACCCCGCCCGCGCCGGTGGCGAGCAGCAACGGGATGACGCCGAGCGCCATCGCGGCCGTCGTCATCAGGATCGGCCGCAGCCGGATTCCGGCCGCCGTCTCGACGGCTTCGCGCTTGGCATGTCCCTCGCGCTGCAGCCGGTTGGCGACATCGACGATCAGGATGCCGTGCTTGCTGATCAGGCCCATCAAGGTAACCATCCCGACCAGGGTGTAGATGTTCAACGTGGCGCCGGAGAACTGCATGATGTGCGGGTAGAACACCGCCAGCCCCGAGACGACGTGCATCGCCAGCATCGCGCCCGCGATCGACATCGGCACCGAGACGAGAATGATTATGGGGTCGCGGAAGCTTTCGTACAGCGCCGCAAGAGAAAGAAAAATGATGACCGCCGCGAAGCCCAGCAGCGTCAGGAACCCGCTCGACTCCTGCACGAATTGGCGCGAGGCGCCGGCGTAATCGATCAGGTAGCCCTCGGGCAAGGTGCGCGCCGCCAATTCCCGGAGGAACGTCAGCGCGTCGCCCTGGGTCATGCCGAACCCGGGCGCCAGATTGATCGTGGCGGAATTGAGCTGCTGGAAATGGGCCAGCGATTGCGGCGTCGTCCGCTGCGTGATGTGCGCGATGGTCGAGAGCTGCACGAGGCTGCCGTTGGGAGCCCGGATATAATAGTTCAGCACCTGCTCGGGATTGAGGCGGAACGGCTGGTCGGCCTGCGCCATCACCCGGTAGGAACGTCCTTCCATGGCAAAATAGTTGACATAGCCGCCGCCGAGCATGGCCGAGAGCGCGTTGCCGACATCGCTCATGGAGAGACCCAGCACCGCCGCCTTGTCGCGATCGATCTCGACCGTCACTTGCGGCCGGTCGATCTTCAGATCGGTGTCGGCGAAGTAGAAACGGCCGCTCATGTTCACTTCCGCCATGAACGCCTGGACGACTTCGTTCAGCCGGTCGAAAGATTCGGTCGTACTGATGACGAACTGCGTCGGCGCCCCGAACGTGCTCGGCAGGGGCGGCGGCTGGGCGACGAAGAAACTGTTGAACACGGGAAACTGCGTCAGCTTTCCCTGTACCTCCTGCTGCACCTGTGCCGAATTCTGATCGCGTTCTTCCCAGGGCTTCAAGACGAAGAACTTGATCAACCGCGCCGTCGAGTCGACCTGGAAAATGGCATCGATGCTGGGGTTCTCCTTCAGGTCGTTGTATACAGCCTTGGAGAACTGCTCGTATTGCTGCGTGGTCGCAGTCGGCGAGCCGATGCCAAACCCGAAAATGAATCCAAGGTCCTCCTGCGGCGCCAGCTCGGTCTGCTTCATCATGTACAGTCCCGCGGTGCCGAGCACGGTGATAACGCAGAACGCATACACGACCGGACGATAGTTCAGCACGCCGTGCAGTCGTCGGGCATAGAAGCCGTGCAGGCTGTCGAACCGCCGATCGATGAACCGCACGATTCGGGCCTGTATCCCGGTTCCCTGATCCTCGTGCGGCTTCAGCAGCTTCGCACACATCATCGGCGACAGCGTCAGCGCGACGATCGTCGAGATGATGATCGTGCCGACGAGGGTAAAAGCGAACTCGATGAACAGCGCGCCGGTGAGGCCGCCCTGGAAGGCGATCGGCGCATAAACCGCCAGCAGCACCACCGTCATGGCGATGATCGGCCCGGCGAGCTCGCGCGCCGCCTGGAGCGCCGCGTCGAACGGCTTGGCGCCTTCATTGATGTGACGATGCACGTTCTCGACCACGATGATCGCGTCGTCGACGACGAGGCCGATGGCGAGCACCATGGCGAGCAGCGATAGCAGGTTGATCGAGAAGCCGAGCACCAGCATCATGATGAAGGCGCCGATCAGCGACAGCGGAATGGCGACGATCGGAATGATCACGCTCCTGAGCGAGCCCAGGAACGCGAACACCACCAGCATCACGATCAGCAGCGTCTCGGTGATGGTGGATTGGACCTCGGCAATCGCCGAGGTGACGAACTTCGACGAATCATAGACGATCGCGCCCTGCAGGCCCTCCGGAAGCTGCGACTGGATGTCCGGGAAGACCGCCTGCACGCGCCCCATCACATCCAGCAGATTCGCATCCGGTGCGATATCGATGGCCAAGCCGATCGAGCTCTGCCCGTTGAAGGAGATGTTGGTCTCGTAATCCTCAGCACCCAGGACAACTGTCGCAATATCGGCCAGCCGCACCACGGCGCCGCCCTGCTGCTTGACAACGAGCTGCTGGAATTCCTCGAGCGACTGAAGGCCGGTCGAGGCGGTCATGTTGACCTGGACCATCTGGCCCTTGGTGTTGCCGAGACCCGAGATGTAGTCGTTGGCGGCGAGCGCGGTGTTCACATCCGCGGCCGTCAAGCCGTAGGCGGCAAGCTTGGACGGATCGAGCCAGGCGCGCAGCGCGAAATTGCGCGCGCCGAAGAACGTCACCGTCTGTACGCCCTGGACCGCTTGGAGCTTCGGCTGAACCACGCGCACCAGGTAATCGGTGACCTGGTTGGGCTGAAGCACGTCGGAGCGGAAGCCCAGATACATCGCCGAAACCGCCTGGCCGACCTGCACCTGCAAGGAGGGCTGCTGCGACTGCGGCGGCAGGCGGTTCAGCACCGAGCTCATCTTGCTGGTGATCTCGGTCACCGCGCGGTTGTAGTCGTAGTTGAGTCTGAGATTGACCGTGATCGTCGAGACGCTGTTCACGGAGGTGGAGGTGATGTAGTCGATGCCGTTGGCCTGGGCGATCGCGGCCTCCAGCGGCTGGGTGATGAACCCCGCCACCACGTCGGGATCAGCGCCGTAATACAGTGTGGTCACCGTCACCACCGCGTTCTCGGTACGCGGATATTGCCGCACCGGAAGCGCCAGCATGGCGCGCAGGCCGATGACCAGGATCATCAAACTGACCACGGTCGCGAGCACGGGACGCTTGACGAAAATGTCGGTGAAACCCATCGGCTAGCCTCTATCGCTCGCGAGGCTGCGGATTCGGATCGTTGCTCGGCTGCACGTCATTGTTCACCGTAACCGGAGAATTGTTCTGCAGTTTCGTCTGGCCCGCGCTGACGACGAGATCGCCCTCGTTCAAGCCGGAAAGGACTGCGATCTGATCGCCGCGCGTCTGTCCCGTCGTCACCACGGTCTGGCGCGCGACCAGCGACTGTTTGCCCGCTTCATCTGCCTGTTCGGTGACGCGAAAAACCATGTTCCCGTAGGGATTGAAGGTGATCGCGGTCTGGGGCAGCGTGATGAAGCGTTGAGGCTCGCCGGTAAGTATCTCGGCGGTCGCGAACATGCCGGGCAGCAGTCTGCGGTCGCGGTTGGGAAGCGTCGCGCGCACCGCCACGTTGCGCGTTGCCGTGTCGACTTTGGGATCGATGGTGCTGATCCGCCCGGTGAACGTCGCTTGCGGATAGGCATCCACGCGAACGGTCACTTCCTGACCGACCTTCGCCCGGTCCAGCACCTGCTGGGGCAGGAAGAAGTCGAGATAGATCGGATCGAGCGCCTGCAGCGTGACCACCGCCGTGCCGGGACCGATATACTGACCGGCATTCACCGCACGTATGCCGAGCTGGCCGGCGAAAGGCGCGCGCAGTGTCTTCTTGGCGATGATCGCCTGCTGCTCGGCGACTTGCGCTTCGAACGATTGGAGATTGGCTGCGGTCACCTCGAACTGGGCTCGGGCGATCAGCATGCGATCGAGCTGAGCCTTGTCGCGGTCGAAATTGGATTTCGCCAAGTCACGTGCCGCTTCAAGAGTGCGCAGCTTGGCCACGTCGTCGTTGTCGCGCAGTTTGATCAGTTGCGCTCCGGCCGCCACGTTGCCGCCGGAATCGAAATTGACCTGGTCGATGATTCCAGGAACCTCGACGGACAGGTCGGCGCCGCGGACCGGCTGGAAGGTTCCCACCACTTCCATCCTCGGCATCCAGTCTTCGAAGGCCGCTTTGGCGGTCGCCACCGACGCCGGTGGCGGCGAGGGGAAGCCTTTGGTCTGAAAGGCGAAGATCGGAAAATACATCACCGCCGCAAACACGCCGACCGCGAGGAGGATCACGATCGGCAGCCATAGCCAAAGCCGCCGGCGCGGCGGCCTCTGCATGACCGTTGTGTTCTGCGGTTCGTAGCGGTTCATGGCGGCGGCGTTGTCGCGTCGTCCGCGGCGACATCCTGACGGTTCCACCATCCGCCGCCGAGCGCCGTGAACAGTGCCACGGTGTCTTCGTAGCGATTGGCTTGCGCGACCACTCTCAAGATGCGCGCCTGTTGATAGACCCGTTGAGCGTCGAGTAGCGCTAGAAACGCAATGGCGCCGGCCTGAAAGCGCTCGGTGGTGATGTCCAGGCTCTGTTGCGCAGTCTGCTCGGCATAAAGCTGCACTTGCAGCGTTTCTGCGTCGCGTTGCAGCGCCGACAGCACGTTGGCGACATTCGTGAACGCATTCAGCACCGTGCTGCGGTACAGGGCCGCCGTCCGCTCGAACTGAGCCACGGCTGCCCGTTGCTGGGCCCTGAGCGTGCCGCCGTTGAAGATCGGCTGCGTTACGCCCGCGGCGAGGTTCAGCACTGTGTTCTGCAAGGTGAGGAATTCGCTGAACACGCCGGCGCTGCTGCCGAGGCTGCCGCCGAGCGTGATCTGCGGCAGCAGATTTGCATCCGCCACGCCGATAAGGGCGCTTGCCTGATGCAGGGTGGCCTCGGAGGCGCGCACGTCGGGCCGCTGCTCGACCAGCGTTGACGGCAGGCTGAGCGGCAATTGTTGGGGCAGGGTCAGGTCCGCCAGCTCGATGATCGGAATTTGGCCCTCGGAGGGAAACCGTCCGAGCAGGAGCGCGAGCTGGTTGCGTGTCTGTTCGAGCTCCCTTTGCAGCGGCGGCAGGCTGGCCTGGGTCTGAGCCAATTGCGATTGCTGCGCCAGGACGTCGCCGCGCGCCACCGCGCCAAGCTCGAATTGCTGGTTCAACAGGTCGAGCTGCTGACTCTGGGCCGCAATGATGTCCTGCTGCCCCAGGATCTGCCCCCGCAACGACGCCTGTCGAATCGCTGTGACGACCACATTCGAGATCAGCGAGAGATACGTTGCCTCGAGCTCGAAACGGGTGGTCTCCTCTTCCGCGCCAGCCGCCTCCAGGCCGCGGCGCAAGCCTCCGAAAGCGTCCACCGTGTAGGACACGTCGACCGAAGCGCTGAACAGATCGAACGTGTCGCCTTCGTTGATGAATCGCTGGCGTTCCGCGCCGCCGCGCGCCCCCACCTGGGGCTGCAATCCACCCGCGGTCGCGAGGTAGTTCTGGCGCGCCTGTCGCAGCGATGCCTGAGCCGCATCCAGGTCGGGATTGCCGGCCAGCGCCATCTCGACGAGCTGGTTCAGGGCCGGGGAGCCGAACAAGGTCCACCACTGCCCGGGGACGTCGGCGCCGTCGAGAAAGCGCTGGGCATCGCCGCCCTGGATCGCCGCCGACACGGTCTCGGGCGGCAGGGGCTGTTCGGTGTAGCGCATCACCACGGGAGCCGCGGGACGCTCGAAATCGGGACCGACCGTGCATCCGAAGAGGCCGGCCGTCGAAATGGATGCCAACAGAAAAGCGGAAGTTCGTTTTGCCGCGCTCACGTCTCAACGCCCCTTGTTACCGATTGGTCTATAGCCTGATATCACAACAATTGGCGATGGCGTTCACAGCGAGGCAGCGTCGCAGTCGCGTGAAACGATTTTGGAAACTAGTCAGTTCCCTTTTTTCTGTCAAGGCTGTACGGTTCAACGCCAAGCGATGCAGGAGGTTCCTCTCGGGCGTTATGCGAAGCGCGAGTCCACGCAATAGCCGCGCCCAGGTCGCGGACCCGGCAGCACTGCGCAAGCCGGGCACAAAGGGTCGTCCGCGTCTGCTCGACGTGTCAACGCGGCGCGAACGCCTGATCGCGGCCGCCGAGCATGTCTTCGTCGAATTGGGCTATGGCGCCGCCAGCATGGACGGCATCGCGCGGCGCGCGGGAATGTCGAAGAAGACGATCTATCAAGTGTTCGAGACCAAGCAGGACCTTTTCGCGGCGGTGATCGATTCCCGGCGCGCCGAGCTTGCCGCGATCATCGACGGCGAAGGCTCCGACGCATCGTGCCGGCCCGAGGAGGTGCTTGGACGTTTCCTGCGCCGGATTGCGCGCTTCGTGCTCGCCACCCGTCAGGCGGCGCTTTATCGCCTCGCGATTGCGGAGGCCCAGCGCGCGCCGGAACTGGCCAACGCATTCTGTCGCGAAGGCTCTACCAAGGCCTGCTCGGCGTTGACGCAATGGCTCGCGTCCCAGCACGAGCGGGGCGTTCTGGACGTGCCCGATTCGGAGTCCGCCGCCAAAATGCTCTTCTACATGGCGATTGCGGAATTGCAGATGCAGCTCTTGATCGGCGATTGCCGGGAGCCCGACGCCGGCGCGATCGACGAACGGGTCGATCGCGCCGTTCGGCTATTTCTTGATGGCACGCGCAAAGAGACTGGCCGGAGACCAGACACGCTGGCTCCGGCCAGGTGACGTTTACGGCGTAGCGGACGCGCTATCGGCGGGACCATTCACGGTCGCGCCCGACTGACCAAAGCCGGCGCCGGAACCGCTCACGGCAGCGCCCGATGGACCAAATCCACCCTGTGCTGATGCGCCGGCGCCGCCGCTGGCCGAAGCGCTCGGACGACCGAACGCGCCGGCACTTTGTTGTGCCCCACTGGCCGCGCCCTGCGCAGTGCCGGCGGTCGATGCCGGGTCGCTGAGCGCTCCACGCGTTGCCGCACTGCCTTCGCCCGCGAACCCGCCGGCGGCGCGCCCGGCGAAGCCGGTGGGCGGCTTGGGAGTCGACGCACCATCACCCGGTGCTGTCGGAGTCGTGCGCTCGATGCGGGAGTTCAGCGTCCCGCCGGCGCGTGACGCCGCATTGCCGGAGAGTCCGCCGCCCATGCCGCGTGGTCCATCGAACCCGCCCATGCCGCCGAACCCGCCGCCGGCCATGCCGCCCGCACCGCCACCGATCCCGCGCGGTCCGCCATCGAACCCACCCATGCCGCCGAACCCGCCGCCCATCATGCCGCCCACGCCGCCGGTGAGCCCGCCAAGACCCTGGGCCATGCTGGCCTCGGCGAAGGCGACCATGCCGCACAACATCACAACCGGGAAAATGCGCTCAAACTTTGCCATTGTTCGCTCCTATCGTTTCTACTCTATGCAGGCGGGTGCCCCCGCTCTTCTCATGCCCGGACAACGGCTGTGCTCGAGATTTCTTCCCTCCGTCTAAAATTTTTTATCGCTATCCGTACAAAGACGAATGCCGGGCATCAGCCCGGCATTCGATGAAAAATTTTTCGAAGCTGCAGTTGTGTCAGTTCGCGGCGTCTTCCTCTTCGACCGCGGCGAGTTCGGGCATCGCGTCGCCCATCGCGGCGGCCTGCTCGTCCGGCATGGCGCTCGGCATCGCATCGTCCATCGGCGCGGGCATCGGGGATAGCATCGCCAGCTGAGTACCCATCGCCGCCTTGCGATTGAGCTCCGCCGTGATCTGGCGCTCCATCCGGTCGATCTCGGCAAGGCTCTTGCCTTTGGTCGTGCTGTGCTCGCTCACATCGCCATGGTGCGCCGCTGCGACGCTCAAGCCGCCGAATACCAGCGCGCCGGACAGGATCGCCGTCATGAAAGTTCTGTTGATTTTCATAGCCATGTCTCGCTCCATTGGTCCGTTTCGTGTGGCCGGTCCCCGGCCTTCCCCAAGCTAAAACGGTCAAGTGAGCGGTTCTTTGCCCGCCGGAGACGAAAAAATTTTTGGGAACCGAGTGGCCGCTTGGTTACGCTTCGGCCAGCTGGGATTATGATCCGTATAAGGATTGATGGTCCTACTGCGTCGCCCAGCCCTGGTTTCGCGCGGCGCGCTCCTGATCGGCATTGAAGGGATCGCCGGAGATCATCGCGTTCAGCGCTGTGCGGACCGTTGCCGGCATGTCGCCCCCGGCAGTCGAAAATTCGCCGGCACCGCGCGGCTCGGCGCTCGCGAGTGCTGCGATCTGCCAATCGCCGTCCCTGAGGCAAGCGATTCCCGCGACCGCGCCGCGCGCCCCCGCTTCGGTCTCGAAGCTCCGGCAGAACGCGCCGTCGGTGCTCCGGAAGCTTACGCCGATGCTCGCCGTGCTGCGCGCATCCGCCGTCTCCGACGCAAGCTCCATCATCAGCACGCGCGCCAGCTCGCCCTGAGCGATGAGAGCGCCGCCTTGTGTCCGCATCTGCGTGCCGGTGCCGAACGATCCGGAGAGCGCAACGCCGATCAGGATGCCTGCCGTCAGCGCACCGGCAGGAATCCAGCTCCCGCCGGCACGCGCCGTCTGCTCGCGCCAGATCCGTTGCAGTCGTCCGAGCAGGCTCGACGGCGATGGCAGAGCGGACGGTGTCTTCGTCTCCCGAACGGCTCGCTCGATCCGTGCCGGGATCGGCGCTTCGAGAACGGGCGCGAAGGCCGTTCTGAGCTTCGCGGCCAATTCCTTCTGCTGCTCTACATAGGCGCTGAGCGACGGATCCTTGGCCACTTCGGCTGCGACGCGCCGCTCTTCCTCGGGCGCGAGCTCGCCGTCGACAAACGCCATCAAGGTTTCGCGGGTCAGCGTCATTGCAGTACGTCCTCTGCCAAATCGCCGCCCAGCACGCGCGCGGCGAGCGAATCGCGGGCACGCGCAAGCCGGCTCGTCACCGTGCCGATGGGGACGTCGAGGACCTCTGCGGCTTCGCGATACGGCATGCCGTCGATCAGAACCAGCGCGACGACTTCGCGCTGCTCCTGGGGCAACTCTTCAAGAGCGCGCAGGGTCGCCGACAGCAGCGCGTGCGCCTCGGCCGCGCGCACGCCGTCGACGGAGGCATCCGGGGCGTCGTCGAGGTTCACGGTGCCCGCGCGGACCTTGTTCGCCCTGAGCCGGTCGATCCACAGATTCTGCGCGATCCGGAACATCCAGGAATCCAGCCTGGTCCCCGGCGTAAATCGATCGAGATTGCGCAATGCCCGCTCCACCGTATCCTGCACCAGATCGTCCGCGTCCGCTGATCGTCCCGACAAGGCGAGCGCAAAGCGCCGCAGGCGCGGCAGGAGCGCCATCATCTGCCCTCGGAGTTGATCCTTGGAACTTTCCATCCGTCACCACGACAACGGGCCAGCCGCCCGGTTCTTCCAGGCCTGCGGAAAAATCGCCGCAAACCCTTAAGGAAATCGAGGGAAGAATTTTGGCCTCAGGGCCGTTATAGCTGGGACTGGTGTCGCTGTCGGAGGGTTTGCTTTGGCATTGGCCTCGGCCGGAACCTGGAAATTCACCCTGGGCTGCGCGTTAGCCCTTGCAGGGCTTGTGGTTTTTCCACTGCCGGCGGGTGCTCAGCTGGGTGGTCTGGGCGGCCTGCCCGGGGCCGGTGGCCTTCCCGATGTCCGCCTGCCACCCGCCCTGAACCAGCCGCTCGAGACGCCGGCGCGGACGCTCCGGGGAGCAGCGGGCACCGTGACCGGCCTGGTCGATTCGGCCGGCCGCCCTTCGCAGCCGGAATTGGTCGACAATGACACCCAAGGCAACCGCGCGGTGAGGGGCGAAGTCCTCGCGCTCTCCCCGACCGCGGAAAGTCTCGCCATCGCGCGCGCGCTCAATTTCCAGGTGATGCGCCAAACGACTCTTGGCGGGCTCGGCCTCGGCGTCACGGTGCTGAGACCGCCCACGGGACAGAGCCTCGCCGACGCGATCGCCGCCCTCCGTCGCGCCGACCCTCAAGGCGCCTACGACTACAATCACATCTACGATCCATCGGCTGGAGCCTTCGAGGGCGTCCGCTCGCTCTTCAAGCGCGCTCAGCCGGCGGATGCCCGCGGCATTTCCATCGGTCTCGTCGATGCCGGTGTGGATCGCTCTCATCCCGCGCTCCGGCGCGCCGGCATCGTGAGCGAGAATTTCGCGGGAAAGGAGCGCAGTCCGCCGTCGGCGCACGGGACCGCGATTGCCTCTCTCCTTGTCGGCGACAGTGCGTCCGTGAAAGGCGCGCTTCCAGGCGCCACGGTCTATGCCGCCGACGTGTTTGGCGGAAAGGCGGAAGGCGGCTCCGCGGAGGCGGTGGCGCGCGGCCTTGCCTGGGTCGCGGAGCGCCGTGCAACGGTCATCAATGTCAGCCTGGTGGGTCCCGAGAACCGCACGCTCAAGGCCGTGGTCGACGTACTCCTCGCGCGCGGCCATGTCATCGTCGCTGCTGTGGGCAACGACGGTCCGGCGCGCCCCGTCGGATATCCCGCGGCGTATGAGGGTGTCATCGCCGTGACCTCGGTGGATGGCGGGCGGCGCATCCAGGTCGACGCCAATCGCGGACCTGAGATCGCGTTTGCCGCTCTCGGCGTCGACGTGCAGGTTGCGGCATTGAACAAGACCTATGCGACGGCAACCGGAACATCCTTCGCCGCACCTCTCGTTGCCGCCCGCATCGCGCAAAAGATGACGCAGCCCAATATCGCGGCTTCATCTCAAGTCCTGCGGGATTTGCGCACCGAAGTTGTCGATCTCGGCGCGCCCGGCCGCGATGACATCTTCGGTTATGGCTTTCTCGACGCGCCATCGGGCGCCGTCACGAACGCATCGGCAACCGTGCGATAAAGCCCGCCCGTGATATAAGCGCCGGGAACCCCCAGGACTACGCGAGACCATGAGCGATTCGAGCCGCGGAGAGTTGACCGCGTGGCGCCGCGCCTACCTCGGTGCTGCGGCGCTGGTCGTGCTCGTCCTCGTCGTCGCCGTGCTCGCGGGCGCGCCTGCCATGCTCGTGGCCTCGATCGCTGCTTCATTCATCCTCGGGGCGGGCCTGTATTTCGCGGCGCCCCAGCGCGATCGCGTGCACAACAGCCCCCGCGTGTCGCTCGCTCCCAACACAGCCGCCATCCCCGATGCCGCGCGCCAGGTGATGCAGTACCTGGACGAGCCGCTGCTGCTGCTTGATTCGGCCGGGCGGATCGTTTTCGCCAATCGTGCCGCCGAACCCCTGGTCGGCGCCGATGCCGAACGCAAGCACATCTCGGCCGTGCTGCGCACGCCGGAGTTGCTTGAAGCCGTCGAACGCATCCTGGCCGGAGCCGACGCGGAAACCGCGACGTTCAGCATCCTGGTGCCGTTGCAGCGTCACTTTCGCGCCTCGGTCGTGCGCATGCGCGCCGGCGGCGAGACGGGCGGCCGGATACTGATCCAGATCCGCGATCTCACGGCCGTGCGCCGCGCCGAGGAAATGCGCGCCGACTTTGTCGCCAATGCCAGCCACGAATTGCGCACGCCATTGGCCGCCGTAAGCGGCTTCATCGATACGCTGCGCGGCCACGCCAGGAACGATCCCGATGCGCGCGACCGCTTTCTCGAAATCATGAACGTCGAGGCCGCGCGCATGCGCCGCCTGATCGACGACCTCCTGTCCCTCACCCGGATCGAGCTGAACGAGCACAACCCGCCCGCGGCGGTCGTCGACGTGGTGTCCGTCGTGAAAGGGGCCTCGCAGGCGCTGTCCCCGCTGGCGCAAAATGACGACATCGCCATCGTCATTGCTTCACAGGAGACTCTCTTCGTCGTTGGCGATCGCGACGAGCTGACGCAGGTGTTCCAGAACCTGATTCACAACGCGATCAAATATGGCCGCGAGAACAGCACCGTGCGGATCGGCTTCGGGCGCGTGGAGTCGGAGACCCGGCGCGAGAGCGGGCAAATCTTTGTTGCCGTCGAGGACGAAGGCGAGGGCATCCCCCGGGAGGCGATACCGCGCCTGACCGAGCGCTTCTATCGCGTCGACGTCAAACGCAGCCGAGAGCGGGGCGGTACCGGCCTCGGTCTTGCCATCGTCAAGCACATCCTCAATCGCCATCAAGCGAAGCTGCAGATCGAGAGCACACCCGGGATCGGCAGCACGTTTACCGTGTTCCTGCCTGCTGCCGCCTCGGCATCGCGTGAGGAGGACGGATCGGGCGCCCGTCATCAAACTGTTATATAACTGTCACAGCCCATTGACCGAAGCAGCCTACACGATGACTGGGCTGGCGGAGCGTGCGGGCGCCAGGGGTGGGGCATGAGTGAGCACATCGTGAAGGCGTTTACGGAACAGCTGGAATCGTTGGCCAATTCGGTTGCTCAGATGGGCGGCCTGGCGGAGGCGCAATTCGCCAACGCGATCGAATCCATCGCCAAACGGGACGGCAAGCTTGCCGAGGCCGCCATCGGCTCGGACGAGCGGGTCGACCGTATCCAACACACCATCGAAGAACATGCCTTGAAGCTGCTGGCCTTGCGCCAGCCCATGGCGGTCGACCTCCGCGCCACCCTTGCCGCGATCAAGATCGCCAACGAGCTGGAGCGTATTGGCGACCTCGGCAAGAACATCGGAAAGCGCGCGCTCGTGCTCAACCGCGAGCCGCCCATCCGCTTGACTCAGAGTCTCGCCCGCATGGGCCGGCAGGCGCTCGCACAGCTCAAAATGGTGCTCGACGCCTATTCCGACCGGGACGCCGAAGCGGCACGGAATGTCTGGAAGCACGACGAAGAAATCGACGAGCTCTACAACAGCCTGTTCCGCGAGCTGCTCACCTACATGATGGAGGATCCGCGCACGATCGGTTTGTGCACGCATCTGCTCTTCATCGCCAAGAACATCGAGCGCGCCGGCGATCACGCCACCAACATCGCCGAGACCGTCTACCACATGGTCACAGGCTCCTTCTTGCGCATCGACCGGCCCAAGGCCGACGTCACCTCGACGACACCAATTCCCCATGAGCCCAAATGACTTTTGATGGATTCCCGACATGAAAGGCAGCGCAGAGCCAACGGTCCTGGTGGTCGAGGACGAGTCCGCGCTTTCGACCCTGCTGCGCTACAATCTCGAACGCGAAGGCTATCGCGTCTTCGAGGCCAAGGACGGCGAGGAAGCGCTGCTTCTCGCCGACGAAGCCAAGCCCGATCTCGTGCTGCTCGATTGGATGCTGCCCCAGCTTTCCGGCATCGAAGTCTGCCGCCGGCTGCGCGGCCGCGGGCATATGCGCAATGTGCCCATCGTGATGCTGACGGCGCGCGGCGAGGAGCCCGACCGCATTCGCGGGCTGGACACCGGCGCCGACGATTATATCGTCAAGCCGTTCTCGATGACCGAGCTCCTGGCAAGGCTTCGCGCGGTGATGCGGCGCGTGCGGCCCAGCCTCGTGGAAGAGGTGATGACGGTCGGCGAGATCACCATCGACCGCACCTCCCACCGGGTGAAGCGCGCAAACCGCGATATCCATCTCGGCCCCACCGAATACCGCCTGCTTGACCAGTTGATGCAGCATCCCGGCCGCGTGTTCTCGCGCGAACAGCTGCTCGACTCGGTCTGGGGCTCCGACGTCTATGTCGAGGCTCGCACGGTCGACGTCCATGTCGGGCGCCTGCGCAAGGCCCTGAACGAGACCGGCGAGAAAGACCCGATCCGCACGGTGCGCTCGGCAGGATACTCCTTCGACGAGACCTTTGCCGCCAAAGCCGACGCGGCGGATTCCTCCGCCGCTTAGCTCACCCTGTCACCTGGCCACGGCCCGGCGGTCGCGGCGCTGCGGTTGCGGCTGGTAGGCTTTGCGCGCATGCGCCTCGCAATAGGGTGAACCCACCCTCGGCTTTCGGCCGCAGAAGTGAAACTCGTTCTCGGCGGGATCGCCGATCGGCCAGCGGCACATCCGGTCGTTGATCGTCAGCACGGTCGCGAAATGGCCGTCCTCCAGCACCACGGGATCTTCCTCGACGACCGGCGGCTCGGGGGCCGCAACGCGCGCGACCGATTTGTGCGAAATCGAAGTGCGCGGCCGCTCGGAACGTGCCGGCCCCGCACGGCCCGCGAGCCCCAGACGATGAACCTTGCCGATGACGGCATTGCGCGTGACCCCGCCCATGACGCGGGCGATCTGGCTTGCGGAAAGCCCCTCGTTCCAAAGGGATTTCAGCTGCTCGACGCGTTCATCGGTCCAACCCATCGGGGCCCCCATTTCTCCTTGCCACAAGATATCGTAGCAGAGAGAGCCTTCCGCACAATAACTGCGGGTCTCGCGCTATCCCTTGTCCACAACTTCGAATCGGTAGCTGGCTAGTTTGACTTGGGACCAGTATCGAGTGTGGCGGCCAATTCCGACGCCAATCTCTCCCACTGCGCGACCATCAAGAGGTAGGATTCACGAAGCGCGCCCTTGGTCATCGCGGCTTGGCGGCGCGCGTCAGCAGCCAGGTCGAGATATCGCTGCGCGCGCATGGGGAGCGGCAGCTCGGAAAGCTCTGTCACGGAGACAACCCCCAACGAGATTCAGCCGAAAACGCGGTCAAGGCGAAAAGGTTCCGTTCGGGCTGCTGGTTCCGTCCAATCTCTTATTTGGAACTCAAGCGGGCGCATCGCGTATTTAGTGTGCAGAGGGGCCCGACGCGTCAGGTACATGACAATGGATTACCGCGAGCGAGCGACTTATTGCCGGGAACAGGCGAGCGGAGCGACCACCGATGCCCTGCGCGCCGATTGGTTGAGGCTCGCCGAGTTGTGGCTTGCGATGGCAAGCGACAGCGAGCGACGCCGCCCCGAAGCGGTCATGCAGGCCCTGAATCAGCCCAAAAAGACCCGCCAAAAGCACTCTGCCCCCGCCCTGTAAGCGGACTTTGCCCCCGCACCGCCGGAACCGATGCCGGAAATGACACCGCCGGAGCCGGAGAACCGGGTGAAGCTGCCCGCCCGAGGCGGCCCCATTCCGCCTTCAGATTTCTGATTTCCGGCATCCCACTTCCCGTTATAAGTGGCGTTTCGCCTTTTCGAGTCTCGGGAGCCTTTCGTGAATTCGCCGCTGCTACCGAATTACAACCGGGCGGACATCGCGTTCGACCGCGGCGAAGGTCCTTACCTGATCGACGGCAAGGGCGCGCGCTATCTGGATTTCGGCTCGGGCGTCGCCGTCTCTGCGCTGGGTCACGCCCACCCCCATCTCGTCGCCGCGTTGCAGGAGCAGGCGGCCAAGCTCTGGCACACGTCCAATCTATATCGGATTCCCGGACAGGAACGGCTCGCGCAGCGTCTCGTCGACGCGAGCTTCGCTGATCGCGCCTTCTTCGCCAATTCGGGCGCGGAAGGCGTCGAGTGCGCGATCAAGATGGCGCGGCGCTTCCACTATGTCAGCGGAGCACCCGAGCGCTATCGCCTCATCACCTTCGAGGGCGCATTCCACGGCCGGACGCTCGCGACGATTGCCGCCGGCGGCTCGCCGAAATATCTCGAAGGCTTTGGCCCCAAGGTCGACGGCTTCGACCAGGTGCCGTACGGCGATTTCGACGCGGTGGTGCGCGCCACGGGGCCCGAGACCGCAGGGATTCTTGTCGAACCCATCCAGGGCGAGATCGGCATCCACGTTCCGCCGGCAGGGTTCCTCAAGCGCCTGCGCGAATTCTGCGATGCGCGCGGATTGCTGCTCGTGCTGGACGAAGTGCAGACCGGCATCGCGCGATTGGGCCGCCTCTTCGCCCATGAGGACTCCGGCATCACTCCGGACATCATGGCAATCGGCAAGGGCATGGGTGGCGGCTTTCCGCTCGGGGGCTGCCTCGCCACCGAGCGTGCAGCCAAAGGCATGACCGCGGGGACGCACGGCTCGACCTATGGCGGCAATCCGCTGGCCATGGCGGCGGGCAATGCCGTGCTCGATGTCGTGCTCGCGCCCGGCTTCCTCGACCATGTGCGGGTTCTCGCCGGTTCGATGCAGCAGCATCTGGCCATGCTTCAGGCCGAACATCCCGATGTCGTCGCAGATGTCCGCGGCCGCGGACTTCTGCTCGGCGTGAAGCTTCATGTGCCCGCGGCGGCGTTCATTGCGCGCCTGCGCGAGAACCGGCTCATCGCGGTCGGCGCCACGGAGAACGTCGTGCGCCTTCTGCCGCCGCTCACCATTGAGGAGCGTCACATCCGCGAAGCGATCGCGGCGCTCGGCGAGACCTGCACCAGCTTCGAGCAGGAGAGGAAAGCCGTATGAGTGTGTCGCGCGCGGCTCAGACGCGCAAACCCGTGGATTCGACGCCACGGCATTTTCTTGATTTGTGCGATTTCGATTCGGGCACGCTGAAGGCGCTCATCGGCGCTGCACGCCAGCGCAAGAAGGCGCGCAACGGCTTCTCCCGCGGCGCCGAGGACAAGGATGCGCCGCTGGCGGACAGGGTGCTCGCGCTTGTTTTCGAACGGCCCTCGACGCGCACGCGCATTTCCTTCGATGTCGGCATGCAGGAGCTCGGCGGCCGCTGCATCATGCTGACGGGTCACGAGATGCAATTGGGCCGCGGGGAGACCATCGCCGACACCGCGCGCGTGCTCTCGCGTTATGTCGATGCGATCATGATCCGCACCCTCGGCCACGACATGCTGATGGAGCTTGCGGGCGCCGCGTCGGTGCCGGTGATCAACGGACTGACCAAGCTGTCGCATCCCTGCCAGGTGATGGCCGACGTCATGACCTTCGAGGAGAAGAAGGGGTCGATCCGCGGTCGCGCCGTGGCGTGGACCGGCGACGTCAACAATGTCTGCGCCTCATGGGTCCATGCCGCTTCGCGCTTCGACTTCACGCTCAGAGTGGCCTCGCCGGAATCGCTCGCCCCCCGGCCTGCGTTGCGCAAATGGGCGGAGAGCGCGCGCGCCAAAGTCACGTTCACCACCGATCCCGAAGAGGCGGTGAAGGGCGCGGATTGCGTCGTCACCGACACCTGGGTGTCGATGGGCGACAAGGAAGCGAACCGGCGGCGCAATCTGCTCAAGCCTTATCAGGTCAATCGTGCGCTGATGGCAAAGGCGGCGCGCGATGCGATCTTCATGCATTGCCTGCCTGCCCATCGCGGCGAAGAGGTCACCGACGAGGTGATTGACGGGCCCCAATCCGTCGTCTTCGACGAGGCCGAAAACCGGATGCACGTGCAGAAGGCAATCCTGGTGTGGTGCCTCGGGTGATGGGTGCTTTCCTTCCACTTGCATGTGGAGGAGTCCGCACCCAGATAGGCGCATGACCTCCAAAACCTCCGACGTCACCTATACCCCTGCGCCGTCGGCCGATTTCGTGCTGCCGTTCGAGCTTCCGGCGCTGGGTTTGCGCGGCCGTTTGATCCGTCTTGACACCGTCTCCAGCCGCGCTCTCAGCGCCCATCCGTTGCCCGAAGCCGCCCAGCGGGTGCTGGCAGAGGCCCTGGTTCTCGCGGCTCTGCTCGGCTCGGCCCTGAAATTCGAGGGTCGGCTCAGCGTGCAATTGAAGGGCAACGGGCCGCTCGATCTTCTGGTCACGGATTACTTTGCCGGCGCCGACCCGGGCGGCGGCCTGCGCGGCTATGCGCGGCTGGATGAGCGGAATTTCGCCGCCAGCGGTCAGCCGGCCGACTTCGCCAAGCTTGCCGGAAGCGGCGCGCTCGCGATTACCATCGAGCCCAAAAAGGGCGCCCAGACCTACCAGGGTCTCGTGCCCCTGTCGCCCGATGGGCTGTCCGCATCGGCCGAGACCTATTTCTTCCAGAGCGAGCAATTGCCGACCGCGCTCCGTCTCTCCGCGGGTCCGACCTACCGTTCCGGCGAGGGCCGCGGCTGGCGCGCCGGCGCGCTCATGGTCCAGGCCGTGCCCGGTCGGGAAGTCGACCGCGACAAGACCACCGACGACTGGCAGCGCATCGCGCTGTTCCTGAAGACGCTCGAGGATTACGAGCTGCTGGACACCGCAATTTCCGCCGAATCGGTGCTGTGGCGGCTGTTTCACGAAGACGAGGTGCGCGTGCACCCGAGCCAGGCGCTGCGGTTCGAATGCTCCTGCCGGCCGGAGAACATCCGTTCGGTGCTGGGCGCCTATAAGGCCGAGGAACTGAAGGACCTGCCGGATCCCGACGGCGTGATCCGCACCCGCTGCGAATTCTGCGCCACCGTGTACGAATTCCCGCTCGCGACCTTCGCGCAGTAGCTACTGCGCGGCGCGTTGCGCCACCCGGCGCAGGAACGCGGCGCAGGCCTCGAGCTGGTCCAGCGGCACGAATTCGTCGGCTTTGTGCGCCACGTCGATCGAACCCGGTCCGCAGACGACCGCGGGGATTCCGGCCTCTTGGAACAGTCCCGCTTCGGTGCCGTAGGACACCGTGTGCACGTCGTTGCTTCCCGAGAGCGCGCAGGCAAGCCGCACCGCGGGCGAATCGACGTCGCGCACCAGGCCCGGATAGGTGGCGCGGACGTGCGTCGCGAAGTCGGCTTCCGGCGCGCCCGTCCGGTAGCGCGGAAGAATGTCCGCTGCGCGCGCTGTGGCCCGGGCGAAGATGGCTTTCGCATCCCGGTCGGGCAGGGCGCGGTACTCCCACACCACGCGCGCCTCGCGTGCGAGCACGTTCACGGCCGTGCCGCCGGAGATGACGCTGGCCTGGATCGTGGTGTAGGGCGGCTCGAAATGTTCGTCGCGATCGCCCTTCAGCTCCTCGCCCAAGGATGCGAGCGAGGCGATGAACTCGCCGGCCATCATCACCGCGTTGGCGCCGCGCGCAGGCGCGCTCGAATGACCCTCGCGGCCCTTGGCCACGGTTTCGATCACCGCGCCCCCCTTGTGCGCGCCGACGACCCGCATGCTCGTCGGTTCGCCGATGATCGCGAGCGCGGGCTTGATGCCGGCCGTCTTGAGGTCGTCCAGCAGGCGGCGCACGCCGACGCAGCCGACCTCCTCGTCGAACGAGAACGCAAAATGCAGCGGACGCTTGAGGTCGAGCGTGGCGAATTGCGGCAAGAGTGCGAGGGCGGTCGCGATGAAGCCCTTCATGTCGGCCGTGCCCCGGCCATAGAGCCGCTCCCCGCGGAGTTCGGCCGCGAACGGATCGCTCGCCCAGTCCTGGCCGTCGACCGGCACGACATCGCTATGCCCGGACAGCACAAAGCCGCCGTCTCGGTCGGGGCCGAGCGTCGCAAACAGGTTCGCCTTGCGCCCCTGTTCGTCGTGCGTCAGCCGCAGCCGCGCGCCCGAGGCCTCGAGCAGACTCGCCGCGAAGGTGATCAGATCCAGATTGGAATTTCGGCTCACCGTGTCGAATGCAACCAGCCGTTTCGTCAGCTCAACGACGGATGAAGCGGCGGTCATCGCCGAAGCGCTCAGCTTCGCTCGCCGGAAACCGGATTGCCGATCATGTTGAGGAATTCGCGCCGGGTCCGCGCATCCTCGCGAAAGGCGCCCAGCATGGTCGACGTCACCATCACGACACCGGGCTTATGCACGCCGCGAGTGGTCATGCATTGGTGGCTCGCCTCGATCACCACGGCGACACCCTTGGGTTCCAGCACGTGCTGGATGCAATTCGCGATCTGGGAGTTCATCCGCTCCTGCACCTGGAGCCGGCGGGCATAGGCATCTACCACGCGCGCGAGCTTCGAAATTCCGACCACTTTCGAATCCGGCAGATAGCCCACATGCACGCGGCCGATGATCGCCGCGATATGGTGCTCGCAATGCGATTCGAAACGGATATCCCGCAAGACCACCATCTCGTCATAACCGCTCACCTCCTCGAAGGTGCGCGCGAGATAGCCCTGGGGATCGCTGGCATAGCCCGAGAACCAATCCTCGTACCCGCGGGCGACGCGGGCCGGCGTGTCCTTCAGCCCTTCGCGCTCCGGGTCCTCGCCCACCCAGCGGATAAGGGTGCGGACCGCTTCTTCGGCTTCGGCGCGGCTCGGACGCTGGATTTGCACGGAAGGCTCGCTGGGACACTTGGCGACGATCAGTCGCGGCTTGTCGCTATTTGCCATGTCCATCTCCCGATCCCGATGCTGGATATCAGAGGTCGGAATTAGACCGCCAATTGTCAATGGACGCAATTGACTTCGGGACTGCGGGTCAGTGCACCCGGCGGGACTCGTAGGGACTTTCGAGCGCAAAGAGCGGGATGTCGATTTCGAAATTCTCCCCGGAAACTGCGCGCACCTGATACGTGCCCGTCATGAACCCCGATGGCGTCTCCAGCGGCGCGCCGCTGGTGTACTCGAACGCGCTGCCGGGCTGGATCACCGGCTGTTCGCCGACGACGCCGGCGCCCCGCACTTCGCGCACCCGCCCGCGTGAATCGGTGATGCGCCAATGGCGCGACAGCAGCTGTACCGCCACGCCGCCCGTATTCTCGATGGTGATGTGATACGACCAAAGGAAGCGGCCCTCGGAAGGCTCGGACTGGTCGTCCAGAAAGTCCGGCACCACTGCGACGCGTATATCGCGGGTGACCGCTTCGTATTTGTGCTTCGTCACGCCTGCTGCTCCACGGTGACCTCGGTCTTGACCGAATTTGCGATGAAGCAGCCCTCGTGCGCTTCGTGATGCATCTTGTCGAGATCCTCGCGCGGGACCGTGATCCCTGCGGACCACGCGATCTTCGGACGCAGCGTCACGCGGGTGATCGCAAGCCGGCCCGCCTCATTCTTCTCCATGAACCCCACCGCATCGTCGCTGTAGGACTCGAGCGGCAGCTTCCGCTTCGCGGCGATCGCGAGAAACGTCAGCATGTGGCACGACGAGAGCGCGGCCACCAGCGCCTCTTCGGGATTAACCCTCTCGGGATCGCCGCGATATTCCTTGGTCGCGGACGCAGGCACCGTCGTGCCGGCGAACCGCCACTCGTGGGCCCGGTTGTAGGTCTGATAGGTGTAGTCCTGGCTGGTGCGCCGCCAGACGATGCTCGCGTGGTGTTCGGACATGGGAACGCTCCGTCAGATGGTGGCCAGCGCCTGGGCCAGATCCAGGCAAATGTCTTCCGCGTCTTCGAGACCGACCGCAATGCGCAGCATCCCGTCGGTCACGCCGGCTGCGAGCCGGTTTTCCGGCGTCATGCGCTGGTGCGTCGTCGTGGCGGGATGCGTCAGCAGGCTCTTGGCGTCGCCCAGATTGTTCGAGATGTCGACGAGCTTGAGCGCCTTGGCCACCTTGAACGCCGCCTTCTTGCCGCCCGCCACCTCGAACGTCACGACGCCCCCTCCGAGCGACATCTGCTTCTTGGCGAGGCCCGTATTGTGCTGCGGATGATCGTTGCGGAACGGGTAGAGCACCCGGTGCACGTTGTTTTCCTCGGCCAGGAAGTCGGCGACCTTGACCGCATTGCGCGAATGTTCCGTCATGCGCAAGTCCAGCGTCTCCAGGCTCTTCAGATGCAGCCAGGCGTTGAACGGGCTGATGCAGGGCCCTGTGTTCCGCAGGAAAATCTGCAGGTGATCCTTGAGAAAATCCTCCTTGCACAGAATGACGCCGCCGAGCGCCCGGCCTTGGCCGTCGATATATTTGGTGGAGGAATGAATCACGATGTCGGCGCCGAACTCCATCGGCCGCTGGAGCGCGGGTGAGGCGAAGGCATTGTCCACCACGACCCGCACGCCCGCCTTGTGGGCGATGTCGCACACCCCGGTGATGTCGACGATCTCGAGCGTGGGATTGGACGGCGTCTCGAAGAAGAACAGCCGGGTCTCGGGCCGCAGGGCCGCACGCCACTGCTCCAGGTCGCGCCCGTCCACGATCGTGTGGGTGATGCCGAACCGGGCCAGCACGTCCTCGATCACGTAACGGATGGCGCCGAACAGCGCCCGGCTCGCCACCAAATGGTCGCCTGCCTTCAGGCAGCAGAGAAAACTTGCCGTGACCGCGGCCATTCCCGACGACGTCGCCCTGGCCTCGGGCGCCCCTTCCAGAAGCGCCATGCGCTCTTCGAACATCGAGATGGTGGGGTTGGCGTAGCGCGTATAGGTGTATCCCGGGGCGCCCTTGAACCGTTCCTCGGCTTCCTCGGCTCCCTCATAGGCATAGCCCGCAGTCATGAAGAGGGCTTCGCTGGTCTCCTGAAAGGGGGTGCGGCGCTGGCCGCCGCGCACGGCAAGCGTCTGCTTGCGCCAGTTCTTCCAGTCCTTGTTCGTCGTCATAAACCCCACCCTGAGCGGACGTGCGGCCCAGCGATAGGATCGGCGCTTTCACCCGTCAAGTTGACCCAAGTGCGACGCCGCTCGGGGAACCCCTGCGCGCCCGCATCGTTACATTGGCAACGCTGTGGCGAAACGGAGTGTTCGAGATGGATAAGGATCGGGTGAAGGGCGCGGCGCAGCAGCAAAAGGGCGCCGTCAAGGAAGGCCTGGGCAAGATCCGCCGTCAAGGAAGGCCTGGGCAAGATCCTCGGCGACGAGAAGATGAAGGCTGAGGGCAAGATGGACAAGGCCGCGGGCAAGGTCAGGAATGCTGTCGGCGGCGCCAAGGATGCGATCCGGGACCTCGACAACCCGAAACGCCACTGACGTTTCCACCAGAGAATTCGCAAAAGCCCGGCCTTTTCGGCTGGGCTTTTCTTTTCGGGAGGCTCGCCGCCGTCCCCTTGCCACGCTGAATGCGGGTTCCTACTGTTCGTGACCCTCGAGGGGGGCGGCCCACCTTGCGCCTTCTGCTGCTGCGTCACGCCAAATCGGATTGGAACAAGGACGTCGAGGACCACGACCGGCCCTTGTCGACCCGTGGCCGCAAGGCGGCGCCCGCGATCGCGCTCCACATGCGCCGGAAGGAGTATCTGCCGCAGGCGGTGCTCTGCTCGACCGCGGAGCGCACGCGGGAGACCCTTAACCTGCTGCTCGCGGCCTGGACCAAGAAGCCCGCTGTTCGCTATGAGCCCGAACTCTATCTCGCCGAGTGGCCGGTGCTGCTCGCCAGCCTGAAAAAAACGCCCGCTCGCGCCTCACCCTTGCTTCTCGTCGGCCACAATCCCGGGATGGAGCAATTGGCGGTCGCCCTCGCGACCCAACCGAAGGATATCGCCGAGCGGACCCGCCTCCAGAGCCTGGCGCAAAAATTTCCCACCGCCGCGCTCGCCGTGCTCGATTTCGAGATCGCCTCCTGGCGCGTTCTCAAACCCGGTATGGGACAGCTCGTGGATTTCGTGCGCCCGAAGGACCTCGCGGGCGGCGCGAACCCCGAGGCATGAGCCAAGGCGATGGACAGGGCAGGACCGCGCTCGTGACTGGCGCATCGGCGGGAATTGGTGCTGAGCTTGCCCGCGTCTTCGCCGCCAAGGGATTCGATCTGGTCCTGACAGCCCGCCGGGCCGAACGGCTTGCCGCGCTCGGCGACGAGTTGCACCGCCTGCACGGAATCCGCGTGCGAGTGATGCCCGCCGACTTGGCCTTGCCTGAGACCCCCGCGGCCCTGGTTGCCGCGCTAAGCCGCGATGGCGTCGCCGTCGATGCTTTGGTCAACAATGCCGGGTTCGCAGTCCCCGGCCGCTACCGCGACACCTCTTGGGAGGCGCAGCGCGACTTTCTCCAGGTGCTGGTGACCGCACCCTGCGAACTCATCCAGCGGCTCCTCCCCGGCATGACGGAACGCGGCTACGGACGCATCCTGAACGTTGCTTCGGTGGCAGGGTTGATGCCGGGTTCGGCCAGCTACACGTTGTATGGCGGCGCCAAGGCCATGCTGATCAAGCTCTCGCAGTCCCTGCATAGCGAGCAGAAGGGGACCGGGGTCCATGTGACCGCGCTCTGCCCCGGATTTACCTATTCCGAGTTTCACGATGTCACCGGAACGCGCGAGGAAATGCGCCGCCTGCCCAAGCTGATGTGGTTGTCGGCCGAACGCGTGGCGCGCGAAGGCTACGGCGCCGTGATGAAAAACCGGGCGGTCTGTATTCCAGGTGCGCAATACAAGACGATCGTGGCTCTTGCCCGCCTGCTGCCGCTCGGGACCGGCCACCACGTCGCGGTGCTGCGTTCGCGCATTCTGGCAAAGCGCAAATAGCCGACCCGCCTTGGGGTAATGGCCTAAATAGGCCACTCGGCTTTCAAAGGCCATGTCTCAAATCTATGACGGCGACGGCGAACCGGTGGAATTGAAAATTGAACTGGAGGCGGCGAGCTAATGCTCGCCCGCATAGGCCAGGTGCTCTATTGGGCGGCGTTGTTGTGCTAGACTTCAGCCATCAACATGGGAGCGAACAGATGACCCGGATCAAGACCGTCCTCGTCTCCTCCACATTGGGTATCGCGTTGGCAACGGGCATTGCGTTTGCTCAAGGATCATCCGGCCTTCTATTTGGACCTCCCGATCTTGAACTTAAAGCCGCTCTGGAGTCGCTGGAGGACGCATTGACTCATTTACAGAGAGCACGCAATTCCGACAAAACGTCCCAGGCGCGAGACCACGTCGAGCGAGCGATGGCAGCGATAGACCCCAACTTCAATAGCTTTGCCGCTCCTGTCGCACCACCCCCTGCGCCCCGCGCGCCAAAGTAGGCCACTAAGCCTCAAGACCGGCCACTACGCCGCCTTGCCCTCTTAAGACCGGCACAATAATAATCGCTACAGAACCAGAGGCTTTCGCGGATGCTCAAGATCGCGCCTCCATTCCCCCGCTTCACATTGGGGTCATCCGCAGGCGTACTTTGCCTGGGATTTCTGAGCCCAGGCAAAGGTATTTCGCCGCGAATTCACTTGCCTAGCCCGAGTATCCCGGCGTATGCGCGCGCTGGTGGATTCCTTCGGGCCCGAAACCGCCCCGTTGCACACCCGGGCGGCAGTCCTATACTTGGGCGACCGCAATGCGCGCTGCCGGAGATGAAGCATCGTCTCCATACTCGTTCGCGAATAAAGAGGGCCAAATGAGTTCTACACGTTTAAGGTTTGCGCAGCGCGCCGCCATCGTGATCCTCGCCGCGGTGGGCGCCGCCCTTCCGCAAATCGTCATCGCGCAGGGCGATGGTTTGGTCGGGAAATGGATTCTCGTCCCGGAGCGGTCAAAATCCACACCTGGGCCGGCGCGCTACAAGGAGATGACTCTCACCTTCTCGGCAGCCGGCAAGGGATTTTCGAAAACCATCGAGGGCGTTGATGCCCAGGGCAAAGCCGTCAAGGGCACCGCAGAGGTTGTCGCCGATGGCAAAGCGCACCCCGTTACCGGTATGGATTACGATTCAGCATCGTGGAACAACGTCAATCCCAACGCCTCCGTCTATACCTTTGACAGACGCAGGACGACCGTCGCCGTCGGCACCCGCACACTGGGCCAGAACGGCAAGACGCTTACCTACAGTGAGCGCGCTGTCGATGCCAAAGGAAAGCAGCTGGGCACGACCGTGCTGTTCTTCATCAAGGAAGGTGTCGAACTGGCCAGCCTTGCGCCGCCACCCGGTGCCGCTCCTCCGCCGCCCGCGCCTATCGTTGTGCCGCCCCCGCCGCCAGCCAGCTCGCCTGACGAGGATGCCGGCGACGCGGCGCTTGCCGCCGGAAACGACGACGAGGCCATCCGCCTCTTCACCGCGGCAATCGAAGCGCCGATGAAGACGCCCAGGCTCTATTACGATTACATCAGCCGCGGCATCGCCTACATCAAGAAGAACCAGACTGCGGAAGCTTTGAAGGATTTCGAAGAAGCCCTCAAATTGAAGCCCGACGATCTCGACGCCCGTTTCCGCCGCGCCGGCATCCTCGTTCAGCAGAAGCAATACGAAGCCGCGATCGAGGATTACACCAAGTTTCTCGAGACCGACAAAGACGCCATGGATCCCAACCGCGCGATGGCCTTGCGCCTTCGGGGCTTCTCCTACAACACGCTCCAGCAGGACGTGAAAGCGGGGGCCGATTACGAAGCCGCCTGCATGATCAACATGATGCTGGATGTGTGCAACTAAGCAGGGACTCTGGGGCGGTGAAGCGATTCAGTCGAATCGCTTCACGCTCTAGGAATGGCGGCTCGCTTCGGCGAGCGCGAGCTTCGGCCAGCCAAACGCGATCTCCGGCACGGGGGCGCCCGCCATGGAGGTCGTGCGCTCTGCGATCAGCTTTCCCCCCATGGCTTCATAGAAGAATCGCGCGGGATTCTTGGCGTGGGCCCAGATGACGCAGCGGGTATGACCACGTTCGGCGAGCGCCGCGAACGCTCCTGACAATAGCGCCCGCCCGATCCCCCGCCCGGTCAGCACCGGATCGACATAGAGCGTGTAGATTTCGGCGTCATAGCCGAGCCCCGAATCGCGCGCGCGCCCGAGACTGGTCATGCCGACGATCCCGCCCTTCTCGTCCTCGGCCACATAGACGACTTCGCGCGCCGCCATGGCGATTGCGTTGCGCCAGCGGGCGCTCTGGCCGGCGAGACTCATGTGCGCCAGCAGCTTATTGGGGAGGATCAGGGGATAGGTGTCACGCCAGGATTCGACATAGATCCGCGCCACGGACTCGGCGTCGGACGGTCGCGCTTTGCGGATGGTGAGATGCGCAAGCATGAGTCAAGCTTGGCGGCTGGGACCGCCTTTTGGCAAGAAAAATCGGCAGGAGAAGCTCTATCGGAACGGCTGGCCCACTCTGTGCGTTATTGCCGGAAGATATCTGGCCAGGGCGATTTCCTTGTGCATATCAGGAAAATCGGCGGTCGCGAGCCTCATTGCCGTCAAAGCGTGGAATTCCAGTCCTTCTGAAATGAGACCACTCGCGATACACTTCACAGGCAAATCAGTGGTCGCGAGTCTTGCGGAAGGCACAAGCGGCGCGGCCCGATGAGCGCGCTGGATTGGCCGCGCAGCGGGCGCAACCCTAATTCCTTCCGAATGTTTTACCTTGAGGTGCTTGCCGGTGCCTTGCGGGGATATGAACGGAGCAGAAAAGCGGGGTTAAGCGTGTGTTCATCAAACCATTGCCACACTGATCCCGCTTCTGGGCAATGAAGCATGCCACGTATTAGACATCTTGTTGGATTGGAATCAGGCATCCGGCCCGAAGGAGCCGAAGAGAATGAGTAATCTCGATGTCTTCGACCTGTTCAACCGCGACTATTCGCGCGAACAGCTGGAAACCATGAGCCTGAGGGATTGGCTCCTGGCCGCCCGCGACGACAAGATGCTTTACGCCTCGCCCGCCGAGCGCATGATTTCGGCCATCGGCGAGCAGGAGTTGATCGACACGGCGCAGGACCCGCGTCTGTCCCGCATCTTCTTCAACCGCACGATCAAGCGCTACCGCGCGTTCGAAGGCTTCTACGGTATGGAAGATACGATCGAGCGGATCGTCAGCTACTTCAAGCACGCGGCCCAAGGTCTCGAAGAAAAGCGCCAGATTCTCTACCTGCTCGGCCCCGTCGGCGGCGGCAAGTCGTCGCTTGCCGAGCGGCTGAAGGAGATGATGGAGAAACGTCCGATCTACGTGCTCAAGGCGAATGATCGGATCAGCCCGGTGTTCGAGAGCCCGCTCGGCCTCTTCCGCTCCGCCGATCTGGCCGCTCTGCTCGAAGACAAATACGGCATCGAGCGCCACCGCTTGAGCGGTATGATGAGCCCGTGGGCGATGAAGCGCCTGGACGAGTTCGGCGGCGACATCTCGAAATTCGAAGTCGCGCGGATCTATCCGTCCAAGCTGCGCCAGATCGCCGTCGCAAAGACCGAGCCGGGCGACGACAACAACCAGGACATCTCAGCCCTTGTCGGCAAGGTCGACATCCGGAAGCTCGAGCATTTCTCCCAGAACGACCCCGACGCCTATGCCTTCTCGGGCGGCCTCTGCCACGCCAATCAGGGGCTCCTCGAATTCGTCGAAATGTTCAAGGCGCCGATCAAAGTGCTTCACCCGTTGCTGACGGCGACGCAGGAAGGCAATTACGTCGGCACCGAAACGCTCGGACCCATTCCGTTCAACGGTA
>Ga0137427_10000247_pt1 | contig 30184 bp, 27 predicted proteins | sample EasRivERMZT700_2_FD_102309 | JGI IMG/M metagenome (GOLD analysis project Ga0137427, IMG submission 102309) | Soil microbial communities from meander-bound floodplain in the East River, Colorado, USA - East River MetaG ERMZT700_2 | ecosystem: Environmental > Terrestrial > Soil > Floodplain ...
CGAGAAGATACGCCGGGTTGCCGGCCGGGTCGACGATCGGAACTTTTTTCGTGTGCAGGATGCGAACGCCTTGATGGCGCGTCTGTACCCGTTCTTCCGGTATGTCGACGATGCTGCCCTTGCTCAGGGTCTCGCGATCTTTTTCGATGAAGAACTCCGCCTGTTCCTTCGGCCAGAAATCGTAGGCGGTCTTGCCTATCAACGTTTGATTCGGCCAACCGAGCAACTCTTCAGCGGTGCGATTGAGGCGTATGAACCGCAACGACTGGGCCTCCTTGATGAACAACATGAGAGGAATGTTATCGATGATGGCGTCGAGGAATGCGTTGGCCGCCTTGAGTTCCTCCTCGATGCGTTTGCGGTTGGTGATGTCGTTGAAGAGGACTGCGACGTGCCGCTGCTCGGGTCTGCCGAGCCGGAACGCGTAGACGTCGTAGAACCGGCCGAGGGCCACGGCCGGATTTTCGAATCGCCGCGACTCGCCGGTCAGCGCAATCTGGCCGTAGATCTGGAACCAGTGCTCCTCGAGCCCCGGCAAGATCTCGCGGACCCGGCGCCCCACGGCGTTCGAAATGCCGGTCTGCTTTTCAAAGGCCCGATTGACTTGCAGAAAGCGGTAGTCGAGCGCGTGGCCTCGGTCATCGAACAGCATCTCGATCACGCAGTACCCCTCGTCGATCGAATCAAACAGGGCACGGTACTTCTCCCCGGACTCGCGCATCTGCCGTTCCGACTCGCGCAAGGCTCGATCGGCGACGTGCCTGTCCAGGGCGATGGCGAGCTCGTTCACGGCGTCGTTCACGAAGCTGAGGTCCCCCTCCGCCAGCGTCGTGGCGCCCTCGACCTGAAGCGCGCCGAATACAGGACCGCGGCCAACCGCCAGCGGAAGCACGACGAAGTGCGGCGTCGGAAGAGGCTCCGCGTCTGGCACGATCGGGACCGGTCGGGGGAGCCGCAGTGTTCGAGACGGTTCACGTCCGACAGTGGCGTCGGCGCTCACCAAGGAGCGGTACGCACTTTCCGCATGCGTCCTGGCCTCGTGCAGCCGCTGGGCGTCCTGTCCCTCGGGGAGCCACTCGATCGTCTGATCGAGGCCAGCCGTCCTCAGGATCAAGTGCGCGCTGCGCAGCGGGAGGGTTTCCGCGAGGAGGGCCACCATCTCGGAGACCGTGTGCTCCACGCTCTCGAAGCGGAGGAGGAGCTTGCTGATGTCGTCGAGATGCTCCAATCGGCGGAGCCGATGATCGTTCTCGCCCACCGAGCATCGTGGGATCAAAGGTCTGCGCTTTTCGCGGGATTCGCGTGCCCCACCAGTCCTTCAGCCTTTTGCCTTTCCCTACCGTCCCACCCCCCGCCAGTTCTGCAGCAGCACCATGCGTGCAGCGTCCCCGGGGGACATCGGCGCGACGCGCGTCATCAACAGCCGGTCGTCGGCGCCAACCGCGAAGGCGCTGTTGAGGCTCGGCGTGCCGGGTTCGCCGTCGATCATCAGGACCTTCGACGTCCCGACTGACAACGGCCTCGTCGTGAGGGCCACGACCCTGAGCTCGCCGCGCGTGACACCCGCACTGGTCGTGCGGCCGCCGCTCCGGTAGAACACCCGTCGGCTGTCCTTCGAAAAGCGCGGCCAGACGCCGCCCTCGGTCGTGACCTGCTGCCGCTCCCGCACGTCCGGCCACGTCGTCACGAAGATGTTGAGCCGGTTGTTGACCGGTTCGATGTCCGTGAAGGCGAGCAGCGTTCCGTCCGGCGAGAGATCGAAGTACCGCACGTTCGGATCGTCCGCCGCCGGAAACACCGGCGCCACGTCTCCGGCCGTGCCGTCGGGCCGGATCGGCGCGCGGTACAGCCGGAAGTGCGACCGCTCGTCGCGGCTGAAGACGATCTCGGCGCCGCCGGGTGGCATCTTTGCCGCCATGCCGGTCACGAGCGGCCGGCCGCTCGCCGTTCCATCCGCGGGCCAGTCGTAGATCTGCAGCGACTCGACACCGCCGGCCGGGTACAGCAACCGGCCCGCCGGCGTCCACGCGATCAGTCCGCCGGTCGACACGCCCGTCGAGGCCTTTGGCAGAGGCACGCGGGTGTCGCGGCCTGTCGCCAGGTCGCGCACGAGGTACTCTTCGCCGCCGTCAGCGGCGCGGGTCGTAAACGCTGCGCTCCGGCCGTCGGGCGAGAGCGCGAGCGATGGCAGCCCAGGTTCGAACGGCGCACCGGGCATCGTCGCAATCGAGCGCGTGGACGTCGTTTCGCCAGGTCCTGCCGGCGCTGACCCGTGCGCGACCCACACGAACTCGCGACGCTCGCGCGCCGGCACGGACGACACGAGCGTCCCTTCGCTGGAGACGCTGAACTCGCGCGCGCCGGCTTCGAGCAGCGTCGCCCGCGTCAGATCGATCCGGCCGTCACCAAACGGAACAACCCAGACGCCGGGATTCCTGCGCACTCGCACGAACAACAGCTCGTTGGGCGCGCGGAACCTGACGATGTCGATGTCGGGATCGTCGGAGAGCGGCGCTCGCACTCCGCCGTCAATGAGATCGACGCGCATCGCGTCCTGCCCGCGCAGATGCGTCGTGACGATCAGCCGATCGTCTGGAAGGACGGCCACGGAATGAGCATCGATCTCCGTGTCCGGCGCGAAGGCCGTGACGAGCGACGGCGTGCCGCCCGACGCGGGCACGCGATAGAGATTCTCGCGCCACACCGCGAAGTAGATCGTGCCGTCGTCATGCCACCAGCCCTCCGTCAGCCGTCCGCCGCCCGGGATGCGGCAGACAGTGAATGGCGGTCCGCCCTCCGCCGGTGTGATGCGCAGATCCGATTCAGCGCTATAGGCGAGCCGCCGCCCATCGGGCGACCACATCAGGCCCTCCGTCGGCACGGGCACAGCGCCGATGTCAGCGGTCGCCGCCGTCGCCAGCGTGTGGACGAACAGATGGCCTTGCGCGATGTAGGCGATCCGGCTGCCATCAGGCGAGATTGCGAACACCGACGCGGGTGCCATCGCCGCCGGCAGATCGAATCGCCGGACTGGAATTGACGCGGTGGGCTTCGCCTGCCAGGCGACGTATGCGGCGAGGGCGGCAAGTGCGAGTGCGGCGACCGCGCTGAGCGCCGCCGCGCGACGGCCAGGCGAAGTCGGCGCGTCAGGCCGGCTGCGATCGAGGGCCGGCGCGTCGCGCTCGCCGGCCTGAAGGCCAGACAACGCAATCCTCGCCTCGCCGATGTCGCGCAGGCGCATCCGCGGATCGCGCTCGAGACATCGGCTGATGACCTGGCGCAATGACGGCGGCAATCCAGACGGAAGCCGATCGAGCCGCAACGGGTCTTTCAGGACGGCGGCCAGAACTTCTGTCACGGTCTGGCCGGCGAACAGACGCTCGCCCGTCAGCATCTCGAACAACACGGCGCCGAAGGCCCAGATATCCGCGCGTCGATCGGCGGCGCGGCCCTTCGCCTGTTCCGGACTCATGTAGGCCGCCGTGCCGAGGATCACGCCGGCCTGGGTCATCGCGGGCGACGTGACCGTCATCGCGTCGCTTTCAATCTCCGCGTCCGCCCGTTCCTGGCCAGGCGCTTTGGCGAGACCGAAGTCCAGGACTTTCACCACGCCGTCGTCGCGGACGATGATGTTGGCGGGTTTGAGGTCGCGATGGACGATGCCGGCGTCGTGCGCGGCCTCGAGCGCGTCGGCGATCTGGCGGGCGATCGGCAGCGCCTCCGACACTTCGAACTTCGAATTTCTAACTTCGAACTTCGAGCCGATCAGGCTCGCGAGCGTCCGGCCCTCGACGAACTCCATTGCGATGGCCGGAATCTCCCGTCCACCGTCTGTCATCGTCTCGACGCCGTAGATCTGTGCGATGTGCGGATGGTTGAGCGCCGCCAGCGTCTTCGCTTCGCGTTCGAAGCGCCGCAGCCGATCGGGATCGGCGGAGACGGCCTGCGGCAACAGCTTGAGCGCGACATCGCGGCCGAGCCGGGTGTCACGGGCGCGGTAGACCTCGCCCATGCCGCCGGCGCCGATGGCGGCCACGACTTCGTAGGGACCGAGCCTGGTTCCGGGGGACAGCGGCATGTACGGCGCGGCCATCTTAGCGCGCGGGACAGGTGGAGGGGTGCCAGGGATGCGCGGTTCGGCCAGCGTTCACGAACATGGACAGGAAATTGACGAGCTGACCGGTTCGGTCATCACCTCGGCGGGACGCGGTTCCTCCCCTGGCGCGGCTTGCCAAGAGCCTTATCGTTCGAGTCCTGTGCGACAGATCGCGAAGATCTCGTCAAGAGCCTGACGGCTCTCTGTCGCCATCGTCGCTCGACTTGAAGTCGAGTGTCAGTTGGTCTCGAAGATCCATTGGGAGCTGCTGGGGCTCCGGTCGAAGCCTGATCGTCCCGCGCATGATTCCCCGGTGTCGCGCAAACTCCAAAGTAAGCGTGAACTCACGAAGGTTTGCCCGTTCCATCGGCATGACAAACTTGGTGTTATGCCTGATTGTTCGTTCCGTGGCGCGACTCAGTTCTGCTTCGAATGTAAAGAGCTTCTCGGCAAGTTCTCCAACAGCTCGCAGGTCCGGCTTTCGATACGGCACGCTGCTCGGAAGTTCCTCGGGCCTCTGTATGGCAGACGGCTGCAGCTCGCCTGACTCGTCGCGGAGACTCAAAGCACTCAAGATGCCTTCCTCAGCCGACAAGGTGTGAGGCGTTGACGTCTTCTTCAGCATCAACCCGTGCTTAAAGCCACCGCTCTTTGCGCGTTTGTCCTCACGTTCCTCCTCGACCTGTGACAATGGGATTCCCAAGGCGTCGCAAAGACCACGAACGACTTCTTGAACATCCGCGAGTTCGCCGAGCAGTTCGTCGCCGCTGCGAGCGTCAAGGGCCTCGTATGCTTCCTCGACAAGTTTTTGCTTCAACGCTGCGACGAACGCATCGCCTCGCAATTCGACAACTTCAACCCCCTCGCCACGCTGCTGAATTGAGGAAGGAATCTTGTCCCTCACCAGCTTATTGAACTCCCTCACCTCTGATTCGGCACCGAACAGATCGACACACTCCACCTGCGCGCCGTGCCGGCCCAGAACGTAGTAGGCGTGTGACAGTACGCCACCCGCGAGCTCAACCACGATCTTGTTTCGTGCAGCCAGCTTAGCTAGGTCTTCCGCAAACTGTTGATCTCTGATCAAGTCGGGGTCCGTGGGGGCCACAACGATCCGTTCGATGTGTCTTCCTCCCGATATCCACGCGCCGAGCTGCTGCCAGTCACTTCGCTTCTCAATTCTGTAGTCACGAGCAGTCGTCAGCTTCCTTCGTGGAGCCGCTTTCGGCGGCCCGACAAGGTCCGACTTGCTGTGAAACCAGGGCAGCACCTTGTGAGATGTCGCCCGACGATCGTTATCTATGAACCACATCAGGGAAACTGGAAAGCCCTCCCGATCGGCAACCGTCCGCGTCGTCTTGGCGATCTCAAGAATCCACGATTCCATTCTGACGCTTCGGCGCCAATCGTATGGGGCCAGCGTCGTCATGGGAATCCAACGGCCCTCAGCGTCAGGCGCAACGAACGTCCCCTTGAACCGCAGCCGTTCTGCTGACTTCCCAGTATGGACGTCAACCTCGAAAGTGTCGTGCGAGTACCAATACAAACCCTCCGGTATGCCCCACAGTGACTCGAGTCGCACCAAACCTTTCCGAGGCTCAGCGCGCGCCCATGCAGAAGCGAGGGAAGGGATGAAGTGATGAGCAATCAAACAGAGACCGGCAGACTGCAGGTCAGCAGCTTCAATCCGGGTGCGGAACTTTTCCAGGAGAAACGCTTTCGCATGATCCACAGATCGCAATTCGTCGCTGCGGGGCAACATCTCCCGCTTGGTCTCGGGTATGTCCGTCCCGTCGGTGCGGATTACGAGAGGACGCTTTGTTAGCTCCTCAAGGTCGTGTGTGATTGCATCGGGCACATTGTGGTTCAGCACTGCGTGAATCGCAGTCGGATCGTCCAGAATGTAGAAAGCCGGCATCTGGTATCCAAGCTCCGAGTACAGATGCGCGTTTCTCAGTTTTCCATACCGACTGAGATCCTCTTCCGTGACCTGTCGGAATGCTGATAGCGCGGCCGGGCGTACCTTCTGGATCGTGAGTGGCCTGAGAGATGTCGGCGCAACTCCGGCTGCCGTTTCCGCGACATCGGCCTGCACTATCCACAGCCTGGAGCCGCTCCAGACCCACTCGAAGTGCATCCGAACGCGGAGCGCTAGTGCCAGCATGCTGACCGCTTTGAGCTGCAGACTTATCTGATGCTCGGAGGTGCACCGTAGCTCTGTCGTTGGTATGGCCGTTCCATCACGCCACTTGCGAATGCCCATCGAAGTGACATACCCGGGCTTCTCGCCTTCGAGCTCCACTTCGACGACCCAATCGCGAGGCTCGTACACGAGATGTCGCTCGTTGGACAGGTGGCCCTTGCGGGCAGGACGGAACGCCTGTTGAACGAGCCAGTGAACCCTCGCTGAGGTGAGCTTTGTGACCTCATTGGCAAGCCGATGCAAGACCTCCGCGACCTTCTCGGCAATACAGTGTTCAGAAATCAGTCTGCCGCGCTGGCGCATCGTTTCCGCAGTTCCGTTGGAGCGCACAATCAGGTCTTGTCCAAGTTTGGTCCGCTCGATTGCGGTCTTGCAAAGGGCAGCGAGCTCACGCTCGCCACCCGCCTTGGCGATTGCCTCGGAATGCACAACAAAGAACGGCGGAACCCACTGCTCAGGAAGGGCCAGCAGGCCGTACGCTTTCAATCCAACTGACTCCGCTGTTATTTCGTGCAAGTTCAGCGTCCGGACGTCGGCACGGGCTACTTGTACGACTCGGCGCCTTGACGAGAGTGGCCCGAGGACGCCGCCTGAGCTTGGCGCGGCAGTGTTCTGCTCAGTGGAATCGTCGGCGTCGTGCGGATCCATGTTCGCGGCCCACCCCTACTGCTCCAGTCGCCGTGACCGGGCTCTTGAGATCACGGGACTGTAGGGGACGAAACGAGGAATTCGAAGCCGGTCAGAAAAGAACATCACCTCGTCGCCGACTCGCGTGTCTCGGGCCGTATGAATAAGGCTCAGGTGTCGACAGCGCACATCTCGATACAAGGACTTGATCGCCGGCACATCGTCGTAGGAAACGACCCATGGCGCTTGCAGAGATGTAATAGCCGCTCGCACACGCGAGTGATCCTCAGGGCGGTATGCGTTTAGGTACAGGTCGCGACCGGCATTGAAGTACGGAGGATCCAGATAGACGAGTGAGCGTGTGCGGCGCCGCCGGTGCTGCGTGATGAAGTCTAGGCCGTCAATCCCGGACACATGAATGAAACGCTTCATCTGCATGATGCGTCGAATTCGTTCGAGCAATTCAGTACGATTGAATCGAGCATCGATCTTCCAAGCGCCAACCTGACTCGCGCCTCCAATCATCCCCGCATTCAAGATGCCCGAGTGACTGGTTCTGTTGAGAAAGAAAAAAGCGAACCCAAGAGCGGTTCGGCCGGCGTTTGTGCCCGCACGATAGATCTCGCGCTGTCTCTGCCACTCCTTCGGTGAGATCGGCGTCCGCTCGACTAGGCGAATTAGCCGAGCTGGCTCGCTGACAACAGTCCGCCAAAATGCGTGAACTGCTGGGTCTAAGTCATTCAGGAAGATCCGGGAGACAAAGCCGCGAAGAAGCAGCGTTAGCGCCAGACTCGCACCTCCGGCAAATGGCTCGAGATACATGGGAGCCTGGTCGTAGTTGACCCGGATCAGGCGCTCAAAGAACCTCGCGATCCTCCATTTGCCGCCCGGATAGCGCAGTGGTGATGCTGTCTTCACGATGATTGCGAAGACCTCGGCTCGGCCTCATGGCTTTCCTTGTTTTTCTCTCTGGATCGCGTGGTTCCAAAGAGCGTATCCGCCACTTCGGTCATCTTGGCGACCGCGCTGTCAGAGAAGTAGCCGATGAGGAAAGCGATGCCGACGACGGTGACGGAACGGGCAGTTATCGTTCGATCAAAAACACGAATAATGTTGGCGTCGATGAGTGCTACTACACCAAACGCAAGGCCGCCGGAGATGTGTGGAATGAAGACCCGCCACAACCGTCGGTCAACGTGCCAACGTTGGCGGGCTACTGAGTGATACAGCCACTTCAAATCGTACAATACGCCACCGAGAGTGCCTGCAAGCCACGCGAGTGCAAACTTCAGAACGACACCGTAGTCATGCTCACTCAGCCGCATCCAGTACATGGGAAATCGCAGCCACAATATGAGCATGGCGATCGGAGCGCCAATCAGCAGCACGAAGAGATAGATTGCCTCCGCTCGAATCTTTTTATGAGCTTCGGGAGGATACTTCGACGTCCAATCGAGCCGCTTACGGCCATCGGTCGGGTCCGATTGGCCGAACCCCTCGATTGTCGGGAGCTTATCCGAGGCCATCGCAGCTCTAGACGACGAGCGCCATTGGCCTCAGGCTATTGATCGTTCTATCGATACTCGACTCTTGATGGTGAGTGCGCCAGTTGAACTCGTCGGGCCTGCCAATCCTCGAAGCGATTACGCGCCGAAGGATCTGGCTACCGAACTGAGGGGCGACGGCGATTCGCCCCACCCCGATAGGCTGCTCCACAAACAAATAGTCGAGCTGGTGCGCTACTACCGGAGTGCACGCGGACCAAGGAGCTGGCTGCCATTCAACGCGAGGCAGGTGATCTCTCGCGGCGTCGACCAGATCGAAGCCGAGTGGCACCAAGTGGACGTGTGCGTGATCGACGCCGCAGCCGACTTGGCGGCCAGGCGCGCACGGCCCATGCTCGAAGGCGCAGACGTCCCCGTAGACCGAATTCAGACGAGCGCAGACGTCCAGCTTGAACGTCGCAAGCTCCTCGTGGAGGTTCGGTGTCAATGCACCCACGGAGATGAAGTGCTGTCGGGGCATCAGCAGCAACCAGCCTTCGACGAGAGAGCCGAGCGACGGCAAGGCGATGAAGTGGGTAGACTCGAACAGCGGACGGTCCCATGCCTCTCGCGGCGCTGCGATGCTTGAGCACAGCGCGCATGGCATCGGATTCGCAGAGCCTGACGAAGCCGCCGTCACGGAACCTCCTCAATCATTGACACTTGTGGTCACCGACCGAAATCGCGGCCAATCGCCGGCGCCTGCTCTTGTGATTCGCGCCTATGTACTGCTACCACAATATCGACAGGCGGCGTTCCGGGCAACACCAGACTCGTCCTTGTCGGACTGTGGCCGCCAGTACGAAAAGTTGATGTTTGGCGCCCCCGACCGGTAGCCAGATCAGCTTGAAGCTTCCGCACCGCGCTTAGCCGCCACCTCCCGCCCCGCCAGCTCGCGCCATTCGCCATGGGGAATCTCCCCGTGCTCGACGTCGAGGATCGTCTCGTTCGAGTCCTCCATGTGGCGCCGAGCCCCTGCCCATGTCATCGGTCAATCACCGCCATGTTCCCTGCCTCATGTCGCTCGCCGACGGCCGGCGTGAGGTGGTTCAGCCGCTCGATCTGCTCGACGCTCAGCTCGAGACCGTCGGCGGCCGTGTTCTCCTCGACGCGCGAGACCCGCTTGGTGCCGGGAATCGGCGCGATGTCGTCGCCCTGCGCGACGAGCCAGGCCAACGCGACTTGCGCCGGAGTCGCGCCCGCCTCGGCGGCAACGGCCCGAACTTCCTCAACTTCCTCAACTTCCTCCAAGATGCGCAGGTTGCAGTTGAAGTTCTCGCCCGTGAACCGCGGGTTGGTCTTACGCCAGTCGCCGTCCTAAGGTTAGAGCTGCTCAGGCGAACGGATCGCGCCAGTGAGGAAGCCGAAGCCGTGGCCGAGCGGCGAGTAGGGAACGAAGCCGATGCCCAGCTCGCGCAGAAGTGCTAACGTCCCCCCGAACCGCAGGGAGTAGACCCAATGGATCTGCAAACCGTGATGAAGCAACTCAAGGCGTGGGAGCATCCGAAGATGCGCGCCGTGAACGCGAAACATGGCGCGGGCGAAAATCAGTTCGGCGTGAATCTCGGCAAGCTTCGCGGCCTGGCCGGGACAATCAAGCGCGACCACACACTGGCGCTGGAGCTGTGGAAATCCGGAAACATCGACGCGATGAATCTGGCCACGCTGATCATGGATCCGAAGCAGTTGACGCAGCCGGAAGTCGAGAAGCGGGCGAAAGACTTGACCTACTACACAACGACCGACTGGTTCGTGAAGAACGTGGTCAAGGCGCTGCCATTCAAGGGCGAGCTGTGCAGGAAGTGGGCAGCCTCGAAGGATGAGTACGTCGGCCGGGCCGGTTGGACGCTGATGGCCGGGCAGCTCGAGGACAACGACCCGGAAGAGTTGCTCGACACCATCGAGAAAAGAATGAAGGCCGCGCCGTTCCGAACGCAGGAACCGATGAACTATTGCATGGTCAAGATCGCGGTCGACTACCCGAAGCTGCGCAAGCGCGCGATTGCCATCGGCAACGAGCTGGAAGTGCTCAAGGACTACCCCGTGCCGAAGGGGTGCACGTCACCCTTCGCGCCGATCTGGATTGCGTACATCCTCGAGCACCGGAAGTAACACGCCCTCACGCGGCCATCGCGATCGCGCACGGTTCGAGCGCGATCGCCAGCACTTCGTCCACCGACTTCACCGGATGGAAGTGCATGCGCTGGCGCACATCAGCCGGCACGTCGTCGAGGTCGGCCTGGTTCCGCTCGGGCAGGATGACATCCGTCAACCCGGCGGCGTGCGCCGCGAGAACCTTCTGCTTCACGCCGCCGATGGGCAGCACGTGTCCCTGCAGCGTCACCTCGCCGGTCATCCCGACCGTGTTCTTCACGGACCGGCCGGTGAGCAACGACGCGAGCGCGGTGACGATCGTGACGCCCGCACTCGGACCGTCCTTTGGAATCGCGCCCGCCGGCACGTGCACGTGGAACTGGCGCCCGTCGATCGCACGATCGTCGATCCCAAGGTCGGCAGCGTGTCCCTGGACGTACGTCAGCGCGATCCTCGCGGACTCCTTCATCACATCGCCCAGTTGTCCGGTGAGCACCAGGCCCGTTTTCCCCGGCATCGAGGCGGCCTCGACGAATAGCACGTCGCCACCGGCGCCTGTCACCGAAAGTCCGGTCGCGACACCTGGATTCACAACGCGCGCCGCGACTTCGTGATGGACCTTCGGTCTGCCCAGCGCTTCGCGGACGAGCGCAGTGTCGACGATCACCGGCTTCGGTTGATCGCCGGTCGAAATGCGAGTCGCCGTCTTGCGCAGGACCGTCCCGAGTTCGCGTTCAAGCTGGCGAACGCCCGCTTCCCGTGTGTACTTGCTGACGATGAGCCGCATCACGTCATCAGTGGTTGTCACGTCGTCCAGCGTCAGGCCGTTGCGCTCCACCTGGCGCGGCCACAGATAGCCGCGTCCAATGGCGACTTTCTCCTCCGTGGTGTAACCGTCGAACCGAATGACTTCCATGCGGTCGAGCAGGGGCCCGGGAATCGTCTCCGCGACGTTCGCCGTGGCGATGAACAGCACCTGCGACAAGTCGAGTGCGACGTCGAGGTAGTGGTCCTGAAACGCGTGATTCTGCGCGGGATCCAGAACTTCGAGGAGCGCCGCCGATGGATCGCCCCGCCAGTCAGCGCCGAGCTTGTCGACTTCGTCGAGCAGGATCACCGGGTTCATCGTGCCGGCGTCGCGGAACGCACGAACCAGACGGCCCGGCAGCGCGCCGATGTAGGTGCGACGATGGCCACGAATCTCGGCCTCATCGCGGATGCCGCCCAGCGACATACGCACGAACTGGCGACCGGTGGCACGGGCAATCGACTCGCCAATCGACGTCTTGCCCGTCCCGGGCGGGCCGATCAAGGTCAGGATGGCACCCGATCGCCGGTCGTCTTTCAGGCCTCGATCCGCGCGCAGCTTGCGCACGGCCAGGTACTCGGTGATGCGTTGCTTCACGTCATCCAGGCCCGCGTGATCGGCGTCGAGCACCTCGCGCGCATGTTTCGGATCCAGCCGTTCGTCGGATCGCTTGGACCACGGCACGGCGATGAGCCAATCGAGGTACGTGCGAATCATCGCGGCTTCCGCGTTCGAATCGCCCATGCGCTCGAAGCGGGACAGCTCGCGCTCGGCCTGCTCCTGAACATTCGGTGGCATGCCGGCTTCGGCGATCTTCTTCCGATACTCGGCCGCGATCGATCCTTCGTTCTCGCCCAACTCCTTGCGGATCGCGTCCATCTGACGACGGAGGAAGTACTCGCGCTGCTGTTTCTCGGCGCCGGACTCGACGTCGTCGTGGATACGCTTCCGAACGCGCCGTTCGGCGAGGCGTTCGCGCTGGAATTGCAGCGCGAGACTCAATCGCTCGACGACATCCAGCGCTTCGAGCAGCTGAAGCCTCTGCGCGAAGGTGAGGTCCGGCGCGTATCCGGTCGTATCCGCCAGCGCCCCCGGGTGCGTGATCGACCGAAGGAAGGCGCTGACGCGGCCGTCGTCACCGCGAAGCTCGAGCAACTCCTCGACGACGGCTCGGTATTCGCGCTCGAGCTCGCGAGTCGTGGTCCCGGGCGTCACCGGATCGGGCCGCTCCTCGACGTCGACGCGCAGCACGCCGTCCTGCCCCGAGCGAGCGGCACCCGGCAGGCCACGATGCAGCGCCGTCAGATTCACGAACCCGTGACGGCCGCCGGACGCGCGCTCCCCGACCTCGGCCACGACGCCGACTTTGGCAAAACCCTTGTCCTGCCGAGGGATCAAGAAGACGCGGGCGTCGTCACCCACGTCGACCGACATCGCTACCGACATGCCGGGCAGGACGACGGCATCGTCGAGCGATGTCAATCTGAGTGTGGTCATGCGATGTGAGATGACGGATCGGCGATGAAGGTGTCCGCCTGCCCTCCCCTGTCGTCGTCCTAAGGTTAGAGCTCGCGCCGACTCGGCCTCATCGATGTTTTTCGAACAGGCGTGTGAGCCGCGTGAGCGGCTCGAGGTCCTCCTTGAGCTCGAGGAGCGCCGAAAGTTCCTCGCGGATCGCCGGGCGATTCAATCTGACTCCCTGACGCACGATGATGCCCTCGACGTCCAGCCAGTCCTGAGGCCGATCGGCAAAAGCCTTCAGGACGATCAGATCCTCCGCTGAACAGGTGGTGATGACGACGCCGGGCGCAATGCCAAACGGGCTCGACCGCTCGATCACACGGCCCTCGTACGGAAGCGAACAGCGCGTTCACGGCCGATGCCGACGATGCAGAAGGTCTTGAAGCTCAACGAGCCCGGACCACGCTTGACGCGTCGGAGGCAGGGGCACCAGGCACGCAGCGGAGAGCAGCGCGTCGGACGCCCGCAGCGCCGCGGCATCGTCCAGTGCGCGCAACTCCTGCCATCGGATGTCTTCGAGCAAACGTCCGGTCTCTACCCACTTGCGGACGTAGGCGCGTTCGGCTTCGGGGGTCACTGGCTAATTGTACAGGGCCAGCGCGGCATGCAACGCGGGCAACCTAGCGCTTCGCCCCAACCCGGATGTCCTGAACCTTCTTCTCGCCTTCAGCCAGCGTGATCCTGACGGGCGAGGCCGCGGCCAGCGCGGCGAGAAACGCCGGATCGTTCCACTCACCATCTTCGAGATCGGTGACGGCGCTGATGAAGTAGTCGCCGGCCGGAAGATCGCGCGCGACGAAGGTGCCGTTGGCGTCGGGCCGCACCTGCTGGGTGCGGAGCGAGCGCGGCGCCCAGAATCGCCGGTCGGCGGAAAACACGAGGAGGACGTACTCCGGCGCCGGCTTGCCGGCGGCGTCCATGAATCTGCCGGACACCTCCGCGCCGCGATCGGTCAGCGTGACGACAATGTTGTCGATGGTCTCGTTGGACTTGATCTCGAACTCGATGTCCGACGCGTCCGCGCCGTTCACCATCGCGGATCGCAGCAGCCATCCTGCCGGCGGCCGGCCGTTGATCCTCAGCCGATACTTGCCGGGCGGAATGTTGGAAATCACGAATTTCCCGTCGGCCGTCCTGTCGTATGTGGGCCCAGGGATCACCGGCCTCTGGAGGATCGGTAGCACCGCAGTCGCCGCAGGCGGTTTCGACGCGCCGTCGAACACGATCCGGCCGGAGATCGTGCCACCGGGCGCGAGCACGACCGACGTGGACTGATCGCGCCCCGCGACCTCCACCGTCGTCGTACCCCAATGTCCTTCGGGGTACGTGTAGCTGACCAACTCATACCGGCCTGGATTGAGGCCCGGAATTGAGAAAGATCCGTCCGCGCTCGATCGCGCCAATCGCACGGTTCCACTGTAACCATCTGCCGCGGGGCCCGTTTCCTTGAGATTGAGAGACGCGTTGGACACCGGCTCGCCGTCGGGACGAGACACGATGCCGGCGAGCGTCGCGGTCGCCATGAGCCGTACCTGCACATCGATGCCGGACCGCTCTTCCGATCGGCCGAGCGTGATGAGGTTAGCCTCGGCCGAGGCGGTGGCCGACGGGTGATACACAGGCGCGTAGTTCACGCGCGACGTGTCCGTGGGACCGGCGGCCGCGGGCGCCGTGACCGCCGCGCCGGCGCTCGATCCGCGCAGCAGTTGTTGCGCGCGTTGCACGTCCGCACGACTCACCTGATGAATGTCCGTGCTCGAGAACGCACTGACCCCTACCGTGACCCCTGCCGGCCGCACGGTCGCCGACACGAGGTAGTCGCCCGGGGCCAGTCCGAAGATCCGATACACACCGCGATCGTCGGTCGCCGCGGTCCCTGGAAACGCGTCTGCCGCATACCCGGCCTTCGGGAGTTGCGATCCCATGGTGACCGCCTGGAGCTCGCGCTCGCCCGTTTGCGATGACACCGCGTACCGGAGCGCCGCCACGGTGACGTCAGGCATCGGGGCACCCCGTTCATCGCGCACGGTGCCCGTCAGCACGGCACCTTTGATTAATGTCATCGCGACCGCGACGCGCTGCCCGTCGGACAGCACAATCGGCGTGCCGGATCCGCCGGGCCGCTTGCTGCCGTAGTTCCACGGGACATAGCCGGCCTTCGCGGCCGAGAGCGCGTAGCGATTCCCCGGCAGATTCGTGAACGCGAACTGCCCCGCGTCGTCCGTCACGGCGACGAGTCGAGTGGCGCCTCCGTCGCTGGTGAGTGTCATCGTGACGCGTCGAACGGGCGCGGGGGCTGGGGGTGATTCGTCTGACAGAACCCTGCCGGAAATCTGCGCCGTTCCGGTGACGGGCACCGTCGCGGCGTCGCGCACTTGTCCCGACGCGCAGAGGACAGCTGATGTCACGCCCACGGCGATCAGCCATTTCATCGGAGCGGCTCCGTCGTCGTCTTCAGCGTCAGCGAGCGAGACTCGTCGTCGCCCAGCGTGATCGCCGTGGCCAGTCGCGCCAGGACTTGCAGCGTTCTCGGATCCTGCCAGTTGACGGACGTCGCTTCATCGATCGCCACGACACGATAATCGCCGGCGGGAAGACCGACTTCCGAGTACCGGCCGTCTCTGCCGACGCGGACCGCGCGTAACCGGCGCGGGAAGGCGCCGTAGTCGACCCATGAGCCCGGATCGGCCGGAAAGATCAGGACCGTGGCCAATGGGTCCGGCGCGCCCGACGCGGTCTGCACCTGCCCGGAGAGCGTGGACGGACGGTCGGTGAACGTGATTACGACGTTGCTCACGTCGCGGTCGAGCCGAAGCGGCGTGTTCGAGATGTCCTGACCGTTCCACGTCGCGGCCTTCAACGTCCAGCCCGCCGGCGCGTTGTTGATTCGCATGTAGTAGCGGCCGGGCGCCAACTGGTAGCTCGACACTTGCCCGTCGTCCTGGAACAGGGCGCGGCCGAGGATCGACGACACCAGCGGACGCGCGTCCGCCGCCTCGAAGATGGCCGACATGCGCCGCACGAGATCGGGATCCGGTTGCGTCACGCCTTTGAATTCGGCGCGGCCGCTGATGCGAAAGCCCGGCCGAACGGTGATCGTGAGGCCATCGAGATCCGTCGAGCTCACACCAAGCGGCTGCGTCGCCGACAACGTGAACCCGCCGAGTGGCGCGCCCGCCGGTTGTCCTGCCGGCGCACGCACCGCCGGCGGCGCCCCGCCTCGCGTTCCGCCCCCACCAGGTGGAATTTGACCTTTGAAGGCGTGCAGTTGGTACTGGCCTGGCGGCACACCGAGAAACGTGAAGCGGCCCGCCGCATCGCTCATCGTCGTCGCGGTTTCGAACGAGTTGTCCGTCGACAGGTCGTCGGTATCGGGCGCCAGAAACATAGCCGTAATGACCGGACCGTCGGGTCCGCTCACGACCCCCGAGACGCGTGCCGACGGCGACAGTTTCAGCTGCACGTCCACGCCAACTTGTTCCTCGCCAGATCGCACGGTGATGGTCGTCGCCTGCGAGACGACGCTCGCCGCCGCGTGGTACTGCGTCGGATACACGAAGAAGCGGCCGTCGCTGGACGGCATCGGTGCGACACCCGCGCGCATGTTGCCCGATGACGATGACGACACGAACGCGAGGCCGTCCACTTTCATGATGTCCGGGCGGATGAAAAGCTCGAGCGCGGTGATGACGCCCATGTTGCTGAAGTCTCTGTACAAGTCCCGGTCCATGACCCCCGTGTCCGCTCCGCGCCCGCGCCGGTACAGTGCGACCACGGATTCCGGCGCCGAGGCCTGTGTGGAGGGGACGGCGACGACGTACTCGCCGGGCGTGAGTGATCCGAGGCGGTAGACGCCGCGGTCGTCTGTTCTCGTGCTGATGCCGGGCGTCAGCTTGCGTTTGCCGGCGACGATCGTGCGCGTCAGCACGCGCACGGGAGTTTCGACCATCGGGTCGCCGGCTTCATCGCGCACCGTCCCGGTGATAGCGCCGTACTTCCAAATCGGGATTTTCAGATCGCCGATGCGTTCTCCATCACCGACTGTCAGCGCCTGCGTGAGCCCCGACGGCCGGCGTCGACCGAAGGCGCCGTCCGCGTAGCCGGCCTTCGTGGCGGCGATTGTGTACGTGCCTCTCGGCAAGTCCAGGAACACAAACTGTCCGTCCGCGTCGGTGAGGAGTTTCGTGTTGGGCACGGCAGGCGATGCGCCGCCGAGTGTCACCTCGGCGTTTGCAACGGGTCTGCTATCGAGTGCATCGACGATCACGCCCATCAGCAGGCCGGTGCCGCGGTCCGCCGCCGGCGCTTGGGCGAGGCTGCTGATCTCGAACCGCGTGGCGACGACCATCGCAACGATGGCGGCGAAAGCGATGACCGCGCCGGTAGTCGCCTGGCGTCGCATGAGGGTTTTTCGAGTCTACGACGCTGTTGGGCTGAGCGCTTCGAGTTTACTGGAGTTTCTGGCTTTTGGCTTCTGGCTTAGGTCTTCCCCGCCGCCTCCGCCCCCGGCGGCTCCCGCCACGCGTCCATCTCAATCGCCGCGTACTCGACATCGAGAATCTCGAGGTGTTCGGTCTCCGTCGGCGCGCGCAGGACGACGCGATCGCCCGGGCTCGACTTCATCAGCGCGTGCGCCAGCGGCGACCGCCAGCTGATGCAGCGGCGGTTGATGTCCACTTCGTCGATGCCGACGATGCTGACGACCTGCTCAAGTCCGGCGGCATCCTTATAAGTAACAGTCGCCCCGAAGAACACGCGCGTGGCGGCCGCTCCCGGCCGCGGCTTGGCCGGGTCGACGACCTCGGCCGCGTCGATGCGTTTCGTCAGAAAGCGGATCCGCGAATCGATCTGGCGCAGCCGCCGTTTGGCGTAGAGGTAGTCGGCGTTCTCGCTGCGGTCGCCGTTGCTGGCCGCCCACGCCACGACCTTCGTCACCGCGGGCCGTTCCCGGTTCATCAGAAACCGGTGCTCATCTTTCAGCCGCTGCAACCCGGCGGGCGTGATGTAGTTCTTGAGCTTCGGCCCCGGCGCGTCGCGCACGGGTTCTCTGAGGGGCCTCTTCGTTCTCACCGAAACCATATTAGCGGCTGTTCTCACTCGAGATCTGCTCGACCAGCATCTCTCTGCCGGCCGTGTCGTAGAACGTCATCGTCATCCGGCCTGTGTCCACGGTCCACTTCTCGCGCTACCGAGCCGGGCGTGCAGGTCGTTGATTTGCTCGATGGTAAACATGACGAGGTCAATCCCACCACAAGCCGATCTTGGGCCGTCGCCGCCGCCTCCGCGGGCGTCCAGTCACGGTCGTCGACGTTTACGCGAGCCTATCCGCTGGCGGCGACCGAGGGCGTCTTCGCCTACTCGCGCACCTCGCCCGACGGGAACCCGGCAACGGCCGTGATGACACTCTGAAATCTGCGGCTGTGTGTCTACGACACGGTGTGGTCCGGTGGACCGTGGTGTGGGCCAGCGGACCGCAGGGTGGTCCACTGGCCCAAGGTGTGGTTCAGCGGCCCTCGGCGCACGCAAACGTAGTGGCTCACTCACGGGTCCGCACAAGGGCCACGCGCGCGGCGTCGTGCCTGAGTCAGCGCGCCGCGAGTCCTTCCGTCAATTCAATCCGCGTCCCCGCGGGATCGACAATGAACGCGATCTTCAGCCCGATGCCCGGCACGTCCCGGAACGGGACGTCGAACGTGACCCCGTCCGCAGCGAGCTTCTTGCAGAACGCCTCCAGGCCCTTCACTTCGAAACCGATGTGATCGAGTGACCGGCCCTTCGTCGCAGCCTGCGGCGCGTCCGTCCGTCGAAAACTGAACGCGATGCCGGGCACGCCGGCGGCGTTCGCATTCGTCGGCGTGGGCATCGCCGCGCCGAAGTGTTTCACGTACCAGGCCCGGAGCGCGTCCGGATCGGTCGCGTAGAAGTGCACGTGAAAATGCTCCAGGGGGACACCGAGCGTGGGGGCGGCGTAGAACTCCACCTTCACCTTGTCCGGAAAGATCGCCACGATCTCCACCGCATCATCGCGCGTGAGGGGAATCCCAGCGGCCTTGAGTTTCGCTCCAATGGCCGGAAGGTCTTTTGCGCGAAACGCGAAATGGTCGAGCGTCGATCCCTCCGAACCCTCGGCGCGCTCCGCTCTCCCCAGAATCAGAAAGATTCCGGGTAACTTCAGGAGCTCGAGCGAACCGCTGGTCACGACCTGGGCGCCGAGGACGTCGACCCAGATCTTCTTATGGGCGTCCGGGTCCCGCACCATCATGTGCATGTGGCCCGCGGACACGCCCGCGGCATTGGGAGCAGGCAGCTGCGCCCCCAGGGGCGCGGCCGAAATCACGAGCAGGGCGAAAAGGGCGAGCCGGCGCATTGGGGGTCTCCTGTCAAGGATGGGATCCAACCGAGTCATTGGCCGCAGGTAGGTCGCAGCTTACCACCGGCGACTTTCGGCCGGCGCAGCCGATAAGGAGGGTGTGAGGACACCCGGCAACTGGCTTGTCGTTCTTGTCGGTGCGACTTTGGCGATCTCGGCAGCGTGCTCCTCGCCTTCACCAGCGACGAGCGCTGTACCGCCGGCGGGCGGCACAGCGGCACCTCCGCCGGCCGCAACCGGGCTCGCGATTGGCACGGTGACCCCCGAGCGGCTGTCTCTGGCCGGCGATCGCGTGGATACGCAGACGCTGACCGTGTCGTATTCGATTCCCGATCCGTCCACGGTCACGGAAGCGCAGCTGAAGCTGTACGTCGACGAAGTCGGCGACATCGCGACGGAGACGATCGCGCCGGCCGCGCAAGGCACGACAACGTTCCTGGTCCAACCGCGGCAACATTCGGTCGGTCCCTGGGTGCGCTTCCGGGCCTCGTGCCCGACCGGGACGACCGATTGGCACGCGCTAGGCCAGATCCCGCTCGACTACGACGACCGCATGTCCAAGGTCTTCCGCATCGGGAATGTGATGCCGCAATCGATTCGTTGGACCGAAGCGCTGACCAACAACGAGGGCGGCGCCCAGCGAGTGAAGATCTGGGGCCCAGGGCTTCCCGGAGACTGCCGCATCGAAGCCCAGGTGAACGGCTCGCCCGTCGAGCTGAACAACGTGCACTACCTGAACAAGCAGTACGAGGGTCTGCTGTTGAACCGCGACATCGGCTACTCGACCGTGTCGCCGCGCTACGCCGAGCTCAAGCTCGTCATCAACCGCGGCGGACGTCGCGTCGGCACCATCAAGCGGCTCGCATTCATCGAACCGTAGCGGCCGGTCGACGTGGTGGCGGGGGTGGGGCCCCGCGCCAGTAGCGGCACCGGCCGCACGCCTGTGCGCGCACGAAGTATGCTGACGCACGGAGGCACTCCCCATGATCACACTCGCTCTGCTCTTCCTCGTTGCCGCCGTCGCGCTGCGATTCGCGCCGCGGCCCGCGCGCCTGGACTCGCGCGCCGTCGACGTCCACCACCTGTTGACGCGGCTGTCCTGGGCGCTGGGCCTCATTGCCGTCGCGCTCATGGTGGCCGCGTCGGTCACGATCATCCCCGCCGGCCACATCGGTGTGCAGGTGCTGTTCGGCAAGGTGAAACCCACGCCGCTCACCGAGGGCATCCAGATCATCAACCCGTTCGTGACCGTGCAGGAGATGTCGGTGCGCACGGAGACCTACACGATGTCGGCCACATCAACGGAAGGTCCGGTGCGCGGCGACGACTCGATTCAGGCGCTTTCGGCCGACGGGTTGTCGATGCCGCTCGACATCACCGTCGTCTTCCGGCTCGTCGGCGACGACGCGCCGCTCGTCTATCGCGACATCGGCGCCGACTACGTCGACAAGATCATCCGGCCGTCGTCTCGCACCGCGGTGCGCGAGGCCATTGCGGGCTTCACGGCGCAGGAGGCGTACTCCACGAAGCGCGAAGCGCTGCCGCTCAAGATGCAGGACCTGCTGACGCAGCGGGTGAAATCGCTGCTCGAGCAGCGCGACACGTTCAAGGGGAAGACGGGCGTGGTGGTCGAACAAGTGATGCTCCGGAAGATCCAGCTGCCGGACAAAGTGAAGAACGCGATTGAAGCCAAGCTCGAGGCCGCACAGCAGTCGGAGCAGATGCAGTTCGTCCTCGAAAAGGAACGCCAGGAGGCCGATCGCAAGCGCATCGAAGCCAAAGGCGTGTCGGACTTTCAGACCATCGTGTCGCAGAGCATCAACGCGAATCTCCTTCAGTGGAAGGGCATCGAAGCCACCGAGGCGCTGGCGAAGAGCCCGAACGCGAAGATTGTCGTGATCGGTGCCGGCAAGAACGGCCTGCCCGTGATCCTGAATCCCGAGAAGGAGTAGCGGCGCTAAACAACGAGCGACTGCTCGTGCTCGAGCTCGGCGCGGCGCCGCGGCGGAAGACCTCCGCCAACGCCATGACGACGAGCGCGACCAGAACGAGCGTGCCGTCGATGTGGAACCCAGTCGGGACGGTAATGCTGCTGCCCGCGGCCAGGCCCCGCCGCACGGCGATTGACGTCGCCAACTCCGCGACGGCACGGAGCCCGGCCATCGCCAGCAGCAGCGTACCCAACGTTCGGAGCCGCACGACATTCTGCGCATCGAACGCCGCCCCGTCACGAACGCGCTGGAAGATGCGTCTGAGATTGTGGAGAAAGAGCAGCAGGAGCGCGCCGCCGACCGCCGCGTAGCTCCAGAGCAGCGTCAGGAATGACCACGGCATGGTCGAGATCGGCAGCTTCAGTTTGCCGCGCACTTCGTCCAGCATGAGTGGTGCCGGACCCCATACCGTCTGCACCGTCGTCTGCACGGTTGGCGCGGTCACCGGCAGCTCCAGGCCGTAATAGAAACCGGGTCCGCCCCCACCGAACGCCTTCAGCATGGGCAGTGCGATGAGCACCAAGACCACACCAGCCCACATGAAGAAGTAGGCAAATGACGCCAACGCTGTGAGTGTCCTCACGACTCGATCCGGACGCGAGATCCGCATTGAACCCTCCACTACTTCTCGAACCGGAGAATGTCACCGGGCTGGCACGAGAGCGCCTTACAGATCGCATCGAGCGTCGAGAAGCGGATCGCGCGCGCCTTGCCGGTCTTGAGAATCGAGAGATTGGCCAGCGTCATGCCGACCCGATCCGCGAGCTCGGTCAGCGTCATCCGCCGGTCGTGCAGCATGTCGTCGAGCTTGACGACGATCGGCATGTCAGACCGTCCCTTCGAGGTCGTCGCGCATGAGCGTGCCTTCCGCGAACACCCGGGCCAGGATGAATGTGAGGAGTACAGCGAGCCAGCCGTTGATCGAAAAGCCTGCATCGAGATCGACGGGATGCGCCGGACTCGAAATGCTCTTGCCGATCGCGCCGATGACGAGGCTGAGAAGCTGCAGTGCGAGGAGCACCCACGCGATCGCCCGCAGACGGGCCGCGTTCGCGGCGACGAACGGATCGCCCGCGCGAACTGTCTCGACGATCGCGAGCAGTCGTTTGAGGACCACGTAGTTCAGTGGAATCGCGGCCAGCCCGAGGACGGCCACCGCGCGCAGGCCCATGACGAGCCGCTTCGCTTCAGGCGAAGGAGCAAGCTGGAACGCGCTCATGATCCATTGCTCGTTGGGCATGACGACCAGCAGAGCCAGGATCGCGGCTCCCCCGAGCCAGTTCAGGATGATGAGGATCCGCAACACGACGTGCGCGATCGGGAGCGCGGCGGAGGACGGGACTGGCTTGGACATGGGCACCTGGCTTATCGATAAACAATAACTCATTTATCGAATATCGTCAATAGATGTATTGCCATTCGATAATGAAGGGAGGGGTACTGGCGCGGCCGGGCCTGACCGAAAGAAGGACGGAGGGAGCTGTGATGCCCAGCGACACGCTTCGCCGACCCGGGTTCGTGACGTTCCTCGCCGTGCTCCACTTTGTCGGCACGGCGGTATGGCTGCTGGCGGTCGCCGCCGGCCTGTTCGGCGCCGCGAACGCCGAGCCGGATGACCGGTTCGCGATGACGATCGGTGCGAACATCTGCGCCGTTCTGGCCGGGCTTCAACTCGCATGTGGCATCGGGTTGTGGACGCTGAAACCGTACGGCCGGATCCTGCAGATCGTTCTCGCGGTGCCCTTTCTCCTCAGTATTCCGTTCGGCACGGCGATCTCGATCCTGCTCCTGATCTACTTGAGCAAGCCGGGCATCAAGCTGCTGTTTTCGGGCCGGCATGCCGCCGAGCTGTCACCTCAAGAACGCACGGCCGTGACGGCCGACGGCGGACTGCCAGGCGTCGCCATTGCCCTCATTGTGCTGATCGCGATCGGCCCGGTCCTCGCTCTGCCCATCATGGCGGCGATCGCGATCCCCGGATTCCTGCGCGCGCGGATGAGTGCCAATGAAGCCGCGGCAACGGCCTCGCTGGAGGTGACGAGTTCCGCCCAGGTGGTCTTCGCGGCATCGTGCGGCAACGGCGGCTACGCGCCGTCCTACCTCGTGCTCGGCGCGCCAGTGGCCGGCAGCGAGCCGTTCATCGCGGGCGATCTCGGCGCCTCGGCAACGCCACAGAAGAGCGGGTACAACTTCTCCCTTCAGCCCGGTTCCGGGTCACAACCAGGACCGATGGACTGCAACGGCCGCCCAACGGTGAGTGCGTGGTACGCGACCGCCGTGCCGCAGACGTTTCAATCGACCGGCATGCGCGCCTTTGCGGCCAGCGATCGGGACGGCGTGTGGCAGAACAGGGGTCGAGAGGCGCCGGCCGAGCCGTTCGGTCCGCCGTCCGAGCGCGTGCGCTGAGCCGGCAGTACCCCTCGGGCCAAATTCGTTCCACAATCCGCACATGTTGACACCTGCCACGTACCGCGACCGCCGTGCCCGCCTCGCGAAAGCCATCGGATCGGGCATCGTCCTCTTCCTCGGCAACGACGAAGTGGGCATGAACTACGCCGCCAACGTCTACCCGTTCCGGCAGGACAGCTCGTTCCTGTATTTCTGGGCACTCGACCAGCCCGGCCTCGCGGCCATCATCGACATCGAGGCTCGAACGGACACGCTGTTCGGCGACGACTTCACGGTTGCGGACGTCGTCTGGTCTGGGCCGCAGCCGACGATGGCATCGCGCGCGGCGGAGGCTGGCGTAAAGAAGACGGCCGCGTCCGGCAAGCTCGCCGACGTCGTGCAGGCGGCGATGAAGAAGAAGTGGCCGGTGCATTTTCTGGCGCCGTATCGCGCCGAGCATGTCGTGAAGCTGGCCGTGCTCGCCGGCATCAAGCCGGCGAAGGTGCGTGACAAGCGGTCGGTCGCGTTCCACAAGGCCGTGGCCGCGCAGCGGCTGTACAAGACTCCCGAAGAGGTCGCGGACATCGAAATGGCCGTCGACGTCTCGCGAGAGATGTATGCGGCCGCGATGCGCGCGGCGAAGCCGGGTCTCAAAGAACACCAGATCGTCGGCGAGATCGCAAAGGTCGTGATGGCACGTGGCTGCAGCTACGCGTTCCCGCCGATCTGCTCGGTCCATGGCGAGACGCTGCACAATCCGTTCTACCGGAACACGCTCGGCGCGGGCGACGTGCTGGTGCTGGACTCCGGCGCGGAGACGCCGTCGAGGAATGCGAGCGACATCACGCGGACGATTCCCGTTGGTGGCGCGTTCTCGTCGCAGCAGCGCGCGATCTACGAGGCCGTGCTGCGCGCGCAGATGGGCGCCATCGCGGCGATCAAGCCGGGCGTGCCGTACCGTGACGTGCATCTCGGCGCCGCGAAGTCGTTCGTGACGGACCTCACGGCGATGGGCCTGATGAAGGGCAACGCGGACGAGGCGGTCGCCGCCGGCGCGCACGCGTTGTTCTTCCCGCACGGCCTCGGCCACATGATGGGCATGGACGTGCACGACATGGAGAATCTCGGCGAGGACATTGTCGGTTATGGGCCCGGCTTCGAGCGCAGCCCGCAGTTTGGCTTGAACTACCTGCGGCTCGCGCGGAAGCTCGAGCCGGGCTTCGTGCTCACGGTCGAGCCGGGTCTGTATTTCATTCCTGCGCTCATCGATCAATGGAAATCGAAGGCGAAGAAGACGACCGCGGCGTTTCTCAACTTCAAGGAGATCGACAAGTTCCGCGACGCGCGCGGCTACCGCATCGAAGACGACGTGCTGGTGACCGCGGCGGGGTGTCGGGTGCTCGGGCCGCCGATTCCGAAGACGGTGGCCGAGGTTGAGGCGGCGTGTCGGGAGTAAGCGGGCTTACTTGACGACGCCCGGCTTGCCGTCCACGTTCGGCATCGTGTCTGCGTAGACTATCGTCTGCGTGGACCGTTGATCCGTTTGCGTGACGTTCACGACCTGCGCGCACATCACTTTGAACGTCAGTCGACCATCGTCATTTCCAAGGCGCGAGAGCGGCAGCTCGATGCGGCGTGTATCGGGTGCCGGGGTCGTGACGTTCACGATGCCGTTGAAATCCTGCTGATCCGGCCCCGTCTGATGCGTCAGTGATGCCCTGGCCGGATCGTGTGGCTGCAAGCCACGAATCACGTAGTCAGCGCCGATTGGCGCCCTGTCTGTCTTGAACGTCTTCTCGCCAGTGGAGGGGTTCTCGTCAGTATCCAGGTAGACGGTCACGCTCGTCTGCGGGGACAACGTGCCGCGCGCAAATGAAATCGTCAGCGTGAACACGCCCTGGCCCACTTCAATCGTCGCCGCAACGAGATCCGGTGGCGTGGGTAGTTGGACGCTCGGTTTGACGTCGCCACGTGGGTCCGTCAGCTTCCCGGACATCGGCTTAGCCTGATCACCGAGCGGCTGCGCAGGGCCGGCAGATAGGCTCGAGATCAGTAGCGCGAGCACTGCCACGAGCGCCGCCAGGCATCGCCATCGAATGGTCATGTGCCAAATCAGAATCGATCGCCGGCGTCCGGCGCAAGCCGGCTACTTCCCCGCCGGCCGCCGAGGACCCTCTGAAATCCGAGCAGGGGGTACAGCGAACCACGGGGTGGGCCAGCGACCCAGGGTAGGGGTCAGCGAACCAGGCAGCGACGAAGAACAATGGCCAGCGGCGACGCGCGAGGTGCGGGCCCGGGCTACTTCAACGCCATCGCGGGATCGGTCCGCGCCGCCGCTCGCGCCGATCCTGGGTCAAGGGTGTGATGGAGGCCGGGTCTGTAGACCCGGCGTGTTATGGCCGCCAAGTCGTGAACGCGTTCGCGGGCTGCCGGGCCTTTGCCGGCGGCACCTCGGCGGGTTCGCCAATGTTCACGATGGCGACGATGCGTTCGTTGTCCTTCACGCCGGCTGCCGCGCGCGCCGCCGGATCGCTCATCACGGCGCCGGTTTTCACGTGCGTGCCGAAGCCGCGTTCCACGGCGGCCAGCGACAGATTCTGAATCCCCATCATCGCCGCAGCGTAGTCTTCTTCCTTGATCTCCGGATTCTCGTTGTCGACCACGGCGACGATGAGCATCGCCGGCAGGGCGCGATGCTCGGCGGCGACGGTCTCGCGAGTCGTGCGGGCGGCGGCTGGATCTTCGATCTTGCGCGCCTTGCGTTCACCGAGCGCCAGGCCGTACGCCTCACGTGCGTCAGGGCCGAGCACGTAGAACCGCCACGGTTGCGTCAGCCGGTGATTCGGCGCGGCGACAAAGGCGGACAGCAGCGCCTCGATGTCCTCGCGAGCGACGGTTCGGTTGGTGAAGCGCTTGATCGAGCGTCGAGTCGAGATGGCGTCGGAGACATTCATGGTGGGTTCCAGAGTGAAGAGCGAGTCCGTGATTCTAGCAGCGGTTCTCGTCGGGGGTCGGACCCAAACGGCAAGGGCGGCGCCCTTCGGCACCGCCCTTGATCTGAGCGCGCATTTGACCTCCTAGTCTTCCTGCAGCACGTACCGTTCGTCGTCAGTCAGCTTGCTCGCGTGCACGAAGCCGATCTGCTGACGCCGCGGATCCGACCGCAGCACCCACGCCGTGTCCTCCATGTCCTTGAGACTGGGCTCATTCCGGTTGTGGTACCGGGAGCAGGACATCACGGGAAACGACACTCGCTGGTTGCGGTATGACAACTGATTACACTCGACGATCTCATCGCCGAGCCTGGGCCCGCGAATCACGGTGGACCACCGGCAGCTCTCACAGAGCGGGCGGCGTCCGTGGTCGACGGTCCCTCCTCTGACCTTGATACGCACACGTACCTCCTCGTTGATTACTGATTCATTGCGTCATGGCACACCTCCGTCGGTCATTGGCACCTCCTTGCCGTCTGGTAGTCTGGCGAGCCTTTTACGGTGAGGGAATGCCTGCTTCTCTGTCAATGAATGTGGAGTGAACTGGCTGGAATTGCGGCTGAAGAGGCGAGGACCGGTCTTCGGGTGTCCTTGGTCAAGAGTGAAATGGAGGCCGGGTCTTCCGCCTTCGCGCGAGGCTTCGGCGGACCACCGTAGCCTTGGCGAAGGCGGTCAGACCCGGCGTGCGGCATCGATCGAACAACTCACCGAGCCGTGCGGCACGGCTTGCGCAAACGGCAAGGGCGGCGCCCTTCGGCGCCGCCCTCGATCTGAGCGCGTGTGGTCAGTTCACGCCGCATCGTCGAGGCGAACGTCGATTCCCTCAGTATCGACACGCACAGTAGGACGTCGCGGAGAGTTCGTCACACTCGAAGTTCTCAACGCCGTTGCCGTACGAGTAGTCGTAGTAGTGGACCGTAAACCAGTACTGGATGAAATACCCGCCGGGGCCATTCCAGGGTATGCCCCACGGGATGAAAATCCAGACGTAGTCGTACGACGTGCCCCGCGGCGACCAGGTGACGGTCTCGCCGCATTGGGAGCTGCACGCCGATGCTGCCGCGGTGCAATCGTACTCAACGGTCGGGTTGACATGGCAGTCAACGGGGCAATTGGCACTGTTTTCTCCGGCGTTGCAGGTCCCGTCGCCGCAGTGGCAGTCCGTAAAGCAGCCCCAGGGATCCTCGCCCTCTGAACAGGTGCCGTCACCGCAACACGGCGGCCCGTAGACGCCCCAGGTGTAGCACGAGATCCTCGTGTCGTTGATGAAGTCGAGCTCGGTGGCGTAACAGGTGTCCGTACAGGAGGCGGACTCCGAGCAGACGTCGTTGCAATCGTCAGGATACGGCGCCGTCCGCGCTGAGATCGTGCCGCTCGTCAGCCACCACACTGCCAGCATCGCCATGAAACAGACTCGCCGGTTGATCCGCATACTGGGCCTCCGCAATGGTCGTCGGTTACTTGCGTCCTGTGGCCTGGTCCGACGCGATCAGATCGTCGAGCGCGGCCTGAAACTTCGCCAGCGGCTGTGCACCGGCGAGCCGTTTGACGACCTTGACCCGCCCGTCCGCCTGCATCAGACCAACCAGGAATGTGGGCGTGGATGAGATCTTCAAGGACTGCGCTGACAGCGAATCATTGCTGACGTGCGCGGCGCCCGGCCCTGCCAGACAGGCCGTGAAGGACGTGGCGTCCAATCCGACCGCCTTGCCGTACCGGTGCAGGCTCGCCTCGTCGAGCTGCTGCGGCTGAGCGAACATCTGGTCATGCATTTCCCAGAACTTGCCCTGCTGACCGGCACACGTGGCCGCCTCGGCGGCCCTCTGGGCCAACGGATGAATCTTGAGCGGGAGATGCCGAAACGCCAGCAGCACTTTTCCAGGCTTGACGTATTGCCGCTCGAGATCGGGCCACGTCTCGCGCTCGAACTTCACGCAGAACGGGCATTCGTAATCCGAGTACTCGATCACCGCGACCTTCGCGGTCTTCAGTCCTTGAATCGCCGCGCCATCCAGCGACACGGGATCGGTGGGAAGCGGGGGTTCGACGCGCCGTGATGGCGTCCCCGGCAGCGCGCGCGCAGACGGCTGCGCACCCGGCGCCGATCGGGCCGGCAGTCCCTGCCAGAGGATGCCGACCGCAATCCCAACCATGGCGAGCGTCTCGGCGATTGATTGCCAGCGCGCCTTTGTGGACCGATCATCCGCCATACCGCAGCTCCCTCAGCGTGTGCGGAATGAAGCATTCCGCAGGGCGAGCGCGATGGCGAGACAGAAGGCGACGCAAGATGTGATGCAAGATCTGCCGGATCGCTACGGCGTCAATCTGGATGCGGCGTCCTCCGGCCACAGCTGCAAGACTTCCCGGATGACCGTGGAATTGCGGATGTAGCGCTGCGCAGTACACAGCTGGCGCATCGTGGTCGATCGGGACGTGAGCAGTTCAGACACGCCGCCCCGATCGATGAGGTTGCGGATGGTTCGGTAATCGGCGTCGAGACACTCAGTCGGCGCGCACCCATCAGTTCGAGACAGATGCACCGCGCGCAGGACCCGCGCGAGATCGAGAGCGGCCGCTGCCCGAATACCTTCCCCCCGGCACCAGTCACGGAACGTACTCGGCGCCGCGCCGACGGGCGACCTCCGGCATAGCTCCTCAATGGAGTGGATATCTTCCACTGAGGTCCGCACACTCACGATGACTCGCGCCACCCGGATCGCACGGTGGGCGACGAAAGGCGGCCGCACGCTGACGGTGTCCTCTTTGAGCATCTGCGGCGTCGCCGCTCGGCGGGCCGGGAGATTAGCTTCCGGTAATTGAGGCTGTCAACGGCGGAATGTGCTCAAGCAGCCACAAGCAGGTTCCTGTACAGAACATCAACCGCCGAGTTAGTTCTCCTGGAGCCGCTTAGTCTCAAGAACGACCAAAGAGTCCCATGCTCGTTGCTCGATCACTCCTGCCTTAACGTCGTCAGTGGATCGACCGACGCCGCCCGACGCGCGGACCCCAGCTCGCCAGAAACGCCGCCGCAGTGAGCAGCGCGACCGCGGCCGAGATGATCGCCGGATCGGTCGTGCTCGTGGCGAAGAGCCAGGACTGGATCTGCCGCATGACGAGCGCGGCCAGCGCGACGCCGGCGACGAGGCCCACGGCGACCTGATAGAAGCCCTGCAGCATCACGAGCCGGAGGACGCTCGCGCGGGTTGCGCCGAGGGCGACGCGAATGCCGATCTCACGTCGGCGGCCGGCGCGGCTCACGCCGACGATCTCCCACGACTGGCCGTCCATCTGGATCCGCCGGCCGATGGCGCGCCCGTCCGGGATGTGCCGCGCGACGAACGTCTCGTTCACGATGGCCACGCGTGCAGACATAGAGGCGTCGGCGGCGGTGAGCTCGCGTCCGGCGCGCATCGGAATTCCGAACGTCGCGAAGTAGTCGCGCGCGATCGACTGGATGTGCGCTGACGTCGTGCGCGTGCTGTTCGGCGTCACGCCTTCCACGGTGAACACGCACGAGCGCGTTGACGGACGGTGCAAGCGGCTCGTGAA
>Ga0137427_10000248_pt1 | contig 30163 bp, 27 predicted proteins | sample EasRivERMZT700_2_FD_102309 | JGI IMG/M metagenome (GOLD analysis project Ga0137427, IMG submission 102309) | Soil microbial communities from meander-bound floodplain in the East River, Colorado, USA - East River MetaG ERMZT700_2 | ecosystem: Environmental > Terrestrial > Soil > Floodplain ...
CGCACGTTCGGCCGCTTCAGAAATGATCCGGGCAGTTTCGTTTATGCATCGCGCTGCGGAGGGATGGGGACTAAAGACGATGACGTTTCGGCCCTTGAGGGCGATCAGTGCTTTATAGATCGCAGTCGAAGTTGGATTGGTCGAAGGAATGATTGCGGCGATGACTCCTATTGGGCTCGCCACCTCGAACACTTTCTTCTGTTTGTCCTCGCTGACGATTCCTATCGTCTTCATCGGACGAATCGCGTTGTAAACGTCCTGGGCACAGAAAAGATTCTTCAGCGTCTTGTGCTCAGTCGATCCATATCCGGTTTCCTCATGAGCCAAACGCGCGAGCGGCTCAGAGTGGGCGATACCGACCCTGGAGATTTCAGCGAGAATTCGCTCTACCTGTTCTTCGGTGAAATGTTCGAACTGTTCGAACGCCTTGTGGGCGGCTTCGACGAGACGGCGTGCTTCTTGTATGGATTCCAGATCTTTGTCCATGTCGCCGGCTTCTATCCAGGTGTTGAATCTCCGGACTTTTTCCCACCTGACCAGTATTTCAGGAGTTTTTCCGTCTCTTCAAACGGCCGTGCAATGACGTGAACCGTGACGAGTTCTCCGACACGGCGTGCTGCGATCGAGCCGGCTTCGGTCGCCGCTTTCACTGAACCGACGTCCCCGCGGACAAGAACGGCAACGTAGCCGTTGAGGAGATACTCCTTTCCGATCAGGACGACATTGGCGGCTTTGCACATGGCATCCGCAGCCTCGACGGCTCCAACCCACCCCCGCGTTTCAATCATCCCTAATGCTTCGTTCAAGATAGCTCCTCCAGGATCGGGGAAACGTACCAGAATCATTCAGCAAAAGCAATTGACGGGATCGAAGCCAGTTCCATATCATGCAGCCGTAAATAGAAGACATGTCGGACTTTGGCAAGACATTCAAGACTGCACGGGAATCCAGAGGGGTAACCATCGATAGAATTGCTGCGGAAACCCGCATCGCTGGACGCTTTCTCGAGGCGATTGAGAATGAAGACTTTCAGGCCCTCCCGAGTGGAGTCTTCAGACGCGGGTTTATTCGGTCTTACGCCGAAGTTCTCGGAATGGACATCGAAAAGACTCTGGCTGAGTACGAACGGATCTCCAATTACCGGGAACCGGTGGTGCTGGAAGGACTGCGTGTCAGCGCGCCACCAGCAGACAAAAAGAACCTTCCTCTTTTTTATCCGATCGCCATTGGCGCACTACTGGTCCTCATTGCGATCGTGTATTTCGTCACATCGCGTGACACTGCCGTGCTGGTCACAACGTCTCCACCCGCTCCTGCTGTCGTTACGCCGGCGCCCCAGCAACAGCCGGTCACAGCGGAACCAGAGCCCGTCGCACCCGCTGCGCCGACTCCAGCAGCGCCAACACCGGAACCACCCACAAACGCTTTAGCGATGGTCGTGGAAGCACGTGAAGCCACCTGGATAAGCATCGTAACTGACGGCGCCGCGGTTCCCGGCGAGTTGCTTCAGCCCGGCACGACACGTCAATTCAAGGCGCAAACGTCCATCCGGTTGAACATCGGAAACGCCGGCGGAGTCAGCATCAAAATCAATGATCGCGAGTTGCGCCCGCTTGGCAAGAGCGGCCAGGTTCGCACCATTACAATCACACCCCAGAACCTCAACGACCTCATTGGGTAAAGTCCGACAAATCCAGCCCTACGGTTCGGAGGAATCGGAAATTGGACGAATCCTGCAGCTCAAAACCGAAATCCCGAAATCTCAAAATGCACGTGGTAGGCCCGTGCATTTTGAGATTTCGGGATTTCGGTTTTGAGCTGCAGGATTCGTCCAATTTCCGATTCCTCCGAACCGTAGCGACGGGGGGTGCCGCCCGCAGATTTGTCGGATCCGTCTCCGCTCTCCATTAAGAGCTATAATGGCCGTTTATGGTTGTCGCGTCCAAGCCCACAGAGCACGGCAGCATCGTTGTCCGGGGCGTCCGGGTTCATAATCTAAAGAACATCGACTTTGAGATTCCTCACAACGCGTTGACGATCGTGACTGGCGTCAGCGGATCAGGGAAGTCGTCCCTGGCGTTCGACACCATTTACGCCGAAGGACAACGACGGTATATCGAGTCGTTGTCTTCGTATGCGAGACAGTTTCTCGAACGGATCGAAAAGCCAGACGTCGACGAAGTGTACGGAATCGCACCGGCCATCGCGATCCGCCAGCGAAATACCTCAAGAACGCCGCGCTCGACCGTCGGCACATCCACTGAAGTCTACGACTACCTCCGATTGCTTTTCGCTCGAGTAGGAACTACCTATTGCCGGAATTGCGGCCAAGTCGTTCAAAAAGATACCGTCGATCAAATCGCCGATCGCGTCATCGAGTGGCCCGCAGACACGCGCTTCTACGTCCTCTATCCACTGCCTCCGAATCAATCCGGCGAACAACTGGCCACCACGCTGACGGATTTAAAGCGCAGAGGGTTCAGCCGGATTTATCAGAAAAGCAGGGTGTTCGAGTACGCGCAACCGGAATCACTGCTCGACGTCGATTTCAAGCAAACCGCATACGTTCTGGTGGACAGGCTCAAGGTCGCACCCGATATCCGTCAGCGGCTGATCGATTCCGTCGAAATCTGTTTCCGCGAAAACAACGGCGAAGTCATCTTCGAGATCGTCGATGGAGCACAACACCGGTTCAGCGAGAAATTCGAATGTAAGAAATGCGGAATTCGGTACGAGGATCCCGAACCCAAATTGTTTTCGTTCAACAATCCGTTCGGTGCTTGCCCGCGCTGCCAGGGATTCGGTAACACCATCGATCTGGACCTTGATCTCGTCATCCCAGACAAAACCAAGTCCCTCTCGCAGGGAGCAGTTGAACCCTGGACCAAACCTCGATATCGCGCCAATCTGAATGAGTTCAAGAAGACAGCTCGTTCCCGGTCGATATCGATGGATACTCCATATCGCAGCCTCTCGCCCGAGGAACGGACTCATGTCATCAACGCCATTCGGAAGTTTTTCGACTATCTGGAATCGAAGAAATACAAGCTCCACGTTCGTGTCTTTCTGAGCCGCTATCGCGGCTATACCACTTGTCCGGAGTGCGAAGGTTCTCGGCTGCGCCAAGATGCGCGCGACATCTTCATCAACGGCAAGAACATCGCCCACGTTTGCCGGATGACGATTCAGGAGAACCATCAATTCTTCTCGAATCTGCAACTCACGCCGGCTCAGGCCGTAATCGCCGAGCGCATTCTGTGGGAGATCCAGTCACGGCTACGATTCCTGAACGACGTCGGATTGCAATATCTGACGCTGGAGCGTCTGTCGTCCACGCTCTCCGGCGGCGAAGCGCAACGTATTCAGCTTGCTACTTCGCTCGGATCATCGTTAGTCGGCGCCCTATACGTCCTCGACGAGCCGTCGATCGGGCTTCATCCGCGAGATGGACAACGATTGATCGACATTCTGAAACGCCTCCGCGATATCGGCAACACCGTCCTCGTTGTCGAACACGATTCCGAAATGATGCGCGCTGCGGATCACTTCATCGATCTGGGGCCCGGCGCGGGTGAAGCAGGCGGACACATCGTTTATCAGGGACCGCCCGATGGCTTATTCGACTGCACGGCTTCGCTGACGGGGAAGTACCTCAACGGAGAGCTGAAGGTTCCTATTCCGAAACAGCGCCGGAAGCCTGGCAGCAAAGTTCTGCGTTTGAAGAATGCATCGAAACACAACCTGAAGAACGTGGATATCGATATTCCGCTCGGAATCATGACATGCATCACGGGAGTTTCCGGTTCCGGCAAATCAACCCTCGTTCATGACTGTTTGTTCGAAGCGATTCGTGCGGCAATGAATGGCGGTGATCCGGGATCAAACACGGGAACAATCGAGTCGGGACTCAAATGGATTTCGGATGTCGTGCTCGTCGATCAGAGTCCAATCGGCCGAACACCTCGATCGAATCCCGTCACCTATATCAAGGCCTTCGATCATATTCGCGAAGTATTCGCGGGCACGCGCGAGGCGCAGGGCCATGGCTTCAATTCCGGGAGTTTTTCTTTTAACATTCCCGGCGGACGTTGTGAAGTGTGCCAGGGTGACGGTACGGTTACCGTCGAAATGCAGTTTCTCGCCGACGTGGAATTGGTTTGCGAGGAATGCAAAGGCACACGGTACAAAAGCACTGTTCTCGACATCCTGTACAAAGGCAAAAACATCTATCAGGTACTCCAGTTGACGGTTCGGGAGGCCCTGATGTTTTTCTCGAACGTCCCGAAAATCACAAAGAAACTCAAAGTCCTCGAGGAGGTTGGCCTCGGTTATCTGCGGCTCGGCCAGTCCGCTACGACCCTCTCCGGCGGCGAAGCGCAACGCATCAAACTGGCGTCGTACCTGACTCACGAGACCAGCGAGCGCACGCTTTTCATTTTCGACGAGCCGACCACCGGGCTACATTTTGACGACATCAATAAGCTCCTTATCGCATTCAAACGTCTGATAGAAGCAGGCGGTTCGGTCCTGGTGATCGAACATAACCTGGACGTTATGAAGTCCGCAGATTGGATCATTGATCTGGGTCCGGAAGGCGGCGATGCCGGCGGCTTTGTGGTTACCGTCGGAACTCCCGAACAAGTCGCGGAGAATCCGGCCTCGCTGACAGGTCAGTTTTTGCAGAAGGTTCTGACGGCGACCCCGAAGTATGATGAGGACTAAGGAGCGCAAGCCCGAATGTTTCTTCTGATCCTGCTGCTTCTACAGAATCCAGCGGATATCTACAAAGCCGCGACCGCCGATATGGATGCGGGCAGGTGGGCTGAAGCTGCCACGAAGTTCGAACAAGTCCTGAAGGACGACGCGACACACATCCCTTCGCAATTCAATCTGGCTGTCTGCTATTCGAAACTGTTGAGGACGGACGAGGCAATTCCGCTATATCGAAAAGTCATCGAGCAGGACGCGGGAATTTACGAAGCACGTATGAATCTCGGAATTCTTCTCTCCGAGAAGGGCGATCAATCCGGCGCTGAAGAACAGTTTGCAAAGGCCTCCGCGCTTCGACCTCAGGAGGTGGCACCTGTCCTTTACCATGCAGGTCTTCTCGAAAAGCGCGGTGACCTGGCCGGTGCCGCGGAAAGCTACGATCGCGCCACACAAATCGATCCGAATGACATCAATTCCCATTTTGCGGCCGGCAACTTGTTTCTAAAGATGAAACAAAACGCGAAAGCCGTCGCGCATTACGAGAAAGGTTTCACGCTGGATCCGAAATCCGCGACGCCTCAACTTCGACGGCTGCTCGGCACTTTTTACCGTGAAGCTGGAGAACTCGACAAAGCGATTGCCGTACTGAGTCCGCTAGGCTCGACCGACAATCTCGAACTCGCTCTTGTCTATTTCGATAAGAAAGACTTCGCCAAGGCGGCCGCCATCTTTCAAGTGCTCGTCGCCTCGGAGCCAGCCAACGCGGACTATTGGTACATGCTTGGCAAATGCCAGATGGAGTCAAAAGAGTATTCAAAAGCGGTAGCGTCATTGCTGCAGACGCTCAAGCTGAAGCCGGATTACGTCGATGCCTACAGCACACTGGGATCAACGTACTACGCGCTCGAGGATTGGACTCGCGCCGCCGCTACGCTGGAACGATTTATCGTGTTCAGGCCGCGCCAGGCCTACGCGTACTTCCTGACGGGCACGTGCTACGACAAATTAGGGAACCTGCAGAAAGCGGTGCTGAACTATAATAAATTCCTGGAATTTGACGATGGTTCCAACGATGCGCGATCGTTTCAAGTCCGAGAGCGTGCGAAGACTTTGCAACGACGCCTTGGAAAGTAAATCGAGCATGAAGCATCTGATCGTAACGCTGATCGTCTTTAGTCTTACCTCTTGCACCATTCGCGCGACTCCTCACTTCCAGGAACGCGACCGCCGCCTGATCAACCTGCAACGCGAGAAAGACAAACTCAAGCGCGTTTTGGATCCGGTGGATCGAACCAAGACTCAGATCAAGATTTCAGACATCCTGCTGACGTTGACGAGTGAAGCCGTAAAGACCGGTGATACGGAAGTCATGGAGCAGCACCTGAAGGACTATCTTTTCGCTGTCAAAGACGCACATGAAACGATGGTCAAAACAGGCCGCGACGCCCACAAAAAGCCGAACGGATTCAAGAATCTCGAGATTGCGCTCCGAAAGCAGGTCAATCAGCTCAAGGATATCAGCGCGTCACTTTCGTTCGACGAACGACAGCCGGTCGAAAAAACCACTGATGAGGTCACGCGTATACGTGACGAACTTCTCAAAGCCCTCTTCGGGAGTCAAAATGTTTCGCCCAGTTAATCTCGCGATCTTATTCGTATTGATAGCCAGTCTCGGCCTGATGGCCGGTCAAGGCAAAGATGATTACTTCACCCAGAATGAAATCGACACCATCCGCGATGCGCAGGAACTGAAGTTACGCGTTCCCGCTTACTTCGAACTTGCTGACCGCCGGCTCATCATTCTGGGTGTCGCGGACAAGAGCGAAAAGCAAAAAGAAAAAGAACGTAAGGCGCAGGAACAATACGAGAAGGATAGAAAGAAGGCCGGACCCAACGCTTCACGCGTAAAGCCGCCGGTCGATCAACTGGCTTATCTTCACGACTTCACCCGCGCCGAACTCCTTCGCGGATACATCCAGGCGATTCAGGAGGTCATGAACAACATCGATGACCACTACTCGCGCAAACTCGACGTACGCGATGCCCTCGAAGATCTGGAGGAGTTTACGCGCAGGACGCTGCCGCTGCTCGAAAAGTACAAGCCCAGGAACGCTAATGACCGCGCGGCGCACGAAGAAGCTATCGAGAAAGCGCAGAAAGCTAACGAAGGCGCCAAAGACGCGCTGCAGAAAGTGCCGAAGACCGAAAAGAAGAAGCCGTAATGAGTCTGCAACAATTGGTACTGCCGTTTTCGATCGAACGCGAAAGTCTCGCCAACATTTTCAGTTCCGCTCATCTCGAACTCAAGCCCCGCACGCCGCTCCCTCAGATCCGTGCCGAATACTTTCCATTCGCCGGCATCAACCATACGGCCCGGCTGAACCAGGGACACCTCTCGGTCAGAGTGAGCGACCTTTTTGAAGAAGCACCGACTGAGGTTCATCGCGCACTGGCAGTAATCCTTCTGGCGAAGCTTTACCGAAAGAAAGTCGATTCTTCGTATCAGAGGACCTATCGGTCATACATCCTTCGAACTGAAATTCAGGAACGCGCCCGAATGATGAAGAGCGATCGTGGACGAGGGGCACGTTTAACCGAAGCGCGCGGGCGTCATGTCGATTTGGAAATGTTGTTCGTCGATCTGAATTCGAGGTATTTCGCGGGCGGGTTGGACAAGCCGAGAATCTCGTGGTCAACGAAACGGTCCCGGTCCATCCTCGGAAGGTACGACGCTACTCACAATACCATCTTCATCAGCAGGCTTTTCGATTCACCTAAAGTACCCGAATACGTGACTCAATACGTGATGTATCACGAGATGCTTCATCTCAAGCACCAGACTCGGGTCAAGGAATGCCGTATGCTGATTCACACCCCGGAATTCAAACAAGCAGAGCGCCGGTTTGCGCAGTATCAGGATGCGCGGACCTGGTTAAAGGGATTGTAGAAAAGGCCCCTCGCTACCGCTAAGGGGTCAGACGTATCTGGCACCGGGGCGGTGCCAGATACGTCTGACCCCTTAGCGACCGGGTTCCGGCCAGCGGCAGGGGGCTTGAGGTCAGATTCGTTTTCCCTTCCCGCGCGAAATGCCCAGCAAACGTTCCACGGCCTGGACGGCGATCTCTCCGGACACGGTAGCGTCGAGATTGAAACTGCCGGCCTCATCGAGCGGAAGCAGTCCATGGCTTACAGCCATTTGGATTTCCTGATACAAGGCGTTGCTGGAACCGACGTCCGACGTGGGGACAGGCGGAACGTTCGGCAGAGAAATGCTCAGCAGACGCGTGAGTCGCGCCAGAACGGTTGCCAGTTCGCCGCGACTGACCGGAATTGTCGGCTGGAACGTATGATTGGGAAAAGCCTCCAGCGCGCCGACACCGACCAATGTCTGAATCTCCGGCCTGGCCCATGAATCCTGAATGTCGGTGAGGATCTGTGCGGTCCGGCGGAACTCCGCAACCTGCGGAAAGTAGCGGAAAATCATCGCCGCCAGTTGTTCACGCGAGACAACGTTTGTACCTTGAATTTCGCGGAATATTGCGATGTCCCGGCCCCAACGTCCAAGATCCTCCAGTTCCTCGACCTTGGCTTCCAGGCCGGCATCACGGCTTCCCGAACGTCGCAATCGATCGAGTATCTCCTTTGCGTCCTCAGTACGGCCGAGGTTAGCGAGCGTCTCAGCAATGTGACGGTCGGTTTCGTCGTCGCTACCGCCGAAGTCACGTGCCTTCTGGAATTCGTCCAGTGCCTGATCCCACTTTTTCTGCTTCACATAAAGTTCACCCAACCGGCCATGAAGCGACGGCTCTCGCGGCGCGATCCGCAACGCCTGGCGATAAAGCACTTCAGCGTCGTTGATGCGATTACTCTGTTCGGCCGTGAGCGCGTTCTGGATCAGGTTTTCTGTTGCGAGGATCAGCGCCTTCTGACGCTTCGGCTCGACGTCGATCCGGCTGGGATCGACCTCCAGCAGATTGGCGTAAAGATCACTCGCGCGCGGATAGTCCTGCCTCGCGAAGGCGAGTTCGGCGAGATATGAGAGCGCGATCCGGTTCTTCGGCTGATGCCCCAATACCCTCTCGAGCTTCCGTTCGGCATCCGCAAAGCGGTGGTTATAAAGATCGATGTAGGCTTCAACGATCATCAAGTGGGTAAAGTCCGGCTGCTTCTTCAGAAGCTTGTCGGAATCCTTTAATAACCTGGCGTCTTCCGTTCCCTTGACGAAACGGGCCCAGATCTTCTCGTAATCCTTTTGAAGCTTTTTGGGAACGCTCAACGCACCGGCCGGATTCTCCACCATGACGCGCGGCAACATCGGGAAGGACTGGAGCAACAATGCAAGGATGAAGGCACTCATACCACTCCTAGTCAGACTCGCTCAGTCATAAGTCTTCGTCAAGTCGTAAGCTGGTTTGACCGACGCCACAATCTCTTGAACTAGACGGTCCAGATTCTGCCCTGTTACAGCAGAAACCAATAATTCCGAACTCTTAGACCGGTCAGCACCCCCCAGGGGAAGCAAGTCCGCCTTGTTATAGACCGTGAGGCGGGGATGGTCACCGGCACCGATCTCTTCCAGCACGGCATTGACCACTGTGCGCTTCTGTTCATGATCCGGGTCCGAGGCATCGATAACGTGGAGGATCAAGTCCGCCTCAACCACCTCTTCAAGAGTAGCTCGAAATGCCGAAACAAGTAGATGAGGAAGTTTCCGAATAAAACCTACAGTATCCGAAATCAGGACCGGGAAGCTGCCGCCCAACTGGATACGTCGGATCAGCGGATCGAGGGTCGAGAAAAGACGACTGGAAACAAGCGTATCTTCTTTCGAAAGAGCCTGAAACAGCGTGGACTTGCCGGCGTTCGTATACCCCACCAGGGAAACCAGCGGCAGGTTATCCCGGCGGCGGCGCTCGCGGTGGAGTTGCCGATGTTTTCGGATATGTTCGATTTCCCGCCGGAGGGTCGCAATTCGATGGCGGATCTGCCGGCGGTCCATTTCCAGCTTGGTTTCGCCGGGTCCGCGGGTTCCGATGCCGCCGCCGAGCCGGGAAAGGTAATCGCGGTGCCCGGTTAGTCGGTTCAGCCGGTAATTCAATTGAGCCAGCTCGACTTGCAGCTTTCCTTCCTTCGTGCGCGCCCGTTTGGCAAAGATATCCAGAATGATGGCGGTGCGATCGACCACCTTCGTGTCGAGCGCCTCTTCGAGGTTCTTCTGCTGGCTGGGCGACAGTTCCTCGTCGAAAATCACCACGGCGACACCTTCGACCAGGATTTGTTCCCTCAATTCCTGGACTTTGCCTTTGCCGATGTAGGTGGCAGGGTCCGGACGATCACGATGCTGAATGACTTCGTCGATGACTCGCGCGCCGGCCGATTTGGCCAGCTCGCGAAGTTCATCAAGATTTTGCGTGCCTACAAGTATTGCGCTTTCCACTTAGGGTGCTGGTGCAGGTATCGGTGGCGGGGCCGACTGTAATTTGGCCGTCGTCACCGTTGAGATGGCATGTTTGAAAATCAATTGCTCCTGGTTATTCGCCTCGAGAATCACGGAGTATTTGTCGAATCCTTTGATCTTTCCGATTAATTTTACTCCGCTGATGAGAAAAATCGTGACCGGCAGCTTTTCGCGGCGAACCGTATTGAGGTAAACGTCCTGGATATTCTGGGAAGGAGCTTTCGTTTCCATGTCTAGGAACCCCCTTAAAAAATCAAGAGTTGTTGAACAAACTGATGAACCGTATTTTTTATGTGATCCTTGTCTCCAGGTCCATCAAACCATTTGGCGCCCGTCTGTCTGCGGAACCATGTTAATTGGCGCTTGGCATACCTACGAGTGTCACGTTGAATTATACGTATCGTTTCATCCCGACGGTTACATGAATCCAGATAGGAGAAAACGTGCCGATAACCTATCGCCTCGAAAGCCTTGGCACTTCGCGGAACGCCTTTTTCGAGCAGTTCGCGAACTTCATTTGCAAGACCCGCTTTAAACATTCTAACAACCCGTTGGTCGATGCGGCTGTACAACTCATCGCGTGACGGATTCAAGCCGATGAAATGCAGTTGATAGCCCGTCAGCGGATCACGCGCCTTGTCGTCGAGGTGTCTGCTCAGCGCCTTGCCTGTTTCAAAGCGAACCTCGAGCGCGCGGATCAACTTCGGTTTGTCTCGCGGCATGATCCGCGACGCCGCCTCCGGATCAAGCCGCGTCAAAAGTCGATGAAGATGTTCGCGGCCTTTCTTCTCGGCGATGATTTCAAGTCGGTTCCGCCAATGATCAGAGCGCTGCGGTCCATCGAACAGACCCTCCGTCAACGCCCGCAGATAAAGGCCGGTGCCGCCCACCAGAATCGGCAGCTTTTTACGTGAAGTGACTTCCCGGAGAGTTTCGCGCGCGTCTCGCTGGTAATCGCCCGCAGTGTAGATTTCTGTGGGCTCACGCAGATCGATCATGTGGTGCGGAATCCGGGCGCGTTCTTCCGCCGTAGGCTTTGCAGTTCCTACATTGAGATGACGGAAAATCTGAACGGAATCGTAATTGACGATCTCTCCGTTGAAACTCTCCGCGAGGTGCATCGCCAGTTCGGATTTTCCGCTCGCGGTGGGCCCGATGATGGCTATGACGGGGTGCATTTACCCACTAATTATTGAACAGAAATTCGGGGTCAGACGTATCTGGCACCTGAATTCGGAACCCGAATTCAGGTGCCAGATACGTCTGACCCCGAATTTCGAATTTCTGTTCAATGTTCAATTGAAGAGTTTCTTGAGCTCTATACCAGTGTAGTATTTCTTCAGTATCTGCTCGTAGGTCGCGCCCTGAAGGGCCATACCATATGCTCCGACCTGGCACATGCCGACGCCGTGTCCCCAGCCCTGACCATAGAACGACATGCCGATCAACTCGCCATTTCGGTTACGTTCCTCGTCGAAGTAAGCCAGACTGTCGCGAAGCGCGAAAAGCGACCTGAAGCGAAGGGCGCGAACGCGAGTCCGGCCGGTGGTGCCGATAAGTTCCGTCGTGATCGGCCGCTCCGATGGACCCCTCTCAATAACCTGTATGCCTTTAAGCTCGCCGATGTTCAGCGGTCGGATCGCGGTGTCTAACTCCGTTTTCGTTTTATGCACCTGCCACATCGCCAAACGCGAGAATCGATCCGCCGTGGCATTCACGAAGTTTTTGCGGTAGACCATCATCTCGATAGTGCCATCCACAGCTCGAAAGTCCAGTAACTCGCCGCCAATCCACATCCCTTCCTTCATCGCAATCCGTTCTTCGCCAATCCGCTGGAAGATGGGCGCATCCGACTTGATCCGGAATTCCACCGGCGCATTGTTGATCATCAGGATGGCAAGCTGGCCGTCCCATGAAATGAGGACGCCCTGTTGCCATTCGAAGGCAGTCTTCTTGTCGATCAGGCGAAACAACAACTCTTGTGACGGCTGGTTCTGGCTTGACGATAGGATTCCCTGTTCCCTGAGGAACTCGACGTCCGATGGCGGCTTTACCGTTGGATAAAAATTCTCGCGCAGCCACTTCCCCAATGCGGCTGGTTCGGTCGATGGTGGTTCGCCGGAACCGGTCAACCCCAGGAAGAGTCGGGCGTCCGTAAAATTCGTAACACCCGCCACGGCCAGCACAGCGTCCTTCCAATCGGGGATGGTTCGCGACGTCGAAAATGGCAGCGGCTCCGGATGGTTGTATTCGCACATCACCGAACTGAGATACGGCAACTTTTCGTCGAAGATATTCTCAGCGTGCTCCGTGCGGCCGCCGCAGGTCGAACTGTAAAGTGCATTGATGGGGTTGTCGTTGTAAACAGCAACCACACCCCGGGTCTCGTTCACAGCCTGATCCGACAACGGATCCTCGGTGCCGGCGCCGAAGTACACCTGGCAGGCATCGCTGTTGCAGATGTCGAACCCTTCACGACGATACTGTCCCATGTTGCGCACGATGTAGGTGCGCGCAGCCACTGCCTGGGCTTTCAACGCCTCGAGTTTTCCGAACGTGCGCGGGCTCAATTCATTAGGCACCACACCAAGGAGATACTCTTCCATCGGCAGTTCGTTGACGACAGTCAACGTGTTTCGCGCGTTGCCGAAGACTTCCAGGATATTTCGGTAAGTTCGGTTATCGAATTCCATTCGCGCACCGGAAGCTTCCATTCGCACTTTCGTGGTCATCGGCAGAACGAGCAGCTTTCCGCCATCCAACTCGATCATCATGCGTTGCTGGAGATCGTCTTTGGTAATCGCGCGAGTCGATGGAGCAACCGAGACAATGACGCTAAACCTGGCCGAACGGGTCCGGTTCTGTTCAACACTGAACAATTGTGACGAACGTATCGTTACAGTCGGAGCATTCTGATTAAGGCCAATACGAACCGTGGGGCCCGCGGGTTGAAATCCGCCGGCTACGAGAATCGGCATTAGAGCCAAAAGGACTGCGCTCAGAATGGGCCGGGTTTTCATGGATTGACGTTGTAGAGAAATGTAATTTGCAGGTCGAGGTAGTTGCCTTCAAAGTTCGGCGGCAGTTTCGGAAATGGATTAGATCCGGTAATTGATCCAAATGCCGCGCGATCGAGCGGATCTTTGCCGGAGTTTGCGACAATTCTCGGATTTGCGACTCCGCCGTTTTCCTCGATTCTGAAAATGATCACCACTTTGCCTCGACTGAATCTGGCAATCTCCGGAATAAGGGCATACCAATTAAACTTGATGCGATTGAGCACCTGGTTCAAGTATGGACCAAAGTCGAATCCGTAAGTGGGAGAGAGAATCTTCGGCTCTGCTGTAGAGAAATCCGGATTCTCCTGTATAGGCGGCCCGGGCAAACCTGTACGTGGACCTTGAGGTCCCTGGTAGCGCTTCGAGTCCTGTTCCTGCTGCCGGAGAATCTGACCGGCAAGATCCTTCATATTCGGTACTCTGAGCGCATTCGGGTTGTTGTTTGCCGACAACGGTGGCAGCGTATCGTTCCTCGGCGGTTCTGCCCTGGGAATCGCAGGCTTCGCGGGCTCCGGCGCCCCGTCATTGCCTGCACGCAATTCGGCCGTGTTCCCTCGTGACGCCTTGGGCTGACCGTCCAGCTTAGCGCCCTCTTCAAGCTTCATGTCCGGTGTGATTACCGGGGATTGCTGAGGTGGTGGCGGAGGCGGCGGGGGAGGCGGTGGTGGTTGAGGTTGAGGCTGCCTCGGTTCAGGCTGCGGAGGCGCCACCATTGGAGGCTGATCCGGTTTTGGTCGCGGACGCGGCTGTGGCAGCGTCAGTTCCGTCAACTGGGTCTTACTGAGGTCGTAGTCCTGGCCCGCGATCCGGATAATGCGTTTATGAGTTTGCGTCATAAGATCCGGATTCAACAGAAGGAACCCAAAGAACGCTAAGTGGATGCAAATGGAGATGAACAGCGTTTTCGCACGCTTTGGCTCGAATTCCGGATCGCGCTGTAAGCCCAGTTGCATTCCCGCCATTTTAATACAGTTCCCTTGTAGCGGCGGTCTATGACCGCCGGGCCCTTATACCCGTTCGGGGGTCAGACGTATCTGGCACCTTGAGGTGCCAGATACGTCTGACCCCCGGAGCGGTAGCGGCATCACTTAGACCGGCTTTCGATTTGTTCGTTAATCGCCAGGGCCAGTTCCAACGCCCTCAATCCATCATCTCCTGTAACCAGAGGCACTTCCCGGGAGGAAACGACGTCCAGGAAGGACTTCAGCTCAAGCTTCAGAGGCTCCTGCTCGAGAGGCTCAAGTTTCCGTTCGGTCACCCGACCCATTCGTAACGAGACCATCGTTCCACGTTGGCTCGAATAATCCACGGAAATATAGTCGTGGGGCTGGAAAAATCGTAATTTCCGCATCTTCTCGAAGCTTATTCGACTTGCCGTCAGATTGGCGACACATCCGCTTTCAAACTCCACTCGAGCATTCGCAATGTCCGCCTTCGCCGACAGCACCGGAATGCCGACCGCTCGAACCTCAACCACTGGTGACTTCACCAGGCTGAGCACGATGTCGAGGTCGTGGATCATCAGATCGAGAACGACGTCGATATCGAGACTGCGGGGTGAGAACGCCGCCATCCGATGGATCTCGAAAAACTGTGGGTGCGTCGCCACTTCCCCGGCCGCAATCACAACCGGGTTGAATCGCTCGACGTGACCTACCTGAAGGATACGCTCGCGGCGCGCCGCCGTTTCAATTAAACGGCCGGCATCCTCAGTAGTCGCGGCAATCGGCTTTTCGATCAAAACGTCAATGCCGTGTTCGAGCAGATCCAGACCGATTTCCGCATGATCGACAGTCGGAACTGCGAGGCTGACCGCGTCCACTTTTCCGTACAGTTCGCGATAGTCGGTAAACGCACGGGTTTTCTGCTGCAAAGAAATCTCCTCGGCTCGATGCCGAAGGATATCGACCACACCAACGAGTTCTGCATTTTCGAGCTCGGAGTAAATGCGGGCATGGTGCTTCCCCAAATGCCCCACACCGATGACTGCGACTCGTATCATTCCACCGCCACTATCGCGATTCCGGCCGCATTCGCCTGGCGCACGAGGTCGTCTCGATCGATCATCAGTGTCTTCCGCGCTTCGATGGCGAGGGCCGTGGCGTTCAGACGCGACATCAGCCGAACGGTCGGCAACCCGATCACCGGGACATCGAACCGCAGATCCTGCCTGGGTTTTGCTAATTTCACCACACGCAGCGGGCGTCCGCTGACGAGGGATGCCGCTCGCTCGATTACCGCATCCGTGCCTTCCATGGCTTCCAACGCAACGCAGGCTGCGTCACTCACCACAACCGTTTGCCCCAAATCCAGCCGGCCCAGTTCCCGAGCCAGCTTGTAGCCATAATCCAGGTCGCGCTGTTCTTCATCGGTAAGCGCCCGCGACGTCAACAGGCCCGGCTCGGGCAATAACGGCCGCAGAAATGACGTCGAATCGAGCAGGTGGATCCCTTCGTCCTGAAGTACCTTCGCCACAGCTCCAATCAATGAATCCGTATTCTTCGTCGCCAGGCTTGCCAGCAATTGAATCATTTTGAAATCCGGGATAATCGAGCTGAAGATCTGTTTGTGCTTGACCTGTCCCGCCATGATGGCGCGATCCACGCCTTCCGCCTTGAACGTCTTGATCAGCTTCCCGAGCTGACCAAGCGACAACCAGTGAACGGTGCGCGCGTGTTGCTCAATTTCCGGAAACGTTTCCTCCTTGATTGCGGCAACAACCATGTCGATTCCCTGGCTCCGCGCTGCTTCCAGAACCAGGAACGGAAACTTTCCATTGCCCGCAATAAGGCCGTATCTACTTGATGACTCCACGTTCGGATGTCTCGAGGAAATCCAGGATCACTTTCACTTCAGGCGTCACTTTTTCCCGCCGGATCGCCTCGAGCGCCTGGCTGGTATTAAGCTTCGATCGGAGCAGCAGGCGGAAAGCTGCGCCGATGGTATGAATCTGTTCCGGAGTAAATCCCTTGCGCTCCAGGCCGATGGTGTTGACGCCATAGGCTTGCGTATTCCGTTCACTAACCGTACGGGAGTAAGGCAACACGTCTTTGGTAATCACCGAGTAGCCACCGACGTAACCATGTTCCCCCACTTTGCAGTACTGGTGGACTCCGGAGTACGCCCCGATCGACGCATGATCGGAGATAAGCACATGGCCCGCAAGCGTTGCAGCATTCGCCATGATGACGTGATTCCCGATGATGCAGTCATGCGCGACGTGCACGTTAACCATCAAGAAATTATGGTCGCCGATTTTCGTGTGCCCGCCACCGCCCTTCGTCCCACGATGGATATTCACGTATTCACGAAAGACGTTATGCGATCCGATCGTCAGTCGAGTGTCTTCGCCTTTGAATTTCAGATCCTGCGGCTGAACCCCGATCACGCAAAACGGGAAAAACCGGTTGTCCGTTCCGATCTCAGTGGGCCCTTCGAGAACGACGTGGGAATCGAAGCGACAGCGGTCGCCAATCTTCACACGCTCGGCGATCCGGCAGTACGGGCCGACATACACTTCATTCCCGAGCTCAGCTTCCGGACTCACAATGGCTGTTGGGTGAATCATTGAGGGGATTGCGCAATTCTTCTCATGGTTGTTGGCTTATTGAAGAAAGCAGCGTCGCCTCGGCAGCAAGCTCGGAACCGACGTGGACTTCACCTTTCATTTTCCAGACCACAGCCTTCCGTCGCAGCACTTCGACCGTGATGATCATTTGATCACCGGGAACAATCGGCCGCCTGAACCGCGCTTCATCGACGCCTGTGAGGTACACCAGCGCGTTGTTCAATTCTTCCGGTTTCCGTTCCAGGAGGCCCAGGATCGCTCCGGCCTGAGCCATCGCTTCAATGCTGAGCACCGCGGGCATGACTGGAGTTCCAGGAAAGTGTCCGGTAAAGAACGGCTCGTTTATGCTGACGTTTTTCAGCGCGACAATGCGTTTGTCCGGATCCACCTCGATAACGCGGTCCACCAGGAGAAAAGGGAAACGGTGCGGAAGGATCCGCATGATCTGGGCAATGTGCAATTGCATAAGCGCGATTGCGAATTTCGAATTGCGGATTGGGAAATTCGGGGTCTGGCACTTGTTTTATCAGCTTTACGTGCCTGACCCCGAACTTTCCCAATTCGCAGTTCGCAATTCCCTATGGTTTCTTTGTTGGATCCGGCGCCTTATTCGCTGGATTGGTGGCCGGCGGCGGTGTTGCGGGTCTGGGGGCGCCGGCACCTGGGGCAGGTCTGACGGGCGCCTTTGCAGTTTCCTCATCGACGCGGAGGATCAACTCGTCCGTGATGTCGACGGCGTCATGCCAGAAGACGAGATTGCTCGACTCGCCCGAAACATCAAAGACCACGGCGTATCCCTTCTCCTTTGAATACGCTTCAAGAACGTTTCTGACGATAGTGGCAATCGGCGCAAACAACGTCTGCTGCAACTCGGCCATATCTTTTTGATAGTCCTCTTGCATGCGAGTCAGCGATGTCTGCACATCTTCCATCTTTTTCTGCAAGGCTGCCTTCGCGACTTCACTTAAAGCGTTGCCCTTCGTCGACAGCTCTGTCTGAGCGTCCTGACCTTCCTTCTGCTTCGCCGCTACTTCCTTCTGCTTTTTGGCGAACTCGGCATTGTATCGATTGGCGGCCTTTTTCCCTTCGCCGTTCTCGGTCACTGCCTTCATGAAGCTGACGATCGCCACCGGTCCCGTAAAAGGCGGGGCGTTTGTCGCTGCCGGCTTCGGAGCTGGAGGAGTGTTCTGTGGCGGAGCCGCAGGTGTCGTCGGCGGCGTGGTCTGCGCGAACGCAACTGCGGACAGCAGCAACGTGATCAAGATCAATAAACTCCCTCGTTTCATCTCACCCTCAATTCGGAATTGCAAAATTCGGGGTCAGGCACGTGAAGCTGATAAGACAAGTGCCTGACCCCGAATTCGCAATTCGCAATTCGCAATTCGAAATCTCTTAGAATGTTCTTCCCACCGTAAATTTGATGTCCTTCCGCGGATCACGAAGCGTGAAAGGTAATCCGTTGGCGATACCGTAATAATTGCGGTCCAGCCTTAACGGGTTGACTCCGAAAATCAATCGAAATGGCGCGTTGATGACAGGCATGATGACCTGAAGCTCAATACCGGTACTTGCACGCAGACCTGCGTTCGTACCCGGCAGGAATCTCACGCCCTCCGTCCTGGTTTTTCCTTCGGAGTCCACGATCTGTCGCAGCAATTGTTGCTTTTGAACGACCCACGCACCACCCAGGTCTACGAACGGCGCCATCGTGATTGGCCCCACCAGGGGAATGCGATATTCAAAATTGAAAACGCCCTGTGTATCGCCGCCGACGTAGGCCAGATCGTCGGCTGAACGCTTGATAATAAAGCCGGTCTCCGGATCGATGGTGTCCAACTGCCGCGTAATAAAGGCTATTGGCGTAATCGAACGGAAGTCGAATCCGCGAATGTCGAAGTCTCCGCCGTTGAAGAACCGCTCGTAAAACGGTACGGCCGTCCCACCGAACCCTCGAATGTGCGATCCCATCCAGCGGAACGCAAGTGTGTTCCGGTTCTTGTTGATCGGATGGAAGTAGCGGTACTCCACCAATGGCCGGAAGTAATTGACGTTACCTCCAAGGGGGCCCCCGGTGAACTCGAAGGTGGCGTTCAACGCCTGACCACGTGAGGGGTTCATTGCAGAGTCCGTGCTGTTGAAGCTATACGTTGGAATGAGCTTCCGCGCCCGGAATGTTCCAAAACTGCCGCCAACTCCGCTGATGAACTGTTCGCGCTCCTGAGTGGCGACCGATGAAAAGTATTCCTGAGTTGCCGGATTCACGGCGTCGGTCTTCGAGTTCTCCCACGAGTAACTCAAACCAAAACGGCTCCAGATCTTCCAGGGATAGCTGCCGTACAGGTTGAATCCTGCCCGCTGCTGTGAAAAGTTCAAACGACTGTCGAAACCAAGACCCTCGGGCAATTGCGCCGGATCAATCCCGAACACTTCACGCGCCTGGTCATAGTTGAAGTTGCTGGCGAAGATCTGACCGCCCAACGACAAGGGACGGTCGCGGAAGTAGGGTTCGGTGAAGCCGAGGACGTAATTCGATTGCCGGGTTCCGCCCTGCAGGTTGACGGTAAAAGTCTCGCCGAAGCCGAGGAAGTTGTTGGTCTCGTAGCTCAGGCCCAGAAAGCTTCCGCCGATTCCGCTGACGCCGCCGTTGAAGCCGATTGTGTTTCGGCCTTTTTCCTTCACCTTCAGATTGATGTCGACCTTCGGTTCGGTCGGTGAAGGCTTCACTTCGGCGTCTTCATTCTTAATCTCTTCGAAATAGCCCAACTGATTCAGGCGGAGCAGGCTCATGTCCCACAGTTGGGAGTTGAAGATATTCCCTTCATCGACCATCACCTCACGACGAATAACCTTGTCGCGCGTCGTGGTGTTTCCACTGAAGGCGATGCGGTTGACCAGGAACTGCCGGTCTTCCTCGACGTTGATGGTCAGGTTGACCAGTTTCTTTGTTTCGTCGAAATCCTGGAGCGGCACCGCAGAGAAGTTGATATAGCCACGAGTCCCGTACAGCTTCTTCAGGTTCTCGAAACCTTTCCGCATCGCCGTACCGTTGTATACCTGGCCGGGAACCAATCCCAGAACCAGACGGACCTGCTCCTCGGTGAACTGTTTGGCTCCGGTGACCTTCACATCGCCGATCTGATACTGTTCGTTTTCCTCGATCTTGATTGTGATGAAGTAGCGATCGACCGTCTTCTTCCAAAACGGGATCGGGACACCCCACGGCCAGGGAGCCTTGATAAACGGGAATGTGCGGTAGACGGTTGTGGGTTTTGTCTCGACGATCGGATCCAGAACGTTTGCCCGAACGTAACCGTGCTCGTCGTAGAGCATGCGGATTCGCGTAACGTCATCGGCGAGCTTCAGTTCATGGTAGGTGTCTTTACCGGTCAGCGTCGCCAGAGGACCGGCTTCCCGGATCAACTTCATAGATTTCGTCACTTTTCGGTCGGAAAAAACCTGGTTGCCCTCGAGGTTCACTTCCTCGATTTTGACCTTCGGACCTTCTTTAATATTGAACGTCAGCGCAACCGAGTTGGGTGGCAGGTCTTCCTTCGTTACCTCTACGGTGGCATGTTGCCGGCCCTTTTCGGCCAACATCTCCTTGATGACGGTTTCCGCTTTTTTCACGCGCGTCGGGTCGTAACGCGACTCCTGGCTCAGACCAACCTTTTTCTCCCGAAGTTTTTCCAGAATCTCGGACCGAGTGACCGATGTGTTGCCTTTGTATTCGATCGATCGAACTGTCGGCTTTTCCTTTACATAAAAGACGATGATCTTGCCCCGCCGTCCCTCTTCCTCAAAGGGAGCAACGTCGTCGAAGAAACCCATGCTCATCAACTGCCGCATGTCATTGCGGATCTGATCGATATTAAAGGTATCCCCGGCCTTGGTACGAATGTTGTATTTGATGGTATCGGAAGGGATATTACGGTTATTCCGAATGTCGACGGCTTCGATCCGATCCGGATCAACCACCTGAAGCGTCTGGGGTTCAACCCAACCCAAAAAAATTGCTAACAACACCGAGAGACCGACCATTAACTCCTCCAGCGCGAGAATTTTACTATAAATAGGAGGGAATTAGACTTACGGGAATTAGTTTGGTTAAAAGGCGAGCATTCGGGAGGCCAAAAGAAAGAAAACTGGGAATTTGACGAATCCACAAATCCGCCAATCCCAAATCCCAATCCGAGAAGAATGCTTTGGCCACCATTTCCCTCGGATCGGGATTTGGGATTAGCGGATTTGTGGATTCGTCAGATTCCCCGTTTCCTTTCTTATATCGTCAGCGGTACGCCAACCTCTTCGCGGTTCGCTGCGCGGTAGGCCAGGTGGTCGCCGTCGGCGTACACCTCGACCTTGGGCATTTCTTTCAATTGCCCCTGGATCATGGCTTCAGACAGCGGATCTTCGATATACCGCTGTATAGCCCTGCGAAGCGGCCGCGCGCCGTAGTTCTTATCACGGCAGGCCTTGTCCAGAATCCACTGCTTCGCTTCTTCGGTGACCGTTACTTCGATCTTCTTATGCGCCAGGTTCTCATTCAATTGAGTAACCATGAGATCGACGATGCTGGCCAGGTCGGCGTTGGTCAGCGAATTGAAGATGATGATCTCGTCCAACCGGTTGATGAACTCCGGATTGAACAGCCGTTTGACTTCCGTCATCACCGCGTCTTCCATCTTCTGGACGGTGGACGCTTCGCTCGGCCCCTGGAAGCCCAGACTCGTATGCTTGCTGAGGAACCGTGCGCCGATGTTCGACGTCATGATGATAATCGTGTTCTTGAAGTCGATCGTGTTGCCGAGACCATCGGTCAGGTGACCGTCTTCAAAAACCTGCAACAGGATGTTGTAAACATCCGGATGCGCCTTCTCGATTTCGTCGAGCAGGATGACCGAGTACGGATTGCGCTTCACGCGTTCCGTAAGCTGTCCGCCTTCCTCGTATCCGACGTAGCCCGGAGGTGATCCGATCAACTTCGATACGGAGTGCTTTTCCATGAACTCGGACATATCGAACCGGATCAACGCCTTTTCGCTGCCGAACAGGAACTGAGCCAGCGTCCGCGCCATTTCGGTCTTTCCGACGCCGGTCGGTCCGAGGAACAGGAACGATCCCGCCGGCCGGTTAGGCGACTTGAGGCCCGCCCTGGATCGACGGATAGCCCGTGCCAGAGCGTTGATGGCCGTTTCCTGGCTGACGATTCGTCGATGGAGCTCTTCTTCGATTCGCGACAGTCTCTGCAGTTCTTCTTCTTTGATTGCAGTAACCGGAACACCCGTCCAGCGAGAAACGACGTCTTCGATATCCGACTTCGTCACAACGCCCATGCTGGTCGTCTCGCTGATGTTGAACTTCTCGCGAACGTGCCGCAAATTCTCGCGCTCGAGTTGCTCCTGATTCTTGTAGTGCTCGGCCTTCTCAAAATCCTTGCTCGAGATCGCGCTTTCCATCCGCGCCACGATGAACTTGATCCGGCGCTGAATGTCCGTCATCTCGGAAGGAAGCGTCGCCTGTCTGAGTTTCACGCGGGCGCCGGCTTCATCCAGAAGGTCGATAGCCTTGTCGGGAAGGAAACGATCTGGAATATAACGGTTCGAAAGATACACGGCCGATTCGATCGATTCGTCCACATAGTTCACCATGTGGAACTTCTCATAGCGGGATTTGACGCCCTGCAGAATCCGTACAGCTTCGTTCTCGCTGGGCGCGCCGACTTTGACGGCCTGGAATCGACGCTCGAGAGAGCGGTCTTTTTCGATCGATTTTCGATATTCGGCAGGCGGCGTGGCGCCAATGCACTGAATCTCACCGCGAGACAATGCCGGTTTGAGGATGTTGGCTGCGTCAAGCGAGCCTTCAGCCGATCCAGCACCGACCAGGGTGTGCAATTCGTCGATGAACACAACGGTGTTCGGGTTATCGACGAGCTCTTTCATGATGGTTTTGAGGCGCTCTTCAAACTGGCCACGATACTTGGTTCCGGCGACGATCAGCGACAGGTCGAGAACCAGGATTCGTTTATCCGCCAGGAACGAGGGAACTTCACCATCGACAATACGTTGCGCCAAACCTTCTACAATCGCTGTTTTCCCTACGCCTGGATCGCCGATGAGCACTGGATTGTTCTTAGTCCGGCGGCACAGGATCTGAATAACCCGGTCGATTTCTGCGTCACGACCGACCAGGGGATCCAGCACACCGTCCATCGCGGCCTGCGTCAAATCCCGTGAAAACTCGCTCAGCAGCGGAGTTTCTTTTGGTTTGACCAGGGTCTGCCGATCGACAACCGATCGTGCCAATTCCTCACGGATGGCGTTCAGTCGCAAGCCACGCTCGTGAAGGATCTCGGCGGCAACGCATTTTTCCTCGCGTAAGATGCCCAAAAGGAGATGTTCGGTACCGATGTGGCGGTGGTTGAGCCGTTCCGCTTCTTCGGCTGCATAAGCCAAAATGCGCTTACATTCGTTTGAAAGAGGAAGATCGATGGAGGTCGAGACTTTTTCGCGGATCGTGGTGCGACCCTCAATTTCCTTTCGAATGCTCTCGATCGATGACGAATTGCGGAGAAAGCGATTGGTAAGGTTTTTATCTTCCCTGATTAAACCCAACAAAAGATGCTCGGTTTCGATGGTCGTACTGCCGAACTGACTCGCCTCGTACCGAGCAAAAAAGATCACTCTCCGTGCTCTTTCAGTGTATCTCTCGAACATATTTGTTTCTTTCTTCTCAAGTGCCGGGAATTACCGGCTGTACTTGATTTTAAACGAAGCCTGTATCTCTAACAATCGAAATTCCCGGTAACCGAGCGCCGGAACTTTCCTGCGTCCAACTCCCAGACTTCATCACATTGGACGGCCAACCTCTCGTTATGGGTGACGATCACCGAGGTAAGGCCTCTCTCAGCATGAAGTTCCCGGATCATCTGAAAAACCGTATCACCTGTACGGTGATCCAGGTTACCCGTCGGTTCGTCCGCCAGCAGCAGTTCCGGGCCTCCCGCCAGGGCCCTGGCAATCGCAACTCTCTGCTGCTCGCCTCCCGACAACTCACCAACTTTATGGTCAAGTCTATGACTTAAGCCCACGCGTTCAAGGATCTGTTTCGCATCCAGCTCGGTCGCACTCTTCGACTGCCCCCGAATAAGCCGCGGCATCATGGTGTTCTCCACCGCCGTAAACTCTGGCAAAAGATGGTGAAACTGAAAGACGAAACCCACATGAAGGTTCCGAAACTTCGCCAGGGCCATACTGTTCATCTCAAAAATGTTTTGCCCCTTGAACAACACCGTGCCGCGGGTTGGCTCATCCAACCCACCCAGTAAATGCAACAGCGTACTTTTCCCAGCACCCGAAGGCCCAATCACGGCGATCAGTTTACCCTTGGGGACGTCGAGTGTAACTTCTTCGAAAACAACCACTTCGACTGCTGGAGTTCGGTAGATCTTGGTGAGTTCCCGAGCCTGGATGATCAAAAGTAACACCCCGGGCCCCACACAGCATGTATCGGCCATACCGGAAAGGGCTTTACGGATTGCGAATTGCGAATTGCGAATTGCGGATTGGGGGGACCCCCAATCCGCAATTCGCAATTCGCAATTCGCAATCTCCCCTCATTCATACCGGAGTGCCTCGACGGGGTGGAGGCGGGAGGCGGCAGCCGAGGGGTAAAGTGTGGCCAGAAAGCTGATCAGGACGGCTGTGGCCGCAACCACAACCGTATCCATAATCTCTAGTCGAAAAGGGACATACGCGATTGTATAGACTTCGGGCGCGAGGCTGACGAGGCGATATTTGTCGGCCAGGTAACTAATGCTGTTTCCTAAAACGACCCCGATTGCCGTGCCGATGACTCCGATGATCACCCCTTGAAGAATAAATACCCGACGTATGTTCTCTCGGGTTGCCCCCATCGACATCAGGATCGCGATGTCCCGGGTTTTCTCGAGAACCATCATGATCAGGGTAGCCACGATGTTCAACGCGGCAACGATCACAATCAGGCCGATTGTGATGTAAGTCACCAGCTTTTCCAGGCGCAAAGCTTCGAAAATCGGCCGGTTCAGCGCCATCCAGTCGTCGAATTCAAGGCTGTTCCCAAGCTTGTCCACAATTTGCTGGCCGATCGCCCGGGCTTGATAAATGTCCTTAACCTTAATTTCTATGCTGCCGGCCACGTCGCCTGAGCGCCGAAGCCGTTGGGAGTCGTTGATCGGCACATAAACCCAGGTGGAGTCGAGGTCGTAAAGACCGGACGAGAACACGGCGATGACGCGAAACGGCTTGCGGATCGGCATCGCTCCCATCGGCGTCAGCGTCGTCTGCGCGCTTAAAACCTCCAGCATGTCGCCGACGGTTGCCCCGATCGCGGCCGCGAACACCTGACCGATGACGATCGTCCCTTCGCCAAAGTCCTGGATGCTCCCCGAAATAATGTTCTTCTCCAGGTTCGACATCCGGCTCTCGGTCTCCGGCAGGATCCCTTTGATGATGGCGGGTCTGGAAAGTCTGGTATTGGAGACCATCACCTGCTGATACAGAGACGGTGCCGCTGCCACAACTCCGTCGAACTTCTCGATTTCCTTCGTCAGGTTTAGATAATCGGCAATTCCAACCTCATCTCGACGCACCACGGTGATATGAGCCTGTGCGCCTAACAGCTTCTCCTGAAGATCCTCCGTAAACCCCGCGTTGATCGCCAGCGCGATGATCAACGCCGCAACCCCAGCCGCCACGCCGATCACCGAGATGATGGTGATGAGCGAAATCACAGCCTGCTTCCGCTTTGCCCTGAGGTACCTTACGGCGACCATCAACTCAAATTTCATCAAGATTCTCCCTAATTGAAGATGGGAAACGGATCTGACAAATCCCAAATCCGCAAATCCCAATCCGAGGGGAAACCTTGACCGATGCGTTCCCCTGGGATTGAGATTTGGGATTTGCGGATTTGGGATTTGTCAGATCCGTTTCCCCTTTTTTCATCCAAGCTCTCTCATGATGCTGTCCAGAATCCCATTGATGAACTGCGGTGACTCCTGCGTGCTGTAACGTCGCGCGATTTCAATCGCTTCATTGATAACGACGTTCTTCGGGGTTTCATTATCGAAAAGGAATTCCTGGGTGGCCATCCGCAGGATGTTCCGGTCCACCACGGCCATTCGATCCAGGCGCCAGTTATCCGCATGACGCTGAATCAAAGCGTCGATCCGCTCGACGTGTTCCACCGTGCGCGTCACCAACTGCCCCGCAAAGTCGACGACCGCCGGCGGCTCATCCTGGTTCTCCCAAAACGGAGCCGCAATCGACTCGATGGAATCACGAGTGATGTCCCACTGAAACAACATTTGAAGCGCGTATTCTCGCGCCTTTCGTCTGATACCCATTAGATTTGACGCAGCAGATGAACCATCTCGACGGCGGCCATAGCGGCCTCGAAACCCTTGTTCCCGGAGTTCGAACCGGATCGCGCGACAGCCTGATCGTCCGTATTCACGGTGATCACTCCAAACGTCACCGGAATTCCGGTGTCCAGCGCAACCCTACCTATACCCAGACTGACCTGTGTGCTGATGTATTCGAAATGAGGCGTCTCGCCACGAATCAGGCAACCGATAGCGATAACGGCATCGTACTTCTCCGACTCCGCCACCTTCAGCGCCATCAACGGAATCTCGAAGGCACCCGGCACCCTGAACACCGGCACCAGGTTCCAGTCTACGCCGCACTGCACTAAAGCAGTCATTGCTCCGGCGAGGAGTCCGTCGACAATCTCGGAATTGAACCGGCTCGCCACCACAGCGAAGCGGTAACCCTGCGAGATCGATTTCCCCTGAATTTCAGGCATAAGGACAACCGGAGGAATCGCGGATTACGAATTGCGAATTGGGGAAAGGCGTGTCCCTATCTTCAATTCGCAATTCGCAATTCGCATTTCGCAATACCTCATGGTTACTTCCCTCTGAAGTTTGCGGTCCGTTTTTCGAGGAAGGCCTTTGTGCCCTCCTTCATATCTTCTGTGGTGCAGCAGAGACCGAAGAGCGTGGCCTCGAGGAACTGCCCTTCGGCCTGCGTCATTTCCATACCGCGATTGACCGCTTCAAGCACGAACTTCACGGCCAGCGGCGCATTCGCGATGATCTTTTTGGCTATCGACTCCGCGGCGTTCAGCAGTTCCGCCTGCGGCACGACCTGATTCACCAGGCCGATACGCAACGCATCCGCCGACTGAACCATCTCGCCTGTCAAAAGAATCTGCATGGCGCGGCCTTTGCCGACCAGTCGTGGCAATCGCTGGCTGCCGCCGTATCCCGGAATGATGCCCAGTTTCACTTCGGGTTGCCCCATAACCGCATTCTCGGAAGCAATCCTGAAGGTGCATGCCATCGCCAACTCGCAGCCACCGCCGAGCGCAAAGCCGTTGACAGCCGCAATGACGGGCTTACCAAGATTTTCGATGAAGTCGAATACCGCCTGGCCCGCGAGCGCGAATTCCTTGCCACCGACCGGCGTTTGGGTTGCAAGTTCGTTGATGTCGGCTCCGGCAACAAACGCCTTGTCGCCGGTTCCGGTTAGGATCACCACCCTGACGTCGACATCGTTTTTCGCCTGCTCGAATGCAGCCCGAAGTTCCCGCACCGTCGCCGCATTCAATGCATTCCGAACCGCAGGACGATTGACACTGACGACCGCAACCTCACCTTTTTTCTCGTAGAGCAAGTTCTCAAACATTGAACCTCACTTTAAAGCTGCAAGGAATAACCACAAGAGGCACAAAGGAGAACGCAAGAAGCACAAGAATAAACCTATATAGTTTTCATGTGCCTTTTGCGTTCCCCTCTGTGCCCCTTGTGTTTATTCCTCATGTCCTTCAAAACAGCGGTTTCGGGTTTGCCGGATCGCTGTGGTCATAAAAGCCGCGACCGCTCTTCTTGCCATTGTGACCGGCCAGCACCAGACGCTTCAATAGTGGCGGCGGCGCGAAGCGTCGTTCACGAAACTCGTCGAACATAATATTCGCAATGTAATACGTGGTATCGAGACCGACGAAGTCGAGCAGCGTGAAGGGTCCCATGGGATAGCCGCACCCGAGTTTCATTCCCTTGTCGATGTCTTCCACTTTGCCGACGCCTTCTTCCAGCGCCCGTACCGCGTCGAGCAGGTACGGAACGAGCAAGCGGTTCACGATGAAACCGGACCGGTCGGTGGTGCGGATCGGCACTTTGCCGAGGCTCGACGCGAACCTCATCGCTTCGTCCATGACGGCCGGCGCCGTCGTAATCGTGCCCACCACTTCAACAAGCTTCATCAGCGGCACCGGATTGAAGAAGTGGAGTCCGATGAACCGATCGACGCGCTTGGTTGCGGTCATCATCTCGGTAATGACCAGCGACGAGGTGTTGCTGGCAAAGATCGCCGTTGGTTTGACGATTTTGTCGATCGTCGAGTAGGTGTCGCGCTTGAGTTGAAGGTTTTCAGTGATTGCTTCGATAACGACGTCGCAGTCCGCAAGATCCTCGAACTTTGTGGTGCCCTTCAGTCGTTCCAGCGTTTGGGTCCGCAGATCCGCCGTGATTGTTCCCTTCTCGGCGAACTTCGACAGTGACTTGTCGATACCCGCCATACCCTTCTTCAGATACTCTTCGGCAACTTCCTTCACCACGGTCTTGTAACCGGCTGTCGCCGCAACCTGCGCGATGCCGGCCCCCATAAGCCCGCAGCCCAAAACCCCAACTTTTTCGATAGCCATCGACAACTCCTCCTAAAGGGCGGTTACCGCCACAAGACGACCGAACGGATCTGACAAATCCCGAATCCGTCAATCCGCAAATCCCAATCCGCGCAGAAGGCGTTCCCTCGGATTGGGATTTACGGATTGACGGATTTGGGATTTGTCAGATCCCTGTTCCCTCCCTCTGAATGCTCACAATGCTTCCACTATTAATGCGATTCCCTGCCCTCCGCCAATACACGCAGCCGCCACGCCGTAGCGTTTGCCGCGGCGCTTCAACTCGTAAAGCAGCGTCATGGTCAATCGTGTGCCGGACGCGCCCAGCGGATGACCCAGGGCGATAGCGCCGCCATTCACATTAACCTTGTTCCGATCCAGTTCCAATGCGCGCTCGCAGGCGAGATACTGACCCGCAAACGCTTCGTTGATCTCAATAAGATCGAGGTCGGCCAGCTTGAGCCCCGCCTTGTCGAGAGCCTGTTTGATGGCCGGCACAGGGCCAATGCCCATGATCTCCGGCGGCACTCCCGCAATCCCCCAACTCACAATCCGTCCCAGCGGTTTGACGCGCGCTTGTGCCGCAGTCGTAACGACCACCGCGGCGCCGCCATCGACGATGCCACTGGCATTGCCGGCCGTAACGAGTCCGTCCTTCGAAAACGCCGGCTTCAGCTTGGCCAAACCCTCCAGGGTTGCGTCCGCCCGCATATGATCGTCGCGCTCGAACAACTCCACGCCTTTGCGCGTCTTGATCTCGACCGGCGTTACTTCATCCTTAAATCTTCCGGCGTCCCAGGCTGCTGCTGCCGCCTTTTGGCTGCGAAGCGCAAATTCGTCCTGTTCCTGACGGCTGACGTTGTATTTCCGGGCAAGGTTTTCGGCGGTCACCGCCATGTAACATCCGCAATGAGTGTCCAGCAGCGCGACCATGAGCGAGTCCTCGAGCTTGCCCTCGCCAAGCCGTAAGCCCCAGCGCGCTCCACGGATGACATGCGGCGCCTGGCTCATCGACTCCATTCCTCCGGCGAGAACGACCTGGGCTTCATCGAGTTGAATCAACTGTGCCGCCGAGATGATGGATTGAATGCCGGAGCCGCAAAGCCGGTTTACTGTAAGCGCGGGCATCTCAATCGGCAGGCCTGCTTTAAGGCCGACGTGACGCGCGCCGTAAAGGGAGTCGCCACTGGTTTGCATGGCGTTGCCGAAAACCGCGTGATGAAAGTCCTGCGGCTCAAATTGCGATTGGGCAATTGCCGCGCGGGACGCGATCGCTGCGAGTTCTGTGGCGGTGAAGTCACGCAGCGGGCCGCCATATTCGGCCATCGGCGTCCGCTTGCCGGCAACGATAACGATGTCCTTCATGAGTCCTCCGAAAACATCGATTATGACATAGGGGGCTTCGCGATATTTAGAACCACCCCGGCTCGCAGCTCCCCTCCTGCAAGGCTGATCTTTACCCATAAGTCTGCGGCTGGACACCGGGTGTTCGGTGGAATAACCAAGGGCAAGCAAACTCCCCGCCTCGCAGGCAATGGCATTCGCTTAAGGAAAACGGCGCATTCGTTTAAGGAATTGGCCTTTGGCGCCAACGGTTAAGCAGGGGCATGGGCGGTTTTTTGAGCGTTCTTTTTCTGA
>Ga0137427_10000249_pt1 | contig 30158 bp, 19 predicted proteins | sample EasRivERMZT700_2_FD_102309 | JGI IMG/M metagenome (GOLD analysis project Ga0137427, IMG submission 102309) | Soil microbial communities from meander-bound floodplain in the East River, Colorado, USA - East River MetaG ERMZT700_2 | ecosystem: Environmental > Terrestrial > Soil > Floodplain ...
CGCCGTCCGCCGCGAGGCCGAGGGGGCCAACGGGACTATCAATCACCAGCTGTATCCGTTGGTTCATGTTCGATCCCGGGGTGCCGATAACCCGATTAGCGCATGCTACACTGGCCCCGTCCCGTGAATTCTTCGGCTCGCCTGGCTCGTGTGGCTCTCGGTGTCGTCCTGCTGCTCGCGTGTCAGGCCGCATCCGATTGGATCCTGCCCAACGTCGTTCCGGCCCCGGTCGATATCGTCCTCGCGCGAGACATGGACGTGATCGAGGCGCGGGTTCCGGCGCGCGCGACGCTCGAGAGTCTGCTGCGTCAGAACTCGGTACCGAGCGACATGACCACGGCCGTGATCGAGGCCGTGCGCACCGTGTTCAATCCCAGAAATCTTCGCGTCGATCAGCCGTACCGGATCGGCAGGACGCTCGACGGACTGTTCCGCGAGTTCCGCTACGACATCGATGCGGACCGCGTGCTGCGGGTGGTCTTCCGCCCCGACGTGAAGCAGATCGACGCCGAAGTCGTGTCGCTGCCGAAGGAAGCCAAAGTCGATGCGGTCGCGGCCGAGATTACGCGCACGCAGCCGTCGCTCGTTGGCGCCTTCGATGCGTTGGGCGAGCAACAGACGCTCGCGCTGGAGCTCGCCAACATCTTCGGCGGCGAGGTGGACTTCAATTCCGATCTGCAACCGGGCGATCGCTTCGAGGTGTTGTTCGAGCGCCTCGTGCGCGACGACGAGTTCATCGGGTACGGTCCGATCAAGGCGGCAGTGATCACGAACGGCGGTCGCCGCTTGACGGCCATCCGTCACGTCGGCGCGGACGGCAAGGCGAGCTGGTTCGACGAGGCAGGCCGATCGCTCCGCCGCCAGTTCCTCCGCTCACCGCTTCCGTTTGAGCCGCGTGTGACCTCACGATTCTCGTACCGGCGACTGCATCCCATCCATAGGAGCGTGCGGCCGCACCTGGGCGTGGACTTCGGCGCGCCGATCGGCACGCGCGTGATGTCGGTCGCCGCGGGCGTCGTCGAGCTGGCCGGCTTCTCGGGTGGTGCCGGCCGGATGGTGCGCGTCCGTCACGCCGGCGGCTACGAGACGTCCTACCTTCATCTCTCGGGATTCGCCAAGGGCCTCCGCGCCGGCATGCGCGTGGATCAGGGCGATGTGATCGGGTACGTCGGCATGAGCGGCGACGCCACCGGCCCCCACCTGGACTATCGAATCTCGAAGCACGGCGTGTTCGTCAATCCGCTCGCCGAGCTGTCGAAGATGCCGAAAGGCGATCCGATTGCGCCGCGCGAGCGCGACGCCTTCCTGCTCCTCAGCGGTCAGTTGATGACCGATCTGCGGGACCGGCTGACGGCGCCCGCCGCGGTCGCCGCGCCCCCGGTGTCCCCCGCGCTCGTTCCGCCCGACAAGGGCCGCTGATAAGATTCGCGGAGTCGATGTCCGCGCTTTTTCCGTTCCGCGCGCTGCGGCCGGTACCTGAGGCCGCTGCGCGCGTTGCATCCGTGCCGTACGACGTCGTCAGCGCCGACGAGGCTCGCTCGCTCGCGGCCGGTAATCCCCTCAGCTTTCTTCGCGTCACCCGCGCCGAGATCGATCTGCCGCCCGCGACCAATCCGTACGATGCCGCGGTGTACGAGCAGGCCGTCCGCAACTTCGAGGCGCTGAAACGCACGGCCCCGATGCTGACCGACGGCGAGGCGTCGCTGTACTTCTACCGGCTGCGCATGGGATCGCACGAGCAGATTGGTCTGGCGGGATGCTTCTCGGTCGACGAGTACGATCGCGACCTCGTCAAGAAGCACGAGAAGACGCGCAAGGACAAAGAAGACGACCGCACCCGGCACATCTCCGCGCTGCGGGCGCAGACGGGCGTCGTGTTCCTGACGTACCGCGCGTCGCGGACGGTGGACGCCATCGCCCGCCGCGTCTCGGTCGCGGCGCCGCTCTACGAATTCACGGCGCCGGACGGCGTGTCTCATGCGATTTGGCCCGTGACGGGCTCGGATGCCGAGGCGCTCGTCGCGGCGTTTGCCGCACTGCCGGCTGTGTACATCGCCGATGGCCATCATCGGGCCGCGAGCGCATCGCGCGCATGCGCGTCGATGGGCGCCGGGGGAGGGGCCAACGATGCCGGCCGGTTTCTGGCGGTGGCGTTTCCCGACGCCCAGGTCCAAATCCTCGCCTACAACCGCGTCGTGAAGGACCTCGCGGGCGCGACACCGGCGCAGTTTCTCGAGGCGCTTGGCCGGACGGTCGAGGTGGCGGATGGCGGTCAGCGGCCGCGGCGTGCCGGCCAGGTCTCGATGTACGTGTCGGGCCGGTGGCACACCCTGACACTGGCGGCCGCGCCCGGGGCGTCGCGCGCTGACGCGCTTGACGTGGAACAACTGCAGCGGCAGGTGCTCGTGCCACTGCTCAAGATCGGCGACGTTCGCACCGACAAACGGATCGACTTCGTCGGCGGCATCCGCGGGCCCGCCGAGCTGGAGCGTCTGGTGGACAGTGGCAAGGCCGCGGTCGCGTTCTCGATGTTCCCCGTGTCGGTGACCGACCTCATGGCCATTGCGGACGAAGGCGGCATCATGCCGCCCAAATCGACGTGGTTTGAGCCAAAATTGCGGGATGGGTTGTTGGTGCATCTCATCTAATGGCCGCATTCACCCATTCACCCATTCACCATAGCCAGTGAGGCAGGAATGTCCGTGTCCTTGAGCCGTCGCGTCTACAACTTCTCCGCGGGCCCGGCCGTGTTGCCTGAGTCCGTCCTCGAGGAGGCACAGCGCCACCTCGTCTCGCTACCTGGCGTCGGCATGTCGGTGCTGGAGATCAGCCACCGGTCCAAGGCCTTCGACGCGATCATTCAGGGCGCCGACGCGGACATGCGCGCTCTGGCCGGCATCCCGGCGAACTACCGAATCTTGTTCCTGCAGGGCGGCGCGAGTCTTCAGTTCTCGATGGTGCCGATGAACCTGCTCACGTCCGGGTCGATCGCCGACTACATCGTCACCGGCGATTGGGCCAAGAAGGCGCTGAAGGAAGCAAAGAAGGTTGGCACGACGAACGTCGCCGCCTCGACCGAGGAGGGCAACTTCAGGCGGATTCCGATCCAAAGCGAGTTGAAGCTGACCCCCGGCGCCGCGTACGTCCACCTGACGTCCAACAACACGATTCACGGCACCGAGTGGCACGCGCTGCCGGACACCGGCGGCGTGCCGCTCGTCTGCGACGCATCGTCCGACATCTTCTCGCGGCCGATCGACGCCTCGCGGTTCGGGTTGGTCTATGCGGGAGCGCAGAAGAACCTGGGGCCCTCCGGCGTGACCATGGTCATCGTCCGCGACGACCTGCTCGCGCGGTCCTCGGATGCGCTGCCGACGATGCTGAACTACAAGACACAGGCCGAGAACAAGTCGATGTACAACACGCCGCCTGTCTTCGGCGTCTACATCCTCGGGCTGGTGTTGAAGTGGCTGATCGCCCAGGGCGGGCTGGCGGCGATTGAGAAGATCAACGTCGGCAAGGCCGACCTGCTCTACGGAGAGCTCGACCGGACGACGTTCTGGACGCCGCACGCCGACAATGGGAGCCGGTCGCTGATGAACGTGACGTTCCGGCTGCCGAACGAGGATCTCGAGAAGGCGTTCGTCAAGGAGTCCACGGCCGCCGGGTTCGATGGGCTCAAGGGCCACCGCTCGGTTGGCGGCATCCGCGCGTCGATCTACAATGCGTTCCCCGAGCAAGGCGTCAAAGACCTGGTCGCGTTCATGAGGGAATTCGAGCGCAAGCACGGGTAAGAAACCGCCGCCGGGCGCCGACTCCTATGCTTACATACCTGCTCATCCTCACGCTCACCGGCACCGTCAAGACCGTTGACGGCGCGCCTGTGCCGAGCGCCACCGTGACGGTGGTCCAGGCCGGGCGCACGATCTCCGCGACCGTCGATGAGCGGGGCGCGTTCACGCTCCCGGAGGCTGCGCTCCCGGCGATCGTCGAAGTCAGCGCGCGCGGCTTTGCGACCGTGCGCAAGCTCGTCGATCGCAGCCCCGTCGAGTTCACCCTCGCGCCCGCGAGCATTCGCGAGTCCGTGGTCGTCAGCGCCGCCACCACGCCGGCGGACGCGCCGTGGCGCGACGGCGCCAGCGGTCAGACCGTCATTTCGATCACCGACCTCGAGAAGATGCCGAGCGTGACGCTCGACGAGGGCCTGCGCGTCGTCTCCGGCGTGTCGCTGTTTCGTCGATCCGCCTCGCGCGCCTCGAATCCGACGACGCACGGCGTCACCATGCGCGGGCTGTCGGCCTCCGGCGCGAGCCGCGGCCTCGTCCTGCTCGACGGTGTTCCGCTCAACGATGGGTTCGGCGCCTGGGTGACGTGGACGCGACTGCCGCCACTCGCCATCGGCCGCGTCGAAGTCGACCGCGGCGCCGAGGGCGAGACCTTCGGCACCGACGCGCTCGGTGGGGTGATTGGCGTCATCACGCCTTCGATCAGCCGGTCGTTGCTGACCGCAGCGGCTCAGGGCGGATCGAACGGCGTCGCGGGCGCGGACCTGTCCGGCGGCCAGTCTCGCGGCCTGCTCTCGACGTTCGGCGCCGCGAGCTGGTGGCACACGAGCGGTGTCATTCCCCTGGAACCGATCTCGCAAGGGCCGGCGGATCACCCAGCCGACGCCGACTGGATCAACGGGTTTGGCCGCGCGACGGCGGCGTGGACGAACCGCCGTCTGTTCGTCAGCGGCTGGGGAGGCCGCGACGATCGCGGCAACGGCACCGAGCGTCAGCGCAATCGCATGAGCGGCGGTACGTTCGCCACGGCGTTCGAGGCGCTGGGCGCGGCGACGACGATGTCCGCGCGCGTGTCGGTGAGCCCGAACCGCTTCTATCAGACATTCACGACGCTCCTCACCGTCAACGGCGTCGCGCGGGCCGCGGAGACCCTCACCCTCACGCAGTTCACGGATACGCTGACGACGCGCGCGCTCGCCGAGATTGGCCGCGTGATCCCGCGCGGCTACGTCGGCGCGCGTGTCGCGATCTCGCGAGCGTCGGCGGATTTCACCGAAGTCCGGCCGACCGCGACGACGGCGTTGGACTTGCGTGACAGCTCGGAAGCCGTGTCCGCGCAAGCGGCATTCACCCCGATCGCGCGGCTCACGATCGGCGCCGGCGCGCGGCAGGAATGGCGCGCGGCGCCGAACCCCGCCGACGGGCGCGACGGCGCGGCCGTCGGCCGCGTCACGGCGTCGTGGCGCGTCGCCAATGCGGTGATGGTGCGCGGCTCGGTCGCGTCGAGTCATCGCTGGGCGACGCTCAACGAGCTGGTTCGCGGCTTTCAGGCCGGTGCGATCGTCACGCAGCCCAATCCCGATCTCGCCCCGGAGCGTGGTCGGTCCGCGGACATGGCGGTGACGCTGACGCAATCCAAGTGGGAAGTGTCCGCCGGCGGCTTCTGGTCCGTCGTCGACGACGCGATCGCGAACGTGACGTTGTCACCGACGCTGCGCCAGCGCCGGAACGCCGGCGAAGCCCACGCCCGCGGCGCCGAGCTCGACGCGGCGCTGCGCCCGCTGCCGGCCGTGCGCGTTCGGATGTCGGCCACGTTCAGCGACGCCACGTTCCGGAATTCGCTCGAGGCGCCGCTCGAAGGCCGGCGGCTGCCGCAAGTGCCTCGCCTCTCGGGCTCGCTGTCGGCGGACGCCAGCCTGCCGCACGACGTCATCGCCTCGTTCGTGTGGCGCGGCCTCTCGACGCAGTTCGACGACGACCGCAACACGTTTCTGCTGACCGACGGGTATCAGTTCGACGCGCGCATTGCCGGCCGGTTGCGCGCCTTCGGCTGGCATCTCGACCTCGAGAATCTCTTCAATAATCGCGTGGAAGTGGGCAGGACGCCGCTCGTCACGCTCGCGCCTGGACGCGGCGTTCGCGTCGGCGTCAGCTGGCGCCGGTAGGCGATCCGCCACCGCCGCCACCGCCGCCACCGCCGCCCCCGCGACGTCGCCCGCGCCGTCGCCGTCGCCTGCGACGTCGTGGCCCATCGCCCTCTTTGGCGTCCGCCGGCTGCGGATGATGCTGGCCGCCCTGGGGTTGCCCATGCTGGTGGGGCGGCTGATGTCGCTGCGGATGGTGGGGCCGCGGACCGCGCGGCTGTGGAGGCCGCTGCAGACGGGCCTCTTTCCACCGCGCAATCGCGTCGGGCGCGTCATCAAAGATCTCGAGCCAGACCAGCGCGTCGTCGAAGGCCGGCCGGTGCAGGATGCTGCGCGCGACGCGCGGCGGCAGCTCGGGCTCGGTCAGCCGTGGCGCGATGAATCTCACCTGTTGCAGGCGCTCGATGTCGCGTTTGGCGACGGGCAGCAGGCCGAAGCTCACACGCTCGCCCCGCGGGTCGGGGCGGCCCTGCGGCGGCAGCGGTCGCCGCGCCAACACACCGAGCGGCTCGAGGAGCGATCCGATCAGAATGGCGTTGGTGAGCTCTGGCGGCGCCGACGGGAAGCGCTGGCGGTAGGCGTCGAGCCGGCTCAACGAATTCCACACCGCATCGGCCGGCGACTTCAGCTCCGGCGTGATGAGCTCGAGCAAGCGCAGCCGGCCAAGCGCGCGGAAACAGGCCTCCGCGTAGCCGGATCGCAGGATCTTGTAGTACTCCTCGATGAGCCGCGCGGTGGAGGCGGTCGCGATCAGCGCGCGATGCTCGTCGATCGCGTCGGCCACGAGCGGATCCAACTCGAAGCCAAGGCGGGCTGCGAACACCGCGGCACGCAACATCCGGACCGGATCCTCGACGAAGCGCACGCGAGGATCGCCGATCGATCGAATCACCCGCTGTTTGAGATCCTCGAGCCCGCCGACGTAGTCGATCACCGAGAACGTGCCGATGTCGTAGAAGAGCCCGTTGACGGTGAAGTCGCGGCGGAACGCGTCCTCCTCCGGCGTGCCGAACGTGTTGTCGCGGTGCAGCGCCCCGGGGTCGCCGCCGCGTGGAGCGCCCGCGCCCGGGGCGAGCGTTACGTTGTCGACGGGACCCGGGTCGCGCGGCAGCTCGGTCGACGGGGCGCCGGCGATCTCGGACGGCACGTCCTCGGCCGGCGACGTCGCGACAACCACCGCGTCGTCGGGCGGCGGTTCAGGCGCGGCGTCGGGAATGTTCTTGCGGAAGGTTGCGACCTCGATCGTCTTCGAGCCGTACTTGATGTGCGCGAGCCGGAAGCGGCGCCCGATGATCCAGCAATTCCGAAACAGTTTCTTGATCTGATACGGATGCGCGTCCGTGCCGATGTCGAAGTCCTTCGGACGCCGCCCGAGCAGCAGGTCGCGCACGCTCCCGCCCACGAGATACGCCGTGTGGCGGTGTTCGTGGAGTCTGTAGAGGACGCGGAGGGCGTCGGGGTCGATGTTCTTGCGCGAGATCGGATGATCTGCTCTCGCGACGATGACCGGACCGGGCACGGACACCGATTATAGACGGCCCGTCATTGACCGGTCAGTTTCAGGTCGTGGGTCGCGGGGCGGCCGTGGCCGACCGTCACGCGCACGCCGGCGGGTGTCAGGCGCTCAAAAAATGGAACGGTGCGCCACAGCTCGGGCGTAAAGCCGTCGGCCGGGGCGAGCACGTAGTCGCCGGACGGCAGACCATCGAACCGAAAGACGCCCTTCGCGTCGGTTCGCACGAGCTGCACGCGGCGGTGCGCTTCGCGTTGAGCGCCATCGACGGAAAACACCGTCACCAGCGAGAATGCGAGCGGGCGGCCGGCCGTATTCCGCAGCGTCCCGCCGACCTGGTTGGGGCGTTCCGTGAGCGTGATGCGTGCGGTCAGCCGTTCGCCCGTGCCGATCTGAAAGGGACGGTCGAGGCGGTCTTGATCGGCCACCGCGATGGCGTCCACGGTCCACGACGACGGACTGACATCGAGCTTGTAGCGGCCGGGCGGCACCTCGGTGATCGTGAATCGTCCGTCGGTGGCGAGGCCGGCAGACGCCTCGCCGGTGGCGGTCGCCGCCTTGGCCTGAGCGTCGACCGGCCTCAGCGACACAGTGAGCAGACTGAAGTTCCGGCCGGCCGCAGACGAGGCCGGCTCGACGGTGACGCGTCCCGACATCGTCGTGGCCGGATGCAGTTGGATCGCCACGTGCGCTGACTGCGCGCCATCCGAGACGATTTCAGCGACGCCGTAAAACGCCTGGGTCGGGCCTTCGCCGGGCCGCATCGGATCGGCGTCGACCTCGGTGCGTGCGACGGCCCAGTACCGATCCGCTGTGACTTGCGCGAAAGTGAAGCGCCCGTCGCCCAGGGCTTCGGCCGACGCGTAGAGTCGAGCCGCGCCTTCCGGCGCCACGCGGACCAGCTCGACATGGGCGCTGTGAGAGACGCCGCCCGCCATCCGGACCACGCCAGTGACATTCGTTGCGGGACCTGCGGGGCCGCGGCGACCGCTGCCGCCGCGCATCGGGCCGGGAGATTGAAACCGGCCCGTGACGTTCGTGACGTTCGCGGGGGCGGCGACGCGCTGCAGCGCCCAGTAGTTCCACGCGATGGCGACGAGCGCGAGGCCGACGAGCGCGCCGAAGAAGGCTTTCACCGCGGCTCCGGCTCGCGCACCGTGACGCGCGTGGCGCTCGCCTCGAGCGCCGCCAGGCGGGTGGTGTCGAGCTCGGTTTCCGCGTCGAAGTTGGTCACCACAGCAACAAAATACTCGCCGGCCGGCAACCCTGCAATCCGATATTGCCCGCTGGTGTCCGGGCGGACCACGCGCACCCGCCGCCCACCGGGGATCCAGAACCGGCGGTCCGTCGAGAACGCGACCACGGTGATCGTGTCAGCCGTCGGTGCTGTTCCCCCGACCGGCGCCTTGCCGGACAGCGACGCCGAACGATCGGTGAACGTCACCACGAGTCCCGAATAGTCCTGACGTGGCCCGACCTCGAGGGGCGTGTCCGTGAGGTCGCGCCCGTCGAGCATCGCCGACACGAGCGTCCAGCCGGTCATCGCCACGTTCAGGCCGACGGTATATGAGCCGGGCGGGACTGTGGAAAACACGATCGGTCCGCCCTCGTCCATGATGCCGCGCACATCACTCGACCCCGGCCACGCGCTGGATTGGCCCCGCGAGAACAGCACCGGCGTGCACGGCGTGCTCCGGCAATCCGGCTTTGGAGTCGAGCCGCTGAACTGCACTCGTCCCGTGACGCTGCCGCCGGTATCCGTCCGCACCGTCAGGCCCGACGGCGCGGGATCGGCCAGGCTGAGATCGACCCGCGCGTTGCCCGTCAGCACGGCGTAGGGCCCCTGCGGCACCGGAGCGAGCTGAAACACGCCGGCGCTCGTCGTCTGGCCGTAGGACCACGTCGAGCCGTCGTCCGGGCTGACGAGCTTCACCGTGGTGTACGCAACGGGCTTGCCGTCTGCGGTGAGAACGGTCCCCTGCAGACGCACGGTCGGCGTGAGCTGCAACTGCAGATTGATGTCGGGGCGCTCCTCGCCCGAGACGATCGGAACGGCGGTCGCGCGGGCGCGGTTGAGCACCCCGGGATAGTAGACGGCGAGGTAGCTCACGGTCGATTCGCTGCCGGTATCTTTGAGGAAGAGCGGCAGCGGCTGGCCTCGCTGCTGCACGGCTTGTTCGGCGCGCTGGATCAAATCCGCGCTCGGCCGGCGAAGCTCACCGTCTGGACCAATCGCACTGACGACGTACTCACCGGGCGGCAGGTCCGCGAACCGATAACGGCCGAACCGATCGGCTTCGGCCTTCTTCGTCGTGGCTTCGTCGAGCACCCGCAGACCGCCTCGCATGACGAAGCGTTGCAGACGAACCTCGGCGCTGACGGGTTGGGCGTGCTCGTCGAGCACCGAACCCGAGAGCGCGCCGACGCGCGGCACCCGCACGCGCGCGCGGTGGCGTCCGTTCTGCGACAACGCCACGATCACGTTGCCCGCGTTCGGCGTCGTCTGCCCGTACGCACGAGTCACGTAGCCGAGCTTCGAGGCGCTGACGGTGTACCGTCCTTCCGCCAGCGCGTCGAATACGAACATGCCTCGCACGTCGGCCTCGACGGTCTTGAGCACGCGCCCGGTCTCGTTCATGAGCGACACGGCGGCCATCGGCACCGGCGACCCGGCATCGTCGATGACGTTGCCGTCGATCACGCCGGAGGCCGTCTGCGCCGTCAGCGTGGCGACGCAGAGGAAGAGGAAGAGCAGGAACGCACCAGCCGTGAGCGGCCATCTCATCGCACCGGCCTCACCGTCAGGTTCTCGACGCGCCGATCGCCCGCAACAAAACGTACGCGCAATGCGCCGTTCATGAGTCTTCGCAGAACTTCCGGCGCGGGCCAGCCTTCCAGCGCGCTGTCGTCCACGGCCGCGAGGTAGTACTCGCCGGCCGCGATCCCTCGGAAGGCATAGCCGCCGGCGGTCGCCCGCAGCGCTTGCAGGTTCCGGGCGTTCTTCGACACCGACTTCCAGCCCGAGATGTCGGAGGAGATGAGCACGACGGTTGCGTCGCGGACGAGCCGTCCCTGCGCGTCCAGCACATCGCCGCGGATCTCGATCGGCCGATCGCCGAGGGTGACCGTCAAGCTGCCGGCTTCGTGCGAGCCGAGCTCGAACGGCCTGCCTGTGATGTCGCGCCCTCCGAGGATGGCGGACGAGATCTCCCATCCAGCCGGCAACCCCGTCGCACTGAGGACGTACCAGCCGGGCCGAATGCCGGTGATCTCGAACGCTCCAGCGCGATCGGTGCGGATGGCGGCGCTCGTCACCGGCGGGTCAGTGCCGTGCTCGAGCACGAGACGGACCGGCTCGCCGGATCCGGCGTCCGCCGGCGCGGGGATGCGTTGAAAGACCGTTTGGCCCGCGATCGTGAGTCCTGCGCGCATCGTGATCAGGAACTCCGGCATGTCTCGATCGGTCACGGTCAGCGACATGCGGGACCAATAGCCTTCGGTATCGCGCGAGCTGGTGCGTGCGTCCGAGAGCCGCGGGACGCCGGACCCCGGCATGTGCAACGACGGCGCGGGACGCGCGCGATAGACGTCGAGGAAGTAATTGCCACGCGGCACCGGCGGCAGCGCGAACGTGCCATCGACGCCGGACACGGCGGCGACCACATCGGGCGTCGACATGTCGACCTCGGCCGGGTCGAGGTCGGTCGGCAGCAGACGAATCATCGCCTCCGCCACCGGCCCCCTCGGCCCGACGACCGAGCCGGTCATGCGAACGCTCGGCTTGATCCCGAGCTTGACGTCGATGTCACTGAGTTGCTGGCCAGCCTTGACGTCGAGCGGCGCCGCCTGCCAGAGGTCCGTCGCGCCGCCGTAGAACGTCGTGACGTACACGAACCCTTGCGCGCGCTCGCGCTCATCGCGCGGCCGCCGGATCGGGCCGGTCACTGCGAGCACGCGCCGCCGCGCGGTGTCCACGATCAGCGTCGGATCCGCGGTGCCGGTTCCGGGCGATGTCACGCCGAGGTCGGGCATCGGCGCGTTCGCCGGTATCGGGACGTTGATGGCGTGGCAGATCGCCCCGACGGCGTACGACCCCGGCACCAGCCGCTGGATCCGGTACTCGCCGCGCGCGTCCGTGACGGCGCGGCCGCCCTCGTAGCCACTCGGATCGTCGGCGCCGCGCCGCACCGCTTCAACAGGTATGCCCGGCACGCGCCGGCCCGCCTCGTCGACGACGATGCCCGAGATCGACGCCCACGGCCAGATCTGGATCGTCGCGTCGCCGCGGCGTTCCTGGTCACGGAGGACGAACGGCACGCCGCTGCCCGTCGGGCGCCGCCTGCCGTATTGGCCGTCGAGGAAACCGGCGCGCTCCGCGGTAATCGTGAACTCGCCGGCGGCGACCGGCGCGAACACGAAGCGCCCGTCCGTACCTGTCAGAACGCCGGAGCCGACAGGCGCGCCCGCGCTGGCGAGACGCACGACCGCAGAAGAAATCGGCGACCCGGTCGTCGCGTCGATCACGCGACCGAGGATCAATCCGGATGGCTCCGTTTGCTGTGCGAGGTGCAGCGCCCGCGGCCCGGCGAGCGAGCGAAGCGAGACGAGCCGAGCGAGCGGGGGTGGGGCCCCGCGAGCACTAAGGAATGAGGGTGCAACTGGCGCCGTACAGAGCACGACCGCCGTCGCAAGCAGAGCCGCGATCGAGCGGGCGTTGTTGGCGGTCATCGGCGCAGAGGGCCCGGGGCCCTGGGGGTCCCGGTTAGGACGCGAGAGAAAGCGGGGTGCGCTTCCGGTCGCCCGTATTGATGCGACCCTTCAGAATCGCGCCTTCGGCGACGGTGATGCTCGGCGCGGTCAGATCGCCTTCCACGCGCGCGGTCTCCCGCACGACGATGCGGCCGGTCGCGTCCACCTTGCCCGTGACGTTGCCGCCGAGGATGACCTCGTGGGCGACGATGGTGGCCGCCGTGACCTGCGCGCCGGCCAGAATCGTGAGCGGATGGCCCTCGACCTGAATCGTTCCGTCCACGCGCCCGGCGATGGTCAGCGGTTCCTTGGCCGAAATCTGGCCCTTGACGTAGATCGAAGATCCGATGTGCGCAGTTGTGCTCATGGCGCCACCGGTCTTCGCAAAGTGCGTTCCGCAGCAGATCGTAGGAAACTGGCGGAAATCCTGAGGTTTTTCCTGGTCCAACCACCCGAATGTCGGGAAGTTGACAGGGGGAAGGCACGGATTTCTGACTCCTCGGACTCCTAGGACTCTTAGGACTCGTCGGACTCGTCCGTTAAGGTTTCGCTTCTTTCCAGTTCTTGCCGATGCCGACGTCCACGGTCAACGGCACGCTGAGGGTATAGGCCTGCTGCATCCGATCGCGGACCAGTTCGGCGACGGATGCGGCCTGGCCCTCGGGCGCCTCGAAGAGCAGCTCGTCGTGCACCGTCAGGATCATCCGCGCCGGCGTGGCGGCCCGGGCATTGCGATCGGCCAGCGCGGCGTGGACGTCGATCATCGCCTTCTTCAGCACGTCGGCGGCCGTGCCTTGAATCGGCATGTTGACGGTTTCGCGCTCGGCGCCGGAACGAATCATCCCGTTCTTGCTCGTGAGCTCGGGCACGAGCCGCCGGCGGCCGCTCATCGTCCGGACGACACCGGAGGCGCGCGATTCCTCGAGCGTCCGATCGATGAACGCACGCACGGCAGGGAAGCCCGCAAAGTACGCGTCGATGAACTCCTGCGCGGCCTGCTGCGGCACGCCGATGTCCTTCGACAGCGTGAACGCGGTTTTGCCGTAGAGCAGTGCGTAGTTGATGATTTTCGCGCGGCGCCGCAGCTCGTGCTTGTCGAGGCCACTCGACGCGCCGAAGACTCGTTCGGCCGTGCGGTCGTGAATGTCGATGCCGCGCGTGAACGCGTCGGTGAGCGCGGCGTCACCCGACAGATGTGCGAGCACCCGCAGCTCGATCTGTGAGTAGTCGGCCGAGATGAGCACGTGACCGGGCTCGGCCACGAAGGCCGCGCGAATCTCGCGTCCGAGCGGCGTGCGGATCGGGATGTTCTGCAGGTTGGGATCGGAGCTGCTGAGCCGGCCCGTGGCGGCCACTGCCTGGTTGAACGTCGTGTGGACGCGGCCAGTCGCAGGATTCACGAGCTCCGGCAGCGCATCGACGTAGGTGCCCTTCAACTTCTGAATGCTGCGCCACTTGAGCACGAGGCCCGGCATCTCGTGCACCGTGGCGAGCTCCTCGAGCACGTCCTGCGCGGTGGAGACGACGCGCGTCTTGCCGGTTTTCTTGCCGGCCTGCAGATTGAGTTTCTCGAACAGCACCTCGGAGAGCTGCTTCGGCGAGTTCACGTTGAATTCGCCGCCCGCGTGCGCGTAGATGCGCTTCGCGAGATCGTCGAGCTCGATCTGCATCGACTGCGCGAGCACCGCGAGCGCGGCGGTATCGACCTTCACGCCCGCGCGCTCGATGTCGGCCAGCACGGGTATCAGCGGCAGCTCGAGGTCGCGGTACACGCGCTCGAGGCCGGCGGCCTTCACGTCCTCGGTCAGCCCGGCGGCGATCGTGAGCGGGAGGTCGGCGCGTTCGCACGCGAACGTGACGAGCGATGACGCCGGTACGGCGTCGAGCGTGACGGCCTTGACGCCCTTGCCGGTCAGTTCTTCTTCCTGAACCGCGCGATAGCTCGCGCGCTCGAGTGCGAGGCCTTCGATGTCGTGATTCGAGCGCGTCGCGTCCACGAGATAGCTCTCGATCATCGTGTCTCGGTCGTCGCCGGCGAGCGTCACACCCTCGCGCGCCGCCACGATGGAGAGGAACTTGAGGTCGTGGCCCGTCTTGCCAATCGCCGGATCGGCCAGGACCGGACCGAGCCGTGCGAAGACGTCCTTGGCCGGCAGGTTCGGCGTGTCGGCGAGGCCCGTGTGCGCGAGCGGGACGTAGCGGGCCTTCCCCGGTGCCGACGCAAACGCCCAGCCCACGACGCGGGCCTGCATGGCCGAGGAGCCGGAGGCGATGACGGCGAGGGACGTGCGGCCGGCCGCGCGAAGATCGGCGGCGAGCGTCTCGACCTCGTCGAGCGATGCGACGGCCGCGTAGTCGCGCGCGGACGATGCGGCCGTGGGCGCGTACTCGGCGACGAGCGTGCGAAAGCCGAGCGACGAAAACAGCGCGAAGCAGCGCTCACGGGAGGGCCCGCGATATCGCACGGCGTCCGGATCGAAGGTCACAGGCACGTCGGTGCGAATGCGCGCGAGCTCACGGCTCGCGCGCGCCGACTCCACGTGGGCGAGGAGCGCGTCGCGGTACCGCTTCTGCGCGAGCGACGGCGCCGCCGCGAGGAGCGCGTCGAGCGAGCCGTGGGTCGAGATGAGCTCGCGCGCGCCCTTCTCGCCGATGCCGGGCACGCCCTTGATGTTGTCGATCGTGTCGCCCATCAGCGCCAGCACGTCGACGACCTGATCGGGCCGGACGCCGAACTTCTCCGTGACGCCACCCGTATCGAACCACGCGCCCTCGTCGCGGGGGTTGTAGACCCGCAGGCCGTTGCCGACGAGCTGGAAGAAATCCTTGTCGCCGGTCACGATGGCGACGCCGTAGCCCGCGTCCTGCGCTTGACGGGCCAGCGTCCCGATGACGTCGTCGGCTTCGTAGCCCCGGAAGTTCAGCACCGGCACGCCGAGCGCCGCACACGCTTCATGCACGAGCGGCACCTGGTCGGCGAGATCCGACGGCATCGGCGCGCGATTCGCTTTGTAGTCGGCCGCGAGCGCGTCGCGAAACGTCGGTCCGGCGAGATCGAACGAGGCCGCGATGAGCTCCGGGCGGTGATCGGCGATGAGCTTGCGCAGCATCGTCGCGAAGCCGTAGACGGCGTTGGTCGAGCGCCCGTCGGGACCGCTGAGCCCGTGGATCGCGTGATACGCGCGATACATCTGCGAGCTTCCGTCGATGAGGAAGAGGACAGCCATGGGAATCGGTAATCGCAAATCGGGGAATCTACAATCGGGAACTGAGAACCGATTCCCGATGGTCGATTCCGGATTATCGATGATCGATTACCAATCGGGAATGTATATCATTCGTCGGATGCGCGCGTGTCCGAGTCTGCTCGTCGTGGCCGTGCTGTCGCTCGCGGGCGCGGGATGCCGCAGTCCGCTCGGGCCACAGTACGAGTACGAAGAGCAGCTCTATCTGGACGTGAAGGGCGGCGCGACGGTCACGGTCAACTCATCGATCGCCGCGCTCGTCGCGTTGCGCGGCATCGCGCTCGATCCGTCACCGTCCACGCGCGTCGATCAGGATGCCGTCAGATCGCTCATCGAGCAGGGCGGTTGCAAGGTGCGCTCACTCGGCCAGCCCTGGCGCCGCAAGAATCGCTGGTTCGTCCAAGTCCGGATCGAAACGAAGGACGTGCGGCAGTTGAGTCAGTGCCAGCTGCTGGGCTGGTCGTCGTACGTCTTCGAGCGCGACGAAGCCGGGCTCCACTATTTGCAGACCGTCGGCGGGGCGGCCGGACGCGATCCAGGCAAGGTGAACTGGAATGGCTCCGAGCTCGTGGCGTACCGCCTGCACATGCCGAGCCGCATCGTGTACCACAACGTTCGCCGCATGGATCGCGACGAGCCCGGCGACGTCGGGCGCGGCAACATCCTCACCTGGGAGCAGCGTCTGGCGGATCGCCGCGCGGGCAAGCCGGTGAAGATGGACGTGCGCATGGAGACCGAGTCGATCCTCCGCCGAACGCTCACGCTCTTCGCGGGCGCATTCGTGGCCGCGATCGCGGCGCTCGGCGGCATCGTCTGGCTCGTGGTGCGCAAGGGACGCGCGCGAGCCAAGGCGGGCGCGTAGTCCTCGCAAACGAAGGCTTCACGCGGAGACGCGGAGGGCGCACGCGGAGACGCGGGGACTACCTCACTCCGAGCCCGCTCCCGACGCGGTGGTCATCCCGACAACCTGACGCGTTGATCCTGCGGTCTGACGTATCGAGCGTCGCGTCGCCGGCGGGTATACCTGCCGGCGGCTGTGCCGCTCGGGTCGAGACGGCGGAACGAGAGATGAGAGTCGCACCGACGCAATCCTTGATCGACTCTCATCTCTCGTTCCGCCGTCTCGACCCGGCGACGCCACGCTGTATGAGTTCGACCTTCGTCTCCTCGTGTAGATCCCTCCGCGCCTCCGCGTGAAGTTCTCCCTCCGCGGCTCCGCGTGAGAGATCCGTGCCTACGACCCCGCGATCTTCAGGTCCTGCACTTTCTTCTCGCCCTCACCGAGCGTGACCTTCATCGCCACCGCGGCGACCTGCTCGAGAAACGACGCGTCGCCAAGGTCGCCCTGCTCGTAGTCGGTGAGCGCGGCGAGGAAGTACTCGCCGGGCGGCAGGCCGGCCGCGCGGTACTTGCCGTCACTCGAGACCTGAATCGCCGGTGAGATGCGCCGGGATCCCGACGACCACGTGGCTCGATCGGTGGAGAAAACGACGATGGCGAAGCCGGCCATCGGTTTGCCGGCGCCGTCGACGAGCGTGCCGGAGAGCTCCGTCGGCTGGTCGGTGAACGTCACCACCATGTTCTGCAGACTCTGGCCGGCGCGAATGTCGAGCGCCGTGTCCAGCACGTCGCGACCGTCCATCACGGCTGAGCGCAACGCCCATCCGCCCGCCGCGCCGCTTCCGCCGCTGAACGAACCGCCGCCGGGGATCGAGGCGGTCATTCGATATTTGCCCGGCGCGACGCCGGTGATCTTGAACGCGCCCGTCGCGTCCACCGCCGCGTCGGGCATGCCCATGGTGACGCCGGCCGACGCCAACGGCACGAGCGCGACCCTCGTTCTCGCCAGATTCGCGGGCGGCGCCAGCGTCTTGCCGGCGAAGACGACACGGCCCGTCACCGTCATCGTGTCCTGCAACGCCAATGAGATGTCCGTGACGTTCTCGCCGTTGACGTCGACCTCCGCCGCGGCATAGAGCGTGGCCCCAAGGCCATGCGGAGTTGGCGGTGGCGGCGGAGGGGGCGGCGCGCCAGCGGGCATCGGAATCGCCGCCACCGTAAAGAAGTCGCCGCCCAATCGCATGCCGGCGGCGCCGCCGCCGCCGCGCGCGGTCAGCGCGTATCGTCCCGGCGGAACGTTCACGAACGAGAACTTGCCCTCGTTGTTCGAGTTCGTGAACTTGGGATTGAGCGAGGCGGTCTGGCCCTGTTCGGCCGCGACGAGGTGGAGCGACACGCCCGTGGCCGGCCGTCCATCCGCGCCCGTCACGGAACCCTCGACGCGCGCGGTGGCGACGAGCCGGATCGGAATGTCGATCGCGGTGAGCTCTTGTCCGGCCGCCACCGAAACCTGTGTGGCTTCCGCCTGCACCAGCGTGCCGGGGTAGTAGACCGGCGCGAAGCCGACCGTACGGCCGACCGGACGCGACTGTGCGCCGGTTCCCGCCGTCGCCGCCTGGGGATTCGACGCGGCGGCCGGCTGGGCGGGCCGCTGCAAATCGCTCATCGCGGCCTGCAGATCGGCGTTCGACAACTGGCGAATCTCGCTCTGCGCGACGTTCGCCGGCGGCATCGCCGAGACGACATAGGTCGCCGGGGCCAACCCGAAGACGCGATAGATGCCGCGGTCGTCCGTCATCGCGCTCTGCTGCGCCGTCAAGGTGCGCTCACCGTTGATGGTCCGGAATTGCAGCACCCGCACGACCGCTGACGCGACCGGCAGCCCGTAGTCGTCCCGGACGACGCCGGAGACGACGCCGCCTCGCGCCATCTTGATCGAGAGGTTGTTGAGCGACTGACCTGCGGCGAGCGCGATCGGTATTCCGGGTCCGCGGCCTGGCCGCTTCGATCCGTAGAACGCCTGCAGGTACGACGCCTTCGCGGCCATGAGCGTGTAGTGCCCCGGCGGCAACCCGCCGATCGCGAACCGTCCGGCGTCGTCGGTCGCGCCAGCGCGTTCGGTGCGGCCATCGGCTGAGCGCGCCGTGACGCGCGCGCGCCGCACCGGCTGCGGACTGGGATCGTCCAGTGTCAGAACGCCGGCGAGCGTGGCCGTGCCGGCAGCGGTCGTCGCCGCGGTATCGCGCGCCGGCGTTTGCGGCCGCGTGTCGCGCGATTGCGTCTGAGTCTGAGACTGAGTCTGGGCAGGCTCGGCGACAAACGGTCCGTGGCCCGAGCCAACGCCGGCATCACCATCGCGATCACTATCAGGATCGGCGACCGGCGCCGGATCACCGCCGGGCGGCCGAACGTTCTGCGTGGCGAGGTCCTGCGAGTTCTTCTGACCCTCGCCCAGCGTGACGCGCTGTGCGGATCGAGAAAGCAGATCCAGGAACTGCGGATCCTGCCACTCGCCCGCGACTTCGTCGCTGATCGCAATGGCGAAGTAGTCGCCGGCCGGCAGCGCGCCGAACGTGAACGCGCCCGTCTTGCTCGTCCGCGCCATCCGCATGCGCCGCGGATTGACGCCGTAGTTCATCCACGACCGCGTATCGGCCGGGAAGACGACTACGGCCGCGCCGTCGTCGGGAGTGCCACGGCTGCTGCGGACCGTGCCGCGCAGTTCCGACGGGCGATCGAAGAACGTCAGCGTGACGCCGGTGATGTCGCGATCTTCGACCTCGAACGGCGTGTCGGCGATGTCCACGCCACTGTTCGACGCGCCCTTGAACGTCCACCCGCCCGGCGCGTTCGCCACGCGCAGCAGGTACTTGCCCGGGAGCAGACCTTGCACGGTGAACTGGCCGTTCGGATCCACGCGAGCGGCCGGGATCGCCGCTCGCTGCTTGCCATCGGCCGACTCGACGCTCACTGAGATCGTGTTGATGCGCTCGGCTGGCGGCCGTTCGGCCGCGCCGTCGAACTCGATGCGCCCCGACACCTTCAGGCCCGTTCGAAGCGTGAGCAGCAGATTGTTGATGTCGGTGCCCGCCACCGAGACCGGCAGGGCCAGCCACAGTGCAGTCTGCCCTGGCGCCGATTGTGGCGGCGCGGCGACCCAGCCGGCGCCCGCGCTGCCTGCGGTGTTGACGGAGTACGTCGCACTGCCGCCGCCGGCCCCCTGGGCGAAGACGTAGCGTTCCGCCGACACGCCGAGGCCGCGGGGCATGCGTGAGGTCTGAATCACGTACTGCCCAGCCGGCACACCGAGAAACTGAAACTCGCCGTTGCTGTCGGTCACCGTGGTCGCGACGTTGGGATCGGTCGAGAGATCGCCAGTGTCGCTCGGGACCAGATGCAACGCGTAGTTCGGTGCGGCGCCGTCAGGTCCCATCAGCCGTCCGGACACGGTGATCGTCGGGACCAGCTTGAGGTGCAGATCGATCCCGGATCGCTCTTCACCGGAAGTCAACGAGACCGGCGTCGCGCGCGAGACGTCGGGCGACGACGGGTAGTACTGGCTCGGATAGACGAGCGGGCCGCTCGGTCCAGCCAGCGCAGAGTTGTTCGGCTGCAGGGTGAATCTGTTGTCTCCCGCGGCGAGTGTCCCGTAGCTGGACAGGGAGATCATGCCGCTGCCGCCGCCGCTCGTCATCGTGGCGAGCAGGTCCGCCGCGAGCGGGCCGTCCAGGTGCAGTGATCCGGGCATGCTGGACTGCTGCGTCTGCAACGCGACGACGTATTCGCCCGGGATCAGATTCGCCAATCGATAGACGCCGCGGTCGTCGGTCGTCGCCGTGCCGACAGCAGCGGTGAGCAGGCGGCGTCCCGCGACCAGGCTGCGACGATACGCCCTGATCTGCACGCCGACGACCGGCTCGCCGATATCGTCGAGCACCGTGCCGCCGATCGCCGCGGGTTTGAACAGCCGCACTTGCACATCGCCGGTGCGTTCGTCTTCCGCCAGCTCGATCGATTGCGACGTGCCATTCGGCCGCAGCCGGCCGTACGCGCCGTCGAGATAGCCGGGCTTCGTCGCCGTGATGTTGAAGACGCCCTTCGGCAGGTTCCGGAACGCGAACCGGCCCTCGGAGTCCGTGATCAGTCGAGGCACGGAAGCGTTCGAGCTGCTCATCACGACGGGCGCCTCACCGTCGCGCGAAAACACCTGCGTCATGGTGACGCGAGTCGGCCCGCCGGGCTGTGCGCCGCCGAGGGTCACGAGGGCACCGGCCACGCCGCGGTCGCTGCCGGCCTCGACGACTTGACCGACGATGAGACCGGTGCCGTTCTGCTGGACGGACGACATCGGCATCGGGCCCTGACCTTGCGGTCCAGCCGGACCGGTCGTGACGGTCTGAATCACCTGGATTTCACGCTGGGCCTGGGCTCCGGCCGCAGCAAAAACCAAGGCGAACACGAGCGCGCCGATGGCTCCGGCGCGCGAGACTTTTTGAAGTGGCGTCATGGGACTCCCACGGGGAAAAACCAAAACGGGCGTCGTTCCATGGTGCGTGGGACGACGCCCGAGAGTTGCTAAGAGAATGTTAAATGGCCCGGGCGCTAGCCGCCACCTGTCGCGATGCGCAGATCTTGGGTCCGCTTCTCCCCCGGCGAGAGCTGGAACGCCACCGAACCGCCGAGCAGTTGCTGCAAGAACGCCGGATCGAACCACTCGCCGGGCTCGGCTTCGGTGACGGCCGTGATGCGGTAGTCGCCTGCCGGCAGTCCGCGCACCACGAATCTGCCGACCGTGTCCGGTCGCGCCGACGCGATCCGGCGCGATTGCGGTGTCCAGAACTGCTTGTCTGACGCAAACACGATGATGGTGAGGTCCGACGTCGGACGCCCGGTCGGATCCTGCAGCGTTCCGGAAACCTCCTGCGACTGATCGGCGAACGTGAGCAGGGCGCCGCCGATTTCCTCGTTAGGACGCACTTCGAACGGGAAATCGAGCGAGTCTCGTCCGTTGACGATCGCGGACTTGAGGCTCCACGAGCCCCCGAGCCCAGGCGCTCCGCCCTGGCCGCCGCCACCGCGACCGCCTCCACCGCCACGGCCCCCGCCGCCGGCGACACCTGTCTGGGCGGCGGGCGGCACGTTGGCCGAGATCGTGTAACGCCCGGGCGCGACGCCAATGATCTTGAAGTTGCCGTTGGCGTCGACCTGCGCGGGCGGCGATCCGCCCATCTCGAGAGTCTGCTGACCGCGGGCCGAGATCGAGATGCGCACGCGCGTGAGATCGGCAGGCGGTGTGAGGGCCGTGCCTTCGAACGTGACGCGACCACCGATCGTCATGCCCGCGTGCAGCGTGAGGCTGATGTCCGAGATGTTCTGACCGGCGACGGTGACGTCGTGCGCGGCCCAGAGAATCTGGTTCGGCTCGCCTCGTCCTCCGGGCCCACCGCCTCCGGGCCCGCCACGTCCACCGCGGCCGGCGGCGGCAGCTTGCGGATCGTTAGTTGTCGCGGGGGCCGTCGCAGGGGCCGGCGCGCGGATCGCGGCGCGCGCGATCACGATGTATTGCCCCGGCGTGACGTTCGCGAACGTGAAGCGGCCATCGTTCGGGCGGGCCGAGTTGTTGTTCATGCCAGGAATGGCGAGGCCGCCCGTTTGCGGGACCAGCGAGATCTGTGTGCCTTGCGGCAGCACGCCGTCCGGGCTGCTCACGGTCCCTGACACCGTCGCAGTGGCCACGAGCTGCAGCTGGAAGTCCACACCGGAGCGTTCTTCGCCCACCGAGAGCGTGACCGGCGTGGCCGAGGCTGCCGTCGTCGTGCCGGGAAAGTAGACGGGCGCGTACGCGACGGGCTCCTGCTGCGCGTTCTGCTCGGCGACTTGCTGGCGTCGCACGGCCTCATCCACCGCCTGCTGTCCGCGGCCTCCGCCACGTCCAGCGCCGGGCCCGTTCAACATCGGCGCGCCGGCGTTGTTGCCCATCCCGCCGCGACCACCGCCGGCGCGGTCGGCCTGCAGCTGAAGCAGCAACCCGATCGTGGCCGAGTCGATCTGGGCGGCCTCGCCCAGGTTCGTATTGCGTGGCACCGCGCTGACGAGATAGTCGCCAGGCTGGAGGCCCCACACCCGGTACACGCCGCGGTCGTCCGTCGTGGATTGATCCGCGGCCTCGAGCGTCCGCTCACCGGTGCGCGTCACGAATCGCATCACGCGCACTTGGGTGCGTGGTGAGGGCTCGCTGTGCTCGTCGACCACGACGCCGGTGACCACCGCGCCTTTCGGTATCGCGACGTTGGCGCGCTCGATCTTCTGGCCCTCGGCGAGCTGAATCGGTGTGCCAGGCCGGCCGGGCTTTTTCGCGCCGTACGTGATGTTCACGAAGCCCGGCTTTGAAACGGTCAGCGTGAATCGTCCGGCCGGCAGGCCTACAAAGGTAAAGGCGCCCTTGTCATCGGTCGTCGCGCTTCGGGCGGGCCGCAACTCGACGCCGGTCAGGTTGACACGCGCCCGGCGCGCCGGTGTGCTTCCGCCCTCGACGGTAACCACGCCAGCGATCGAACCCGTCCCGATGGTCGGCTGCCGCGCCGTGACGTCGCGCCCAGGGCCCGCCGGCGCCGGCGGCGGAGGGCCCTGCGTCGGTGGCGGCGTCTGTGCGCCGCGCTGGGCATCGACAGATGTTGCGTGAAATGAAGCGGCCGCGAGCCATACGCTCGTAACGATGACCGCCCAGGGCAGCGCTGTGTACTTTGCCCGCATAGTCATAGGTTATGACAGGAGGCGCGCGAACTTGGTTGCGCCACCGAATTGTCACGGACTCCCACCATCAGCGGCGCGTGATGCGCAGATCCACCATCTTCTGCTCGCCCTCACGAATGGACACGCGTGTGGCCTGCGCGCGAAGCGCGTCCGCGCGCGCCGGATCCTGCCAGCTTTCGGCCTGCGCGTCGTCGATCGCGGCGACGAAGTAGTCGCCGGCTGGCAGGCCGTTGATTCTGAAAATGCCGAAGGTGCTTGCACGGGCTTCGCGCAGCCGGTTGGGATTGAACGCGAGCGGGCCCGACCCGGGTGGCGGCAGCACGACGATCGTCGCGCCGATCGCCGGCGCCCCCCGCTGATCGCGCGCGGTGCCCCAAATCTGCGTCACGCGATCGGTCAGCGTGATCGTGACGTCGGCGTCGGTCTCTAAATCGACGGGCCGGTCAATAGCATCCTGGCCCGCGCTCGAGACCGACTTCAGCGACCAGCCTGGCGGCACAGACCCGACGCGCACGAAATACGATTCGGCCGCCAGGTCGGGAAACTCGAACGTGCCGTCGCGCGCCGCTCGCTGCGTCAGCGCTGCACCAATTGTGCGCGTTTCTGGCAGCAGCGAGATGGACACGTGCGTGGGATCGGCGCGCCCATTCCGCGCCGCGGTGCTCTCGAGCACGATGCGGCCTCTGAGCGTCGCCGGCGGCCGGACGGCGACGATGACGCCGTCGAGATTGTTGCTGCCGACGAAGACGTCGACCTGGCCCCAGGTCTTGGACGACGCGACCGTCACGGGTCCGGTCGTGTCGGCCGGTGCCGGCGTCGAAGCACCGGCCACGCTCGAAAGCCCACGCGCCTGCAAACGGTAATGTCCCGCGGGCACGTTGGCCATCGTGAAGGAGCCGTCCGGTCCGGTGACGGTGAGTGCGGCCTCGTGCCCGAAGCCAAGGTCGTCAACGCCGTCAGGCAGCAGCCGGACCAATTGATTCGGAACTGGGCCGTTCGGGCCGACCACGACGCCCGACACGCTGTGTGTCGGCACGAGGCGCAGCTGGAAGTGGACGCCAGCACGATCCTCGCTCGGCCCGACGGTGACAGGGATCGCCTGGAACGGCACCTCCTGCGCCGGATAGAACTCGGTCCGGTAGGCGAGCGTCTCGCCGCGATTTGGGGGCGGCGGCGCCGCAGTTCGGCCGACGGCGAGCACGTGCTTGGCGTCTGGCAGCACGAGGCGGTCCTGTGACGACGTCGCCGCGTTCAGATTCAGCAGCGCCCAGAGCACGGACGTCGGGGTTCCGCTCGCGAACTCTCGCTCGATGGACTCGATCGGCAGCGTCACCTGCACGGTCGGCACACTCATCACGTAGGTGCCCGGCGCGAGGTCGAAGATCCGGTACGTCCCGTCGTCGTTCGTCACCGCCTCGCCGGCGGGGACGAGCTGCTCGCGCCCTTCGACGAACTGGCGGCGCCACGCGCGGACGCGCACGGCGGGAACCGGCTCGTTGACCTCGTCGCTCACGATGCCGCTGATGGCCGCGCTCTTGAACAGCGCGATGCGGACATCGCTGATCCATCGGTTGCTCGACATGGACAGCGGCACGGCCGTGCCGCCGGCGCGCTGCTTGCCGTACGCGCCGTCGAAGAATCCAGTTTTTGCGGCGACGAGATCGAGCTCGGCTTCGGGTACATCGACGAAGTAGAAGCGGCCCTTGTCGTCGGCCACGCGAGTCTGGTCGAGGCCGCGGCCGGACAGGCGAACGACGGCCCGCGGCACTGGCGTTCCGCTGGCGGCGTCCACGACGGTCCCGATGATCACGCCACCCGGTCGCGCCGGCCGCGGGTAGCCGGTCGTCGGGATGGACGGGCGTACTGGCGCGCCGGGCAGAGTTTGGCCCTGAACGTTCAGCGAAATCGTGATCGACGCGATCGCCACGACGGCCAGGCAGCGCCGCATAGGACTCAGCACGATTCTAGGACGATCTTGTCACTAATAAGGTCGTGAAGCCGATGAAGGACGTGAGGGTTTCTATTTGTCCACCCGGAGACTGTTCTTCACCGCGAATGTCCCGGGGACCTGCGCGAGTGCAAAGGCGAGCGACCGATCGGCCATGGTCCCGACGACGCCGGTCAATTCGACACGTCCGCCTTCCACGATGATGTGAATCGAAGGGTGGGCCATCGTCGCGTAGGCCAGGAACGCGGGATGCCCGTAAATCGCTTGCGCGATGCGCACGCGCAGGTTGGCGTCGGTTTGCGAAACCGGCAGCACCCGCAAATCGTTGGCGAGCCTGCGGACGCCTTCGATCTTCGTGACGCGCCCGCCGATCTCTTCGCGCTTGAACGGCATGGTGACGCAGCCGGTGAGGGTGACGATCCCGTCACCGACCGAGATGTTCACGTCGTCGAAGATGCCGAACTGCGGGTAGGACCGCACGGTCGCGGCGACGCGGTCGGCGGTTTCACGGTCGGATCGGTCGGATCTCTCGGCTCTCTGTGCCGAGGTCGCAGCCTGGAGCGCCAGGACGGCAGAGAGCACGAGCACGATGCGGACGGATGCTCGCATTTGGAACACCACTGGCAGGATCTGGGTCGGCATTTCGTAAGGGAGCAAAGACAGTACCAACGCGCCGTCCTGCCCGGGATGGCGGGGCGGCCAGAGCCGCCCTGAGAGTGTCCGAATACCTCTACACTTCCCGCATGACTCGAGGGGCGGTCGTCACGGGAGCATCATCGGGAATCGGCCGGGCCGTCGCCCTGCGGCTGGCGGCTGAGGGGCTCCAGATTCTCGCCATCGGACGAGACGAAACCGCGTTGGACGCGGTGTGTCGAGAGGTCGAGGCGGGCGGCGGCCGCGCGGCGTGGCAGGTCGCGGACGTGACGTCGGCGGATGCGCCGGCGGCGATCGTCGATCGCGCGGTCTCGGTGCTCGGCGGCATCGACGCGCTCGTCAACGCGGCCGGCGTCATCGCGTCCGGCGGCGTGACCGAGACGACCGACGATGGATGGGATCTGATGATGGACGTCAACGTGCGGGCGCCGTTTCGTCTCCTGCGGCACGCGGCCGCGGCACTCATCGAACGTCGCGGCGCGGTCGTCAATGTCTCGAGCGTTGCCGGCACGCGCGCGTTTCCCGGGTTGACGTCGTATTGCGTCAGCAAGGCGGCGATCGATCAGTTGACGCGCTGTGCCGCGCTCGACTTCGCGCCGCACGGCGTTCGCGTCAATGCGGTGAATCCTGGCGTGGTCGTCACGAACCTCCACCGCCGTGGCGGGATGGACGAAGCGAAGTACTCCGCGTTTCTCGAGCGCGCCGGGAGCACGCATCCGCTGGGCCGAGCCGGGACGGCGGAAGAGATTGCCGACCTGGTCGCGTTCCTGGTGTCACCGAAGACGGCGTGGATCACCGGCGAGACGATCGCGATTGACGGCGGCCGGCACCTGACGTGTCTTAGATAGTACGCGGCTTCGTCGCCTCGACGTAGAGCGCGCCGCCGACCTCGCCGATCGCGCGTGACGCTTTCCAGCCGCCGGCGGCCAGCGCGGCGCCGATGTCATCAGCGCCAAGCGCGGAAGGCTTACGCCACATTCTAAGGAAGCCGCCGCTTTCACCGCCTTCGATCGCAATCGCGCGGCCGCCGGGCCGGGCGACGCGCCACGCTTCCGCAGCGGTCCGCTGTCGATCGGCGTCGTTCATGGTGCCGAGGCGCCGCACGAGCACGACGAGATCGGCGGACTCTCGTTCGGCGGGGATGGCTGTCGGCGACCCTGCACGGAATTCGACGAGCACGCCGGTGCGGTCGGCGGCGTGCGCGACGCTCGCGGCGGCGCCGGGTGCGTCATCAACCACGACGAGTTGGCCGTTGAGCCCGGTGACCCGCGCGAGCGAGGCCGCCAGTGCCGGAGCGGCGGCGCCCACCACGATGACGCGATCGCCCGGCCGCACCGCCACCATGGCCAGCTCGGTGTGGTGGGCCACTTCCTTGGGCATCCGGCGAAGCCATGGGCCCGACTGCCACATGATCCGGATGATATAGTTTCGCCCCGACATGAAAGGTATTTCGATTGCACCCGCCAAGGGGCGGCTGGGCGTACTGCTTGTTGGTCTCGGCGCTGTCAGCACCACGACGATTGCCGGCGTTTTCGCGATTCGGAAGGGTCTCTCCAAACCGATCGGCTCGCTCACCCAGATGGGCACGGTGCGCCTCGGAAAGCGCACCGATGGCCGGTCACCGCTCATTCGCGAGTTCGTGCCGCTTGCCGAGCTGAAGGACATCGTCTTCGGCGGCTGGGACATCTTCCAGGACAACTGCTACGAGGCGGCCAAGCACGCCGGCGTGCTCGAGGAGAAGCTGCTCGAGCAGGTGAAGGACGAGTTGGCGGCGATCAAGCCAATGCCCGCCGTGTTCGATCGCCAGTACGTGAAGCGGCTCGACGGCCCGAACGTGAAGACAGGCAAGAACAAGAAGGATCTGGCGGATCAACTGATCGCCGACATCCGGAAGTTCAAAGCCGACACGCAGTGCGACCGGCTCGTGCTCATCTGGGCGGGCAGCACCGAGATCTTCATGACCGAAGCGCCGTGCCATCAGTCGCTGGCGGCCTTCGAAAAGGGTCTCGAGGCGAGCGATCCGGCGATTGCCTCTAGCATGATCTACACGTACGCCGCCCTCAAGGAAGGCGTCCCGTTCGGGAATGCGGCGCCGAACCTCAGCGCCGAAGTGCCGGCGCTCCAGGAGCTGTCGCAGAAAACCGGCGCGCCGATCTGCGGCAACGACATGAAGACCGGCCAGACGTTGATCAAGACCATCATCGCGCCCGGCCTCAAAGCACGTCTCATCGGCGTCGCAGGGTGGTACTCGACGAACATCCTCGGCAACCGCGACGGCGAAGTGCTCGACGATCCCGAGTCCTTCAAGACGAAGGAAGAGAGCAAGAAGGGCGCGCTCGACTACATCTTCCAGCCGCACCTCTACCCGGACCTGTACAAGGACATCTCGCACGTCGTGCGCATCAACTACTACCCGCCGCGCGGCGACAACAAAGAAGGCTGGGACAACATCGACATCTTCGGCTGGCTCGGATATCCGATGCAGCTGAAGATCAACTTCCTGTGCCGCGACAGCATTCTCGCGGCGCCGATCGTCCTGGGCGTGGCGCTGTTCCTCGATCTGGCGAAGCGGTCGGGGATGTCCGGCATTCAGGAGTGGCTGTCGTTCTATTTCAAGAGTCCGATGTACGCGAAAGGGTTGTACCCGGAGCACGACCTGTTCATTCAGTTGATGAAGCTCAAGAACACGCTGCGCTACATGCGCGGCGAAGACTTGATCACGCACCTTGGGCGCGAGTACTACGACTGAGGGCAATTTGTATTGGGGGATTGGGGGATTGGAGGATTTGGAGATTCACGGCGTTCGCGAATCTCCCAATCTCCCAATCTCCCAATCAAAACTGTAGGAGTCACCTTCATGTCCCGTTATCAGCCAGCTCTGCTCGGCGGGCTTTTCATCGGCGTTCTGTCGTCGTTGCCACTCATCAGCGCAGCGAACTGCTGTTGTCTGTGGGTGATTTCTGGCGGCGTACTCACGACCTACCTCCTGCAGCAACGCACACCCGAGGCCATTCAGACCTCGGATGCCCTGCTCCAGGGCCTGCTGGCGGGCGTGATCGGCGGCATCATCACCGCGCTCGCGAACGCGGTCATCTTCGATGCCGCCACGAAGATGGCGGAATTCCAACAGGCGTTCGAGCGGCCTGACATGCCGCCGGAAGTGCGCGACATGATGATGTGGCTGACGACCGGCCGGAGTAGGGCGCTCCTCATGGACGGGGTGATCGTGCCGCTGTACGCGATCTTCGGCATGCTCGGCGGGTTGCTCGGCACGGCCTTCTTCAAGAAGAAGACGCCGCCGGCGGCGCCGATGCCGCCGCCCGTGCAGCCAGGGGTCTGATGCCTGAACCGGAAATCAACGCGCTCTTGCACGAGGCGCGCGTCTTTCCGCCCTCCGCGGAGTGGCGGAACGGCGCGCGCATCACCGACGCCGACGTCTATCGCCGCGCGGCCGAGAATCCGGAGTCGTTCTGGGCGGCATTTGCCGCCGAGTTGGACTGGATCGAGCCGTGGACGAAGGTCCTCGAGTGGAAGCCGCCACACGCCAAGTGGTTCGTCGGCGGGCGGCTGAATGTCAGCGCGAACTGCCTCGACCGGCACGTCCGCACCGCGCATCGCAACAAGGCCGCGATCATCTGGGAAGGCGAGCCCGGTGATCGGCGCACGCTGACGTACTTCGATCTCTACCGCGAGGTCTGCCAGTTCGCGAACGTCCTCAAATCGCTCGGCGTGAAGAAAGGCGACCGCGTCGCCTTGTACATGCCGCTGATTCCGGAGCTCGCGATTGCGATGTTGGCCTGCGCGCGCATCGGTGCCGTGCATTCCGTGGTGTTCGGCGGATTCAGCTCAGAATCGCTCCGCGACCGCATCAACGACCAGCAGGCGTGCTTGCTCGTCACCGCCGACGGCGGGTACCGCCGCGGCCAGATCGTCCCGCTCAAGCAGACCGCGGACGAGGCGTTGAAGGACACGCCGTCGATCAAGAACGTCGTGGTCGTCCAGCGACAGGCTGGCGCGCCGTTTCCGGTGCACGTTCAGGAAGGACGCGATCACTGGTACCACGCACTCATGCAGGACGCGAGTGCCGAGTGTGCGCCCGAGTCGATGGACTCCGAAGATCTGCTCTACATCCTGTACACGTCGGGCACGACGGGGAAGCCGAAGGGCATCGTCCACACGACGGGCGGCTACCTCGTCGGCACCTACGCGACCACGCGCTGGGTGTTCGACCTGCGGGACGACGACGTCTATTGGTGCACGGCCGATATCGGCTGGGTGACCGGCCACAGCTACGTCGTCTACGGTCCGCTCGCCAACGGCGCGACGGTGCTGATGTACGAAGGCGCGCCGGACTGGCCGCAGAAGGATCGCTTCTGGAATCTGATCGAGCGCCACGGCGTGACGATCTTCTACACGGCGCCGACAGCCATTCGCGCGTTCATGAAGTGGGGCACCGATTGGCCGGCGAAGCGCGACATATCGTCGCTGCGGCATCTGGTAGTGAAAGGCGTCGACGAGTTAGAATCC
>Ga0137427_10000250_pt1 | contig 29979 bp, 20 predicted proteins | sample EasRivERMZT700_2_FD_102309 | JGI IMG/M metagenome (GOLD analysis project Ga0137427, IMG submission 102309) | Soil microbial communities from meander-bound floodplain in the East River, Colorado, USA - East River MetaG ERMZT700_2 | ecosystem: Environmental > Terrestrial > Soil > Floodplain ...
CACGGGCGCCCGGCTCGCGCGCGAGAGCGGCGTCCACAACGCGGACTTCATCGTCGCCGTGGATGTCACCGCGGGGGCCGGCGGCCCACGCACCGAGGCGCTCGTGCGCCTCGCGACGGGTGTGGACGAGGAATGGATCGTGCCGACATCTCAGGACGTCACGCACGCGCTCGACGAGGATGGCGTCGTGCGCGCAGTTCGACGCGATCTCTACGATCAGCTCGTCGTTCGCGAGCATCCCGTGCCGCCTGATCCGGGGGTCGCCGCCCCGCTCATTGAAGAGGAGTACGTTCGCCGAGGCCCGTCGGAGTCCGACGCGAGCCTGCTACACCGATGCGCGTTTGCCGGCGTGGCCGTTACGTTCGCCGCGCTCGTGCGCGCGGCTGCGGCGGGAAAGACGAAGCTCGCCGACGTGCGCATCGACGCGCACCTCCCGCCAGAGCTGCGCAGCGCACTCGATCGCGACGCGCCGACGACACTTCGGCTCCCGGTGGGCCGGACGGTGAAGCTCGACTATCGCGACGAGGGGCGAGTGATCGTGTCAACGCGCCTGCAGGACGTGTTCGGGATGAAGGACACGCCGCGGCTCGGCAAGAAGAAGGTGCCGGTGACGTTCGAGCTGCTCGCGCCGAACGGCCGGCCCGTGCAGGTGACGACGGACCTGGCCAGCTTTTGGGCAAAGGCGTACCCGGAGATCAAGAAGGAGCTGTCGCGTCGGTACCCGAAACATCGGTGGTAACGCCAAAAGCCAGAAGCCAGATTGCCCCCTTCACCGTCCAACTCCCCAAGCGCGGCCAGCGCTAGTACGGGGATGGAAGATGGCAATCCGGCTACGGCAAGTGGTCGTCGTGCTCTTCCTCTGTGCGTTGGCGATGCCTGGTCTGGAGGGCCAGGGCCAATCCGCACAGCAATCGTCAGTAGGCGTTGTCATCGAAGGAATGGTCGTTGACAGCTCGAACGGTGTCATTCCCGGCGCTACGGTGGCGCTCGAGCAAGGCAACACGGTCGTCGCGCGAACGGTAAGTGATTCGTCCGGCAACTTTCGTTTCACTGCAGTCAAGCCCGGTGAGTACGTCATCAAGGTCTCACTCCAGGGCTTCAAGACCGTCGTCAAGCAAGTGAAGGCGGCGGCGCAACCCATCAAGCTGCGCGTCGTGCTGGAGATCGGGGCGACGTCAGAAACAGTGACCGTCGCTGCCGGCGCAAGCCTGCTTCAGACGCAATCGGCCACGGTGAGCCGCAACGAACTGAACTTCGTCACGTTCCTGCCGGGCGTGACCGTCGGCGGCGATCGAGCGTCGACCGTGGCGGGTTTGCCACAGAGCGCCATCAACATCACGGTGGATGGCGTGACCGGCGTGCAGTTCGTCACGCGGTCGGGCACGGCCGGCGATCAGTTCTACGCGATCACCGGCACCCGCGGGCCCGGCACCGAATCCTACGCGCCGATCGTCAGCAACGCCTTCCGGCTGACAACCGACGATCCGCTCTCGACATTTGCCGCCGACGTGGACACCGCGTCCTACGCCAACGTGCGGCGGTTCCTCACGCAAGGACAACTTCCGCCCGCGGACGCCGTCCGCGTGGAGGAGCTGGTCAACTACTTCCGCTTCGCGTATCCGGAGCCGACGGGTCGCCGGCCGGTGTCGATCACCGGCGAAGTCGGCGACTGTCCGTGGGCGCCGGCGCACAAGCTCGCGCTCGTCGGCGTGCGTGCGAAGGCGATTGAAGATCGCGAGGTGAAGGGACGCAACATCGTCCTTCTCATCGACGTGTCGGGCTCGATGAGCACGCCGGACAAGCTGCCCCTCGTGAAGACGGGACTGCGAATGTTCGTCGACACTCTTCGCAACGACGACCGCATCGCCATCGTCGTCTACGCCGGCGCGAGCGGCATCGCGCTGCCGTCCACGTTCGGTGAAGATCGCGGGCGCATCCACGCGGCGATCGAAAACCTGAACGCCGGCGGCTCGACCAACGGTGGAGAAGGGCTTGTGCTCGCGTACAACGTCGCGACCGAGAGCTTCATCAAGGGCGGCATCAATCGCGTGATCCTGGCGACCGACGGCGACTTCAACGTCGGCGTCACGAGCCAGGGCGATCTGCTCCAGCTCATCGAGCGCAAGAAGCTGTCGGGCGTGTTCCTGTCCGTGCTCGGCGTCGGCACCGGCAATCTCAAGGACTCGACGATGGAGATGCTGGCTGACAAGGGTAACGGGCACTACGCGTACCTGGACTCGCTCCAGGAAGCGCGACGCGTGCTCGTCCGCGAGGGCGGCGCGACGCTCGAGACCGTGGCGAAGGACGTGAAGTTCCAGGTGGAGTTCAATCCCGAGCACGTGCAGGCGTGGCGGCTGATCGGCTACGAGAACCGGCTGCTTGCGCATCAGGACTTCAACAACGACAAGAAGGATGGCGGCGAGCTGGGCGCCGGCCACTCGGTGACGGTCCTCTACGAGATCGTGCCGGTCGGCGTCCCGTTCTGGCCGAACATGCCGGAAGACCGCGCGGCTGTCGATCCGCTCAGGTACCAGGCGACTCCGACCGATGGTGCGGTCCGGGTGTCGGCGGTGCCGAACAGGGCCGGTCGCTACGGCGACGAACTGCTGAACGTCAGAGTCCGCTACAAGCAACCGGACGCCGACGTGAGCGAGCTGATGGAGCAACCGATCCGGCGGAGCGCCGCGGCACCGCACGTGCCATTTGCCGCGGCCGTCGCCGAATTCGGATTCCTGTTACGCGACGCGCGATCGCCCGCCGATCGTTGGAATCTGCTGGCGGCACGCGTGAAGACGATGGGCGGTACGGGAACCGACGCCGCCGATCGTCAGAGCTTCAGAGATCTCGTGGAACTGGCCGCGGGACTCAAGAAGATTAGATAACCCACGTGCGGGGTGCGTCGTGCGTGGTGCTTTAGAGCATCGAGCACGGCGCACTTCGCACGCCGCACTTCGCACCCACACCTCAAGCGGGTTCATGAAACGCGAAACCCAATCCGCTGCACGAGGTTCAAGAAACGCGAGTCCGTGCGAAGGTTGTCCAACCGCGGATCGACCATGAGATAGATGAGGTGATAGGCGCCTCCTCATAGGCGATATTCAGCCACCGGATCCGCCAATCCGGCGTGCGCTGCCACCGGTGACTAGTTCTTCTTGATCACGTCAGCTACGGCTGCCGTCCCGCTGATGTTGACGATCGCGAAGCGTTCGTGTACTTCGACGACAACGCCAGTACCGGTCTGCTTTTCCTCCACGCCAAGCTTCATGCCGGTGACGGGATCGATCGGTTGCTCGCGGTGAATGATCGAGAACCTGTCGCCGATTTTGACGCCGTGTGCGGCGCCGATGTTGATGTAGGCGCGCGTCCCGTCGACCCTGGCGATGCGAGCGTTGATGCCACCCGCGGCGCCGCCTTTCGGCGCACCATCGTATTTGCGCCACGCGTCCAGCAGCGGAAGCAGCGACTGCGCGTCACGTTCGTGATCCCCTTTGAGCCGTACGACCTTCAGCAGTTCCACCTGCGCCGCATCGAGGTCGCCGCGCCGTATCAAGGCTTTGGACAGGTAGAATGTCGCTGCCTCCAGGTACGCGGACTCACCAAGATCGATCGTCGTCTGCAGCGCGCGCACGGCCGCAGCGCTGTCGCCTGAGAACAGGTACGACGCGCCAAGATAGAAGTGCGTCTGTGGTGACGACGGGGTGAGGCGGGCGGCGGCTGTCAATCCCTTCGCGCTGGCGGCGTAGTCGCCGCGCTCATAGTCGCGCATCGCGTCGCGAAACGTTCGCGTCGCCAGGTCCGGAGTACTGTCGAGTGTGGTCGCCCGGTATGGCGGCGGCACGAACGCCCCAAGCGCTTCGAGCACGACCCGGGGGGGTGTTGCGACGGCCGGCGTGGGTGGCGTTGTCCGTTCCGGCGGCTGGTCCTGCGCCGATGCCGCTGTCGCGGTGATCAGGACCAGGACCAGGGCCACACCCAGACCCGCACTCAGATACTTCATGTAGTTCATGAGACCACCTTCCATCCTCCACACGATCCCCGGGGGCCGTTCCGCCTCGTGATTCCCCCGCCTAGTCCTTCTTAATCACGTCAGCTACCATCGCCGTGCCGGTGATATTGACGATCGCGAAGCGTTCGTGTACTTCGACGACCACGCCGGTACCGGTCTGCTTTTCCTCCACGCCAAGCTTCATGCCGGTGACGGGATCGATCCGTTGGTCGCGGTGAATGATCGAGAAGCTGTCGCCGATTTTGACGCCGTGTGCGGTGCCGATGTTGATGTAGGCGCGCGTCCCGGCGACCCTGGCGACGCGAGCATCGATTCCTGTCAGGCCACCTTTCGGCACGAGATCAGGCTGGCGCAACGCGTCCAGCGCCGCGAGCAGCGACTGCGCGTCGCGTTCGTGTTCTCCTTTGAGCAGCACGACTTTCAGCAGTTCCGCCCGCGCTCCACCGAGGTTGCCGCGCCGTATCAAGGCTTTGGACAGGTAGAATCTCGCTGCCTCCAGGTACGCGGACTCACCGAGATCGATCGTCGTCTGCAGCGCGCGCACCGCCGCCGCGCTGTCGTCTGAGAGCAGGTACGACGCGCCAAGATAGAAGTGCGTCTGTGGTGACGACGGGTCGAGGCGGGCGGCGGCTGCCAATCCCTTCGCACTGGCGGCGTACTCGCGGCGCTCATAGTCGCGCATCGCGTCGCGAAACGCTCGCGTCGCCAGGTCCGGAGTATTGCCGAGTGTGGTCGCCTGGTATGGCGGCGGCACGACCGCTCCAAGCGCTTCGAGCACGACCCGGGGGGGTGTTGCGCCGGCCGGCGTGGGTGGCGTAATCCGTTCCGGCGCACCGAACTCTCGCCACGTCAACAGCGTGATCGTAATTACCGCCGCCGCGCCGGCTGCGGCCCATAGCAGTCGACGGCCTGTCAGCGCCGGGAATTTTCCTGGCGAAGCCGATAGGCGTTCCAGTTCGGCGTGAAGCGCACGGTAGTTCTTCAGCTCCTCGAAACAGCGATCACACTGAAAGTAGTGCTGCTCGAACGTGATCTGCTCGTCCTCGCGCAACCGTCCGGCGACGTACTGCTCGGTGACCTCGTCGCGAACGACGCGGGCGCAATCCATCGCGGGGCGATCCGAATCACCATTCGAGATCATGGCCGGTACCGTTCGGCGAGAATCGCCATCACTTTCCTGACAGCGCGCGATTTGCGCTGGCGGACCGCCTCCGGGCTGAGTGTTACCCGCGTTGCGATCTCGACCGCCGACAGGCCGCCCACCACTGCCATCGTCAGGATGCGGCGATCGATGAGGTCGAGCTCGCGTAGCGCACTGCGAACGACGACGGCGCGTCGCCGTTCGTCGAGGACCTCGTCGGCGTCGGCCGTCGTTGCCTCTGGTGTCGCTGGGATCTCACGGGCCGTCCGAAGGCGGGTCCGGCAGTAGTTGTTGATGAGATTTCGCGCCGTGCCGCTGATGAAAGCGGCCAACTTGTCCGGCGCGTGCAGACGCCCGCCACGCAGCGCATGCACGACAGCACACAAGACATCCTGCACGAGATCTCTCGAGGCCTCGCGATCCCGGGTCCGCGCCAGCGCCATCGCGTAGACCCTGCCGCTAAAGGACTCGACCAGCTCCTCTTCGGCCGCTGCGTCGCCGAGGCGAATGCGTGCGAAGAGCGCCGCGCCGGCGTCCGCAGAACGATCCATGAAACCGGCCCGATTATGTGCCGTTCCTCGCGACGGGACAACTGCCGCGCGCCTCGCCTGTCACATTTCACGGGGTGATCCCCACATAGACGTAGCCGGACGAGCGCCGGAATTGGACGCGTGGTGTCAGGCGGCCAGAACGGCGATCGCCTCCGCGTCTGGTTGACCTGTCACACTCGGGTTCCTGTAACCACATTCATGAATCCAGAACTGAAGAAGCAGCAGCACCACATTCAGAGATCCCCAATGCGGCCACCGCGTCTCGCATGGTTACTTGTGTCGATCCTGACCGTCGGCGTGGCGAGCTCGCGGCCTCTGACCGCACAGCAGCAAGTCACAGCATTCGGTCGCGGCCTCCTGGCCATGTCGAACGTGTTTTTCGACGACAACTCCGACAAAGGGAATCGGTTCGGCCCGGGTGATGTCGTCACCGTCAGCGGAGTGGTGCCGTACATCCCGTACTGTCCGAGCATGGCCTTCTATGAGGGCCGTGGAGAGTGGATAAGTCTCTTCCCTTCGATGGATCTGTATGTAATTCCGGACGGTACCACCCTTCTTCCCTTGGGCAAGTTAGAGGACGTGTCCGAGGCGCCGAACCGCGTGACGGCATTCAGCTCGGGTGCATTTATCGACGAGATCGTCGCCATCGTCCAGCCGGCCGGCAATCTTGGTCCGGGCCGCTACGACATCGTGATGGACCAGTGTCTTGACGGCCATTTCGACCCCGGCTTCGATCTCGTGTTGGGAGAAGGTGTGAGCTTTGCGTTCGAGGTCATCGTTCCAGGACCTCTCCCGGCGCTCGATCTTCATCCGATCAAGAAGGATGCTGCCGTGTACGTGTCCTTGTTGAAGGGCGGCAAGATCGAGGCGCCGCCCGATCTCCTCCTTCCACCCGTCGAGATTCCGGGGTTCTGCAAACTCTTCGACGAGCTTAAGAAGAAAGCCAACCTGAAAGACGGCTCGATGCTCAGTGCCTGGGCCGGCATCGCGACTGACGGGTGCGAAGACCTGACCGTGCACTGGGACGGGATCGCACACGACCCTCCGGATCCCAACTTCACACAATTTGCCGAGCTGGGCGACCTGAGCTACCAATTTGGCCCGGCCGCCACACCACTCGAGCAAGCGATGCGGACGCTCGCGCTCGTGATGGCGGAACACGCCGCCGAAAGCCGTGCGCTGCTCACATCACTCGAAAGGTTTCAGGGCGCCCAACAGGCCGGCAACGACGAGTACACGGTCCTCCAGCTCGAGGAAGCCAACAAGTTCATCACGCTAATGATCGGTCCGGGCGGAAGCCTCCTTCGCTTTTACGCTGCGCTCGAAGCATTTGACATCGCCCTTCGAGGCGATCCGCTCGGCGGCCTGCCGGAGGCCGCTGCCTTGCGCGCGTTTATTCCGTCGATGCGGCAAGGCCTTGGCGGGATCTTCAAGACGCTCGGCCCGGATTTCCAGCTCAAGAAATCCAACTCCAGGACGATCATCGTGCCGACCGGCCTGCAGGCGTGGTTGATCGTTTACCTCGGCCTGGAACCGCTGCTCGCGACCGAGGGCCTGCCGGGCGTTTTGCAGGTCCGGGCCGCGGCGGGGTTGCCGCCAATCACCTTCCGTCATCCGATCGGCAACTCCACGGGCGCGTACATCGCCTCTCCCGGACGCGAAGTGCACTTCGACGCCGGCCGCTCGACGGACCCGAACGGCGACGCCTTGACCTTTGCGTGGGATCTCGACGCCGACGGCGCCTTCGACGACGCGGCCGGCGTGACGGTGGATTATGCCTTCGCGGAGGCCGGCACGCGGCTCGTCGCCGTGAAGGCCACCGATCCGGCCGGTAACACGGACGTGCACTACACGCTCGTCAAGATCGGCGACATCGACAATCAAGACATCGTCGCGGCGGGCCTGAACGGTGAGCTGTATCACATCAGGCCGGATGGTACGGCAGACATGCTTCGAGCATCGCAAGGCGTCGCGTTCGATCGCGGCGCACTTCATGTGGACTTGAACGGTGACATCTTCCTGCTGAGCGTCTTCAGAGGCAACACCCTCGAAACGCGCGACGTCCTCGAGCGATTCGACGCGAGCGGGAATCTCCGGAGTCGGATCACCAGAGATCAATTGGCGGCGCTGATCGATGTTCCGCTCTGGGGCCTGAACGACTTCGCTCTCGATGGTCGCGGAGACATCCTCCTCGTCGCCACCGAACGAATCCCAGGACCGGTGCGGACGATCGTCGCGGGCTTCAACGCCGTGGTCCCCGGAACCATTGGCAGAGGCCTGCTCGTTCGTCTTGCGAAGGACGGCAGTCGAGCGTCAGTCATCGCCTACATCCATCAGGAGTACGTCTCGAAACAGGTCATCAATGGCGAACTGGTCGTGACTTACACGATGGCCTACAACGGCTCCGAGGATCCCGCGCTGGCGATCGATCTGGACGGCAACGTCGTGGTGGGCGCCGTGAACAACCTCGTCACGGACCGCGTGCACGGCATCTTCAAATACGACCCGGACACCGGCGCCGCGACAACGATCAGTCCCGGCAACCATATCAGTGGGTTCGCGATCGATGAGTTCTACTACCCGACATTTGGAGGCGCAGGGGCCTGCGCTCGTGGCGTCCTCTTTGATTCGCGGTTTCGCGGCGGGATCGAAGTCGATGCGCGCGGCGATCTGATCAACGAACTCGATTGCAGCAACCTCGTGACGTTGTTCCGCGTGTTCATGCCTCCACAGATCACGCCCCAGCCCCACCTGTTGAGCTTCGGCGTCGAAGGCGTCCCTCTCGCGGTTCCCTGGATCAACAGTAAAGATGTCGCGATTGGGCGGGGTGGCGACTACTTCATCTCAGCCGTCGGTTTCAATCCCACCGTGCCGTCGGGTGTCTATCGTGTGACGCCGGCCGGTGAGGTTTTCGTGCACTCGTGGTTTCCCGAACCGAACGCGGCGCCTAGAGCGCTGGTGGGCACGAGCGTGTTGGATGTCCTGCCCGACGTCCGCGCCGTCACGCCGAAGGACGTCCGCACGCCCCCGCCGTTAGCTCTGCGGGATCTCGATGTCGAGCAGCAGGGCTGCCCAGGCAGCGCCCAGTTGCGCGTCTCGGTCGTCAACCCCTCTGATGCCGGTGTCAACGAGCCCATCCGCGTCTACTTCTACAACGGGGATCCTGAAGCCGGCGGCGTGCTGATCGCGTCCGGTGTGACGACAGGACCAATCCCGGCGAATGGCAGCTCGGAAGTGACGGCGCCGTGGCTGGCTCCCAGCGCGGGCGCCCACGAAGTGTTTGCGATCTCGCTCGGCGCCGGTCGCGCGCAATCCAGGGCCGTCATGGTCTGCTTGCCGGTGCCGGAGGACGGAAACGCGATCCGGCTCACCCCAACGTCAGCGACTTCGGATCTCGGCACGTCACGTGCGGTGCAGGCGGTCTTGAAGGACCTGCTGGGACATCCGATCGCAAGCGTGCCGATTACATTCAACGTCTCCGGAACGAACACGGCCACCGGTGCCGCGACCACGGACGCGACTGGCACGGCATCGTTTACCTACCGCGGTGCGCACGCGGGCGTCGACACCGTGGCTGCGAGTGCGCCACATGGCGGGACGAGCAATTCCGTGAGCGTCGAATGGATTGCAGTGAATCTGGACGCGACGGCACCGGTGATCATGGGGTCCCTCTCATCTCCGCCGAACGCGGCGGGCTGGCACAACGCTGCCGTCGTCGTCTCCTGGTCCGTCGTCGATCCCGAGTCCGGCATTGCGTCCTCGACCGACTGCGCACCGGTCACGATTGCTTTCGAGACGCCCGGCCTGACCGTGACCTGCTCGGCCACGAACGGCGCGGGCCTCGTGTCCACGCAATCCGTGCTCGTGAAACTGGACAAGACGCCGCCGCGAGCCGCGTGCGATGTGACGCCCAGGACCATCTGGCCGCCGAACCACAAGTTGATCGGCGTCACGGCTCACGTTGAGAGCTCCGATTTCCGGTCGGGGCTCCAGTCAGTCATCCTCGTGCGCGCGAGCAGCAACGAGCCTGACAACGGCCAAGGCGACGGGGATACCCGGGACGACATTCAAGGCTTCGCGATCGGGACTGCGTCGTTCCGCGGGTGGTTGCGGGCCGAGCGTTCAGGAAACGGCTCGGGCCGCGTCTACACGCTCGAGTACGAGGCCACGGACCTGGCCGGCAACCGCGGACGGTGCGCCGCCACGGTCGTCGTCCCGCATCATCGATGACGCACAAGATCGGGCACTGGGCATTGGGCTTTGGGCACTGGCAGGCCTCACGGTCACGTCAGTGACTGCGTGCGCTCACCAGGACCCAGGGCTTAGCGCCTAGTGCCCAACGCCCAGGGCCGACTAGAATGTTCTCGTCTTGTCGTCGATTCTTCCTCCTTCTTATTCCAAAAAGCACGGCCACGCTGAACGTGTCGAGCTCGCGGCCGACCGCGTGTTCCGCGCGCGCAACAAAGTCAGCTATCGCCTGAACCACTGGCCGATCTGGATCTGGGTGTTCTTCATCGCGCCCGGCCCGGTGACGTTCACGCTGTTCGCGCATGGGCCCGATCGCTACGTCATGACGTGGCTCGCCGTCGTGCTCGTCGGCACCGGCATCGCCGGTCTGTACGGCAAACTGCCGGGCGTCGAGCCGGCGCCGTACATTCTGCGATTCAGCGAAGACCGGCCGAACCCGCTCTATCGCCGCATCTGCTACACGTTTGCGTGGAGCGAGGTGGTGAGCTACGCCGTGCTGAACTCCGCCGGCCTCATCGACGCCATCGTCAACGGCACCTGGCGGATGCGCTGGATCTACGACGCCGGCTACTGGCCGATTGCGGGGACGATGCTGTTTCTCGGCGCGATTGGCCTGTTGCCGCGCGTGCGGCGCTCCACCAAAGGCGAGGGGCTCGAGCGCCGATACTTCTACGGGTCGGTCTGGGCTGTCTGCATCGCGCAACCGATCCTGTGGTTTCTGTGGGGAGCGCTGCCGCTGACGCGCACGTTCGACATCGTGAAGCTCGTCGTGTTCTGGGGCGTGCTCGCGTTTGTCGGGAACATGGCGCGGCGCGGGCTGCTGCCGCGCACGCGGCCGATCTTGCCGGGTGAGTTGGCGGTTTCGGATTAGGACGAGGACGACGTGTTTCACGCGGAGACGCGGAGTCGAGGGCGTGACCGGCCGGGAGATCGCGAAGGGCACGCCGGTGACACCGTAAGGGATCTGAACGTCGGTGTCACCGGTGTGCCCTTCGCGATCTCCCTGGCGGCCGAACGGCCGCCGGACCGAAGGTCCGCCGGTCACGCCCGCGTCTGAGCCGCGGAGTCGCGTCATCGGTCGAACCTCCGCGTCTCCGCGTGAGCCAAGCAGATTCGATCGTTCTTTGTCGCGGCCTCGCGGAGACATCTAGAATGAGCCGTCCATGTCTGTGTCGTTGAGAGACCGATTCACGGCATTCGTTACCGAGCAATTCTTGTTTGCGACGGCAGCGACTCTCAAAGCCTTTGATGCCGCGGCGAAGGGCGGGCTGAAGTCTGCGAAGGCGATCAACGACGCGCGCAAGCCGTTGGCGAAGGCGCTGCGTGCAGGCATCGCGTTCCCGGCCGGTGGCGAGAAGATCGAGACGACACCGGGCGTCAACGTCAAGGCGCGTCGTGCGCGGGGCCTCGACGATCTCGTTGGTGCGTGCGATGGGTTTCTCGCGCGTGAAGCGATCGCCGCGAGTCTCACCGACGACGAGAAAATCGAGATGCTGCGCGGGATGGTCCTGACGCGCGCGCTCGACACGCGCCTCAAGACATTGTTCACAGGCTCCGAAGTCCGGCACGACGGCACGCCATTCCAAGGCAAGGGCTTTCGATCGCTGGGACAAGAAGCGATCTACGCGTCAGCCCTCCGGCTGCGCCGTGGCGAGAAGTTCCGCGGCGACGACGGCGCGTGGGAGGGCGACGTGATCGGTCCGATCATCCGCGACGTGGGCGCCGCGCTCGCGATGCGCAACGAGCCGGCGACGTTGCGCATGGTCCTGAACGGCCAGATGGGCAAGGCCGGCCCGCCGATGGAGGGGCGCGATCTGCACGTCGGCGATTTCGACTGGGGCGTGCTGCCGGCCTCGGCGCCGCTCACGATCAGCAGTCTCACCGTGGCCGGCATGGGCTTCGCGTTCGCGCACACGAAATCGCAGCGCGTGGCCGTGTCGTTCATCGGCGAGGGCGGCTCATCTCTTGGCGAGTGGCACGAGGCGATCAACATGTGCGCCGCGCGGCGGCTGCCGGTCGTCTTCTGTCTTCAGAACAACCAGACGGCGCTGTCGACGCCGGTGGCCGACCAGTCAGCAGTGCGCGTGTTCGCCGACAAGGCCGCGGGCTATGGCGTGCCCGGCATCACGATCGACGGCACCGATCCCGAAGCCATCGCGGCCGCGTTCACCTGGGCCGCCGATCGCGCGCGAGCGGGGAAGGGCCCGGCGCTCATCGAGCTGGTCGCGATGCGGATGTGCGGGCACGCGCATCACGACGACATGCTCTATCTCGGCAAGGACCCGCAGCCGTCGTGGGACTACGCGCCGCTCACCGCGCAGGGCTACGCGGACGCGGACCTGTACGAGTTCTGGCGCAAGCGCGATCCGATTCACGTCTACGCGAAGAAGCTCGCGGCCGCGGGCGTCATCAAGCGCGGCGACCTCGATCGCATGAAGAAGGCCGCTGACGCCGCCGTCGAGGCCGAAGCGCAAGCCGTGGTTGCCGCGCCGTGGCCGGACGCCGCGACGGTGACCTCAGGCGTGATCGCCAACGACCCGGCCGACCGTCGCCGCATCGAGGTGCTCGAGCGCGACGCGTCGACCGCGGCCGCGCCGAACAGCCTCGATCTCGATCCTGGTCCGCCGCACGACAAGAAGGGCACGACGTTTCTTGACGCGGTCATGCAGGGCGTCGGCGACGCGCTTTCGGCGGACCCGCGCGTGTTCGTGTTCGGTCAGGACGTTGGCGGCAAGTACGGCAACGCGTTCCTGCTGCTGCGGCCGCTGCTCAAAGAGCACGGCGACCGAATTCTGAACTCGACGCTCGCCGAAGGCGCGGTGCTCGGCGCCTGCATCGGCTCGGCCCTCGCGGGCCTGCGGCCGATCGGCGAGATGCAGTTCAACGACTTCGTCGCCACCGGCTTCAACCAGCTCGTGAACAACGCCGCGAAGATTCGGTATCGCTGGAGCGGCGCGGTGCCGATGGTCGTGCGCATGCCGTGGGGCGGTCTGCGGCACGCCGGTCCGTACCACTCGCAGAACACCGAGCCGTGGTTCTATCGCGTGCCGGGTCTCAAGATCGTCGTCCCGTCCACACCGTACGACGCGCGTGCGTTGATGGCGTCGGCAGTGGCCGACGAGGATCCGGTGCTGTACTACGAGCACATCGCGCTCTATCGCGATCCGCGCATCAAGCAGGCGCTCGAGAAGGCGGCCCCTCCTCCGCTCCGCGTGGGAAAAGCGGCGCTACGGAGGGCAGGGGATGACCTCGCCATCATTTCTTACGGCGCGTACGTCCACGCCGGCATGCGCGTGGCCGAGAAGCTCGCCGCGGACGGCATTCAGGCCAGCGTCCTCGATCTTCGGTGGCTCGCACCGCTCGACAAAGCCGCGGTGCTCGCGCTCGCGCGCCGCACCGGCCGAGTGCTGATCGTCCACGAGGACTCGCGCACGGGCGGCATCGGCGAATCGCTCGCCGCCATCATTCAAGAGGAAGCGTTCGAGTGGCTCGACGCGCCCATCCGCATCATCGGCGCGCTCGACACGCCGGTGCCGTACTCGCCGCCGCTCGAGGCGGCGTTTCTGCCGAACGAGACGCACATCGAGCATGCGGCGCGGCTGTTGGTGCGGTACTGATGAAAACACCTCCGAGGTCTTTTCGTGCGCTCGCCGGGCTCGTGCTCCTACTCAACGCGTGCGGGCCGGACGGCCGGTTAGCCCCGCCGGTGTTGTCGCCGCCCGAGACCTTCGATTGGAACGGTCAGCGCATCACCGTCTCGCCGCCGCCGGCCGGATGGCGGCGCGAAGGCGAGACGGGCGGCGGCGTCAAGGGCGCACGCTTCGTCAAGGAAAGGTCCGTCGGCGAAGGGATTGGCCTGGGCGATTACTACCTGCTGTCCGACCGGCGCGACGAGCTCCGGCAGATGCTGCAGGAGTTTTCGACGTACGACCGCGGGTTCGCCTGGGACCGCGCGATTCGCGCCGCCTACGCGCACACCGACCAGACGTTCACGCCGCTCGAGGCCGAGATCGCGGAGCGCATCAACAGCGCGGTGAGCTCGGCGGACGCGGCGTTCCGAAGAAGCGACCGGGACGCTGCGCGGGAGTTTCTCGAAGACGCATTCGCCAATGCCGACCGGCTGCGGTTCACGCTCGCCGACGTGATCGAGCGGGTGGAGTTCAAACCGGAACGGCGTCAGGAACCGCACCGCTACACGGTGACCGGGCGGCGCGACGCCACCGTCGCCGGTGAACCCGCCGTCATCGTTGACTACACGGTGGCGGCGGACACGCGCACGTTCGTCGCGCGCGAGGTGTACTTCGTCCACAAGTCGCATCTCTTCATCGGCACGTTCATCGGCCTCGCGGAGACGCTCCCCGTGTTCGATGCGATCATCGCGAGCGTCGGGTTCCCGCAATGACACGCCGTTCGGCGGTGATGTGTGCGGCCCTGCTCGTGGTGCTGTCGTGCGGCTGTTCGCGAGCCGAAGCGCCCGCGCGGGCCCCGGTCCCGCGCGAGTTCGAGGTGGGTCCGCATAGAGTGCGCGTTGTGCCACCCGCGGGATGGGACGTGTTCGATCAGGGACTGCAGAAGCGTTTCCGAAAACGCGAAGACGCGAAGGGGCTTGCCGAGGCGGAGGTCATTCTGCGTGATCTCGGCCGCGTTGATCCGCCCCTGCCGGATTTGGACTTGCTGGCCGACTGGGGACTGAAAGAGCTCGGTCACGACGGACGACGCGACGTGAAGTCGCGACGCGCGTTGACGGTGAACGGCCGCGAGGTCGTGGACGTCGAGACCTGGAGCCGTCTGGACCACACGTACCCGCAGCGCTTCCTGTTCGCGTTGAACGCCGGCCACTTGCTGGCGCTGCACACGCCGCGCCTGGCGGACGCCGAGACCGTCAAGGCGTACGAGACGATCCGCGACTCACTTCATTTCTTGACGATCGGCGCCGACAGCGGCCGCCGGTAGATGTTCTGTCCGCCCTCGCGCGTGCGCGCGCCGACGGCCCAGACCCACTCCTGTCCCTGGACGAACAGCGCGCGGAGGTCCTCGCCGGCGATCTCGGCCTCGACGGTCCATGTCGCCCCGGCGTCGGTGGAGGCGAGGATCACCGACCGAGCGAGGTTCCCGTAGTAGCCGGCGGCCCAGCCGCGGAGTGGATCCACGAAGCGCACGGCGCTCAACGTCAGACCCGGAGTCCGGTCGCCGGCGTCGATCACCTGCACGCCGCTCGCCGTTGGAATGCGTTCGAGCTTCGGCGCGGACCGCGCGTCCGCGAGCCCTGTACTCCGGCGCGTCCACGACACGCCCGCGTCCTCGGTCGTGAGGACGATACCTTCTTCGCCAACGACCCATCCGTGGACGTGATCCGCGAAGTGCACGTCCCAGAACGACGGCCGTTCGCCGGCGCCGAGCGGGATCGCGGCAGGGTCCCACGTCACGCCGCCGTCGGTCGTGCGCAACAGCGAGGCGTGCATACCGGCGATCCAGCCGGTGGCCGCGTCGACGAAGTGCATCGCGCGGCCGGACACGCGACGTCCGCCCTCCTCGGCTGTCATCGGCGTCCACGTCCGTCCGCCGTCGTCGGTGCGGAGCACGCCGTCGTTACCTAAGGCCCAGCCGCGCTGGTCATTCAGGAAAAAAATACTGGCGATCGCGCGGGTGCGGCGCTGCACGTCGGCCGCTTCCCACGTATCGCCGGCGTCCGACGTGAGCAGAATCGCGCCGTTGTCGGTGGCGACGAGTCCACGCCGCTGGTCGAAGAAGTGCACGGCCGCGAGGCTCTGACGGGCTTTACCGGCCGGCCGACCGTCGAGCCCACTCGTAAACCGCCACGTGCGTCCGCCGTCGGTGGTGCGGCCGAGGAGTCCGCCGGGAATGTCGAAGCCGCCGCCTGCGATCCCGCCGTGCGCGTCATCGGCGAACCACAGGTCGCGAAAGTCCGCGCTCGTGCCGAGGGGCATCGTCTGCCAGACTCGCGGCGCCGCAGGTTGGCGGCAGCCGAGGGAGAAGGCGACGAGCAGGACGACGGCACAACGGGTGAGCGATCGCACGCGATGATGATAGGGGCAACCGGCGCGAGCTGGCTGGGCGCCTCGTGTGTAACCGTGTCTGCTCGGAGCTAGGCCAGTGGCCTAGTCGAGGTGGGTCAATGGCCCACTACGCGCGAAACGCCACCGGCTGCGGACTCGGTCCGGCCCGAGTTTCCACAGGCCGGGGACAGAGGTTCGCCAACCAGACCGAATTTCCACAGCCCGGGGACAGAGGCCCGCCGCGCGCGGTCTAGAATTGACCCGCTCGTCCCCTCCGGAGGTGCCTGTGCGTCGCCTGATCTCACTCCTGGCCGTCATCATGCTCGCCCTCGTCGCGGCGCCTTCATCGGCGCAGCTGGAAAACGTCGGCTCGCTGTCGTTCCCGACCTCCGCGAAACCAGAGGCACAGCGGCACTTCCTCCGCGCGGTCGCCATTCTGCACAGCTTCGGTTGGAAGCAGGCCATCACCGAGTTCCAGCTCGCGCAGAAGGCGCAGCCGCACTTCGCGCTCGCGTACTGGGGCGAGACGCTCTGCTACAACCACCCGCTGCAGAGCGAGCAGGATGCGCGCAATCCGCGCGCGGTGCTCGCGCGTCTCGGTGCCGACCGCGCCGCGCGCCTCGCCAAGGCTCCGACCCCACGCGAGAAGGGCTTCCTCGACGCCGTCGAAACGCTCTGGGGCGACGGCGAGTGGCGTGTCCGGCGCGTCGGCTACATGCGCGCGATGGAACGCCTGCACGATCAGTTTCCGAACGACGACGAGGTGACGACGTTCTACGCACTCTCGCTCCTCAGTTCCGCGCGGGCCGAGGACGACACCACGTTCCGGCCGGAGATGAAGGCCGGCGCGCTCGCGATGGGTGTGTTCCGCCGCAATCCCAACCATCCGGGCGCGACGCACTACGTCATCCACGCGTTCGACGACCCGTTGCACGCGCCGCTCGGTCTCGAGGCGGCGCTCGTCTACGCGAAGATCGTCCCCGCCGTGTCGCACGCCGTCCACATGCCGACGCACATCTTCATTCAGCACGGCATGTGGAACGAGGTCGCGCACCAGAACGTCCGCGCGTTCGGCATCGCCAAGGATCTCTGGAAGCCGGGTGATGCTCCCGGCGACATGGCGCACTCGGGCGATTGGGGACAGTACGGCTTCCTGCAGCTCGGCGATTATGCCGGCGCGCGCGAGCGCATTCGGGCGTTCGAAGAGATCGCGACGACAACGCAGCAGCAGGCGCGCGTGACCTCGGCGCTTGCGCTCGTCCGCGCGCGGTACATCATCGAGACCGAGGAGTGGAAGGTTCAGGAGATCGCGGCGAATGCGTCGAGCGCGACCGTGTTCGCGAACGGCATGAGCGCAGCCGCGACCGGCGACATGACGACGGCGTCGGCGATGCTGGCGCGTCTGGCCACGAGCGCGCGGATTCCCGCGCCGGCAGCGGCTGGCGCGCACGCCGATCACACTGCGGCGCCGGCAACACCCGCGCCCGCGACACCTGCTGCGACGGCCGCGCCTGGCGCCGACTCTGAAGGCAATAAGTCCGCGCGCATCATGCACAACGAACTCGCCGCGCGGATCGCGGAATCGAAGGGCAATCGCGACGAGGCGATCGCGCTTCTCCGCGACGCCGTGAAGATTGAGGAGAGCATGCGGCCGCCGAACGGCGCCGCCGATCCGATCAAGCCGTCACACGAACTTCTGGGCGAGGTGCTGCTGCGCGCCGGCAAGCCCGCGGACGCCGCTGCGGCCTTCGACGCGTGCCTGCTCCGGATGCCGAAGCGCGCGCGATCGTTGCAGGGTGCGGCCTCAGCCTACGCGTCGGCGAATCAACCGGAGCTGAGCCGAGCGCGATCGGCCACACTTCAGTCGTTCTGGAAGGGGCCGGCGCTCCAGGCGCCGGGGAAGTAGCTCGGTCCTGTGCGTCCTGAGAGCCGAGGAATTGCAGGTGTCTCATAGTGAGCAGGCATGTCAGGCAATCGCGCCTACGCTCGACAGGCCATGTGGAATCTACCTTCGATCGAGCGCGCGGTTGCTGTCCTGCTCGTGAGCCTGATGCCCGTCGTGGCTGAACCCGGAGGCGCGGGCGCGCCAGGTCAGTCTGACGTGGCTGGACCGCGCATCGACACCGTCACCATTCACGGCGCCGAGCGGACGCGCCCGGAAATCGTCATTCGATCCGCCAAGTTGAAACCGGGCGACGTGCTCACGCCCGATGCGTTTGGGCTCTCCCTGCGTCGCCTACGCGAGTTACCGATCGCCTCGAAAGCGCGGGTGACGTCCGAACCGTTCGATGGCAGGCCCGCCTCGGCTGGCGCGAGGCTCACCAAGATTGACCTCTCCATCGTTGAACGACCCGTGGTGCCGAACACATGGCCTGCGTTCGCGCTGATCGGTGCCCGCGCGGTCCTCCAGCACGAACTGCGCCTCGACATGGCTGGAGCGCTGGGCAAAGGTGAGCTCGTCAGTGGAGCGTGGCGTTGGAGAGCCAACCGCCCGCGTGTGGCGCTCGGTCTGGCGCTCCCATCCCCACCCGGCCTTCCCGGCCTCCTCTCGTTTGACGCGTCGTGGGAGCGACAAGCGTACGACGCGACGCCGGCGTTGCTGGGCGCCACGACAACGCGCGAAGAGCGCGTCCGCGCCGGCCTGCGCCTCTCCGACTGGTCGACGAGATGGCTGCGATGGCAGACGGGCGCCGCCCTAGACCACCTGCGCGCGTACGACGTCCTCGGGGAAGACCGATTCGCCAAACGCCACCATGTCGCAGCGGAGAGCACGGTCGACATGCGTTTCGCCGATGACCGGATCGCTCTGGTCACCTCGGCAGGCTGGTGGATGCCAGTCACCGGTGGCGATCGCTTCGGGACCGCCGGACTACTGGCGGCGGGACGTTCCCGAGTCGACCCGACGTTGCCGTTCTGGTCTGCGGTTGGCGAGATGTCGATGGCGAGCCGTGTGGCGCCGCTGGCGTTGTGGCCCGGCGCCGGCACCGGCCAGGGGCGCAGCGGGCTCCTGCGCGCGCACGCGCTGACTGATGACGGCGTCGTGACCGGCCTAGCGTTCGGCCGCGACGTGGCGCGTGGCTCGCTGGAATACGCGCGGCCCATCGGGCAAATGCGCGGGACCGTCTTCGCCGTCGCCGGGTTTGTCGATGCCGCACGGGCGTGGCGGCGTCTGAACGGTCTGGCCGCATCACCGCTGTACGTCGATGGCGGCGTTGGACTGCGCGTGCATACCGGAGGCCTCGGCGCGGTCCGGATCGACGTCGCGCATGGCGTGCGGGGCGGCGGGAACACGACGCTCTCAGCCGGCTGGGGCGGCACGTGGCCGCGGTGAGTTCTCTGCGCAGACGCCGCGGCTAGTTCGCGGTGTCTTTCTGACGCGTCGCCTTGACGCCGCTCAGAATCCCGATGCCCAGGACGACAATCGCGCCCGCGACAATCCACGGGGTGGAAATGTGCATCAGGTATGCGGCATAGATCAAGCCGCCGATCATGATCGCGAGCCCCGCCGCGTACAAACCGAATGACATGGTGCCGCCCTCCTCACACTCGAACCAGAGTGCGCAGTCCCTGCCATGGTAGGACAGGCGACGGTTGGTCGCTGTTCACATCGAGACATCGACCGAAAGAGCGCTGATCCGCCGAAGAGAGTATGCGCCCGCCGAACGGCGCGGCCGACCCGATCAAGCCGTCACACGAACTTCTGGGCGAGGTGCTGCTGCGCGCCGGCAAGCCCGCGGACGCCGCCGCGGCCTTCGACGCGTGCCTGCTCCGGATGCCGAAGCGCGCGCGATCGTTGCAGGGTGCGGCCTCAGCCTACGCGTCGGCGAATCAACCAGAGCTGAGCCGAGCGCGATCGGCCACACTTCAGTCGTTCTGGAAGGGGCCGGCGCTCCAGGCGCCGGGGAAGTAGCTCCCTTCCACAACCACTCGAGCGCCTCGGGCAGCGTCTGCTGGATCACCGTGCGATCGGTGTGGCCCGAATCCTGTGAATAGACGTACTGGTATTTGTAGCCTTTGGCCTTGAGCGCGGCTGCCATGCGTTCGTTGGCCAGCACCCAGTTGTGCCACGTCTCTTCCTGGTCCCCGTACCGGTTGTCGCGCTCGCTCACGTGCATCCAGATGCGAATGGGCTTGGCGGGGGAGTTCGGAACGAATGTGGCGTGATATTCCCAGGCGCCGCGCGGCGACGCCGGGTTCAAGGGCGACTGCTGATTGACATAGGTGCCCGAATACGAGAGCACTCTTCGGTACAGCTCAGGATGGAACCACGCCATGGTGAACGCGCACGCCGCGCCCGAACTGCCGCCCATCGTCGCACGGCCTTCCGGATCCTTCGTGAAGTTGATCCGCAGGTCTTTCGCGATCCGCGGCAGCACCTCGGTCTCGATGAAATCGGTGTAGACGCCCGACACGGTGTCGTACTCCAGACCGCGCTGGCTGCCCTGCGCGTCGCCGCCGCCGTTGTGCACCATGACGGCGACCATCGCCGGCACGCGCTTCTCGTGAATCAGGTTGTCGAGGATCGGCGGCACGCTGTTGCGATACGTCGGCGACATGCCGTCCTGCACGACGATGAACGGCGCGGGCGTACCGGGTGCGAGCTGCGCCGGAACGTAGACCGCGACGCGCCGCGTGTACGGCACGACCATGCCGGGCTGCGCACGCGCGATGCCGGGGTAGATCTTGCTGTCGGTCGACGCCATCGTGAATTCGTGCACGGCGCCTTTGGGCACGCCGTCCTTCACGGTCAGCTCGGGCGCCGGGGCATAGGGCGAGCCGATGACGAAATGGCCGTCCTTGTCGGGGGTCGGCGGCGGCGTCAGGGCCGGCGTGGGCAGGAGCGGGGTCTGGGCGACAAGCAGGATCGCGCCGCCAATCGACATCAGCCTTCGCATCGGGATCCCTCCTGAACGGGCCGTATTCTGTGCGATCATGCGGCCATCGCGTCAAATCGGCCGAGATATTAAGCAGGGCCCCGTCCCACTCGTGGTCAGGACATGATCATTACCGGCAAGACGCTTCCACGCCGGACGTTCCTCCGCGGCGCCGGCGCCGCGATTGCGCTTCCGTTTCTCGACTCGATGTTCCCGGCCATGGCGGCCCTGGGCCGCCGCGTCGCACCGCCTGTGCGTCTGGCCTTCATGTACGTGCCGAACGGCATCGACATGAAGAATTGGAACATCGAGCAGGAGGGCGCGTTCAGCGCGCCGTTCCCGCGCGTCATGAAACCGCTCGAGCCGTTCCGGAACGACATGCTGCAGCTCGGCAACCTGACGCACAACAGCGGCCGCGCGCTGCTCGACGGCGCGGGCGATCACGGCCGCTGCTCGGGTTCGTACCTCACCGGCATCCAGGTGAAGAAAACGACCGTCGACATCAAGGCCAGCATTTCCTGCGACCAGATCATCGCGAACAAGATCGGTCAAGAGACGCGGTTCGCCTCGCTCGAGCTCGGCATGGACGACGCGCGGCAGGCGGGCGATTGTGACTCTGGATACTCGTGCGCCTATACGAACAACCTGGCCTGGCGCAGCGAAACGCAGCCGCTGCCGCCCATTCTCGACCCGCGGGTGTTGTTCGAGCGGCTGTTCGGCACGGGCGTCGTGCTGAGTCCCGAGGAGACCGACCGTCAGGCGCTGTACCGGCGCAGCATTCTCGACTTCGTCGTCAACGACACGAAGAAGCTCCAGACATCGCTCGGACCCACCGATCGGCGCAAGCTGGACGAGTATCTCTCGTCGATTCGCGAAGTGGAACGGCAGCTCGAGAAGGCGGAAAAAGACAGCGTGGCGCTGAACCCCGGCTTGGAGAAGCCGTATGGCGTGCCGCCCGACTTCGCCGAACACTTCAAGCTGATGACCGACATGCTGCTGATCGCGTTCCAGGCCGACCTGACGCGCGTGGTCACCTTCATGATGACGCGCGAAGGGACCAGCCGGTCCTATCGCGAAATCGGCATCGCCGACGGCCACCATCCGTGCACGCACCATCAGGGCAAGCCGGACCTGATGGAAAAGGTGACGCAGATCAACGAGTACCACACGAAGCAGCTGGCTGGTTTCCTCGAGCGCATGAAGTCGTCGGCCGAGGGCGATTCGAACCTGCTCGACAACTCGATGATCGTGTACGGCGCCGGCCTGTCTGACGGCAACCGGCACCTTCACGAAGATCTGCCGACGCTGCTGATCGGGCGCGGCGGAAATTACGTGAGGCCGGGCCGGCGCGTGATCTACCGCAAGGAAACGCCGATGTGCAATTTCCATCTGACGCTGATGGATCGCATGGGCGTGCCGACGGAGTACTTCGGCGATGGTTCGGGCCCATTGGATCCGGCCAGTCTGACGTAGCACCAGGCGCTGCTGACCGCATGCAAGCTCGTGGCCCCGCACCCCGCCCGCCCATCGGCGTCGCCTTCGACGGCGATCTAGGCCATCGAATCGACGCGGTCCTCGCCGTGGCGATGCTGAACGGCTTCGCGGCGAAGGGCGAGGCTCGCAGGATCGCCCTGAGCATTTCGAGGCCGAACCTGAAGGCCGCGCAGGTCGCCGACGTCCTGTCGCGGTTTTATGCCGGCCGTCCGGTCAGCGCGACCGCCGGCGGCGTCGGGCAGGCCTCCGAGGGCATGATCGGCATGCCGGAAGGCCCGGTGGCCGGCGACGATCCGGCAACACTGACGGCAATCCTCTCGAAGAAAGCGGACGACGGCACGGCGGTGTACAGCAGCAGCATCACGCAACTTCGCGACACCGCGGAGAACGCCGTGCTGGTCCGGAACATGCTGCTCGCCCAGAACGACGCGAACGCGATCGTCGTGCTCGCCGGCCCTGCAACCGGGCTGGCGCGAGTGCTGGCGCTGTACGGATCGCGGCCGCAGATCGTCGCCAAGGCCAAGCTGCTCGTGGTCGCGGCAGGGGCGTTTCCCTCGGGCTCGCCGGAGCTGTCGATCAAGAGCGATGTCGCCGCCGCCCGAAAGCTGTTTGCGGAGTGGCCCGCGCCGCTCGTCGCCGTCGGATCGGAGGTCGGCGCGGCGCTTCCCTATCCGGGGGCGAGCATCGAAACGGACTTCGCGTGGGCGCCGGCCCATCCCGTCGCGGACGCATATCGCGCCTCCAAGACGATGCCGTACGACGCGGCGGCCTCCGCGCTGGCGGCGACGCTTCATGCGGTGCATCCCGACGATGGCTATTTCAAGCTGTCCGAGCCGGGCACCATCACCGTGCTCGACGATGGGCGGACACGGTTCACGCCAGGAGCTGGAGAAAGAGACGGCCGGCATCGCTACTTGATCGTCGATCCGGCACAGACGGATCGAATCGTCCAGCTCTACAAGGACCTGGTGTCGGCGAAGCCGGCGCCACGGCCGGGGCGGCGCGGGGGCGCGGAATGACGAAGCAGCGAAGACGCGACATCGTGATGGTCGGCCTGCCGGCGATGGCCCTCCTGCTGTCGATCGGGATCCGACTGTCGGGGCAGACGCCAGCGGCCCGCACCCAGAAGACGCCTGCCGTCAGCCAGCCCCCCACCGCCGCCGCGTTCAAGGCCGTGAGCCACGAGTTGTTGGAGAACACGTGCGCCAAATGCCACAACAATCTCGGGCTGGCAGGCGGATTCGACATCCGCAGCTACATGTCGGTCCAGTCGCTGACCGCCGATCGCGATCACTGGGAGCGGATTCTCGCCAAGCTCAAGTCCCGCGAGATGCCGCCGCCGGGAGTCGAGCGCCCGGGCAAGCAGATCGACGCCCTGGTGGCGTTCCTCGAAAAAGAGTTCGACCGCGCTGACGCCACCATGAAGCCCGATCCCGGTCGCGTGACCGCGAGACGGCTGACGCGGGCGGAGTACACCAACACGATTCGCGATCTGCTCGCGATCGACTTCCGCGCCGACAGGAATTTCCCGACCGACGATTCGGGCGACGGGTTCGACAACATCGGCGACGTGTTGACGGTCTCGCCCGTCCTGATGGACAAGTACTTCTCCGCCGCTCACCGGATCGCTCAGCGCGCCATCGCCGCCGAACCGCTGCCGAAGCCGATCGAGAAGGAGTACAGCCTGCGGTTCAGGAACCTCCGTCGGCTGGGTCCGAGCAACGTCGAGGCGACGCATCGGCTCGATTTCGACGCCGACTACAAGATCCGGGTTGGCATGCCCGGACAGCGCGCGGCGGATGCGAAACCGGTCACGCTGGGGCTGTGGGTCGACGGCAAGCTGATTCACACGACGCTCGTCGAGACGAAACCGTCGGGCCTCGTGTACTTCAATCCGTACTCCGAGGAAGAGATTCGCGTCGCGCTGCCCGAGGGCGATCACCTGCTGCGGCTCGGCTTCATCGACGACCCGTTCGTCGGGACGATCCCGAAGGAAGACTTCTTCAAGGACACGGTCAACAAATGGATCGGCTCGATGACCGTCGTCGGGCCGTTTCCGTCCAACGGAACGAAACCGAGCCGCGCGAGGATCCTCGTGTGCGACCCGGCGACGGGCGCCGTGTGCGTGGACAAGATCCTGTCCACGTTGGCGCGCCGGGCATATCGGCGGCCGGTGACGAGGGCGGACGTCGCCGGGTTGACCAAGTTCATCGCGCTCGCGAAGTCGAACGGCCAGTCGACCGAGCAGGGCCTGGCGCTCGCGATTCACGCGATGCTCGTCTCGCCGCATTTCCTGTTCCGCATCGAGCGCGACCTCAATCCGATCGACCCGACCCGGGTGCACAGAGTGTCGGACGTGGAGCTGGCGTCGCGGCTGAGCTACTTCTTGTGGAACTCGATGCCCGACGACGAGCTGCTCAGACTGGCGGAGCGCCGTCAGCTTGGCGGTCCGAACGTGCTCGACGCGCAGGTGAAACGGATGCTGGCGGATCCCAAGGCGTTCGCCATGGCGGAGAACTTCGCCGGCCAGTGGCTGGAGATCCGGAACCTGGACAGCATCAAACCGGATCCCCAGAAGTTTCCGGCATGGGGCCCCGAGCTCCGCGATGCCATGAAGACCGAAACGCGCATGTTCTTCGACACGATCCTGCGCGAGAACCGGCCGATCAGCGACTTCGTGAACGCGCGGTACACGTACCTGAACGAGTCCCTGGCGAACTTCTACGGAATCCCCGGCGTGCAGGGTCCGGAGTTCCGGCGCGTCGAGCTGACGACCTCCGAGCGGGGCGGCGTGCTGAGCCACGGCAGCGTGCTCGCCGTCTCGAGCTATCCGACGCGGACGTCCGTCGTGATTCGCGGCAAATACATTCTTCAGAACATCCTCGGCACGCCGCCTCCGCCGCCGCCGCCCAACGTGCCGCCGCTCAACGAGGACGCCGTCGGCGTCGCGGCGTCGCTGCGCCAGCAGATGGAACAGCACCGCACGAATTCGATCTGCGCGTCCTGTCACGCGCGCATGGATCCGCTGGGCTTCGCGCTCGAGAACTACGACGCGATCGGCAAATGGCGAACGCAAGACGGCGGGTTCCCGGTCGATTCCAGCGGTGTGCTGCCGGGCGGCCGGTCGTTTTCGGGCCCCGCCGAAATGCGCGCGGTACTGAACGAGATGCTGCCCGATTTCGCGCGCTGCCTGACGGAGAAGATGCTGACCTACGCATTGGGACGAGGTCTGGAGCGGTACGATCGCGCCACCGTGCGATCGATCACCCAGCGACTCGAGTCCTCGGGCTACGGATTCCAGACGCTCGTCACCGAAGTCGTGCGCAGCCTGCCGTTCCAGTCGCGGCGCGGTGAGGCGGTGGCGGCCGCTGCAGGCTCGAAGTAAGAGACACGCCGACCCGTACAGGGGGCCGGCTACTCTTCTCTTAACACTGTCGCCAGATCGACCCGTGACGCGCGGACTGCAGGCCGAAGCGACACGACCAGCGCCAGAACCAGAATCACCGTCAGCACGCCGCCGATCGTGACGGCGTCGAAGGGCTGCACGCAGAAGAGGAACGACCGGATCGTGCCGGCGCCTGCCCAGGCGAGGAGCAGTCCGGCGGCGAGGCCGAAGCCGATGAGCCGCAGCGTCTCCGCCATCACGAGCCCGCCGAGCTGGCCGCGCGTGGCGCCGAGCGCAGCGCGCACGCCCATCTCGCGGCGGCGCAGTACGGACATGGATTCGACCAGCACGTACGTCCCGAAGAGCGTGAGCAGCGCGGCGATCGTTCCGAGACCACCGAGCACCACAGCGCCGAGCTTCTGCGGACCCATCTGCCGGCTGATGCGTTGCTCCATGGTCGTGAAGATCAGCGGCGGCACCGCCGGATCCATACCCTTGATGATCGACACGGCGGCATTGACCGCCGCACTGGCGTCCGTTCGCGCGTGCAGCACGACTGTCGCGGACCGCGGCGCCGAGAGCTGCGCGATCGGCATGTAGAGCACCATCGGACTGAGATCTGCGACGTTGGTGACGACGTCCGGGACGATGCCGACGACCTCGAGCACGTCGGGCGGCTGGCCGATCCGATTGGAGCTCTCCGTGACGTGGTGACCGAGCGCCTCGCCGTCCTTTCTGATCAGCTTCGCGAACGACGCGCTCACGATCGCGACGCGCGGCGATCCGGTCCGATCGTCCGCGCTGATGTTGCGGCCATTCAATATCGCCATGCCCATGGTGGCGAAGTAGTCCTGATCGATGCCGGTGTACGCGACGAAGGACGGCACGGCTGTCCGCTGACCGTCGAGAATCACCTTGCCGGAGCTCGTCATGCCGCCCTGGTACGACGAGATCGAGAGGGACTGCAAAGCGGGATGCTGGCTCAGCCGCACGCGAAGATCGGCCATGAAGGTTGCCGCACTCTCCGGCGTGTAGCCGTACCCGCCGAGCGACAGACTGGCCGAAGCCGTGCGCGTCGTGTCGAAACCCGGATTGAGCGAGAGCGCGGAGGCGAGACTTCGCAGGAACAAGCCCGCCCCAATGAGCAGCACGAGCGAGATCGCCACCTGCGCGACGACCAGCGACGCGCGCGTTCGCCGGCGGCCGATGCGCGGCGTCGCGCCAGCGCGAGCACGCAGCGCGGCAGTCGTGTTCGCGGTGAGTCCAAATACACCGGCGAGCATCGCCATCACCATCGTCGCGACCGCGGCTGACGCCAATGCAGCGACGAGTGCGGTGTTGTCGAGATGCAGATCGAGCAGATCGATGCTCACGCCACCCGGGAGCTGAAAGGCGCGCACGCCCGTGAAAAGCCACATGGCGACCGGCAGCGCAGCGGCCGCGCCCGCCGCGGCCAGCAGCACGCCGTCGAGTGCGATGCCGGCAGCCAGCCGTGTGCGAGCGGCGCCGAGCGCGAGACACAGCGCGAACTCGTCTCGACGCGCTTCCGTGCGAAGCAGCAGGAGCATGCCGACGGTGAGACACCCGATGAGCAGCAGCAGGCCGACGGTGATGCCGAGCAGCTTTCCGAACCGCGCCATGCCGGCGCGAAGCGTTGCCGGCAGCGCGGCGGTGTTGAGGTCCGTGAGCCCGAGATGCTCGCCATACGCACGCTCGCCAGCCTTCACCGGCGCGAGCCGCCTGGTGGCTTCGGCAGCCGTCATCCCAGGCTGGAGCCGGGCGAAGAGACGGACCCACCACGTCGGCGACTCTTGCCGCGTGCCGTCGTCGAAGTAATTTGTGCTGGAGTTGCCGACGTCGATCACGGTGTGGAACGGCAGATAGAGATCCGGCGCCTCGGTCAGCGAGGTTCCGCGGAAGCCGGCTGGCGTGACGCCGATGATCGTGACGGGTTTGTTGGTCACGGTCAGCGTCCGGCCGATCGCGTCGGGATCCGCATTGAATGCACGGCGCCAATACCGATCGGAGAGGATCGCGACGAGCGGCGCGCCTTGCTGATCGTCCTCCCGGCCGAACGGCCGGCCCATGCGCATCCCCACGCCGAGCGTGTCGAAAAAGCTGTGGCTGGCAAAGTAGACGGGATGCGATTCAGCCAGGCCGCCTGATGCAACGAGCAGGTCCCAGCTGCCTCCGGCAGCAAGCGACTGGAACACGCCGCTGTCGCGCACGGCCGGGTAGAGCTGATACGACAGGTCGTTGGAGAGCGGTCCGGTGTTGTCCTTCTTCTGGTACATCCCGATGGTGACGAGTTGATGGGCCGCTTCGACGGGCAGGGGATGCACGAGCACGGCAGAGAGCAGCGACCAGGCAGCCACGCTCGCGCCAATTGCGAACGCGAGCGTGAGGACCGAGGCCATTGTTGCGCCCGGCTGCTTGATGAAGCGTCGAACGGCGTAACGCAGGTCGTCCATCGACATCACTCGACTCCTTGTCCTCTCCGTCACACTCGGCGTGTCCTGCAGGCCAGACGCCAGCGCCATCGCCTGACGCCAGTACCACCGTCGTGCCCAAGTCAGGCCGCGGTCCGATCTGAGTTGTGCGAACTGCTCTTCGAGGTCGCCGATGATCTCGTCATGCTCGGACGCCGGCAGACGCCACTGCAGCAGGCGAACGGCGAGACGCGGCGACCCTGTCATCGTGCGGCCTTGTGAATGAGGTGATCGGCGTCTTCCCACATGCGGACGAACGCGTCGCGCGACTGCTTCAACTGCCGCGCGCCCGCCTTCGTCAGCTTGAAGTACCGCTTCGCACGGCCGCCGCGCTCCGCCGTCGCCTCGCCGACGCGCGAATTGAGCAGGCCCTTGGACTCGAGCCGCCGCAGCGCGATGTACACGGCCGGTCGTGAGATCGCGCGGCCGGTCCGTGTCGCGATCTCATCCATGATGGGCACGCCGTAACTCTCGCCGCCGAGGTGGAGCAGCGCGACCAGCACGAAGTGTTCGACGTCACCGAGATTCTCGCGGGGCATATTGTTAGCAGAAGCTAACAAATAGACGACGCCGTGTCCAGATTGGTTTGGTACAATCAGCCGCCACATGAATTGAGCTGTCTGGGACGGAGGCCGCCATGTCCACGGTCGTGAATCTGAGGTCGAGAACTACAACGGTCGCAGTGAAAGGGCTCTGCTGGCTCGGAATCGCGCTTCTCGTTTCTCTCGCTCTGATGGGGCCCCGCGCCGTGGTAGCGGCTCAAGTCGCACTCTGGTATGTCGTCGGCGGCCCGCCGCTCGACTTCGACGCCCCACACAATGGTCAGGTCATCGCTCACATCGACGTGCTTGGCAGGATTGCCACGGACATTTCAAGGATTCGAATCACAAACGTCGCCGACAGCACCGTCGTCTGGGATGTGAAGCCGCTGTCGAACCGAAGTGAGTGTTGGAATAATTGTTGGAATCTGAAGTTCCAGGTTGGGCCGAACCAGGCATCGTTCACGGCAGGGCATCAGGCGTTTGCTGCCCTGGTACCGGAGGCACCCACATTTTCCCTGGCGCCAGGGATTCTTTATCTCTTCGAGGTTTGGGACGGCAAAGGACGGATGAGATCAGAGCGCTTTCGTCTGTAGCCAGCGGCCTGGCGGGGTATGAAGGAACTGTTACTGAAAGCGTGACGGTCCACGTCGGGCGTATGCTGCGAGCATGGGCCCGCTCGCGCGTGCTCTCGCAATAGTTTTTGCTGCGGCCCTCATTCAAGCGATCGCTCTGTCCCAGTCGCCGCTGCCCCCGACGGAGTCGAGTCTTTCCAGAAACACCGCCCTGGTAAATGACTGGGCCGATCGCCTGAGGACCAACGACCCGAAGGTCCGCGCAGCCGCCGAAGCCGCTCTGGTCCAAGGGGCGCTGACTTTTGAAATCATCCAGCGGATCGGTCCTCCTGCCATTCCACTGCTGGTGGACCTGCTGCGGCACGCGTGGCCCTCCATCAGGCGCGGCGCCGTCAGTGAGTTGATTGACTTGGCGCCCCAAACAGCATCGATTCAACCGGCGTTGAGGCGCGCACTCTTGGACGAGGATTCGATCGTCGCAGGCGATGCCGCACGCGCCCTGGGCGCGTTGGGCAAGAGGGCCAGCCCTTCGGTCGGCGCTCTCGTCAATACGCTTTCGCACCAGGATCCATACGTCCGCGTCTACGCGGCGGAAGCGTTGGCGTCCATTGGTCCGGGCGCAGCCAAGGCGACCAACGCCCTGGCAGAAGCCCTCGACGA
>Ga0137427_10000251_pt1 | contig 29887 bp, 23 predicted proteins | sample EasRivERMZT700_2_FD_102309 | JGI IMG/M metagenome (GOLD analysis project Ga0137427, IMG submission 102309) | Soil microbial communities from meander-bound floodplain in the East River, Colorado, USA - East River MetaG ERMZT700_2 | ecosystem: Environmental > Terrestrial > Soil > Floodplain ...
GCGTGTGCCGAATTCGAAGAAGCTCGTGAAGATGTCGATCGATCTCGGCAGCGAGCAGCGGACGATCGTCGCCGGCATCGCCGAAGCGTACGAGGCCGATGCGCTCGTGGGCCGGCACGTGGCCATCGTGGCGAATCTCAAGCCCGCCAAGCTGATGGGCATCGAATCGAACGGCATGGTGCTGGCCGCGAGTCCTGAGGGCGGCAAGCCGATGCTCGTCGCGTTCGACCAGCCTCCAACCCCGGGCACCCGCGTTCGATGATCGACTCGCACTGCCACCTCGCGGACGAGGCGTTTGCGGGTGATCTCGAAGCGGTCATCGATCGCGCGAAAGCCGCGGGCGTTCGCGAAGTGGTGTGCATCCTCTCGGCCGATGAACTGGACGAACTGACGCGTGCCGAGCATCTCGTCAAGATCTGGCCCGCGGTCCGATTTGCCGCAGGCGTGCATCCCCATCGCGCGGGCGCGTACGCGGGCCGGCCGGCCGATGCCGCCACAGCGGCGCGGACGGCAGCCGAGCGCGTGAACGCCGCCGCCATCGGCGAGATTGGGCTCGACTACCACTACAACTTCGCGCCACGCGAGGTGCAGCAGGACGTGTTCGCCGCCCAGGTGTCGATGGCCGTCGCACTGGACAAGCCGGTCGTGATCCACACGCGCGAGGCGGGCGAGGACACGATCGCCATCCTGCGCGACACGGGCGGTGGGCGAGTGCGCGGGGTGTTTCATTGTTTCAGCGGTACGCGTGAGGAAGCGCGCCAGGGACTGGATCTCGGGTTTTCGATTTCGCTGTCTGGAATTTTGACGTTTCCAAAAGCGGAAGCCCTTCGCGACGTCGCCAGATTCGTGCCGGCCGATCGGTTATTGATCGAAACCGACGCGCCGTTTCTCGCACCGGTGCCGCATCGCGGCAAACGCAATGAGCCCGCCTGGGTTGCAGAGACACTGGGCCAGTTGGCCGCAGTTCGTGCGGTGTCAATCCGTGACATGGGCCAACAGGTTGCCGACAACCTCGCGCATCTCGTCGGACCCGCGGCGTGAGATCTCGCCGCGAACCCTTCGCGGATCAGTTACTTCGCGTTGACACCCTGTCGAACCTATGGTCTGATCCTCGCTGGTTTCAGCAGCAGTGAGCCTGCCGGCGCGTTCATTCCCTGTGCCTTCATCATCCGCCGCGGCGGCCGATCTCGCCCGAATTTTCGAGCCAGTTCGCGACGAGTTGGCCCGCGTCGAACGTGAGTTCGCACGCCACCTCGAATCCCGGATCGACCTGATTCCGGAGATGGGCCGCTATCTCCAGATGAGCGGCGGCAAGCGCGTGCGACCCGCCGTACTGCTGCTGGCCGCGCGACTGTGCGGCTACACGGGTGATCGCGCCGTGCTCAACGCCGCGGTGGTCGAGTTCATCCACACCGCCACGCTCGTGCACGACGATATCGTCGACGGCGCCGAGACGCGGCGCGGCCGGCTCGCGGCGCACTCGCGCTGGGGCAACGACATCACGGTACTCCTCGGGGACTATCTCTACATTCGCTCGATGGCGATGGCGCTGACGCAGGACACGCTGGAGGTCGTCCGGCTCCTGTGTGAGGTCACGCTCCGCATGATCGAAGGCGAGCTGTATCAGCTCACCAAGACGGGCGATGCCTCCATCACCGAGGAAGAGCACTTCGAGATCATCCGGCGCAAGACGGCCTACCTCTTCTCGGGGTGCGCGGAGATCGGCGGCCTGCTCGGTAACTGCACCGCCGAACAGCGCACGGCGCTGCGGGAGTACGGCTTCAACCTCGGCATCGCCTTCCAGATTGTCGACGATGTGCTGGACTACACGGCCGATGAGTCGGCGCTCGGCAAGCCGATTGGCGGCGACCTCCGCGAAGGCAAAGTCACGTTGCCCGTCATTCTGCTGCTGCGTCAGACCGGCCCCGAAGTGGCTGCGCTGGTGAAGGGCGTCATCGCGAGCCGGCAGGTCACGCACGAGAATTGGCGGGCCATCAAGGACCTCCTCGCGCGCCATGGCGCGGTCGAAGCCGCCTTCGACAAGGCCGAGGGCTATGCCGAGCGCGCCAAGCAGCATCTGTTGGGCGCCTTCGCGCCGTCCGTCGAGCGCGAAGGCCTCCTGGCGCTGACCGACTACGTGCTGAGCCGAGATCGGTAAAAAGACCTCGGAGGTCTTTTTACGTCATGACCCCGCAAGAACGCGCCGACCAGCTTCGACAGCTCATCCGCCACCACGAAGAGCGCTACTACGTCCACGACGCGCCCGAGATCTCGGACGCGGAGTTCGACCGGCTCATGCGGGACCTGATCGCGCTCGAGCGCGACCATCCTGAGCTCGTCGACCCACATTCGCCCACCCAGCGCGTTGGAGGCCGGCCGTCCGAGGGGTTCGAGCCGGCGGCGCACCTTGCCCCGATGCTCAGCCTCGAGAACGCCTACAACGGCGACGAACTGCGCGAATATCACGCCCGCATCTGCCGCGCGCTCGCGGTGCCGGAGGACACCCGGCTGGCATACGTCGCGGAGCTGAAGATCGACGGCCTGAGCATCGCACTCACGTACGAGCGCGGGCGGCTGGTTCGAGGGGTCACGCGCGGCGACGGTGTCATCGGTGAGGACGTCACGACCAACGTCCGCGTGATTCGTGCGATTCCGCTGCGACTGCGCGGCGCGGCGCCGGACCACGTCGAGATTCGTGGCGAGGTGTACCTGCCGCGAGCGGCGTTCGATCGCATGAACCAGGAACGCGAGGCGGCGGGCGAGCCGGCGTTCGCGAATCCGCGCAATGCCGCGGCCGGTGCCATTCGCACGCTCGACTCGGCCGCCGTCGCCAAACGTGGCCTACGGGCCTACACGTATCAGATGGTGTTTCCGCCGGATGCGGCGCCACACCACCAGACTCACACGGCCGTGCTGGAGTCGCTCGCGGCTTGGAGCTGCCCGGTGGAACCACACTGGCGCCGCTGCGACGGCCTCGACCAACTGGCCGCCTACATCGAGCATTGGCGGACCGCGCGGCACGATCTGCACTTCGACACCGACGGCGTCGTCGTCAAGCTGGACGAGCTTGCGCTCCGCGAGCGGCTCGGCACCACCGCGAAGTTCCCGCGCTGGGCGATCGCCTATAAATTTCCGGCGGAGCAGGCGCGGACGCGGCTGATTCGCATCGACGTCAACGTCGGACGGACCGGCGCCGTCACCCCCTTCGCCGTGCTGGAGCCGGTGCGGCTCAGTGGCACCACGATCCAGATGGCGACGCTACACAACGAGCTCGAGGTGGAGCGGCGCGACATCCGTCCGGGTGACCTGGTGATCGTCGAGAAGGGCGGTGAGATCATTCCGAAGGTGATTGGTCCCGTCCCCGACGCTCGCGAGGGCGACCCTCCCAAGTGGCGGATGCCCGCCGCCTGCCCGGTCTGCCAGAGCGCGCTCGTCAAGCCGGAGGACGAAGTGATCTGGCGCTGCGACAACGTCTCGTGTCCGGCGCGGATCCGGCGCGGCTTGCTGCACTTCGCCTCACGACGCGCCATGAACATCGAGGGGCTCGGCGAATCGCTCGTCGATCAGCTCGTCACCACCGGCGTCGTCCACGACTACGCCGACCTGTTCCGGCTGTCCGCCGATCAACTCGCCGCGCTCGATCGGATGGGCAAGAAATCGGCGGCCAATCTCGTTGAGGAGATCGACAGGAGTCGATCCGCGGACCTGTGGCGCGTGCTGCACGGGATTGGGATTCGCCACGTGGGCGAGGGCGGCGCGAAGGCGCTCGCCCGGGCATTCGGCTCGATTGCGCATCTTCGACGCGCCCCCGTCGAAGCGATCGAAGGCGTCGAGGACGTCGGGCCCGTGGTGGCGCGTTCCGTGCGCAGTTTCCTGGATGAGCCCCCCAACGCCGCGATGCTCGACCGCCTCGCGGCGGCCGGCGTGAAGATGGAGTCCCACGCTCCTAATGCCTCGCTCGAGGCCACCTTGCCGCTCGCGGGTCAGACGTACGTCATCACCGGCAGCCTCGAGTCCATGAGCCGCCAAGCGGCGGCCGAGGAGATCATCCGGCTCGGCGGCAAGGTGAGCGCATCCGTGAGCAAGAAAACGACGGGGCTGGTCGTCGGGACGGATGCTGGCAGCAAGCTCGACAGGGCCCGAGCGCTGGGCGTCCGCCTGCTCGATGAGCCTGCGTTTCTGGCCCTTATAATGAAGCCTGCGCCCTGACACGCGAACATGAAGCGCTGGCTCTGGCCTCTGCTCGCTCTGACCGGTGTGGTCGGCTTTCTGCTCGGCCTCGTCGCCGCCGGGTCGGGCCGTGCGCCGATCCCGCAAATTGCGCGCCTCCCAGCCGCGCCGGCCGCCGGACCCCTCGCGCTCGTCGCGCAGCCGCTGCCGGCATCGGACGCCGTTCCGAGTGCTCCCGTCGATTTTGCGACCGTGGTGTCCCGCCTGAACGGCACCGTCGTCAACGTGGACACGGTCTCGCGCGACAGCGAAGAAGGATCGCGGTTCGTCTTCCCGCGCCGCTGGTCCGATGAGCTTCGGGAGGGCTCCGGCAGCGGGTTCGTGATCGATCCCGCGGGCCTCATCTTGACGAACTACCACGTCATCGACGATGCCACGCGCGTCACGGTGACGCTGCGGGATGGCCGGATCTTCAAGGCGAGGGTGGTGGGCATCGATCCCGCCATTGACGTCGCGCTGTTGCAAGTCTCGCCCAGTGAGCCGCTGCGCGCGGCGCCGCTTGGGCGTTCCAAGAACCTGCGCGTCGGCGAATGGGTCTGCGCGATTGGCAATCCACTCGGGTACGTGCACTCCGTGACCGTGGGGGTCGTGAGCTTTCTCGGACGCAAGGTCTTCGATCCGAGTCTGGACGCCCTGATTCAGACCGACGCCGCGATCACGTTCGGCAATAGCGGTGGCCCCCTCATCAACGCCCGCGGGGAGGTCGTCGGAATCACCGCGGCGATCAGCGGCCAGGCCGCGAACATCGGGTTCGCCGTGCCGATCGATCAGGTCGTAGCGGTGTTGCAGCAAATGCGCGAGACCGGTACGGTCACGCGCGGTTATCTCGGACTCGGCCTGACGACCATCACGCCGGAATTGCAGCGGGCGCTGCATCTGCAACCCGCGCAGGGCGCCCTCGTGCAGGAAGTCCCCGAGAGCACCCCCGCCGAACGGGCCGGGCTGCGGCCCTACGACGTGATCGTGGCGGCTGACGATCAGCCGATCTCGTCCGACGAAGAGCTCACGCGGTTCATTGCCAGCCGGCGGCCGGGCGCTCTCGCCCGATTGCAGGTGTGGCGGGACGGCGAGACGATCGCCGTGCCGGTGAAGCTCACGCAGCGTCCCCTGCCACCCAGCATGCGATCGCTCGCGGCGGAGACCGCGCAGGTGCGCCCCGCGAGCCGTGGCGATCAGCTACTGGGTCTGTCGGTCGGCGAATTGGATGCCGCGCAGATTCATCGGCGCAACCTGCCGGAAACCCTCGGGGGTGTGGTCATCACGTCGGTGGACACCGCCGGCCCGGCGCGCGTCACGCCGATCAAGACGGGCCAGATTCTGCTCGAGATCAATCGTCAGCGCGTGGTGAGCGTCGCGCAATACAAGGCGATTGTTTCCGCCCTGCGCCCGGGTGTCCCCGTCGCCGTACTGATGTACGACCCGGCGTCCCGGCAGCGGTTCCTGCACGCGATCGCCACCGACCCCGCACCATGAAACCACGCATTCTCGTCGTCGACGACGAGCCGGCCATTCGCGACACGATGCGGATGATCCTCGAGTACGACGGCTACGAAGTCCTGCTTGCCGGATCCGGCCAGGAAGCGCTGCAGACCGCCGAGCGCGAAAACCCCGATCTCGTGTTCCTCGACGTCAAGATGCCGGGCATGGATGGGCTCGAGGTGCTGAGCCGCCTGAAAGGCACGAACGAGACGCTGCCGGTCGTGATTATCTCGGCCCACGGCTCGACCGCCACGGCACTCGACGCCGGCAAGCGCGGTGCATTCAGGTTCATCGAGAAGCCGCTTTCGAAAGACTACGTGCTCGATGCCGTGCGCGAGGGGCTCGACCGCGGCACGATTCAACGCGAGAATCAGACCCTCCGGTCGGCGATCGAATCCCGCCACCAGCTCATCGGCGAGGCTCCGGCACTGAAGCAGATCATGGACCAGGTCCGCCGCGCGGCGCCGACGAACGCCACAGTGCTGATCCTCGGCGACAGCGGCGTCGGCAAAGAGCTCATCGCGCGAGCCATCCACCGCAACAGCCTGCGCGCCAAGGAGCGCTTCGTGCAGGTCAATTGCGCGGCGATTCCTGAAGAGCTCATTGAGTCCGAGTTGTTCGGGCACGAGCGCGGCGCGTTCACGGGCGCCACGGAGAAGCAGACCGGCAAGTTCGAGCAGGCCGATCGGGGCACGATCTTCCTGGACGAGGTCGGCGACATGAGCGCGCGGACGCAAGCCAAGGTGCTGCGCGTGCTCCAGGAAGGCGAGGTCGAGCGGCTCGGATCGGCGAAGACGATCAAGGTCGACGTCCGCGTGATCGCGGCGACCAACAAGGACCTCGAAGAGGAAATCGGCGAGGGCCGGTTCCGTGAGGACCTCTACTTCCGGCTCAGCGTCATCCCGCTGTCCGTGCCGCCCCTGCGCGAGCGGCTCGACGACATTCCCGTCCTCGTCCAGCATTTCGTGGCGCAGTTCAGCCGGGAAAGCAACCGGCGCCCCGCGCGCTTTGCGCCGAGCGCGATCGACGCGTTGAAACAGGCGCGCTGGCGCGGCAACATCCGCGAGCTTCGCAACGTCATCGAGCGGCTGCTCATCATGATCCCCGGCGAGGTCATCGAAGCCGACGACGTCCGCAGCGTGATGCGGGTGGACACGAGACCGGCAGCCTCGGCGGCGGTGCCGTCGGCGCCAGGCAGCGAGCGGCCGGTGACACTGCGCGAATTCAAGGAATGGTCGGAACGCGCCTTCCTTGTGGACAAGCTGCGTGAGTTCTCCTGGAACATCTCGAAAACCGCCGAAGTCATCGACACGCCCCGCAGCAACCTCTACAAGAAGCTCGAGCAGTACAACATCAAGCAGGACACCGAGGGGTGAGCCTTCGCGCGCTGGACACGGTCCGGGGCGCGTGAGACCATCGAATCGGTTCCGCTGCAGCGGGCCAGACGACCGCCGGCCTTCGCGCGTCGCGCTATGGCCGGCAGGCCTTTGCGGGCTTGCCGGCGCCGTGGGCTTGCCCACCGTAGCCGTAGGCGAAGGCGGGAGGAAAGTCCGAACTCCAGAGGGCAGTGCGCCGGGTAACGCCCGGTCGGGGTAACTCGAAGGACAGTGGCACAGAAAACAAACCGCCCGCCGAAGCTCGTAGCCGAAAGGTGGCGAGCGAAGGTGGGTAAGGGTGAAAAGGTGCGGTAAGAGCGCACCGCGCCGGCTGTAAGGTCGGTGGCAGGCAAAACCCCGCACGGAGCAAGACCAAATAGGGAGGCGCCCCGGGTGACGCGAAAGCGACGCCCGTTGGGAAAGCGGACGGCCCGTCCGAAGTCTCCGGGTAGGTCGCTCGAGCCCGCCAGCAATGCCGGGCCTAGAGGAATGGTCGTCACCACGCCGAAAGCTCGCCGGAGCGCGCAAGTGCGACGGCGGGCGTAGGCGGGGAACAGAATTCGGCTTACGTCCCGCTGCAGCAGAGCCGCTTCACCGTTTCATACAAATCTGATCGGCCGACCGCCCCCAACGACACCGGGGAAATGCCGTATCCTGCGGTCCGTGACGGGTTTCCGCGAAGTCAATCAGCTACACTCGTACGGAAGTTCGTTCGCGATGCGGAGGATCGGTGGCTAAGTATGTCGTGACGGGTGGGGCCGGATTCATCGGCTCGCACATGGTGGAGGAGCTCCTGCGGCGGGGCGAGACGGTCCGCGTCGCCGATGATTTTTCGACGGGCAGCCGCGACAATCTTCGCGCCGGCGTCGAGCTCGTGGACGGGAGCATCGCGAATCCTGACGTGGCGCGCCGGGCCGTCGCCGGGTGCGACTACGTGATTCACCTCGCCGCCATCCCGTCGGTGCCGCGTTCCGTGGATGATCCCCTGACCTCGCACCGCGCGAACGTCGAAGGCGCGCTCCACATGCTGCTCGCCGCGCGTGACGCCCACGTCAAGCGGTTCGTCTTTGCCGGGTCGTCATCGGTCTATGGCAACACGGTGGAGTTGCCCAAGCGCGAGGATATGCGGCCGACGCCGCTCTCGCCCTACGCGCTGCAGAAGCTCATCGGTGAGGAATACGGCCGGATGTTCCATGAGCTGTACGGTCTGAACACCGTGACCACGCGGTTCTTCAACGTCTTCGGACCGCGCCAGCAGCCGGGCTCCCCGTACTCGGGCGTCATCTCCCTCTTCATCGACGCGCTCACCAGGGGCGCACGTCCTACGATTCACGGTGACGGTGAGCAGACTCGAGATTTCACCTACGTGGGCGACGTCGTGAACGGCGTGCTCGCCTGCTGCACGGCGGACGCGCAGAAGGTCGCCGGGCACATCATCAACGTCGCCGCCGGCGGACGAATCTCCTTGCTCGACCTGGTGAAGACGCTGCAGCGGATCACCGGCCAGACCGCCGAGCCCGTCTTTGGCCCCACGCGCGAAGGCGACGTCAAAGACTCACAGGCCGAGATCACGAAGGCACGCCAGCTCCTCAACTTCGAGCCGAAGACCACGCTTGAAGACGGCCTGCGCAAGACCGTCGCGTGGTTCGAGAGTACGAAGGCGACCGCCGGCGCGCGCAGCTGACGCCTCCAGTCGACAGATTCAACGCCTCGGGCGCGCCCCCTCGGCACGCGCGCGAGACGCCCTGCGCCTAACTTCCTCCCAGCGAATCGAATAGCCCGACCTCGCCCGAGTCCCTCCGGCTGGCAGCGCGTTTGCCAGAAAGAGGCGCGGAGCCCGGCCGGCCGACTGCCGACGTGGTGCTCGACCTTGCGCCGAGTCACGGTCGGTCGTTCCGGGTCCCTTGCGACCTGGCGCAACGGTCGCGCCCGAATTCATCGAGAGGAGAAACGCTCATGCTCCGTAGACACTCACTGATCGGTCTCGCGGCGATGCTCGCGATCGTACTGGGAGGCTCGATCCTGCAGGCGCAGGAACAGACCGGGCCGGCGTCGAAGAAGGCCGCGCCGGCTACGCCCACCGCGGCGGCGCCGCTCAACCTCAACACGGCGTCACAGCCGCAGCTCGAGACCCTGCCGGGCATCGGGCCGACGGTGGCCGCGCGAATCATCGAGTACCGCCAGAAGAACGGCAACTTCAAGAAGGTCGAGGAGCTGATGAACGTCAAGGGCATCGGCGAGAAAGCGTTCCTCAAGATCAAGGCGCTGCTGACCGTGGCGCCGCCGAAGACCTCGGAGAAATGAGCGAGCGCCGTTCGCCGGTCGGAGGGATGGCGCCAAGGCGCCTCCCTCCGACAACTGACCAGGGCGCCTCGCTGATCGAGCTGGTCGTCGTCTTTGGGCTGCTCGTCATCCTGGGCGCGATGGCGACTCCCGTCGCCAGTGCGGCCATTGAGGCCGAGCGCGTGCGCCAGGCGGCAGGTTTCATGGCCGCGCGCTTTCAACTCGCGCGGCAACAGGCGGTGTCACGGTCGGCGTCTGTTGGCGTGGTGTTCGACACCGCCGGAGAACGGATGACCTTTCAGGTCTGCGTCGACGGCAATGGCAATGGCATCCGGCGCGCGGAGATCTCGGCGCAGGATTCGTGCACGGAAGGGCCGTACGACGTCAGCGTGATGTTTCCGGGTGTGCGCATCGCCGTGGACCCGGCCACTCGCGGACCCGATGGCGAGCCCGGCTCGCCAGACGCCATCCGATTCGGCCGTGGCGACATCGTCAGCTTTTCGGCGTCCGGCTCGTGCACCGCCGGATCCCTCTTCCTGAGATCCCGGAGCGGTCTTCAGTACGTCGTGCGGGTGGCAGGGGTGACCGCGCGAATGCGGATTCTTCGCTATGAGGCGGCAACTCGAACCTGGAGTGAATGATGACGAGCCGACGTGTTCTCGTGGGTCGCGACGTGCGTCTGCTGGAGCAAACGGATGAGGGCATCGACCTCGAAGGCCCGACCCGGCTCCGGCCCGGACAGATGGTCGACCTGATCCTGCCAGGGGAGGCCGGCCGGCCCGTCATCGGCCGGCGCGCTGAGGTCCTCACTTGGTTCGTGGTCCAGCTGGGTAGCAACGGGCCGACGTTCGCCGGTCATTGCTCGTGGCAGTAGCGCGATGAGCCGCCAGCTACCCGTGGCGGCGAGGCGGGGGACTTCGCGGCCGGGCGGATCGCGCCGCGATGTTGGCACCGATGTTGATGGAATCTTCGTTCCCTTGGGGGCTAACCATGCTGGTCGGGCGTAGTGTGCTGATGCAGGAGCTTCGGGCGCGCGTCGCGCGAGTGGCCCAGACGACCTTCACCGTGCTCATTGAGGGTGAGAGCGGTGCGGGAAAGGAGCTGGTCGCGCGTGAGTTGCACCGAGGCAGCGCCCGGCCACGCGGTCCGTTCGTGGCCGTCAACTGCGCGGCGCTGGTGGAGAGTCTGGTCGAGGCTGAGCTCTTCGGCATCGAGGAGCGAACAGCGACGGGCGTTCGTGGCCGGCGCGGGAAGTTTGAGCTGGCGGACCAAGGTACCCTGTTCCTGGACGAAGTGGCCGACCTCTCACCGAGCGCCCAGGCGAAGCTCCTGCGCGTGCTTCAAGACATGTCGGTGGAACGCGTCGGCGGGCAAGTCGCGCGGCAGGTGGACACGCGGGTCATCGCCGCGACGAATCGGACTCTCAGCACGCTGGTGCAGACGGGCCATTTCCGGCCGGACCTGTACTACAGGCTCGCGGGCGTCGAAGTGCACGTGCCGCCGCTGCGGGCCCGTCGCGAAGACATTCCGCTCCTGGTGGACCACTTCTTCGGCCGGTATCGCCGCGCGCGCGAGCTCTCGGTCTCCTCGTCGGCCACCGAAGCCCTCATGGCGTTCGACTGGCCGGGGAACGTTCGTCAGCTCGGACGGGTGCTCGAGCGGTTGATCGCGCTGGCGCCGGGACCGTTGATCCTCTTGAGCGATCTCCCGCGCGAGATCTCGCACGAATACGAGGAAGTCATCTCCGAGACGCCGGGGCAGACCGAATCACTTCGCGCCTGGAGCAGCCGGTACGTCCGCTTGGTCCTCGAGCGTTGCCAGGGCAACAAGCGGCGCGCATGCGACATGCTCGACATCAGCTATCACACCCTGCAGTCGTACCTCGAGTACGAGATCGGTGCTCCACGTCCGCCAGCGCCGGGCACAGCCCTGGACCCGGTGGTGCCGGTACCGGTCGTCTGATCCGCGTGATCGAAATGCGTCAAGGAAAGGTCGCCGACGGCCGGATCGCCGTGCAAGCCGGGCCCCAGGCACGGGAACGATGTGAGGCAGCTTCCGCGAGGGCGGGTGCAGGGTCGCAACGTCGTTCGTGACCGGACGTCATCCGGTCGAAGGAAGTCGAATGAACGTACCAACTCTCATGATTGCGCTTCAGTGCGGGTTCGCCGGCGGTGTCTCCGTTCCGGCGTCACCAGCGTCGTCAGCCGCGCCAACGCTCGTGCAACAGATCAAAGACCCGAGCAGTGGACTCGAGGTGCGCGTCTTCGTCGGCGGCAAGGCCGATGTCAGCATCGAGGTCGGAGACCGGTCGGTTCAAATCCAGAAGCAGCTGGTTCGCGGCGCGGCCGTCACCCACCTCACAACGTCCACCGAGCGACTGACCCTCACCGTCACAGGACGTCAGGCGACGCTCGACGGGACGCTCGGCCGCGTGGTGGCCTCGTCTGCTCAGCCGGGTAGCCGGGAAGCGCTGCGCAGCCGGCTGAAGCGCTCGAGCGCGGTCAACCGAGCGATCGCCCTGCTGGGCCGCTTGGACCTCGGACCCCGCTCGCCCCTGGGGCACGCGTTGCTCGCCACGCGCGTCATGCTGCTCACCGAAACCGGCGACGAGCGGGGAGCCGGCGAGATGTCGCGGTGGGTCCAGAACGCACAGCAAGCCCTCGCCGTGACTCCGGTGGCCTACCAGCAGATGCTCCCCGGCGACTGCTGGAACGAGTACGCGAAGGAGGCGATTGCGACGTGGAAGGAGCTCGAGGACTGCCTCAGGGACGTGAAGTGGTACGAGATCCTCGAGGAGCTGGCGTGCGGGACGATTTACGACCTTCGCGCCATCGGAGCGTTTTCCTGGTATCTGAAGTGCACGGCCATCAGAAGCTGACAACTGGCGCACGGGAGGTCACATGCGAGCCGCGATCGTGGTCCTGCAGATTCTGATCAGCTTCGTCCTCGTCGCGGTGACGATGCCGGCCCTCATGATCTTCGTGCCGGCCGCCCAGGACTCCGCCCTCGGTCCCGGGCTCGCGTTTGGATTGCTGGTCGGCGTGTTCATCATCCTGAGGGTGCTCTGGCCACGGCGGCGCACACCGTAACTCCGGCGGGCTGGCTGGCATCGCCGGCCAGCCCGCAACCTTGACGCCCTTGGATCGCGATAGTACGTTGTAGGGCGCTCGTCCATCCTGCAACGGTTGCAGCAGGCGGGCGTCCACACGCCATGTCCTCGAGCTCGCCTGCGCCCCTCAAGAAAACACCGCTCAACGCCAAACATCGGACCAGCGGCGCCCGCATGGTCGAGTTCGGCGGATGGGACATGCCCGTTGAGTACTCCGGCATCACGGACGAGCATCTGGCCGTTCGGACGCGCGGCGGGCTCTTCGACGTCAGCCACATGGGGCAGATCGAGCTCGCCGGGTCTGGCGCGCTCGCCGCCGTCCAGTGGATGACGAGCAACGACGCGTCGCGCCTCGCGATCGGGCAAATCCAGTACTCCGCGCTCATGGCCGACGCCGGCGGCTTCATCGACGACGTGCTGGTGTACCGGCAGGCCAACGACCACTTCCTGCTCGTCGTCAACGCCGGCAACATCATGAAGGACCACGAGTGGATCGTGGCTCAGGCCCGGCGGCACGGCGACGTCTCCGTCGTGAATTCGAGCTCGCGGTACGCCCTCATCGCGCTGCAGGGCCCGGTCGCGCAGGAGGTCCTTCAGCAGCTCACCGCCATCGACCTCGGCGCGATCAAGTACTACTGGTTCGCGAATGGGGAAGTCGCGTCCGTACGCGCGATCGTGTCGCGGACCGGCTACACGGGCGAGGACGGCTTCGAGATCTTCGTCCCGCCCGCCCAGGCCGAGAAGGTGTGGGACGCCATCCTGCAAGCCGGGAAGACGGCCGACGTTCGCCCGTGCGGCCTCGGCGCCCGCGACACGCTGAGGCTCGAGGCGGCGATGCGGCTCTACGGCAACGACATGGACGAGAACACGACCGTGCTCGAAGCTGGGCTGGGCTGGATTGTCGGCTGGAAGAAGGACGATTTCCTGGGAAGTGCGCGCCTCAGGGAGCAGAAGGAGCGGGGCGTCGCGCGTAAACTGATCGCCTTCGAGATGCGCGACCGCGCAATCGCCCGCCACGGTTATCCCGTACTTCAAGGCGACACCCCAATCGGCACGGTGACGAGCGGCACGCAGACGCCTTTCCTGAAGAAGGCCGTGGGACTCGCGATGGTGCCGGCCGGGCTCACCGCCCTGGGCACCATGTTCGACATCGACGTCCGCGGGCGCCGGGCGAAAGCCGAGGTTGTGCCGGAGCCGTTCTATAAGCGGGCCAAGCCGGCCACGTCTTGAAACCTCACAGCATCCAACCAATAGGAGCCGCATGTATCCCAGCGATCTGAAGTACACCAAGGACCACGAGTGGATCCGCGTGCAGGGCGGCGACGCGGCCGTCGGGATTACCGACTTCGCGCAGCGCCAACTGGGCGACATCGTGTTCGTCGAGCTGCCAGCCGTTGGCCGGAAAGTGAAGCAGGGTGAGGTCTTCGGCACCGTCGAGTCCGTCAAGGCCGTCTCGGAGCTCTTCTCGCCGATGTCGGGCGAGGTCGTTGCGGTGAACCCTGATCTCGCGACCCATCCCGAGTCCATCAACGCCAAGCCGCACGAGGCGTGGATGATTCGACTGCGTCCCAGCGTTCCAGCCGAAGCCGACGGCCTGCTGACCGCCGACGCTTACTCCAATCTGGTGAAATAGGTGGCCGATTCATTCGTTCTTCGACATATCGGACCTCGCCCGAACGAGGTCCGCGACATGGTTAGTGCGATCGGTTCGTCGTCGCTCGACGCGCTCATCGACGAGATCATTCCCGCTGATATCAGACTGAAGGGCCGGCTCGACCTGCCCGACGCGGAAACCGAGTTCGGCTACCACCAGCGACTCCGAACCCTCGCGGCCAAGAACCGCGTGTTCCGGAGCTACATCGGCATGGGGTACCACGACACGATCACGCCGCCCGTGATCCTCCGCAACGTGTTCGAGAACCCCGGGTGGTACACCCCCTACACGCCGTATCAGGCCGAAATTGCGCAAGGCCGGCTCGAATCCCTCCTGAACTTCCAGACGATGATCGAGGATCTGACGGGGATGCCGGTGGCGAACGCGTCGCTGCTCGATGAGGCGACGGCGGCGGCAGAAGCGATGGCTTTGCTCGCGCGTGTTCGCAAGGTCGCGACGGCGTCCACCCTCGTCGTGTCGCCTCGGATCTTTCCGCAAGTCCGCGCCGTGCTCGAGACGCGCGCGCAGCCCCTCGGCATCAGGCTGCGATTCGAAGATCCGGCGACGTCCGCGTTGGGTGCTGATGTCTTCGGCGTGTACATGCAGTCGCCGGACGATCACGGCGCGCTCATCGACCTCGGGCCGATTGTGTCGCGAGCGCATGCCGCCGGAGCGCTGGTCGCGGTCGGCACCGACCCGTTGGCATTAGCGCTCGCGCTCCCTCCCGGCGACGCTGGCGCCGACGTCGTCGTCGGCAGCGCGCAGCGGCTGGGTGTTCCGCTGGGCTACGGCGGCCCGCATGCAGCGTTCTTTGCGGTGCGTGATGCCTACGTCCGCCAGTGCCCGGGACGGATCATCGGGGTCTCCATCGACAGCCAGGGACGGCCCGCGTACCGCATGGCGCTCGCCACGCGCGAGCAGCACATTCGCCGCGAGAAGGCGACCTCCAACATCTGCACCGCCCAGGCGCTGCTCGCCAACATCGCGGCGTTCTATGGCGTGTATCACGGCCCGGCGGGGCTGAAGGACATCGCCGCGCGCGTGCACGATCAGACGGCGCGACTCGGCGCCGCCGCCGTTCGGCTCGGATGGAAGCAGACGAACGCGGTGTTCTTCGACACGCTGCGGTTCGAGGGGCCGGCGACGCGGTGCGACGCCGTTCGCCGTGCGGCCGAGGGACGCGGCGTCAACCTGCGTTACCCGGAATCCGGCGTGGTGCAGGTCTCGCTGAACGAGACGGTCGGCGAATCCGACCTTGCCGATCTCGTGGCGTGCTTCCAGGAGGGCGCGAGCGGGGGCGCGGCGTCACTCGGCGCGCCCGGCAGTGCCAGCGCGCTCGCGGCTGGTTTTGCGCGCACGTCGGCGTTCCTGAAGCACCCGGTCTTCAGCTCGCATCATTCCGAGACCGGCATGATGCGGTACATCCGCCGGCTCGAGCTGAAGGATCTCGGCCTCGATCGCGCGATGATCCCGCTCGGCTCCTGCACGATGAAGTTGAATGCGGCCGCCGAGATGATGCCGGTGAGCTGGGCAGAATTCTCGAGGCTGCATCCCTTCGCGCCGGTCGAGCAGACGGCCGGCTATCAGGAGATGTTCCGCGAGGTCGAGCAGGCGCTTTCGACGATCACGGGCTTTCCGGCCGTCTCGCTTCAACCGAACTCGGGCGCGCAGGGCGAGTACGCGGGTCTGATGGTGATCCGCGCGTATCACGCGTCGCGCGGCCAGTCCCAGCGGACGGTGGCGCTGATCCCGCAGTCGGCGCACGGGACGAATCCGGCCACCGCAGCGATGGCCGGCATGTCCGTGGTGATCGTCGCGACCGACGCGCAGGGCAACATCGACGTCGCGGATCTTCGGGCCAAGGCAACTGCCGAGCGCGAGAAGCTCGCGTGTCTGATGGTCACCTATCCGAGCACGCATGGCGTGTTCGAGGATCAGATCCGCACGATCTGCTCGATCGTCCACGAGCATGGCGGCCAGGTGTACATGGACGGCGCCAACATGAACGCCCAGGCTGGTCTCACGAGTCCCGCGGCGATCGGTGCCGACGTCTGCCACCTGAACCTGCACAAGACGTTCGCCATTCCGCACGGCGGCGGCGGCCCGGGCATGGGCCCGATCGGCGTGGCCGCGCACCTCGCGCCGTTTCTTCCGGGCCACGCGGTGATTCCGACCGGCGGCGCGAAGGCGATCTCGGCCGTTTCGGCCGCGCCCTGGGGCAGCGCGAGCATCATCCTGATCTCGCACGGCTACCTGTGCATGCTCGGCGGCCACGGCGTGACCGAAGCCACGCGCATCGCGATGCTGAACGCGAACTACCTCAAGGCACGGCTCGAAAAGCACTACCCGGTGCTGTACGCCGGCCGGAACGGCCGCGTGGCGCACGAGCTGATTTTCGATCTCCGTCCGTTCAAGCAAGCCACCGGCGTCGAAGAAGGCGACGTCGCGAAGCGGCTCATGGACTACGGCTTCCACGCGCCCACGGTCTCGTTCCCGGTCGCTGGCACCTTGATGGTGGAGCCCACGGAGAGCGAGCCGAAGGAAGAGCTCGATCGGTTCTGCGAGGCGATGATCGCGATTCGGCAGGAGATTCAGGCGATCGCGGACGGGCGCGCCGACCGGAAGGACAACGTGCTGAAGAACGCGCCGCACACCGCGCAGGACATCGCCGCGGCCGACTGGGCCCACCCCTACACGCGCGAGCAGGCTGCGTACCCCGTGCCAAGCCTGCGCGGCAGTAAGTTCTGGCCGCCGGTGTCGCGCATCGACAACCCGTACGGCGATCGCAATCTCGTGTGCTCGTGCCCGCCGCTGGAGGAGTACGCCAGTACGTAGGGCAGACCTTCAGGTCTGCCTTACCGGCCCGCGATCACGGCGGACCTGAAGGTCCGCCCTACGTACTGCGGGCGACCTTGTTCCGAAACTCCGCCAGGAGCCGCTCCGTGATCGGGCCGGGCCGGCCGTGGCCAATCGGCCGGTCATCGATCAGCGTCACGGGGGTGACTTCGCGCGTGGTCCCGGTGATGAACGCCTCGTCGGCGGTCTCGAGGTCGGCGGGCGTCAGGCGCACTTCCGCGCACGGTATGCCGAGCTCTGCCGCAATCTCCATCACGAATTCGCGAGTGATCCCGGGCAGCAGACCCGCCGTGAGCGGCGGCGTCATCAGGCGTCCGCCGCGGACCAGGAAGAAGTTCGACTGCGAGCACTCGACGAGCTCGCCGGCCTGATTCTGCATCAACGCTTCGTCGGCGCCTCGCGGCAGCGCCTCCTGCATCGCCAGCGCGTTGTTCAGCAAATTGTTCGACTTGATCATCGGGTTGAGGGCCAGCGGGTGATTTCGCCGGACGCTCACGAGCGAGAGGCGGATGCCCTCGCGAAAGGCCCGATCCGGGAAGCCCGGAAACGGTTTCACGATGATCACGAGCGTGGGCGTCGGGCACGCCGCCGGGTTGTAGGTGAGCTCGCCGACGCCACGGGTCAACAGGATGCGAATGTACGCCTCCGGAAGCGCCGGATGGGCCGCCATCGTCTCGCGGACCTTCCCGAGCAGGTCCGCGTCCGAGTAGGGCACCGGCAGCGCCATCAGCGACGCGGAATGTCTCAGGCGGCGCATGTGTCGATCGAAGAGGAACGGTTGCTGCCGGTACGTTCGCAGCGTCTCGTAGATGCCTTCGCCGTACAGAAACCCGTGATCGAACACTGGAACGGTTGCTGCGGCCGCATCGGCAATCCGGCCGTTCACGTACACCATCGCGCTCATGTCGCGACAAGCATATTACGAGCGTCCCGGTCTGCGTCTCGTTGCATGCCTCCGTGCGCACGATGTAGGCTCGCTCGTCGGGCGTGAGGGACGCCGCCACCGATGCGTGTGTTGAACAGCCAGCAGATGCGGGCCGCGGATCGCCGCACGATCGAGGAGGTCGGCGTCCCGTCCGCGACGCTCATGGAGAATGCCGGCCGCGAAGTGGTCGCCGCGATGGACGCGGCGTTTCCCGGGCTCGGGTCGATGCGCGTCGCCGTTATCTGCGGCCGCGGCAACAACGGTGGCGACGGCTTCGTGGTCGCGCGGACGCTGCTCGAACGGCGCGTCGACGTCGCCGTCTACCTCCTGGCGCGACGCTCCGACGTCGAGGGCGACGCACGCGCGATGCTGCAAGCGCTCTCGCCGCTCAACGCCCAGATCGAAGAAATCACCGACGTGCTGTCGTGGGAACGGCAGCGCGCCAGTCTGCTGCGGAGCGACGTGATCGTCGACGCGTTGTTCGGGACCGGCCTCACGCGCCCACTCACGGGCCTCGCCGCCACCATTGTCGACGACGTCAACAGGTCGAAGCGGCCCGTGGTCGCGATCGATCTGCCGAGCGGGCTGTCGGCGGACAGCGGCGAAGTCGCCGGCCCCGCGATCCGTGCGGAGCTGACGGTGGCCCTCGCGGCCCCGAAGCTGCCGCACGCGTTGCCACCCGGTGACGCCCTCATCGGCAAACTCGTGGTCGCTGATATCGGTGTGCCCAAGCGCGTCCTGGCGGAGGTCGAGGGGCCGCACGTGGAAATGCTCACGAGCGAATCGATGCGTGCCCTCGTCGCGCCGCGGCGCCGGGATTCGCACAAAGGTACGTACGGCCGCGTGCTGATCGTGGCGGGATCTCGCGGGAAGACGGGCGCGGCGTACCTGGCCGCGATGGCGGCGCTGCGATCCGGGGCGGGACTCGTCACCGTCGCCACGCCGGCATCGTGCCTGCCCATCGTCGCGTCGCTCGGTGCGGAGTTCATGACCGAGGCGCTCCCGGAGACCGCCGTGGGCACGGTCGCCGCCGAGGCCCTCGATCGCGTACTCCAGATTCCGGCCGATGTCATCGCAATTGGCCCAGGTTTGGGACAGTCGGCATCGACGGCCGAGCTCGTTCACGGTCTGGTCGCGCGGAGCACGGTGCCGATGGTCATCGACGCGGACGGCCTCAACGCGTTTGCAGGCGCGGCGGATCGACTCGCTCCACGCGAGAACACCGCCGTCATCGTCACGCCGCACCCCGGCGAGATGGCGCGGCTCACCGGTCTGTCCGTCTCCGTCATTCAATCTCGCCGCCTCGAGACCGCGCGAGACTTCGCGGCTGCGCGGGGGATTCACGTCGTGTTGAAGGGCCACCGGACGGTCATTGCAACGCCGGCCGGCCTCGCCTTCATCAACACCACGGGAAATCCGGGCATGGCCACCGCGGGCACGGGCGACGTGCTCACGGGCGCCATCGCGGGGTGGCTGGGCCAGCTCGAGGATGCCGCCCACGCGGCGTCGCTGGCGGTGTATCTCCACGGACGTGCGGGTGACATGGCCGCCGCACAGGAGGGTGAGACCGCGCTCATCGCGGGTGACCTCATCGCCACGATGGGCGCCGCGGTGCTCGATCTCACCGGCCCGTGACCGAGTCCCACGACCACGCCGTGACCGTCCACGTGAGCCAGTCGGAGGCGGAGACGGTGTCGCTCGGGCGCGCGCTCGGTCGTGAGCTGCACGCCGGGGATGTCGTGCTGCTCGAAGGCACCCTCGGCGCCGGCAAGACCGCGTTCACCCGCGGTCTGGCGGAGGGCCTCGGCTGCGATCCGGACGAGGTCTCGAGCCCGACGTTCGCCATCGTGCAGGCGTACCGCGGTCGCGTTCCGCTGCAGCATGTGGATCTCTATCGACTCGCGCCGGCGGAGGTCAACGATCTGGATCTGGACGAGTTGGGTGAGGGTTGTGCGATGGCGATCGAATGGCCGGAGCGGTGGGCCAACGCGCCGGCCAACGCATGGCGTGTCGCCCTCGAGCCGCTCGACGGCGACACGCGGCGCATCACGATCGTGCCGCCCGCACCTATTCCACGCGGTAGTTCGGCGCTTCCTTCGTGATGATGACGTCGTGCACGTGCCCTTCGCGGAGGCCCGACGACGTCACGCGAATGAGCTGTGCTTCACGCTGTAGCGTGGGAATGTCCGGGCACCCGCAGTAGCCCATCGCGGCGCGCAGACCGCCGACGAGTTGGTGGATCATGCCGGCCACGCTGCCTTTGTGGGCGACACGGCCTTCGATCCCTTCGGGCACCAGCTTCTCGGTGCCGTCGCCCCGGCTCTCGAGATCGTATTCGTCCTGGAAGTACCGGTCGCGGCTGCCGCGCCGCATCGCGCCGATCGATCCCATGCCGCGGTATTCCTTGAAGCTGCGGCCCTGATACAGGATGATCTCGCCCGGACTCTCGTCCGTTCCCGCAAACAGACTCCCGATCATCGTCGCGCTCGCGCCGACGGCGACCGCTTTCGTCATGTCGCCTGAGTAGCGGATGCCGCCGTCCGCAATGATGGGAATCCCGCGATCCGCCGCGGCCCGCGCGCAATCGGCGATGGCCGTGACCATCGGCACGCCGATGCCGGCGACCACGCGCGTCGTGCAGATCGAGCCGGCCCCGATGCCGACCTTGACGGCGTCGACGCCCCGGTCGATGAGGGCCCGCGTCGCGTCGGCCGTCGCCACATTGCCGGCGATGATGTCGACGTCCGGGTGCATCGCGCGCAGCGCCGCCACCATGTCGAGCACGCCCTGCGAATGGCCGTGCGCCGTGTCGACCACGAGCATGTCGACATGGGCGGCGACGAGGGCTGCCGCCCGGTCCTGCGTGTCCTTGCTCACGCCGACGGCGGCGCCGACCCGCAAGCGGCCGAGCGAGTCCTTGCAGGCGTTCGGGTACTTGATCAGCTTTTGGATGTCTTTGACGGTGATGAGGCCGCGCAGGCGGTGGTCGCCGTCGACCACCAGCAGCTTCTCGACCTTGTGTTTGTGGAACATCTGACGTGCCTGATCGAGCGTCGTGCCGACCGGCACCGTGATCAGGTTGTCCTTCGTCATGATGTCCGAGATGGGCCGGTCGGTCTGCGTCTCGAACCGCAGGTCGCGATTGGTCAGGATGCCGACGAGGCGTCCGTCTTTGCTGCCGTCCTTCGTAATCGGCACGCCGCTGATGCGGTATTTCTTCATCAGCTCCAGCGCTTCTTGAATCCGGTGAGTGGGGGAGAGCGTGATCGGATTCACGATCATGCCGCTCTCGGAGCGCTTCACGCGATCCACTTCCGACGCCTGCTCCTCGATGCTCAGGTTCTTGTGGATGACGCCCATCCCGCCCTGCTGCGCCATCGCCACCGCCAGGCCGCTTTCCGTCACGGTGTCCATCGCCGCGCTGAGGATGGGCACGTTCAGCTTGATACGACGCGTGAGCTGCGAGCTCACGTCAACCTGGCTGGGCAGAATTTTCGAGTGACGGGGCAGGAGCAGGACGTCGTCGAACGTCAGGGCTTCGGTCAGTCCAGCCGCGACCTGGGCAGCGGCTGCAAGGCGGTCAGTCATAAGAACTCAATTCCTTCAAGCGCCGTGGCATTTCTTGAACTTCTTTCCGCTGCCGCACCAGCAGGGATCGTTGCGGCCAAGCTTGGGCTCATCACGCCGGACCGTCTTGACGGGCGCATCGTCGCCGCCCGAGCGGGCCGGTACCGGTGCACCTTCATTGCGTGGCGGCGGCGCGGCCGGTGCCGAGGATGAGCCGCCGCTCAGGAACATCGGCGTCGGCTTCCGGGGTGCGGGACGGGCGGGCGCGGCGGGTTCGCTGCCTTCACCGCCTTCGACCACCGGCCGCAGGCGCCACAGGTATCGCACCATCTCCTCGTCCACCCGCGCGCGCATCGCCTGGAAGAGCGTGAAGCTCTCCTTCTTGTATTCCACCAGCGGGTCGCGCTGGCCGTAGCCCCGCAGGCCGATGCCTTCCTTCAAGTGATCGAGGCTGTAGAGGTGGTCCTTCCACTGCGCGTCGACGATCTGCAGCATGATGTCGCGCTCGACCCGCCGAAGCACGCCCGGCTCGACCGGAAGTGCTTTTTCCTTGTCTTCATACCGGGAGAGCACGAGCGTGCGAAGGCGGTCCGACATCTCGGCCGGGTTCATCGTTTCGAGCTGGATGCTTTCCAGAGCTTCCGGTTCGATCGCGAACAGATCACCGACCTGCCGCCGGAGCGCCGCGACGTCCCACTCCTCCGGATTTGCATCCTTGCCGGCGTGGGTATCGACGAGCCCATCGACCTGGTCTTCGGCGAGCATCAGCAGGTAGCCGCGCGTGTCGAGGTTCTCGAGCTCGTCGCCCTCACCGACGCGAATCGTCCCCTCGAGCAGCTCGCGCCGGAGCGAGTAGATGCTCTCCCGCTGCTTGTTCATCACGTCGTCGTATTCGAGGAGATTCTTGCGGATGGAGAAGTTCTGCGCCTCGACCTGCTTTTGCGCGCGGGCGATGGCCTTCGTCACCATGTTGTGCTCGATGGGCACGCCCTCTTCCATGCCGAGCCGCTGCATGATGCCGGCGATGCGATCCGACCCGAAGATGCGCATCAAGTCGTCTTCGAGCGACAGATAGAACCGCGACGATCCCGGGTCGCCCTGCCGGCCCGCGCGCCCGCGGAGCTGGTTGTCGATCCGGCGAGCTTCGTGCCGTTCCGTGCCGATGATGTGCAGCCCTCCGGTGCGCACGACGTCGTCGTGCTCGGCATCGGTCTCGGCCTTGAAATCACGAATCAACTGCTCGTAGGCAGCTCGCGGGACCCGATAGAAGCTCTCGAGGTGGAAGAAGTAGACGAAATCGGCGTCGTCGACGAACTTCTCCTGGCCTTTCGGTAGCCGCTCGGCGATCTGGTCGGCCAGGCATCGCTGGCGGGCAATGAACTCTGAGTTGCCGCCCAGCAGGATGTCCGTGCCGCGGCCGGCCATGTTCGTCGCGATGGTCACCGTGCCGCGCCGGCCGGCCTGCGCGACGATCTCGGCTTCCTGCGCGTGGAACTTGGCGTTCAGCACCACGTGCTTGATGCCGCGGCGCTTCAGCATCCCTGAGAGTTTTTCCGACTTCTCGATGGAGACCGTGCCGACCAGCGTGGGCCGTCCGGAGTCTTGCTGCGAGACGATGTCGTTGAGCATGGCCTCGGACTTCTCGCGCTCGGTCCGATAGACGCTGTCGGGCTCTTCCTTTCGCGCGAGCGGCCGGTTCGGCGGCACGACGAGGACGTCCAACTTGTAGATCTTGTTGAATTCCTCCGCCTCGGTTTCGGCCGTGCCGGTCATCCCCGAGAGCTTGGCGTACTTGCGGAAGTAGTTCTGAAAGGTGATGGTCGCGAGCGTCTGATTCTCGCGCTCGATCTTCACCTTCTCCTTGGCCTCGACGGCCTGGTGGAGGCCGTCGCTCCAGCGCCGGCCCGGCATGAGCCGTCCCGTGAACTCGTCCACGATGACGACGCCACCGTCCTTGATCATGTAGTCGACGTCGAGCCTGAAGAGCGAGTGCGCGCGCAGCCCCTGATGAATGTGGTGGAGCAGCGGCATGTTCACCGGGTCGTACATCCCCCCGGATCCAGGCACCAGGCGGTGTCCGAGCATCTTCTCGGCCTTCGCCATGCCGCTCTCCGTGAGCTGCACGGTCTTGTGCTTCTCGTCGACCAGAAAGTCGCCCGTGCCTTCGAGACGCTCGCGGTCTTCCGCCTTGACGTTGCCCTGTGTCACCTCGCCAGCCGTGAGTTTCGGAATGAAGCGATCGACCTCGTAGTACAGGTCGGTCGACTCTTCCGCCGGTCCGGAAATGATGAGCGGCGTCCGTGCTTCGTCGATGAGGATGCTGTCGACTTCGTCCACGATCGCGTAGTTGTGCCCGCGCTGCACGTAGTGCGCGAGGTCGAACTTCATGTTGTCGCGGAGGTAGTCGAAGCCGAATTCGTTGTTCGTGCCGTACGTGATGTCGCAACCGTAGGCGACCTGGCGCTCCTGGTCATTCAGCTCGTGTTGGATGACCCCGACCGTCATCCCCAGGAACCGGTAGATCCGGCCCATCCATTCAGAGTCGCGGCGGGCCAGATAGTCGTTCACGGTGACGACGTGGACGCCCTTGCCGGCGAGCGCATTCAAATACGCGGGCAGGGTCGCGACCAGCGTCTTGCCCTCGCCGGTCTTCATTTCGGCGATCCTTCCGGCGTGCAGCACCATCCCGCCGAGGAGCTGAACGTCGAAGTGCCGCATGTTCAACACGCGGCGGCCCGCCTCGCGCACGACCGCAAAGGCCTCTGGCAGCACCTCGTCGAGCGATGCGCCGCCACTGACACGCTGCTTCAGGTCGGCAGTCTTGGTCCGGATGACCGTGTCTGGGAGATCCCTGACTGACGCTTCAAGCTCGTTGATCCGGGCCACCAGCGGTTGCATGCGCTTCAACTCCCGCTCGTTGTGCGTGCCGATGACCTTGGCGAGGAGGGTATTGATCATTCAGATCCAACGATTCTAAGGAGGGGGACGAAGCACGTCAAATCACGACCATGCGTCGTGACGGAGTGGCGGGCGTTCGGAACCGCCGACCAGGGGGTGGAGAAGGAGACTAGCGGCTGCCGACGAGCAGACGGAGCGGGTTCGTCGGTGTGCCGTTGAACAGGATCTCGTAGTGCAGGTGCGGGCTGGTGGCGCGCCCCGTGGCCCCGACGAAGCCGATCACGTCGCCACGCTTGACACGCTGTCCGGCCGCGACCGCGAAGCGCGACATATGGCCGAAGCGCGTCGAGATGCCGAACCCATGCGTCATGAGGATGCTGTTCCCGTAGTTCCCGTTGTATCCCACCGACTCGACCGTGCCGTCAGCCGTCGCGCGAATCGGCGTTCCCTTGTCGGCCGCCAGATCGATCCCGGTGTGGTACTCCTGCTGGCCCGTGAACGGATCCTTGCGAGCGCCGAACCCGGACGTGTACCAGACACCGAGCATCGGCCACAGCGTCGGAGTTGCGCGGGCCAGAGCCTGCTGGCCTTCGACCCTCGTGCGGACCGACGCGAGCCGATCCTCGAGGACGCCCAGCAGGTCGCGAAGGACACCAAGGGTGCCCGCGGCATGACCGGTGGTGGTCGTGGGCTTCTTGGCAATCAAGTCGGCGGGGACCGCACTGCCGCCCATGGCCTGCGACTTCACCATCGCCGGCAGCTTTTCCATGGCTTCGAGGGTCGCGGGATCGAGTTGGGCCTGCTCGGCCAACTGCCGCATCGCCATCTGCAACGAGGAGATCTGGGAGGCCAATTCACCGGCGGCGGCCCGATAGCTCTCGTTCTCGAGCTTCAGATTCTCATTGGCGACCTTGAGTCCGTCGAGCTCGGCGAGGTCGGACCGGGTCATCCCCATCGACAGCAAGCCGACGAAGCCCGCCATCGTCAACAGGGCGACGCACGTCAGGATGATCGGTACGCGCGCCATCGTGAGGCGGCGGACCGCGCCCGTTTTTCGGTTCGCGATGAGAATTGTGTAACGGGCCAAAGCCATAGAATTACAGGTCGCTCACATGGGCTCTCGCGAAAAGGGCCCAAAACTACGTGACCTTACCATACCAAAAGAGTAATCAGCCAGCCCTTTGACGGGCTACGACACCCTTCCGGGCAGCCTAAAGTGCAAGGCCTCTGCCAAGTGGCGGGCGTGCACCTCATTTGAGCAATCGAGGTCAGCGATCGTGCGGGCGACGCGAAATACACGGTTCACGGCTCGAACGCTAAGCCCGAGCCGCGTGACTCCCTGGGCGAGCACACGCTCGGCGTCCGCGCTGGCCACGCGACACATCTGCCGCAGCGCCCGGCCTTCGAGGCCCGCATTCAAGACCGACTGCCGGCCTAATTGACGTGCGCGGGCCGCTTCAACGCGCTGCTTCACCGAGGCGCTCGGCTCAGCGTTCCCGCTTTCGCGCAGTTCCTGCCACGGGACGCCCTGCAATTCCACCGTCAGGTCAAACCGGTCGCGGAGCGGGCCGGACAGCCTCTGCTGATAGCGCTCGACCAACGGTTCGGGGCACCGGCATCGCCGCCGTACGTCGCCGAAATATCCGCACGGGCACGGGTTCATCGCACCGACGAGCATCACGCGGGCCGGGAACACGACGGACTTCGACGCACGGGCGATGTGCACCGTACCTTGCTCGAGCGGTTGGCGCAGGCCCTCCAGCACGCGGCGGCTGAACTCCGGCAGCTCATCCAGGAACAGGACGCCGGCGTGCGCCAGACTCAGCTCACCGGGACGAGGCACACTGCCACCGCCGACCAACGCGACGTCCGAGCAACTGTGATGCGGCGCGCGAAACGGCGGCTGTCGAATCAGGCCGCTGCCGGCCGGCAGCAGGCCGGCGACGGAGTGAATCGCCGTTGCGGTCAATGCGTCATCGAACGTCAGCGCCGGCAACAACCCCGGGAGCCGCCGCGCCAGCATGGTTTTACCCGCACCGGGAGGTCCCGAGAAGAGCACGTGATGCCCGCCGGCGGCCGCAATCTCGAGCGCCCGTCGACCGGCCACCTGACCGTTGACGTCTGCGAGATCCTCCGCCGAGGCCGACGGCAAGGGCTCGGTCACGGGAGCGACCGCTGGCGCGGGGTTGGGCGAGCAGATGACCTGCACGGCCTCCCACAACGAGCGGACGGGAAACAGTGTGAGCCCACCGACGATGGCGGCTTCCGGCAGGTTCGCGGCAGGAAACATCAGCGGGGTCGCGACCGAACGGCGGCACGCGATGGCGATCGGCAACAGACCTTGCAACGGCGGCAGCGATCCGTCGAGGCAGAGCCCGCCGACGACCGTGAGCGGCAGTTCCTCGCGGTGGGGCAGCACGCCGGACGCCGCGAGGATGCCGAGCGCGATGGGCAGGTCAAACGCGGCGCCTACTTTCCGGACGTCCGCCGGCACCAGACTGACCGTGACCTTCTGCGACGGAAACGGAAACCCGGAGTTGCGGATCGCGGCGCGAACCCGGTCGCGGCTCTCCCGCACGGTGGCGTCGGGCAACCCGACCATCGTGAGCCCAGGGAGGCCGAACGAGACGTCGACTTCCACGGTGACCGGTACGGCATCGAGACCGAGCACGGCAGCAGCCGAGACACGCGCCAGCATGATCGGCTCCATGTCGCAAATGTCCGGCCACGCCGAATCCGCGCATTCAGGCCAATTCGCGCGGACGCGCGCACAAACTGCGATCGTCCCGGTCTGATGAGATTGGAGAAACTGCGAGCTAGCGCCGGACGGTGAGCTTGTCGCCGACTTTGATGAGCTCGCCCGACAACTGGTTCAGCTGTCTGAGCGTGCTGACCGTCGTGCCGAACTGCCGGGCGATGCTCGAGAGCGTGTCGCCGCGCCGAACCCGGTAGGTGACGGGTCCGGATGCCGCCGAGGCCGTTGCGGCCGCGGCGGAGGGCCGCGCCGGCAGCGTGCTCGCACGGCGCTCGGGAATCATGAGCGTCTGCCCGGTCCGCACCCGCGTGGACGAGCGCAGATCGTTGGCGGAGCGCAGTTCGGCCGTGGTGAGCTTGTGCAGCTTCGCGATCGTAGCGACCGTCTCACCCTTCTTGACGGTGTGGAACTTGAACACCTTGAAGAGCGACGGATCGGCAGTCGCCAGCCGAGCGTCGATCGCGGCGGCCGTGCCCATCGGCACCTTGATCTGATGTGCGCTCGACGGCGTGGTCGTCCGCCGCAGCTCCGGATTGAGTGCCTGGATCTCACCGACCGTGACGCCGGCCCATTCAGCGATGTACTTCAAATCGAGCGCGTCGGGAACGGTCACCTTCTCGAACGCGACCGGCGCGCTGGCCCCGACGTCGAAGCCGTAGCGCTCCGGGTTGCGCGCCACGACGATCGCCGCAAGGATCATCGGAACGTACTCGCGCGTCTCGCGCGGAAGGTATCGGGACGTCGACGTGATCTTCCAGAAGTCTTCCGACTTCGACAGCCGCATCGCCCGCTGCACGCGGCCAGGGCCGGCGTTGTAGCTCGCCAGCGCCAGGTTCCAGTCGCCGTCGAACATCTCGGCGAGTGTCCTGAGATACGTCGCCGCCGCGCGAGTGGCCTTCTCCGGATCTGAACGCTCATCGATGAACCATGTGCGCTGGAGGTCGTGCTCCATGGCCGTCCCCGGCATGAACTGCCACATACCGCGGGCGCTCGCGCGCGAGAGCGCGGTGGATTTGAAGGCGCTCTCCACGAGCGGCACGTAGGCCAGGTCCAGCGGCACGCCTTCCGAACGGAACACCTGTTGAATCATCGGAAGGTACTGCACGCTTCGCGTCAGCCCTTCCTCCATGAATCCGCGCAGCCTGCCTTGAAAGAGCTCTATATAGGAGAGCACCTTGGTGTTCACCGTGATCGGGATGTCGTGAGCGGTGTTCGCGAGGTCTTCGGCGACGGTCGCGGCCGTGGCCGGAGCCGGGGCGGGACGATCGGCCGCAGCCGCACCCAGCAGTTCGTCAATCACGGCGGGTTCGGAACGCGCCTCCGTAAAGCCATCGCCGTCTCGCAGCGCGATCACATCCAGCGCGCTGATGCGATCGACCAGGCGATCGAGCGCAGACTTCAGCCTCGGATCGCTCGCGGCGCCGCCCTGGGCGCCGAGCAACAAATCGACCGAGCGATCGAAGTGCTCGCGCGCGGCCACGAGCCGTCCCGCGAGGCTCTCGGCCTCGCCGGCCGCAAACGCGGATTCCGCCGTTGCGATCAACGCCGCAACCGGGTCGGGAACCAAGCGCACCTGCGGCGCATCGGCCTTCACGAAGCCGGCGACGGGCAAGGCGGCTGGTTTTGAGGATGGCGTCGCCACGCGGCGAGGCGTCGATGGTCCGCATCCGACGAGCAGGCCAGCTGCCAGAAGCGGAAGCCAGCGGCGTGAGTGGGTCATATAGAAGATAGGACTAAGGTCGCGCCCTCATCGGTGCAAGTTCGGTGCCGGATACTACCATCGCACCGAAACACGGCTCAGTTACCCTGTCGGCCATCCGGCAGTCACGAACACCCGATGCGTCTCGGCCAGATCCCGTGCGGCAGGCGTGACGATGGTTCGTTCCCCGATCAGGATGTTTCGTCCCGCTTTGATCGCCTGGCGGACATCCTCTTCACACACGAATGGCACCGTTGCCGATGGGGGCACCGGTCGGGCTGCGTCCGCGGCACTGGTGAGACCCAACCGTTGATTGGCCTGGTCGCGCACGGACGCGGCCTCGACGCCGATCGGAACGGGGGGAGTGGGCGCTTTGGGAAGCGGCATCGACACCGCCGCCACGCCCGCGTGTGAGGCGGCCGCGGTATCTCGCGCCGGGCGCAATTCGTACGCGAGCCGCTTGATGTTCAGCAGGTGGCGCGGCGCGATGTTGTCGGAGGTGATGTTGCCACCGTAACCGCCGCAGCCGAGCGTCATCGCGGGATCGAGCCCCGTCGTCAGCCCAATCGATCCGTGCGTCGTCGGCGTGTTCACCACGATGCGGAATGCCGGCTTCTTGAGACCGAACTCGAGGATGACCTGTTCGTTGCGCGAGTGGATCGACATCGTGTGGCCCATTCCGCCATAACGCAGAATCTGGATGCAGCGCTCGCAGCCTTCGCGCCAATCGGCCACGACGTAGTACGAGAGCACCGGACACAGCTTCTCGATGGACAGGGGATAGTCGCGACCGACGCCCGCCAATTCCGCAATGAGCACGCGAGTGTTTGGCGGGACGGAGATGCCGAGGTGCTGCGCCAGGAACACCGCCGACTTGCCCACGAGCTTGGGGTTCGGCAGCCGTTGCGGCGTCACGAGCGCCGCCGCGAGCTTGTCGGCGTCGGTGGCCGACAGGAAGTGCGCGCCCTGGCGCACGAGCTCTCGCTTCAGCTCATCGGCCACGGCGCGCTCGACGACCACTGAATTCGGCGATGAGCACAGGACGCCGTTGTCGAA
>Ga0137427_10000253_pt1 | contig 29588 bp, 29 predicted proteins | sample EasRivERMZT700_2_FD_102309 | JGI IMG/M metagenome (GOLD analysis project Ga0137427, IMG submission 102309) | Soil microbial communities from meander-bound floodplain in the East River, Colorado, USA - East River MetaG ERMZT700_2 | ecosystem: Environmental > Terrestrial > Soil > Floodplain ...
CGTGCGGCCTTTGGATCCGTGGAAGGTCCTGAGCGTCAGTATCCGTGGGGAGATGAAAAGCCGCAGGCCCGGCACGGAAACTTCGACTTTCAACGATGGGACCCTGCCAGAGTCGATGCACATCCGGCAGGTACAAGTGCATTCGGTGTGACAGATTTGATGTCCAACGGCTGGGAGTGGACGTCCACGATCTTCGAACCGTTTCCAGGATTTCAACCATACCCGTTCTATTCCGGATATTCCGCCGATTTCTTCGACGGCAAGCACTTCGTCATGAAAGGAGCCTCGGCGCGAACCGCCAGCGACTTTGTACGGCGGTCTTTTCGCAACTGGTTTCAGCCGTTCTATCCTCACGTCTATGCCACTTTTCGGTGCGTGCAGACATGAGAAACGTCGCACCATTCCTACTGCGTCCACTCGGACGTCCGTTATCCCTGGATGAGTTTGCAGACGATGTCCGGTCCGGCCTCTGCAGGAATGGGCAGAAGCAAATTCAATCCAAGTATCTTTACGATGCGCTCGGGAGCGCCTTATTCGAAGCAATCACACTGCTTCCGGAATATGGGCTGACCCGTGCCGATGAGCGCCTCTTGCAAACGCACGCTCCGGACCTGGTCAAACGTGCGGGAACGGTGTCGGTGGTTGCGGAACTCGGAAGCGGTTCCGGTCTGAAGACACGGCATGTTCTGGACGCGCTCGACTCGAGCGATTTGGTGACGTACTGTCCCATTGATATCTCGCCATCAGCGCTGAACCGATGCGAAAGAGAACTGCGTCGCAACGGTCTGAACATCGTGCCGATTGAAGAGTCCTACATTGCGGGGCTCCGACTGGCGGCCACGTTGAGACGGAAGCACACATCGATGCTGGTCCTGTTTTTAGGCAGCACCCTGGGGAACCTCGAGCCCAATGCGGCTGTGAACCTATGTTCCGAGGTCCGGAATACGCTTCAGCCCGGAGATATCTTCTACTTGAGTACCGATTTACAGAAGCCTATCGACCAGATGATTGCTGCTTATGACGATGCGCTTGGAGTGACGGCTGCGTTCAATCTCAACCTCCTTGTGCGAATCAATCGCGAGTTGAAGGGGGCCTTCGACTTAACGCGCTTCGCGCACCACGCGACGTATGATGTTCACGAAGGACGTATTGAGATGCACTTGCGCTCACTTGTCGATCAGACAGTCGTGGCCGGCCGCGATTTGACTGCGGGATTTCGAAAGAACGAGACCATCTGGACGGAAAGCAGCTACAAATTTCGCAGCGAAGATCTGATCGCATTGGCAGGACGAACTCGCTTTCACTGTGAAGCGCAATGGATCGATGAAGACTGGCCTTTCGCACAAAGCCTCTTCCGCGCTGTTTAACACACCGCAACCGATGCCCGAACGTGGCGTCTATATCAGAAGATACTGATTTTCAAAATGGAGGTCCGATGCCGAATCCAGTATCCAGGCCCCCCGATCTCTGGCCCGCGCTCCCGCTCCGCGAATGGAATGAGACGTATCACATCCTTCACATGTGGACGCAGATCGTCGGCAAGATCCGCCTGGCTCAATCGCCGCCCGTCAATCACTGGTGGAATGTGACGTTGTATGTAACGTCGCACGGACTGACAACCTCACCGATGCCATATGGTTCGGCCACGTTTGAAATCTACTTTGATTTTCTCGAACATCAGCTCGTGATATCGAAAGACAACGGGGAAGTACGCACTATTGAACTGGGCGGGCTTTCCGTCGCGGGCTTTCATCAGAAGTTGATGGAAACTCTCCACTCCATGGGCCTCGATGTGAAAATTTGGCCCGTACCCGTGGAGGTCGCGAACCCCATACGATTCGACCAGGACAACGCCGGCCGGTTCGATCCTGAACAAGCTTTGCGCTTTTGGCGTGTCCTGATACAGGTGAATCGTGTTTTCGCAGAGTTCCGATCCGGTTTCATCGGCAAAGCGAGCCCGCCGCACTTTTACTGGGGCGCTTTCGACCATGCCGTGACGCGTTTTTCGGGCAGACTGGCTCCGCGTCATCCAGGAGTGCCAGGCGTTCCAGACTTCATTACGCATGAAGCCTATTCTCACGAAGTCAGCAGCTGCGGCTTCTGGCCTGGAGGCGGTTCCATCGATTCTGCGGCCTTCTACAGCTACGCGTATGGAGAACCGCAGGGCTTTAAGGACTATCCGGTGAATCCACCCGAAAGCTATTACAGTAAAGACCTGGGTGAATTCCTTTTACCCTACGATGCCGTACGCACTGCAGATTCTCCTGATCAGAAGCTCTTGCAATTTCTCGAGAGCACTTACGAAGCGGCAGCGACGTGTGCTCGCTGGGATCGAACCGCACTCGAGCGACGCCTGCCGTTCGTGGCATAGAGTGCATATCCGTCTGCGGCACGCCGACGATCGTCAGCGGCTTGGATTAAACTGTCGACGCCTCGATGTGAATGGACATCGTGATATCGACGACAGTCGTTAGCCCGGATGCAATCGTCGGCGTCTCATTGCTGATCGTCGAAGACACGATGACGATGGTTGAAGCCGCGATTTCAATCGTTGTCGGCTCTCTGTAAACCCTCACCAGAACGCCGTCGATCGTCATTCAGTCATTTCAAATCGTCAATGCTCCATTGCTGATCGTCAATGCCTCGTTGACGATTGACAATGACTTAAACTTACCGCCACCGAATCAACGGTTTGCAGGCCTACCCGATTTTGCTGATTGGCAAAGCGACGTTAACGATTGTCATTGAGGCATTGACGGTCGTCGAAGGCTCATCAACGACCGTCGGCGCTTTAACGACAACGAGCTCATACACGTTGACGGTTTACATTGAGGCACTGACGATGGTCTTCGACGCGTTGACGGTTGTCGAAGGCTCATCGACGATTGTCGGCGGTCTGACGACAATGAGCCCTGAGACGCTGACTATTGAGATTGAGGCATTGATAGTCGTCCGGAGGCTCATCGTTAGTTGGCGCCGGCTTGAAGTAAATCGTCTTTGAGACGTTGACGATTCGTCAAGACGGCCTGCCCGGCGGCGAAACTGCGGCGCGGGTTTTACGCCCGTGCCGCCCCTTGGCTTGAAGCCGCCGACGGGAAATTCTTCCAACTCACTCCGTGCGTGCAGTGCAGGAATCCAATGAATTCAACCAGCTACGGAGCATTTTCGTGGCGGTCGGCCAATTGCACTATTCAACTTTGTAATCATTCAACACAGACCAGTTGGGAGGGATGCGCTTATGGCTATCGATCCTGTTTGTGGCATGGAAGTAGACGAAAAAAACACCAAGGATCAAAGCACCTTCGAGGGAAAGACTTTCTACTTTTGCAGCGCCGACTGTCGCGAAGAGTTCGACGAGGCTCCTGAAGAATATGTCGGCGAAGAAGAGCGCCGAACAGGAACCTAGACGACAAGGAGGGACTACGTTGAACACCGTGTATGGCCTTACTTCAACCGAGCCTCAGGCGAACGCCGTTCTCACTCACTTGCGGAACCTGGGTTTTTCGTCATCGGATATTTCGGTAGTTTTGCCGGCACATTCCGAAACGAAGAACATTTCGATGAAGGAAGAAGCGATTCGCGGGGCTGAAACCGGAGGGTTGGTTGGCGGGATCCTGGGTTGGTTGGCAGGAATTACCGCGGTGGCCCTTCCCGGAGTTGGCGCATTTATGGTGGCGGGCCCGCTCGTCTCGGCATTAGGGGGAGCAGTTGCCGGTGGCGTTGTTGGCGGGCTCGCCGGAGGCAGTGGAGCGGTTCATCCGTTCGGCCTGCCGCGTGATGTCACTCTGGAAATTCAAGATCGGTTGCGTGCAGGCGACATCTTGATCTCCGTTCACTCCAACGATCCTGTGGCTCTGGATCGCGCTGCTCGAGTGTTCAAGGCTTCGGGAGTGGATGATATCTACTATCCTCACGGCGAAGCAGCCGCCTGACAGACCGCTGTCAGATCAGCAGAGCGTCACAAGACCCATGCCTCACAGCGTGGGTCTTGTGACGTTTCTTTCAATGTCAATCGTCACGTGTCACGTGTCGAATATAAATTTAAATGACACGTGACACGTGACGTTTGACAACCGGGGAGCCGTCTTAGAACAGCGACTCGATAAACTTCACATCATGAGGTACCCACTGCGGTACTACGTAGGCGAAAGCCATGATGATCAGCGCAACTATCGTTGCCAGTGCGATGCTGTGCCACAACACAAACCGGAAGATGATGCCTTCGTTGCCGACCTGGTTTGTTGCTGTCGTCGCCACCACGATGCTCTGCGCATCCACCATCTTTCCCATCACTCCGCCGGTAGAATTCGCCGAGCAAATTAGAATCGGATCCAGGCCCAATTGTTCTGCTGTAATTCTCTGGAGACTGCCGAATAACGCGTTTGATGACGTGTCGCTACCGGTCAATGCGACGCCAAGCCACCCGAGGAAGGCGGCAAAGAACGGATACATAAAGCCGGTGCTGGTAAACGCCAGGCCGAGAATTGCGTCGATTCCGGAGTACCGGGTGACGAAGCCGAGACCCAGCATCGGCACAATGGCCAGGATCGGTATCTTCATTCGCTTGCATGTCTTCTTGAAGCTTTCCAGAAAACGCGCGAAGGAAAAGCCGGCTACCAACGCCGCGACAACGGACGCGATCATCACTCCCGTACCCGTAGCGGACAGCCAGTTGAAGGTAAAAACAGCGTTCTCCGGAGTGGTGGTCGCCACCACCGGCGGAACCCGGACGATTGCTCGATGAAGCACAGGAACTTCGATGGGATAGGTTCCTTTCAAGCCGGCAATCGAAAACGAGGAATTCATGTAAGCCTTTACGGACGGCCATCCCCAGAGAAGAACGAAGAAGCCGAGAATCAGGAATGGCATCCAGCCATGAATAATCTGTCCGGTCGTGTAGCGGACGGTATCGGTCGTGGCTCCCTTGTCCTCATCGAAGGTGAACACCTTTCGCGGTTTCCAGAACTTCAAAAAGAGCCCCGTGACGACCAGGGAAACCACACCACCGACGATATCGACCAGATACGGATCGACGTAGTTGCCCCAAAAGAACTGTGTCACCGCGAAGGAGACGCCGCATACGGCAATGGCAGGCAAAACCTCGAAGGTTTGCGTCCATCCGACCATGGTGCGAACGAGCCACGCCGGCACAATGAGGGATGTGATCGGCAGAATGCGCGCGTTCATCGCGCTTAAGTCGGCAAGCGGTAAACCCGAAACGGAGGCCAATGTCACCAGGGGCGTTCCGACCGCTCCCCAGGCGACGGGTGCCGTGTTGGCGATCAGGCAAAGTGCGGCGGCATAGAAGGGCTTGAACCCTAGTCCCACCATCAGTGCTGCGGATATGGCGACGGGTGTTCCGAACCCTGCTGCTCCTTCGATGATAGCTCCGAACGAGAATGCAATCAGAAGCGCTTGTAACCTGCGGTCAGCCGTGAGATTACCGATCGACGCTTTCATGACGGCAAACTGTCCGGAGTCGAGAGAAATCTGGTAGAGGAAAATCGCGGCAAATACGACGTACCCGATGGGGAGAAGTCCGAATGCGGAGCCATACACGAAGGACATCAACGCCAGTCGTACCGGCATGCCACAAACCACGATGGCCACCACGATGGCCGCGATCGCCCCGCCGAATGCCGAAGCCGGCGCCGACGCTCGCTTTACGGCCAGCAGATAAAAGAGGACCAGTATCGGAATCAGTGCGACAAGCGCCGACACAAACCAATGCCCGAGTGGATTATAAACTTGCGACCATGTTTCCATAGGTGCCGCACACAATACTTGAAAGAATTCAGGCACACAATGGGAAGATTCATCCTGCAACTCAAACCGAAATCCCAAAATCCCAAAATCCCAAATTGGACGAGGATGGCTGTTACCCAACGTTCCAGCCGCGTTAGCGGCGACATTCTTCTAGCCCCCGGCTGGCTTTGCACAACGGAACGCTCCTGCACAACAGAAAGCTGTAATTCCGACGCCTGCACAACGGGACATTTAGAAGAGTCTTCCTGTGTCCGTCTCTACTGCGGCCTTGCCTGCCTTCTTGAGCGTTACGTTAGCCCGCGTCGGTGGGTACTTTATCGTTGCGCCTTTCAGTAGTTCTCCAACGCTCACTACTTGCAGACGAGGGAACTTGCCCCATCCCGGAGCGTCGTAGAAGTCGGCGCTTGCGGCCTCAGCCTTCATTGGTGAACTGATCTTATCTAGAACAATCAAAACTCCAATTGCCGCCTTTTCCCGCTCGATAACTCCGCGCAAGTCTCTAACATGAGCGGCTGTAACATTGCCGCCCGCCTTGACTTGAAAAATAATCTGCTTGGTTTTACCACTGTCGTCGTCGTGGAAATAGAGTCGGCCATCTATGCCCTTGTCTGCGCCTTTCTTCGCTGATGATGCAGTGCGGGCACCGACAAGCCCCAAGGCCCATGCCTGAAACTGGAACGGCTCGTCGGTCGCAAGTATTCGGGCGTCATCCATCGTTGTCGGTTCGCCGATGACCTTGTATTCGAGAGGGACATTCACGTCCGCGAATGCGGTCTTGAGTCGGTGTTTTATAAGACCGATGGCTAGGTGGGTTATGTCGATCCCGATCCAATTCCGATTGAGCCTTTGTGATGTCGCAATCGCAGTCCCGCAGCCGCAGAATGGATCTAAAACCAAGTCGCCTTGCTGGCTTGAAGTCTTCAGAATACGCTCAAGAAGTGCTTCTGGCTTCTGCGTTGGGTACCCTAAACGTTCCTGTGCCATTGAGTTGATCGGCCTAATATCTGTCCACATGTTACTCACTGGCACTCCGGGCATTTCGTCGAGATAGCGCCTTAGCTGTATTCGCCCGTCCGGTTTCTTGGGAAACTCAAGCCTACCTCCTGCGTCGAGTTCCTTCATTCTTTCAAGCGATATCGCCCAGCCGTTTGGGTGTGGCTTGAATCCCTTATAGTCGTACGTAAGGTTTGGACGGACTCCGGGGTTTCTCAGATTATCCAGCCTGTACTGCCTACCCTTGGAATCCACATGTCGGTATTTGGTTGCAAGGTACTCTTCGCTGTAAGGCAAGTACTGCATCTCGTAATGAAATTGGTCCGACTTTGAGTAGTAGAGCAAAATGTCCGTAACGTCTGGAAAGCTTCTCGCGGCGTTGCCATGGCTCACCGTCCTTTGCCAGACGATATCGCTTCTGAAGTTTTCTGGGCCAAACACGGCATCCATGAGCATTTTGAGATAGTGAGATGCAGTTACATCGCAGTGGAGATAAATTGAACCTGTCGGTCGTAATACCCGCCATAGCTCTATGAGGCGAGGAGCCATCATGGCGAGGTACGCTAACATGTCCGTATCTCCGAGAAAGGTTCTAAATGCGATCATCGCATCGGCAACACGGCGGTGACCAGACTCAATAACCGCCATGTACGCCTCAGATGCTGATTGATCCCACTGCCATGTATCTTCGAAAGCTTTGATTTGCGCAGCCGCTCGCGTCCCGTCCTGTTCAGCAAAGAGGACGTTATACGTGGCGTTCGAATTGAACGGTGGATCGAGGTAAACGAGATCAACGGAATCGTCTTTGACGTACCTCCGGAGAATGTCGAGATTGTCACCGTAGTAAAGAAAGTTGTCCGGCATGCGGCGTGATTATGCCATACTGAATGCATGAGCGGCTCAAGAAAATCAAAACCAGCGCCTAACCAACCTACCGAAAAAACGGACCGCACTCCAATTCAGGAATACCTTGCTGAGATTGGAAGGAAGGGCGGACTCAAGGGCGGGCATGCCAGAAGAGACTCACTATCGAAAACAAGGCGTTCCGAAATAGCCAAGAAGGCCGCCAAGGCTAGGTGGGGTAAGTCTTAGCGAGCGCTTTTATTGTGATGTGCTTATATTTTCCATTCACTCGTCTGGCGTACCCAAGGACATCGATCTCCTTATCATTATGCAGGCTCGCCGTATACTCCGTTCCCCGTAAAGGCTCGCGTCCTTCGATGGCAATCGTCGGCTGTGACCATGTTGCATCCTGATTTCTTATACGCGCGTAGCCTTTTCTTGTATCGCGATTCAGCGAGTACACGATAATCGTATACTTCGGTGGGTCTCTAGTTTCGTCATCTGATTGCACAACATCCGTGGAGTCCAAAGTCCCATCGAGGGGAAGGCTGTTGTACAAATCGTCAACCACGCCGAGAACCTGTTCACTTAAATCACGACCAAAGCCCGTGCGATTCAATAATGCAATTTGCTTGTAGCTTTCGCTGGCGGTCGTGGTTGAAATCTTGCCTAGATAGACGGAGGCCTCTCTTAAGGATGTCTTAAGGGCCCGCAGAGCGCCATCTGGTTGCGGGTAAACCTCAGTAAACGAGTCTAGGAGAGATTGAAGCGCGGGACTGCTTAGTGAAGCCGCCCCGACGCGCTCTTCCGCCGTAATTGCGTCTAGATTTAATGGCAAATCGTTTACGCAAAAACTGATGAACTTCTGCGCGAATGCGTCGTAGAGTTCTGGGTTGTGAGAAAACAGAACGCGTTGCGGATCTTGTTCAAAGCGTATCCCGTAATTCAACTCAAAACTGCCTCCGGTGGACGGCAGCATTAAGGCTACTGGACGTCCAAGCACATTCCGAAAATAATCATATGCAGTCTCAATTACATTCCCCAGCCACACTTGAACGTCGCGGAGATCTGCCGGATTTGCCGATTGGGCGTCCGCTAATCTGCCCTGTAGCTTAGCCACGTAATTGAGTGGTCGAATCTGCTCCTGCGAAGGACAAAATGAATCCGTAGAGGGAAGGTATTGCGATGGAACAAGTGAAGGCTCCATCACGTAGTGGGTCGAAAGGTTCACTCTGGCAGATTTGTCGACCATATAAACCATTCCGGCATTAGTTATCACGTCGCGATAACTGACACGGCCGCCAAGGAACGCCGCGAATGTTTGATAAGTTACTGGAATATGAAAGTAGCGCTCGACCTTACGGTCGTCATCCTCCTCAACAAGCGATCCAATTATCCAAGTGGAGAATTTGTTCGTTCCGACAAAGAGTATTGGCAGCTCATCAAAGTGCAGAACGCGGTAGTTGTCAACGATGGCAGCCCCATCGGGCGGAACCTGTTTGCTCTTTGCGATTCTCAGCATTAGCCTTCGGAGAGAAGCGACGCAGTGGTAAGGTCAAGCCGATCCACCGTAAATGAATCACATTTAAAGAATGTGTGATGATGCTCGGCCCCTGGATATTGGGCCCTGGACGGAGTATGCCGAATCAAGCCAGCAAGCGGCTTTATCTTTATCCTGCAGATATAGGTTTTCCATTGTGGACTGAACCTATGAGTCTGTTGCCAATGAACGACGACGTTATCCGCAAGAGGAGATGGATAGAAGGAAAGCCCCTTATGTAGGCATACGGCAAGGCAGTCGTTCAGATCATTCGGTTTTTTCCCACGTTCCCAATAAGTACGAAAGTCCGATTCTACGGGCTTCTCATTACTCACTTTGTGTAAGTACACGGTTTGTGTATCCTCAAGGCATAGTGTCTCTTCCATGCATTTACACTTAGTTCTTTTCGCAACACGACTGAAGGTCATCCCCGCTATTTGCTTCGTACCCACATCTTTTCTCGTTTAGATACCAGTTCAGGTCCAAAGAATTATATTCACCGCAAAGTTTCACGCCAAAGGAGATTTATATATATTGACAATGCTTGAGCGGCTCATGCATAATTATGTTCATGAGCAACGTAGACATTCGCCAACAGAAAGCAATCGAGATTGCAGACAGGTTCCGCATTGTTGAGAGTAGCGGTAAGTGGTTCGTGCCATCGCAAGCAGGCTCGGGCAAGTACGCCGTTCGTATGGCTGGCGATTCTGGAAGCTGCACTTGCCCAGATTTCGAAGTTCGCCGTCAGGAGTGCAAGCACGTCATGGCGGTGAGATTCACGATTCAGCGCGAATTGAATTTCGATGGTTCGACCACGGTTACGGAAACCTTTGAAGTCACGAAGCGCACGACCTACCAGCAGAACTGGACGGAGTACAACCGAGCGCAGACGAATGAGAAAGACCTATTTCAGGCGATGTTGCGCGATCTATGCAATGGCATACCGACGCCAGCCCAGCAAGGCCGTGGGCAGCGCACACTTCCGCTTGCTGATGCTATCTTTGCCGCGACCTTCAAGGTTTACTCGACCGTGTCTGCGCGGCGTTTCATGTCGGATTTACGTGAGTCTCAAGAGCGCGGTTTCGTCCGAAACGCAATGCACTTCAATTCAGTTCTTAACTATCTAGACAAACCGGAACTGCGGCCTATACTCACGCAGATGATTGAAACGTCCGCTTTGCCACTAACGGCAGTCGAGTCCGATTTCGCGGCAGACTCTACGGGGTTCTCTACGTCCCGCTTCATTCGCTGGTTCGATCACAAGTACGGCGCAGAGCGATTGCAGCATGATTGGGTGAAGGTCCACATCATGACAGGCGTAAAGACCAATATCATTACTGCGGTTCAGATTTGCGGAAAGGACGCGAACGACTCTCCCTTGCTTCCGCCGCTGCTGGAAACAACCCAAAAGAACTTCACGGTTTCTGAGGTATCAGCCGACAAGGGGTATCTGTCGTACAGTAACGCCAGGGCAATCAAAGAATCAGGCGCTACGCCGTTCATCGCCTTCAAGACCAACAGTAACTTTGCCGATTCCGACAAGCACGGTATCCGGCAAGTGAAAGCGTGGAATCAGATGTACCACTATTTCATGTATCGGCGGGAAGACTTCATTGAGCACTACCACAAGAGATCTAACGTGGAATCTACGTTCTCGATGCTCAAGAGGAAATTCGGTGACAGCTTGCGCTCGAAAACTGATACCGCGATGGTGAATGAGGCGCTATGTAAAATCCTGTGCCACAATCTCGTTGTGCTGATTCATGAAATGTTTGAATTGGGAATTGAACCGGCTTTCCTGCACAACGAAACATTGGCTGCACAACGGAACGCTAATTAATGGTTCCGTTGTGCAAAGCCCCCCCGGCTTCAGCCGGGGGACCCTTTCCTCGCCCGGTTCCCAGCGCCGTAGGCGCGACAGACGCCAATCCCAAAAAGTAACGTTCAAGGAATTCAAGTGTTGGTGCGAAAACAACGTGCGGGATCGTTCCAGTGGTTGTGACTGACTGATGGGAATCTGTCGCGCCTACGGCGCTGGAAACCGGGCCGGGGAAGGCGTCCCCCGGCTGAAGCCGGGGGCTAGAAGAATGTCGCCGCTAACGCGGCTGGAACGTTGGGTAACAGCCATCCCCGTCCAATTCCCAATTCCTGCACATTCTCAGAGGCGACAGAAGGAATTCGATGGAACGCCGGGCACCCACGTCAGTCCTGGGGCAACGACGTTTTCAGCGCCTGTTGCGTAGCAACCGATGTCGGCGTTCAGGAGCTGGAATCGGACATTGCCCTGACTGTCAGTTACACCTGTCGTGAACCAGAGATTGCCGGTAAAGATGAATTCATACAGCGAAGCGGTAACCGTCGCTCCCGGCACGGGCTGGTTGAATTCATCGACGAGTTTAAGGGTGTAGTTGAGTGTAGTGCCTTGCATCGCATAGGTAACGGAAAAGACCCGCACCGTAGTTGGAGTGGAGGAGCCCACGGATATCGTGATGCCGGCGTTCGCAGGGTTACCTCCCGAATCTACGATTGACGCTGTGATGCTGTGAAGACCGTTGCTCAGCGTCCGGGTGAAGCTGGCACCCGTCCCGATCTGTCCGTCCCTGTTGGAAGTCCACGCGAGGGCCGATGCAATATTGCCGTCCTCGGCATCGGTAACACTTCCCTGGAAGGTGATGCTCGCTCCGGACGAAAAATTGGTACCCGTTGTCGGACTCAGTATGGAAACCGTTGGAGGCGTATCCCGTGGTGGGGCTGGCGCGTCGCCCAGTGCTGCCGGCGCCCAGATGACCCCTTCGCGCTCGTTGTCGAACGTGTACTCCGACAGTGGCGAATCCAATGGAGCCGTACCCGGCCGAGAGACATTGTTCCGGATTCGACTGCGGGCGACTTCGGGGGCGAGGCTCGATCCTGAGGCGAGTTCCTTTTCCCACATGAGCGCCACAACACCCGCAACGTGAGGGGATGCCATGCTGGTTCCCGATTGCTCGATTGTGCCGCCTCCGGCCGCAAGGGAGAGAATCCCGATCGGCTCGAGGAAACACGTACCGAAAAACATGAACAGATCTTCCTGCTGGTCGCCCGGAGCTGAAACCGTCACCCCAGTTCCCGCGACGAACGCACCATCGGTGGTGAAGTAGGAAGCCGTATCGGCCTTGATGCTCTGGAGTCCGGGACAAGCCGGGAAGTCGGGGTCATAACCGTTGACTCCATCCTGCGCAGTCGTGCTCGCTACCGCGATCACATCCGGGTAACCGGCCGGCACTTGCTGGATCACCTGGCGCTCCGGATCATTGCCCGCAGCGACCACGACAGTGATACCACTATCGTGAAGGGCTTTGACGGCAAGGCGCAGTGGATGATTTGGATTGTCGTCCTCGAAGGTCTTATCGCGACCGAGGCTCATGTTGATAACTCGGATCCGCGGAGACAGGATGTTGGCATTCGCCGCGATCCAATCCAGGCCGGCCAGCAGGCTGGCATCCGTTGCGAGGACGTTTCCGGGATTGGCTGGATCGGGTTCAAAGACGCTCACGCAGTAAATGGTGACGTTGGGAGCCACACCGACGACGTCGATCTGGTTGTTCCGAGCCCCAACGATACCCGCCACGTGGGTTCCGTGACCATGAATGTCCTGGCAGCTTCCGCCAAATGCGTTGAAGGCATTCACACCCACAACCTCAGGCGCCAGGCCGAGGTCCAGGTGAGCGAAGTCCAGGCCGGTGTCTACTACGGCAACACCGACACCCGCGCCCGTCCAGTTCAACGTTCCGGGAGCCGCGCCAATGCGCTGCACACCAGCAGGTACTACCTGAGCGCCAGATGGAGACGCCGGAGTCGTGACTTGTGAGGAATTCGAGTATGCAGACGTTCCGGCGGCGTTAAATGCAAGAACGCGATAGGTATATGTGGTCTGGCCCAGGACGCCGAGATTGCTGACGCTGTCGATATCCGGTCCGACCTGACCGATTTGCGAAAAGTTGGCGTTTGTACAAGTTGCCACGGTGCCCGTGCACCGCTCGATCCGGAATCCGTCTTCATTAGCGGAATTATCGGACCAGAAGAGATCGACCTGATTGTGCGAAAAAGCAGTTGAAGTCAGATTCGTTGGAGCCGCAGGCGTTGATGGCGGAGGCGGCGGAGCTGTCGGAGTCGTCGTCTCTGCGATGTTGGAGTAAGTGGAGCTACCGACTGCATTGAAAGCCTGTACGCGGTATCGATACAGAGTTTGAGCGGACAATCCGGTGTTGCTGTAGCTAATAACGTTCGCGACCGTGCTGTGAATTTCAGCAAAATTGGCGCAGCCCGGTCCGGCGCAGCGTTCGAGACGGAATCCAGTTTCGTTGCTGGAATTATCAGACCAGTTGAGACCAATCTCGCTGTGCGAGACTGCCAGCGCCGTCAGACTTGCAGGAGCCGCTGGCGGTGAGTCCGGAGTGGTCGTCTCTGCAATGTTGGAGTAAGTCGAGCTACCGACTGCATTGAAAGCCAGTACACGGTATCGATACAGAGTTTGAGCCGCCAGCCCGGTATTGCTGTAGCTGGTAACGTCCGCGGCCGTGCTGAGAATCTCAGCAAAATTGGCGCAGCCGGAACCGGCGCAACGTTCAACGCGGAATCCGGTTTCGTCATTGGAATTATCAGACCAGTTGAGACCAATCTCACTGTACGAGACAGCCGCTGCGATCAGATTGGCTGGAGCCGCAGGGGGCGTTGGTGGTGGCGGTGGAGCAGCCGGCGTGGTCGTTTCGGCGATATTAGAGTATGTCGAACTGCCAACTGCGTTGAAAGCCAGTACGCGGTAACGGTACACAGTTTGAGCCGCCAGCCCTGTGTTGCTGTAGCTGGTAACGTTCGCAACCGTGCTGTGAATCTCAGCAAAATTGAAGCAGCCGGAGTCGGCGCAGCGTTCGAGACGGAACCCGGTTTCGTTACCGGAATTGTCGGACCAGGTGAGACCAATTTCACTGTGCGAGACTGCCAACGCACTCAAATTCGAAGGAGCCGACGGCGGCGAGTCCGGAGTGGTCGTCTCCGCGATGTTGGAGTAACTGGAGCTGCCGACGGCGTTGAAAGCCAGTACACGGTAGCGGTACACGGTTTGAGCCGCCAGCCCAGTGTTGCTGTAGATGGAAACGTTCGCGACCGTGCTGTGAATCTCAGAAAAATTCGAGCACCCGGAGCCGGCGCAGCGTTCGAGACGGAAACCGGTTTCGTTGCCGGAATTGTCGGACCAGTTGAGACCAATTTCACTGTATGAGACTGCCGCCGTGGTCAGATTGGTTGGAGCCAATGGTGGTGACGGCGGTGGAGCCGAAGTGGTTGCCTCCGCGATATTGGAGTATTTCGAGTTACCACTCGAGTTAACAGCCCTCACACGATATCGGTACCGGGTTTGAGCGGATAGCCCCGTGTCGCCATGAGTCGTAACGTTGGGGCCGACACTCAAAAGTTCAGAAAAGTTTGAGCAGCCGGAGCCGACACACCGTTCGATGGCAAAGCCGGTTTCATTGTTAGAGGCGTCTGTCCAGGCGAGGTTAATCTGGCTCGAAGAAATCGCCGTGGCTCCGAGGTTCTCCGGCGCACTGGGTTTACCCGATCCGCCTCCGTTGCCGCCGCGCCCTTGCGGAGCGCTAAGCGTCATCTTCCGATTTGCAAAAACGTAAAGGACACGAGGATCGTTTCGCAGCCTGGCCAGTGCAGCAGCGTCCGGGACGGTAACGGCCGCAGCGTTCAATGATCTGTATGCCGTCCGAACCTGCGCACCACTCGCCTGCACGACCGCAGCTCTTTGGGAGGCCTGAACGCCTGGTCTGAATGTGACCAGGTAGGTTCCAGGGTCTTCCCCGGTTGACTGACGCGGTGGTGAAGGACGCGGAACAACCTGTCCCGTCAGCGACGGAATGCTGATCAAAACGACAACAGCAATCTTGAAAAGAGTCCTCATGTCTCGATTCCTTTCCTAAGCCAGGGGGCAGGGTCCCGCCGTGCCACGAAAAGAGCAACGGACATAAATATCCACAGTTGTAACAGTGAGTTACGGTGAATCAGCGATCAATTTGGCAGGTTTTTTTGTAGGAGAAAAAGCTATCCAAATACTACGATCGAATCTCGTTCGCTCAGTTCGACGGGGGCGTCGCTTTGAAACCGATTGCTCCTTCGACTTGTTCGGCGACTGAGAAGAGGCGGCTTTCATTCATTGGAGGGGCGGAAAGCTGTATCCCGACGGGCATGCCATTTGAAGCTATGCCGCACGGCAGCGTCAGGGTTGGGAAATCGGCTAACGCCCACGGGCCGGAAAAACCCGGATCGCCGGTATAGCCCAGACCCTCGGGTGCGGTATCCATCGCGCCTGGAGAGATGACGACGTCGCAAGCATCAATCATCTTTCGCATCTCTCGTTGATACACCTTCTGCAGTCGTCTGGCTCGCAGATACGACAGCGAATCCACCAACATTCCTGTTTCAACTAAACCTCTAAGCTTCCGGCTGTAAAGCATTGAATGCTTGCGGTAATACTCAGTGTGGGCTGATGCGACTTCAGTTCGAAGGATCGTGGCAAGAATCGAATTTTGAATCTCGAAAACGGCCGGGAGTTCCAGTTCAACAATGTCGAAATGCGCTCCGAGCTTTGTCAGCAGTCGTTCGTGAATCTCGCTCGTTTCAGGCGTTGCTTTGGCGCTGAAAAATCCTCGGACGACGCCCATCCGAACTCGTTCGGAGCGTCGAGTAACAGAAATGGATTCTCCTGAGAGTCCTTCGAGCAGCAGACGGGCATCGGCTACGGAGCGCGTAAGACCTCCAATGTGATCGAGCGTCCACGAAACCGGGAAGACACCGGAGCGGCTTACCCGCGACTGCGTCGGCATTATCCCGACCACGCCACAATAAGCAGCAGGCCGTCCGATTGAGCCTACTGTCTGGCTACCCAACGCTGCCGGACACATTCGCGCGGCGACCGCTGCGGCCGAACCGCTGCTGGAGCCTCCGGGGGTGTGCGCCGTATTCCAGGGATTGCGCGTCGGACCGGGATCGAAGCTCGCAAATTCAGTGGTCACGGTCTTTCCAAGCACGATAGCTCCTGCTTTCCTGAGACTCGTCAGACAGTGAGCGTCGTAACCGGGAATAAAGTCTGCGAGGAACTTCGCACCAGCGGAGGTACGAAGACCTTTCGTGAAGAAGATGTCCTTCACGCCGATTCCTACGCCGTGCAAGGGTCCCCTGAAGGATCCCTGGCGGCATTCGCGTTCGCACGCCTTAGCTTCCACCAGCGCTTGCTCGCGGCAGACGGTCACCCATGCTTCGATGCGAGGATCCACCTGTTCAATTCGGCTGAGAAGGCCGTGGATGTATTCGACGGGAGATATCTGGCCGTCACGAATGTATTGAGCGGCCTGAGTGAGATTGAGGTCCTCAAAGTTCATTGTCGATAGTCAGCGGGAATTCGCGGACGGCCGTGACTTCGGCCGCCGTCTTGTCGATGTCAGCGAGGAGTTCTTCGGCGCGTTCTTCGCCAAACAGTTGCTTCGCCCTCCCGGTCAATTCCGTTTTGATTTCAGACATAGGTAAGGAAGAAACCACAAAAAGCGCAAGAGGCACAAAGGAAATCACGTATCCTTGATCCGGAGCTGACACGGAATGCAACTGACGTTTCTCGGCGCGACGCAGACTGTAACGGGATCGAAGTTTCTACTTGAAGCGGGCAAGCGCCGGATATTGATCGATTGCGGAATCTTTCAGGGGTACAAGGAACTACGGCTTCGCAATTGGGATGCGCCGCCAATCGATCCCGCTTCGGTGGATGCCGTCATCCTGACTCACGCACACATCGATCACACAGGCTACTTGCCGCGATTTGTGAAGCAGGGTTTTCGCGGTTCCGTGTACGCGACGCACGCAACCGTCGATCTTGCGGGCATTCTGCTGCCGGATTCAGGCCACCTGCAGGAAGAAGAAGCTCGCTTTCGCAACAAGCACAAGCTCTCGAAGCATGTCCCGGCGCTGCCACTGTACACGATGGAGGATGCCGAGGACTCGTTGCGCCTGATGAAGTCGGTTCCATATCGAAGGCCGCAGGAGTTGTCTGCCGGCCTGACCTTCGAACTGTTTCCGGCCGGCCACATTTTGGGATCGGCCTTTGTATTGTTGCGAGAAACCACGGCCTCTACGAAAAAGAGCGTTCTTTTTACGGGAGACATTGGGCGTTACGATCAACCCATCATTCATAATCCGTCGCCGATACCGGAAGCGGACTACCTTGTGCTGGAATCGACGTACGGCAACCGCTTGCACGAAGATCGTAACGGGCCAGGAGGAAAGGAGCGCCTTCGAAAGATCATTGTCGAAACTGCTGAACGAGGCGGGACTGTTTTAATTCCATCATTTGCGGTTGGGCGGGCACAGGAGATTCTGTATTACCTGCGAGAACTCGAGCAGGAGGATGCGATTCCGGTTCTTCCGGTGTACGTTGACAGTCCGATGGCTGTCAGCGCTTTTGAGATTTTCGAGAAGCATAGCGAAGAACACGACGTCGAGATGGCGCGTCTTCAATGGAATGGTCACAACCCGCTTTCCACACGCAACGTTCAGTTTGTGAGGCTCGCGGCGGATTCCAAGAAGATCAACGAACATCGCTTTCCCTCGATCATTATTTCGGCCAACGGCATGGCGACCGGTGGGCGAATCCTCCACCATCTGATTCAACGGCTGCCGGACTCCCGCAACAGTGTCGTCTTCGTGGGCTTTCAGGCCGCGGGAACGCGCGGCCGCACTCTGTCGGAGGGCGCGCGCGAAGTCCGGATCTTCGGCATCGATTATCCCGTTCGCGCCTCAATACACACGATCAGCAGTTTTTCGGCTCACGGTGATTACCAGGAGATCATTCGATGGCTTGATGGTTTTCGAACGCCACCTCGACGGACTTTTCTTGTGCACGGCGAACCGAAGGCGATTGCCGGCCTGCAAGAACATATCGAATCGAAGTTCAACACATGGCGAGTACACGCGCCGGAGTATCTGGAGAAAGTCGAACTATGAAGGATCTCGCGTCCCGCGCATTGAACTTTGCCGCGATGCGTGGAGTCCGCTATGCAGACATTCGGATCGTTGAGAGTCGCGAGCAGGTAGCGTGCGTCAAAAATGGGAATGTGGACGCGGTTGGAGACGCTCAGACCGAGGGATTTGGAGTACGCGTCCTGATCGATAATTCCTGGGGCTTCGCATCGAGCGCAACGCTGGAAGCGGACGAAATCGATCGGGTTACCGAACTCGCACTCGCGATCGCTCGTGCCAGTGCATTGGTTCCGGGAGAACGCGTGGATTTGGGATCTCCGGTGACCAGCAACGGGAAATACACCACGCCTATAGAGATCGACCCGTTCTCAATCTCTATGGAAGAGAAGCTGTCGCTGTTGTTCAAGGCAGATGAAATCATCCGGCGCAAAAAAGGCGTGAAGGTTTCCGAAGGCAATGTGCTGTCGGCCAGGCACAACAAGACTTTTGCCAACACTGAAGGTGCGTTCCTGGAACAGACGCTTTTTGAAACCGGCGGCTCCATCGCAGCAACCGCGGTCGCGGACGAGGAGATCCAAATCCGCTCCCATCCGAACTCATTCCGGTATCAGGGTTCCGCCGGATGGGAGTACATCCGGAAGGCCGATCTCGCCGGGAATGCCGAGCGGATCGCGGATGAGGCCGTGGCGCTGCTATCGGCGGAAAAGTGTCCAAGCAAAGAGACCTCGTTGATCCTTGGGAGTTCTCAACTCGCATTGCAGATTCACGAGTCATGCGGTCACCCGACCGAACTGGATCGTGTGTTTGGGACGGAAGCTGCATATGCGGGACGCAGTTTTCTGACCGTCGATAAACGCAATAACTTCCGGTATGGCTCCGAAATTGTGAATTTGACCGCCGAGAGCGTGCGGGCAACCGGTCTCGGGACGTTTGGCTGGGACGACGAGGGCATACCCGCGTCCAGCACGCCGCTGGTGCGAAACGGCGAATTCGTCGGATACCTCATGTCACGCGAAGCGGCATCGAAGCTTGGTCTGGTCAGCAACGGCTGCATGCGGGCGTCGAGTTGGAATCGCATTCCACTGATTCGCATGACGAACATTTCGTTAGAGGCCGGTGACTGGACGCTCGACGATATGATCGCCGACACCGACGATGGAATTTTCATCGACACCAACCGATCCTGGAGCATCGATGACATGCGGCTCAATTTCCAGTTCGGCACCGAAATCGGTTGGGAAATCAAGAACGGCAAACGTGGCCGCATGCTCAAGAACTGTACCTATGCCGGCATTACGCCCGATTTCTGGAAGTCCTGCGACGCCATCGCGAACCGGGACCATTGGATCATGTGGGGAACTCCGAATTGCGGGAAAGGGGAGCCTGGACAGACCATAGGCACTGGACATGGCGCTGCTCCCGCCCGATTCCGTAACGTGAAGGTGGGGGTTTTCCGGTGAAGTTCAAAGAGATCGCAGACATCGTTTTGAAAGCATCGCCGGCGGAGCAAACCGAAGTGGTGGTGAACTATCAGGACGCCAGCCTGACCCGTTTTGCGAACAATACCATCCATCAAAACGTGACGGAGCGGAACGTTCAAATCGGGGTGCGCGCCGTGATCGGCAAACGTGTGGGGATCGCCAATGGCAACGACGCACGACAAGAGGGATTGGAACAGCTCGTGCGCACGGCATACGATCTGGCGAAGCTGTCGCCGGAGAACCCGGAGTTTCCGGGATTGCCGTCGCCGAAGCCGGTTATCAGCATCAACGCATTTGATCAGCGAACTGCGGAATGCAGCCCGAGGGACCGTGCAGAACGCGTGGGAGTGGTCTGCCGAAAAGCGCATTCCGCCGGTCTGATGGGGGCGGGATCGATGCGGACGGTGTGGTCAGGTTGGGGAGTCGCGAACTCAAACGGCGTCTTCGCAGAATGCCGGACGTCGATGGCCGACATCACGACCGTGATCATGGGAGAGAACTCATCGGGCTGGGCGCAGCAATCCGCCAACCGCATCGATGACATCGACATCGAATCCATTGCCGATGAAGCCGTTCGAAAGGCGCGCATCGGCGCCAATCCCGTCGATTATCAACCTGGCGAATACTCCGTCGTTCTCGATTCCTATGCAACTGCGAACATTCTCGCCATGCTGGCGTTGGATGGGATGAGTGCCATGAGCTTTCAAGAGGAGCGTTCCTGGCTATACGGACGGATCGGCCAACAAGTCATGGCGGAGAGCGTGACCATTGCAGACGACGGCTTGGACGCTTCGGGATTGCCGCTGCCCTTCGATTTCGAAGGTATGCCGAAGAAAAGAGTCGCTATAGTCGATCGAGGCGTCGCGGAATCCCCTGTATATGACACTCTGACCGCCGGTCGGGGAAAGGTGGAAACCACTGGACACGCGATGCCACCATCCGCATCGGAACGTTATGGTCCTCTGCCGATGAACCTGTTTCTGAAGACGGGAGCCAGTTCGGTTGATGACATGATCCGGTCTACGAAGACGGGACTCTACATTACGAGATTCTGGTACACACGTCCCGTTCATCCCCGTGATGCGGTGATCACAGGGATGACTCGCGACGGCACATATGTCATTCGGGATGGGGAGATCGCTTATCCCGTCAAATCGTTGCGTTTTACGCAGTCGTACGTCGAAGCTTTAAAGAATGTGGAGTTGATTGGGTCAACCCCACGGCTGCAATGGGAAGAGTTTTTCACTTTCAGTGTCCCCGCGATTAAGATCGGTCAGTTTCGATTTACGGGCAGTACGAGGTAATCGACAGGGATGATGAAAAACCATTTTTTGTGCCTTTTGTGCTTCTTGTGGTTACTGCAGCCCGGCGCGTCAGGACAAACCTCAACGGTCTGGTCCGCGGTGCAGGGAGGCATCGTTCGAGTCTCTGTTCCCGGCGAACCTGGCGTGAAGTCGATGCAAATGGACCTGGAAGGTCGGCTGGTGCCATTCGCGGCAACCGGTGGCAAATGGGAGACGCTTGTTGGTGTCGATCTGGATACCAAACCAGGCGATCACGCCTCGAATATTGTGGTGACATTTGAGAGTGGCCGGGTTGAGAAGAGGCCGGCTACCGTGCGTGTTGGAGCCGTGACTTTTCCAACGACAGAGCTGACAGTCGAAGACAAATACGTTGAACTGAGTCCGGCTAACCAGCGTCGTGCGGCAAAAGAGGCCAGTGAACTCGATGCAATCTATAAAGCGATCTCGCCTGAGTTGCTCTGGACAAAACCGTTCAGGATCCCTGTGGCGGGACAGTCGAAGGGTTCGAACTTCGGACATCGACGAGTTTTCAATAAACAGCCACGAGCGCCGCATGCCGGCTCCGACCTCAAAGCCTCGACGGGGACTCCGATCCTCGCGACAAACCGGGGCCGCGTAGTGCTGGCGAAGAACCTCTTCTTTAGCGGTAATACCGTCATCCTCGATCACGGTTTGGGCATATACACGGTGTACGCACATCTTTCGCGCATCGATGTGAAGCTATCGCAGATCGCTGCAGAAGGGCAGGTGCTGGGATTGGCCGGCGCAACGGGACGGGTCACCGGGCCTCACCTTCATTGGGCGGCGCGTATACAAGGAGCGCGGGTCGATCCGTTTGCGCTGCTGAGTATAGAATAGTCCGCATGTTCGATTTCCTTAGAAGCAACAAGCCATCACGCAAGTCGATTGACCGGCTCGTGAAACGTTTGACCGAATCCGGAGGCGAGGAAGGTCCTCGCGTTGAGGCAGCAGAGAAGCTGGCGGAGTGGGGAACACCGGAGTCGCTTTACGCACTATTGAAACGATTTACGATTTCGAGCAAGGTCATGACGCAGGACGTCGAAGAGAAGCGCTACGTCGTCCGGATGCTTGTCGAAAAGGGAGACGATGCGGTTGAGCCCATTCTGCGTTGGCTCAAGAAGAATCAGCAAGTGGAGTGGCCGGTCCAGGCGCTTTCTCAGATTCTGAATCGTGACCAACTCGTGCCGAAACTAGTCGAGGCGCTCGACCATGTCGGCGAAGGCGAGTTCACTTCACCCGAGCATCGGACCAGCCTGATTAAAGCCATGCACGGCCTGGTCACGCCGGAAATCGCCGCAACGATCCGCAAGTTTCTCGAGGATGATGACGACGACGTTCGTATCGCCGCGATTCAGGCGTTAGCCGAGCTTGGTGACGATGTGCGAGAACTGTTGCTGGAGGCTTACATTGAGTCTGCAGATCGGCCGCGGATTCGAATCGCGATCGCCGAGACGTTTGCCGATCGTGAGTGGCCGGTGAAGGGATTCCGGCCGAAGATTGAGGAAGGTCTGCCCGACGGGTTTCACCTGACGTCGAAGGGTTTGATCCGCCGGAGGTGACGTGAAGCAACGCCTTGCAGTTCTGTGTATGGCAATTTGGCTCACCGGCACGTTATGGATGGTCGTCGTCGCCACCCAGAATTTTTACACCATCGACCGTTTACTCGCCGCCAAGCCGAACCCCTCGTTCGTCGCCGCGATCGAAAAGCTCGGCGACTCTGAAACGAATTTCCTTTTACGTTACCTGTCTTCGGAACTGAACCGCCTGTTTTTTCAGGTATGGGGCCTGGTGCAGATCGGCATCGGTATCCTCGCCTTGAAGTTTGCTGCCGGCCTTCCGAATTCATCGAAACCAAAATGGATGATCGTCGCAATGCTTGGCATTACCTTGCTTTTCGCAGCCATCATTACACCGCAGATTGTGAGCGTCGGCCGCAGTTTGGACTTTGTGCCGCGGGATCCCGCGCCGTCTCAGATGCGCACATTTGGTCTTTTACACGCTGCCTATACCGTCCTTGACGGCATTAAGCTGATCCTCGGAATCATCGTCACCGTCCTGCTGTTGAAAGAATCAACTTCTTCACCTCGAGACGCGAAGGCCCGAAGTTAATCAACATCGCATGCTCGAACCGCGAAGCCCGTAGGTACCCTAAGGCTTGAGCCCAGTGCTCATGGAGCAACGCAGGACAAGCTTTCAGTTCAACAATAAGCGAATCTTCAACCAACAGGTCAGCCACGAAATGACCGACCCGAGTGCCATCCAAGTCGTAAACATGAATAGGGAACTGCTGACGAACCATTATGTTGGCCTTGCGTAGCCGATTAGTCAGCGCGTTTTCGTAGACTTTTTCGAGATGACCGCCGCGGAAGTAGCTATGTTATGTATGGAGAGACTCGTGACCCGCACCACATCGCAAACTTGCAGTATCGTCATAGGAAGTAACCACAAGAAGCGCAAGAGGCACAAATGGATTCTATCCTCTTTTGTGCCTCTTGCGCTTCTTGTGGTTACTTCCTAATCGGTCACTTGAGCCGCTACGTGGTTCGCGAGGACCGCGCGGTCTGATGCGGTCGGCAGGCGTTTGAACCCGTTTTCGAGTGCTTTGAGGACGCCAATCGAGGAGATGTCTCGCAGAGTGAGGAGCGAGGCAAATACGAGGTCAGGATGCCCAAATGCGGCGCTTTTCGCCTTTTGCCGTACGTTGACAGTGTCGTCACCGCGGGACAAAAGGCGCAACAAAGCTTGGGAGCTTTGAACGACTGTGCAGATGGCCTGTGGTTTCGGCGGCTCGGTGGACAAGGCAAACAGGGGCCGCAGGACTCGTTCCGCCAGACCAAGAAAGCGGATCATGCGCTCCGGAGTCGCATCGAGCATGTCCATTCGAAATGAGGACGCAGTCGCGATCAGCACGTCATCGATGTAATCACGCCCATTCTCCGGACTTGGCCGCCAATTCATCAGTCGCGCCGTCCGTTTGATGAACTTATTGAGTGCAACGGGGTCTTCAGAGTGCGTGGCCAGCAATTCCGTAAAAGATGCACGGCCCAGTGCCGCGGCGCAGTCGTCGCGAAATCGGGTTTCGCGAGTCAGGATCGCCTTCGTGTGGTCAGGTGAGGCCTTGGAGCCCCGCATGTACCATTCGACATATTTCGGATCCAGCATCTCGCTTTCGCGGATGGTCGCTTCGATCGTCGCGTGAGTGCCGGTGACTTCGCCGGGTCGAGATGGAATCTTCACGCGGAGCGGACACATGAAATGCGGTGAAACCGCTACGGTGTTCCCAATCCGGCGGAAACGATTGAATGGGAAAATCATGCAGACACCCGGTTTCTTATCTCTTCCGTGCTCGGTTTCGATTTGGCAAAGATTGTCCGGCTGTAAGAAGTAACACTTGCCGGCCGGGCTCGAAATGTCGATGTAGTCGCGGTGACGGGTGTTCGCCATGGAACCCAGCGCAGGATACTGTTTCAGGAGAAAGGCCATTTCACGATTTAGATTTCCCCCGAATCCCTGGCCTTTGCAGCACAGGGCATCGCATTCCGCACAGACATAGTCAAAGACACCGTCCGGAAAGGCGAAGAAGAGGGGGACTGGCTTAGGCGTGGGCACGACGGTCTAAGGGTATCATGCGGATAAGTTCAGTGTGTTAAGACGGCTGTGCTAAGCTTTTTCGCGCCCAGTAAATCACATCCGATGAGATACCTGAGACTGATTGCGATCTCGATACTTATTCTGTGGGCTATCGCCGGTGCGGCACAAACGCCCAGAAGTGTTCCTCGCATTTTCGTCATCGGCACAGGCGGCACGATCTCCGGGGGTGTCGATCCTGCGACTGGCCAATCCAGAAGTCTCGGAGCCAAAGATCTAGTTGCGCTGGTCCCGAGCCTGCGGGGCAAGGTCGAGATCGACGAAGAAGATTTCACTCGGATCGGCAGTTCCTCGATGACCCCCGAAATCCAGTTTCGACTGGCCCAGCGCGTGAAGGACCTCTTCAAGACTCGAGCGGACCTGGCGGGAATAGTTATCACGCACGGTACAGATTCGTTGGAGGAAACGTCGTTCCTGGTCGACTTGATCGTTAACGACCCTCGGCCCGTCGTTTTTGCGGCCGCGCAACGACCGCCTCGAGTAAGCGATTCGGACGGTCCTCGGAACCTTGAAAATGCGATCAGAACGGCGATGTCGCCACTCTCCCGCGATAAGGGCGTGCTGGTGTCTCTGAACGAGGATCTTCACTCAGCTCGGTATGTATCGAAGAGTCACGCAATCGCGGTTGAATCCTTTAACTCCGGCAAGAAAGGCATGGTCGGCACGGTCGATAAAGGTCGAGTGATTTTTTACAGCTTGCCATTGAATCGCGTGACTATCGCTGCAACGGCGGTCGAGCCCCGCGTGGACCTGGTGCGACTGGTGGCTGGTGATCAGGGAAAGTTCATCAATTCTGCGGTGGAAACCAAGGCCGCAGGGGTAGTCATTGAAGCGTTCGGCCGCGGGAACATGCCGCGTGCGGTTTCTGACGCCGTGGAAAAGGCCCGAAAGGCAGGGTTGATAGTAGTCGTCGTGTCCCGCACGCAGGAAGGGCGTGTGGAACTCTCAGACGATTTGACGAAGTCCGGTGTCATCTCAGGCGAAGATCTCGACGGGTTGAAGGCTCGCATCTTGCTGGTAGTGGCGCTGGGCGCAACGAAAGACATTCCCACCATTCAGCAATGGTTTCATCAAGCCGGTGGCGTCATCGAGAGATAGCCGGCGAACAGACCGATTGCTAAGCATCTTCAAACAAAGTTAAGGGAGCGGTATGGCTAAACTATCAGTTCTTGTTGGCACGCGAAAAGGCGCATTTATCCTCAGCTCCGACAAGTCCAGGAAGTCCTGGAAGGTTTCGGAGGCTATGTTCCTTGGCCACATTGTTCATCACATCGTCCTCGATCCTCGTGATCAACGCACCCTGCTCGTGGCGGCACGCACAGGACACCTTGGCCCAACGGTTTTCCGTTCGACCAACTTTGGAAAAACCTGGAAAGAAGCAGAACGGCCTCCGGCATTCGCAAAAGTCGAAGAAGGGCAAAAGGGGCTCGTGTTGAACCATGTTTTCTGGCTGACACCCGGACACGCCAGTCAACCTGACGTCTGGTATGCAGGCTCGTCGCCGCAGGGTCTGTTTCGATCGGAAGATGGCGGCCGCACCTGGGACGGCGTACGAGGCTTCAATGAGCATCCGATGCGGGAATCGTGGACGGGTGGTCTTGGGGACGGCACCCCGGACGGACCCAAGATGCATTCCATCAATATCGATCCGAGAGATCCAAACCACATGTATTTAGGCATGTCCAGTGGTGGAGTGTTTGAATCAAGGGACGGCGGCAAGGATTGGAAACCCCTGAACAAGGGTTGCGCTGCCGACTTCATACCGACGCCCGATCCGGAATATGGTCACGATCCTCATTGTGTGATGCTGCATCCTCTTATGCCTGACCGGCTCTACCAGCAGAATCATTGCGGAATCTACCGGATGGAGCGATCCGAAGGAACCTGGATTCGCATCGGAAACAGCATGCCGAAGAAAGTGGGCGATATCGGTTTTCCCGTTGTGCTGCATCCGCGTGATCCCAACACGGTCTGGGTCTTTCCCATGGACGGAAGCACCGTTTGGCCTCGAACGAGTCCGGACGGAAAACCCAGCGCATTTGTTTCGAGGAATGCGGGTAAAACGTGGAAAAGGCTCGATTCAGGTTTGCCAAAGCGTGCCTGGTTTACGGTCAAGCGCCAGGCGATGGCCAATGATACGTTTGACCCGGTAGGTCTGTATTTCGGGACTACGAGTGGAGAGGTTTGGGCCAGCCGCAATGAAGGCGAAAAGTGGAACAACCTGGTGTCGCACCTGCCGCACATCTATTCGGTGGAAACAGCGGTCACCGCCAAATGAAAATAAACATCCCAACACCGCTGCGCTCCTATACGCGTCATGCTTCGGTCGTCGACGCAGAGGGCGCAAGTGTCGGTCAGGTGCTGGCCGATCTGGAGCGACGCAATCCCGGGTTCCGGTTTCGCATCATTGATGAGCAGGACGGAATCCGGGAGCACATTAAGATCTTCGTTAATGAAGACCAGGTGCCCAATCTCGATATGCCCTTGCGTCCTGGCGACACTATGCACATTATTTGCGCGCTGAGCGGTGGACTTGAGCCACATTTGAGCTTGACTACGACCGAGGCCCAGCCTAAGTTCCTGCAGGTTACAGAATCGAGAACCATCCTTTCTTGGAGGCGTGAATGAATCGTCGAAACTTCTTTAAAACCGCCACCTCCTTCAGTGCCGCAGCCGCGGCAACGTCATCGGAAATGTTGGCTCAGACACCAGCCAGGCCTGCAACTCCTTCGGGGCCAAAGCTGGATATCCACACACATTTTTACACGCAATCGTTCTTTCAGAAGATCAGTGACAGTGGTGGGCAGTTCTCCTTCGGAACCGATCCGGCGGGGCAAACGATCATTACCTATAACGGAGCACGCTTCTTCGGGATCACCGCTCCGATGACGGACGTCAACAGGCGCCTCGAACAGATGGATCGTGTTGGCATCGACACACAGGTCGTTTCACTTTCGACTCCGAACGTTTATTTCACCGATGGTAAAGGACAGCCCGACGTCGCGAAAATGATGAACGACGCTTATGCGGATCTCGTGACGAAACATCCAAAACGCTTCAAGGGTTTTGCCTCGATTCCGATGGACGCGCCCCCTGACGTCGCGATGCGTGAACTCCACCGGGCCATCAATGACCTGAAGTTGAATGGCGTCATCCTGCTAAGCAATATCCGGGGCGCTGCGCTGACGGATCCGCGCTATCGGCCCTTCTTCCAGGAAGCCAATCGCATGAAGGTCTGTATCTTTTTGCATCCGATGCTGCCGGCTGTCGCCGACGCGTTTAAGGAATATGTGCTGGGCCCGATCATCGGATTTCCAATAGACACCACACTGGCTGTGGCGCGCATGTGCTTCGATGGAATGCTGAAGGATTTTCCGGACATCAAGTGGATCATCGGTCATGCCGGCGGCGCGATTCCTTTTCTAATGGAGCGCATGGATAGCGGTTACCGCGATTTTGCCGAGACCAAGACAAAGATCGACCAACTGCCGAGTTTTTACCTGAAGCGTTTGTATTACGACTGCGTCACGTTCAATCCCTACAACCTGAATATGCTGCGTGACCTTGTCGGCACCGATCACATGTTGATGGGGAGTGATTTCCCGCACTTGCTTGGATCCATCGATAAGTCCGTCAGTACGATCGAAGCGTTGACGATCCCACAGTCCGAAAAACAGAAAATATTTGGCGGGAACGCCCTGGCGATCCTGAACAACATATGAGACGCATGCTTGTCGCCCTTTTGATAGGGCTGGCCCTTTGTGTACCCACCAGCGCCCAGCAGAATCGGCCGAACGCTGTAGTTGAGTTGCTCAAGCAGGGGAGGGTAGTTTTCGGTTCGATGGTTCAAGATCGCACCGAGGCCGGCGGCGCAAGGATGGCGCAGGATTCCAACCTTGATTTCGTTTTTTACGACATGGAGCGGAACTACGATATCGCCGTGCTCAAGGGATTCATGAGCGGATTTCGTACGGGGGAGAATAAAGCTCTCCTGGTTCGCATTCCCCCTATTGGCTCGGAGCCGGATAAGGCCAAGGCGCGCATCGCGGAGATTCTTGCGACCGGCGCCGATGGTATCGTTTTTCCGCATATCGAAAACAAGCAACAGGCGGAGTGGGCCGTTCAATGGCTGGACGCTTCCAGGCGCCGTTTATGGCCATTGAGACCGACGGGCGAGGTCGTGGGGTATTTCATGATCGAGGATCGTGTCGCCGTCGAACATGCGAAAGAAATCGTGTCAACCAGAGGAGCCACCATGTTTGCTCCGGGACAGGGCAGTCTTGGCCAGGCTTATAACCGGGACGCCCAGGCCGTTGAGGGCGCTATCCAAACGATTCTTTCGGCCTGCAAGGCGTCGAAAGTGACTTGCGCGAAACTCGCCACCGACGCGGACATCGAACAGCGAATCAAAGAAGGATTTCGAGTGTTGATGGCATCCGGGGATGCACTGACACGCGGAAGGAAGCTGGCGGGGAGATAAAGGGCGGGAAATCGGAAAGTGGACGAATCCTGCATTGCTAAACCGAAATCAGAAATCTCCTGAGGAACTGCGTTGCGGTCAGCGCAGTCTGATCGTCGACGACGCTCGTATTCCGCGGGCTTCAGCCCGCGGAACCCGCAGGCTGAAGCCTGCGGGCTACAAGATCGTTCCGCTACTGAAACTGGCCGCCCGGCGGCTAAGCCGCTCAAAATGGACGAAATTCGGGAACAAGTGCCTGACCCCATTTCGTCCAATCTGAGCGGCGTAGCCACGGCGCGGCCAGTTTCAGTAGCGGAACGATCACATCGGTGTTGCTCAAAAGCGCCGGAGACGCGACCAGAGTTTTATGTTCCGACGAATATTGGAGCCCCGGCAGGCCCAGCAGTTCGAGAGTCATGTTGGGGCTGCGAACTCCCCTCCTGGAATAGGAGGGGCAGCGAGCCGAGGAACGAGGCGAGCGGGGTGGTACTAAAAAATGCGAGCGTAGCGAGCCTCCTTATAAG
>Ga0137427_10000256_pt1 | contig 29244 bp, 22 predicted proteins | sample EasRivERMZT700_2_FD_102309 | JGI IMG/M metagenome (GOLD analysis project Ga0137427, IMG submission 102309) | Soil microbial communities from meander-bound floodplain in the East River, Colorado, USA - East River MetaG ERMZT700_2 | ecosystem: Environmental > Terrestrial > Soil > Floodplain ...
AAGCCGATCGATTCTCCATGCCACTTGGGATAGCGGAATGCTTCGGTGCTGTGCGGGCTGCCGTCGGTGTAGATCCAGCGGATGTAGTTCTGCACGTTGCTTGCACCGAGCGTGTAGACCTTGTCGGGAAGAACGACGAATTCTTCCGCGCCGAGCGCGTTCATGAATCCGCCTGGCAGGCAGAAGGAGCCAGCGCCCCAGGTCCGGCCCACTGACACCGCCCTCATCTCCTGCACGAAATATTCGCGATATTTCGGCGTCAGCAGCGAGGCCACATAGCTCGCCGGATTTTGCCCGCCGCCGAGGCCTTGCGGTCCGCCGTCCCAGCGCCCGCCCCAGTCGGGGACGGTGGCTTTGGTGTGCTTGGTGCCGCCCTTTGCTTCCTTGAGCCAGGAATCATAATGCTGCTTGGCGTTGGTGAATTGATAGGGACTCTGGAGATTCACGGCCGCGGCCTTGGCCGTCCCCTCGGAGCCGTAGCGCCTCGCGGCGCCCACCTGGCCGGTCTTCTCGTAGGAGTCGATGTTCAGCGCCATGCCGCGCAGCTGCCCCACCGTGTTGTTGCGGTAGTAGGCCGGACTCGTCCAGAGCGCGGTGTCTTTGCGAAAATCCTTGGTGGTGAAGATCGTGACCTGCTCGGCCGCGGGGACCGAGAACGATATGCCGACGATCGCCGAGACGACACACGCCATCGCAATGAGTTTCGCGCGCACGATCATTCCTCCCCTTGAGGGTGACTAGCCAATCGATTCCGAAACGCGACGAGAACCTATTCGTAGGTCTTTCCGTCGGCGGCGAGGACGCTGACATAATTGCCGCCAGGACGTCCGTCCTTCAGCGGATGCAACTTCACCGTCACCTTGTCGCCCGGCTTGAAGGTCCCGTGGCCGATGCCGCGGCGGATCATGTTCTGGACGTTCGACATCTCGACCCAGTAGTTCACCTTCTTACCGGCGTTCTCGACGTCGATATAGAGACCGACATGCGGATTGCGGTAGTCGAAGCTCGTCACCGTTCCGCTCACGGACGCCTGCTTGGTGTGATCGAACATCGCGTGCGAGTGGTGCGCCGACGCCGGCGCCGCGACACCCAAAGCCATTGCGCCCGCCAGCACGCCGGCAAATTGCAGATAGTTCATGAACTCTCCTCCTCGGTAGCGACCCAGTGCCCGTCCTCCCTGCGGCGGGCTATTGCCGCCACTATAGCATAACGAAGGTGTGACCGAGGATTCACGAAATCGAGCACGGATTCCGCCGCCCTTGCAGTCTTGCTTTGCTTGAAACACTGTCCCCCCGCCTTGGGAGGGGCCCCCCTTTGGACATGTTGCAGGCTGCCTACGAGGCTCTGTTCGTTCACATCCTCAATTGGCCAACGCTGGGACTCCTGTTTCTCGGGGTCTGCATGGGGCTGTTCCTCGGCATCCTGCCCGGTATCGGCGGGATCGCCGGCACGGCAATGTTGATCCCCTTCACCTACTCGCTTGAGCCGGCAGCAGCGATGGCCCTGCTGTTGGGGCTCGCAGCCACCAACAACACGTCCGATCAGATTTCGGCCATCGTTCTCGGCGCACCGGGAAGCGCGTCGTCGGCGGCCACCACCCTTGACGGGTTCCCGATGACGAAGCGCGGGGAGGCGGGCCGCGCGCTCGGCGCGTCCTACATGGCTTCGCTGATGGGCGGACTCTTCGGCGCAGCGGTGATGGGCCTTGCCCTGCCCTTGGTACGGCCGATCATCCTTTATATCGGCTCCCCCGAGCTGCTTGCCATGGCGGTGTTCGGGATCTCAATGGTGGCGGTGCTGTCGGGCAACACGCCCCTGCGCGGCCTTACCTGTGCGTGTTTCGGCATCCTGCTCGCCATGATCGGGTCCGACCCGCAGACGGGCACGCTGCGCTGGACCATGGGCCAGCTCTATCTGTGGGAGGGGCTTCCGCTGGTGCCGCTGACGCTCGGCATCTTCGCGCTGCCCGAGCTCGCTGATCTGATGATCGCACGCACCTCCGTGACGTCCGTCAACAAGAAGGTGAACCTCAACGCGGGTCTCTATCAGGGGATCAAGGATTGCTTCGACAACTGGTTCCTCGTGGTGCGTTGCTCGGCCCTCGGCTCCACGTTGGGCGCGATACCTGGCATCGGCGCGTCGGTGATCGATTGGCTATCCTATGGACACGCGCTCCGGACCGAGAAAGGCGCACAGCAGACCTTTGGTAAAGGGGACGTGCGCGGCGTGATCGCCGCCGAAAGCGCGACCAACTCGCGCGAGGGCGGCGCGCTGATCCCAACCGTCGTCTTCGGCGTGCCTGGAAGCGCAGGGATGGCGATCCTGCTCGGCGCCTTCCTGGTCCACGGACTCGTGCCCGGTCCGGACATGGTGACGACCAATCTCTCGATCACCTATTCGATGGTGTGGAGCATCGCGATCGCCAACATTCTCGCGGCCGGCATCTGCTTCCTCTTGAGCGGCCAGTTCGCCAAGCTCGCGACGTTGCGTTATTCGCTGTTCCTGCCGGGCGTGCTGTGTCTCATCTATATCGGTGCGTTCCAAAGCAAACGCGAGTGGGGCGACCTTTATTCGCTGCTGTTCTTCGGCGTGCTCGGCTGGGCGCTGAAACATTTCAAGTGGCCGCGCCCCCCGCTGGTGCTGGGTTTCATCCTTGGCAGCATTCTCGAGCGTTATATGTTCATTTCGATCCAGCGCTACGGGTGGGATTGGGTTTTCAATCCGCTCGTCATTCTCTTGTTCTCGCTTGCGGCACTGAGCCTGTTCCGTCCCCTGCTTCAGGATGTGCGCGCGCATGGCGGCGTCAAGGGATTGTTGTCGGATTTCGGCGCGCCGAAGTTTTCGTGGAGCAATGCATTGCCGGTGTTCCTGCTCGTTCTCTTCGGCGCGATGATGATGGAAGCGGTGACGTGGAATCCGCTCGCCAAGATCGTGCCGACGATCGTCGGCAGCGCTGCCATCGTCTTCTGCGCGCTTGCGCTGATCACCCAGGTGTCCAAACGGAGCACGGTAAAGATGGCGAGTCTGGGCGAGCGTGCGATGGCGCAGGTTCAGCAGAAGATTCACATGGACGTCACCAGCACGCTTACGGAAATGCCGGTCCCGACAATGCTCGCTCGCGGCGCGGTGTTCTTCGGCTGGCTGGTCGCATTTCTGATTTCCATGGCGACGATCGGCCTCATCCCGACCGTCCCGCTCTTCGTTGTCGCCTTCATGCGGTTCGAAGCACGTGAGCCGTGGCGCATCGTGCTCCCCTATGCCCTCGTCATGGGCGTCTTTATCTACCTCGTGTTCGATTGGGGATTGGCTCTTCCCTGGCCGCCGTCCCTTCTCGGCGACACCTTCCCGGACTTGCGCGGCGTGATCCCGAGCGTGTGAGTGCGCGTTGGGTAAATAACCGCCCCGGCTCAAAAACCGGGCGATTTGTGAGGCTAGTGGTCCCACTGTAGAGTCACGAGATTGGCTCGCATGCACCCGGTCGCACAAAAGCCGCGTTTCCAATCCAACCGGTTGTCCGGGATTCAAGACTTAGAAAGGCCGTCTCTTGCATTTCCTCAGCGTCGCCTGCGCCGTCGTCGCCCTGGCTCTTTCCTCTTCATCGTCTGCTGAAGCTGCGCCTCAGCCGGCAGCCGCAAGTGCTTCCACGGCAGAGACAAAAGCGATCGAGGCGGTCGGCCGAATCCGCCAGCTCGCGGTCGAGATCGAGCGCGAAACCGCGCCGCGCGAGGTCGAACGCCGCAAGTTCAACGAACTCAAGACCTTCATCGACGGCGAGGCGATGGCGCAGTTCGTGCTCGGCGAGCGGCTGACCTCCGCCAGCGCCGCGCAGCGCTCGGCTGTTGTCACGGCGGTCTCCGACCTCGTCGCCGATGGTTTGATCGAGCGCCTCGGCGGCGCCCATGCCGAGCCGTTCGAGCTCGGCGGCGCCCGCACGCTCGACAACGGCGACATCGTCGTCGTCTCCCATGTCCGCTTCCGGGATGGCCACCGCGGCGAGCTCGACTGGCGGCTCCACCCGAAGGGCTCGGGCCAGGCGATGGTCGATGTGCTGGTGGACGGTGTCTCGGTCGCGGTCGCCGCCCGCGACCAGGCCGCGGCCGAGCTCTCCTCCAATGGTGGCTCGATTCCGCGTCTGACTGCGAGTATGAGAAACCGTCTCCGATTCAAATAGCACTCAGCAGCAGGCATGGCGCTCGTCGAACTGAACCAGGTCAGGCGTGAATTCGATGGCGGCCGTATCGTTGCGCTGCACGGCATCTCGCTCACCATCCAGGACGGCGAGACGCTGGCCATCGTCGGACCCAGCGGCAGCGGGAAATCCACGCTGATGAACCTGCTGTGCGGCCTCGATCACCCGAGCTCGGGTGAAGTGAAATTCGAAGGCAGGCCGATCACCGGACGGCTCGATTGGCGGCGGATCCGCCAGAACCATGTCGGTATCGTCTTCCAGAGCTTCTGCCTGCTGCCGGAATTGACCGCGCGCGAGAACATCGAGGTGGCGATTTCGGGAAACGTCAAGGACAGCGAACGCCGCGCCCGCTCGCTCGATCTGCTGAACGCGGTCGGCTTGGCCGAGCGCGCCAATCATAAGCCGCCGCGGCTTTCCGGGGGCGAGCGCCAGCGGATCGCCATCGCACGCGCGCTGATCAATCGGCCCCGCCTCGTGCTCGCCGACGAGCCGACGGGAAATCTGGACCAGAACACCGGACGGAGCGTCCTCGACCTGCTGCTGGGTGTCGTCCGCTCCAAGGGCGCTGCGCTCGTGATGATCACCCACGAGCCTGCGGTGGCATCGTGCTGCGGCCGCCGGATCAAGATCGTCGACGGCCGCATCGTGTCTGACAGCGACCATGCGTAAATTCCAGCTGGCCATCCATCACATCGTCGGCCGCCCGCTGCGTTCGGCGCTCACCGTGCTCGGCATCTCGATCGCCTGCGCCGGCTCCCTCTCGGTCACGGGACTGATCCAGGGCGTCCAGGACTCGCTCGAACAGGGAATGGAAGAACCGGGCGCCGACTTCGTCGTCGGCGAGCGCGCCTCGTTTTCCCTTGTCGGCGGCTCCCTGCCCGAAGCGCTCGGCCCGAAGCTGATGGAAGTCCCAGGCGTGGAGCAGGTCTCGGGGGTCCTGTTCAATGTCGAGACCGTCGACAACAGCGGCAACGTCGTGGTCTCGGGCTGGCCGCGCGAGAGTTTCCTGTGGAAAAGTTTGGACTTGGCCGAAGGGCGCATACCGGCGGCCGACGAGACCCGCAGCATCGTGCTCGGTCAATCGATCGCAAGCGCGCTGCGAAAGACCGTTGGCGACGAGATCGAGATCCGCTTCACCAAGTTCCGCATCGTCGGAGTCGCGCGGTTCACCAGCTACCTCAACCAGAATATTGCGCTTATCCCCCTCGACGTGCTCCAGGAATTCCTCAACCGCCAGGGTTCGGTAACATTCTATCAAGTCCGGCTGCAGCGCCCGCTCGACACCGAGCAAATCGCGGCCATCCGCACCAATTTGTCCATGGCGGCGGGCAATTATGCGGTCTTCGACAGCGGCGAGTTCGCCAGCGATATCAGGCTTATCCAGGTGATCCGGGCGATCGCCGACACGATCTCCGCCATTATGCTGGGCTTGGCCCTCGTGCTGGTCGCAACCACTCTGCTCATGGCGGTCAACGAACGCACCTATGAGATCGGGGTGCTGGCGGCGCTCGGCTGGTCGGATTTCGCGATTCTATCGCTGATCGTGCTGGAAGGGGTGCTGATCTCCGCCGTCGGCGCCGTTCTGGGCGTTGTGCTCGGGCTCGGTGTGATGGAAGTGGCGGCCGATACCGACATGGCCGCGGGCTATCTCAGGCCCTACACGACCGGCGCCCTCATCCTCAGGACCATAGTGCTGACAATTGCGATCGGGACCCTGGGCGCACTATACCCTGCCTGGAGGGCAACCAGGCTCGATCCGGCCGAGGCTCTGCGGCGCCAATAGCCGTCATTGCTGAAGCCTCTCGTCCCCATTAAGGTTTCGGGGGACTCATCCACCCGCGCTCCCACGAGCCGGCAGCTGGGAGTCGGGGGGGAATCTTGAACGTACCCATAGCGTTAGAGACTGAAATCGCTGTCATTGGCCGGTCCTGCCGAGTCCCCGGCGCAAATACGGTTAACGAGCTGTGGTCCCTGCTGAAGGCGGGCCGCTGCGCTGTCACAAAGATTCCACGCGACCGCTGGTCCCACGCCCGCTTCGGCCACCCGCGCCGGAGCGAACCCGGCAAAGCCTACACCTGGGCCGCAGGCGTGCTTGGCGACATCTGGAGCTTCGATCCCGCCGCGTTCGGAATTTCGCCCCGCGAAGCCGAACAGATGGACCCCCAGCAGAGGTTGTTGCTGGAGCTGGTGTGGGAAGCCCTTGAGGATGCCGGAATTCCGCCCTCCTCGCTTGCCGGCGAAGAGGTCGGCGTCTTTGTCGGCGCCTCGGCGCAGGACTACGGCAACTCCAAGCTGTTCGACATCGCCTCGGGCGACCAGTATTTCGCCACCGGCAACACGCTGTCCCTCATCTCCAACCGGATCTCCTACATCTTCGATCTGCGCGGCCCGAGCTTCACCGTCGATACGGCGTGCTCCTCGTCGCTCGTCGCGCTCAACGAAGCCGTCGCCGCCATCCAGTCCGGACGGATCGATACCGCCATCGTCGCGGGCGTCAGCCTGCTGGCGAGCCCGTTCTCCTTCATCAGCTTCTCCCGCGCCTCGATGCTGTCGCCGACCGGACTGTGCCAGGCCTTCGACGCGAAGGCGGACGGCTATGTGCGCGCCGAAGGCGGCGTCGTGCTGGTCCTGCGCGCGCTGCCCAACGCGCTCGGCGCGGCAAATCTGATCCACGGCCTGATCGTCGGCTCCGGCGTCAATTCGGATGGACGCACCGTCGGGGTCGCCATGCCCAATCGCGCGGCCCAGGCCGCGCTGCTCGCGCGCGTCTATAATGAGGGCGCCATCGAACCCGAGCGGCTGGCCTTCATCGAGGCGCACGGCACCGGCACGCGCGTCGGCGATCCCGCCGAAGCCTTCGCCATCGGAGAGACACTGGGGCAGAAGCGCAGCCGCGCTCTCCCCATCGGCTCGATCAAGACCAATCTTGGCCATCTCGAGCCGGCGTCGGGCCTTGCCGGCACGCTGAAGGCGATCCTTGCGCTCGAGCACGATCTGCTCCCGGCATCGCTGCACTGCGTCGAGCCCAATCCGGATATCCCCTTCGACGAATTGAATCTGAAGGTCGCGACCGCGCCGCAGCCGCTGCCGCGCATCGCCGGCGGCCGTTACGCCGGGATCAATTCCTTCGGCTTCGGCGGCACCAACGCCCATGTCGTCCTCGCCGACCCGCCGCGGCGCGAGCGGGCTCGCAAGGACGAAGGTCCCGCGCCGCAATTCTTCCTGCTCTCGGCGCACAGCCGTGCGGCCTTGGGCGACCTCGCCGCGCGCTATGCCGAGCGGCTCGAAGGCGCCCAACCGCACGAGGTGCAAATCATCGCCTCTGCCGCTGCCCATCGGCGCGACATGTTGCCGAACCGTCTTGCGGTGACATCGAAAGCGCCCGGCGAGATCGTGACAGCGCTCAAGCGTTTCGCGGCAAAGGAAGCCGACACGCCGGGCCTGGTGGTGGGATCGGCCGTCGAGCGCAGTGCCCCCGTCGCCTTTGTCTATTCCGGCAACGGCAGCCAATGGCCCGGCATGGGCCGCGCCGCCTATCGCGCCAATGCCACGTTCGCGCGCGCGTTCCGCGAGATCGACGAGCATTTCCGTCCGCTCGCCGGCTGGTCGCTGAAGGACGGCCTCTTTGCCGACAATCTCCCCGAGCGGCTCAAGCTCACGAGCATCGCGCAGCCGCTCATCTTCGCCATCCAGAGCGCGACCACGGCCGCGCTGCGCGAGCTCGGCCTCTCGCCGGCCGTCGTTCTCGGGCACAGCGTCGGCGAGATCGCGGCCGCTGAAGCGGCAGGCATCCTCTCGCTCCCCGATGCGGTGCGCGTCATTCACAGCCGCAGCCTGCATCAGGAGTTGGCGCACAATCACGGCGGCATGGCGGTGGTCTTCGCCAAGCCCGAAATCGTCGAGCAGCTTCTCGCCGTCACCGACGAGCTGGAGATCGCGGCCTACAACAGCTCCGGTTCGGTGACCGTGTCGGGCTCGCTCGCCTCGCTCGACCAGTTGACCGAAGAGGCGGCGCGCGCGGGCGTCAAGGTTCACCGGCTGGATCTCGACTACCCGTTCCACTGTCAGTCCATGGATGTGGTGCGGAAGCCCCTGATCGAGGATCTGGCGAGTCTGTCACCGCACGCGGGGCGCTGCGAATTCGTCTCGACGGTCGAAGGCAGGACCGTTTCGGGATTGCAGCTCGGCGCCGATTACTGGTGGCGCAATGTGCGCGAACCCGTCCAGTTCCTGGCCGGCGTGCAGGAAGCCGCCCGGCGCGGCGCGCAGGTGTTCGTGGAAATCGGACCGCGCAAGACACTGCTCGGCCACGTCGGCGACAATCTCGAATCCGCGGCGGGGCCGTTCGCTCTCATGGGCGTGCTGGACCGCGACGATGCCGATATCGATCCGTTCCGTCGCGCGGCCGCCACCGCCTTCGTTCGCGGCGCGCGGATGGAGATGGACGTCATCGCCGGCAGCGATCCGGGCTCGGGCACCTCGCTCCCGAACTATCCCTGGCAGCGCAAGGTGTTCCGTCTCGAAGAGACAAGCGAAGCGATGGACGTGCTGTCGCCCAAGAATTGGCATCCGCTGATCGGTTCGCGCCTGACCTCCGACGCGTTCGAATGGCGCGCGCATGTCGATACCAAAGTGGTGCCCGAGCTCGACGATCACCGGATCGAAGACCAGGCGCTGCTTCCCGGCGCCGGGATCATCGAGATGGCCTGGGCGGCGGCGCGCGAATGGCTCGGCACGGAGCGCGCGTTCGTCACCGATCTCGAAATCCTTCAGCCCATGACGTTCACCGAAGATGGCTCGCGCGAGGTGCTGACCCGCGTCTCCCCGGCCTCCGGCGTGCTCGAGATTCTCAGCCGGCCGCGGCTTACGCGCGCCGGTTGGCAGCTTCATGCGACGGCGAAAATCGTCAAGCCGGCCGAGGAATGCGACAGCGAGCCCCTGCGCGAACGCGAGGGCGGAGAGCGCTTCACGGCGGCGCGCACCTACAAGCTCGCGGCCGATTCCGGATTGAATTTCGGTCCGACGTTCCGGCAGGTCGAGTCCGTGCTGAAGCACGGCGAGGAGTTCATCGTGGTGGACCTCGCCCCGCCTCGTCCGCACCAGGGCTTCATCGTCGACCCGGCGCGTCTGGATTCCTGCTTCCACGGCTTGATCGTGCTGTTCGCCGATTCGGACAACGCTACGCCCTATGTGCCGGTGCGCGTCGCCGATGCGCGGCTGTTGAAGGTGGGCACGCCGGCGCGCGCGGCGATCGATATCGCCGAATTCAACGAACGCACCATCCTCGCCGACTTCCGGATCTATGACGAAGAGGGTGGATTGCTGGCGCGGCTGCGCGGGGCACGGTTCCAGGCCAACCCCTCCAAGACGTCACTGGATTATGCGGCGCTGGCGCTCTCGCAGCGGACGGTTCCGATTGCGCCATTTGCCGGACATAAGGCGCCGCAATTCCGCAAAGAGAAGGTCCTCGAACAGCTCCGGACGCTCATCGGCGATGAAAGCGAAAAAACGCGCGCCAACGACACGCTGCTGCTCGAGGGCTGGGCGACATCTTTCGCATTCCAGCTCGCCAAGAGGCTCGCGGGCCGCAAAGGCGTCATCGATGTGAACCGTCTGGTTCAATCGGGACGGCTGGCGCAAGGCGCGAAGCCCTGGCTGCTCAACATCGTCTACGCGCTTGAAGCGAGCGGTCTTGCCGAAGCCGCCGATGCGAGCTGGAAACTCAAGGCCGATGCCAAGCTGCCCGATCCGCGAGCCATCCTGCGAACGCTCGCGCGCGAGCACGCCGATCGTGCACCCGAATTGCTGTTGGCCTCGCGCCTCACGTCCATGGTGTCACGCCTTTCGGCGACCGATCTCGATATTTTCTCGGCATCGCCGTTCTCGAATACCGCGCTCGACAATTACGAGCTCGGCAGCAGCCTGTCGGGCCGGTCGAGCGATCAGGCGCGCGCCGGCTTCGCGAGTCTGGACCGGGAGTGCCGGCAGAAGCAGATGCTGCGCATCCTCGTGGTCGGATACGGGCCGCTGGCGCACCGCATGGCCGGTCACGCGCAGGGCAACACCGCGCAGCTCACCGTGTTCGAACCCGATACCCGCCGGTTCGAGCGCGCCAAGCACGCGTTCGACGACCCGGAGATCAAGCTGATCGCCTCGACCGCGGGCATTCCGGCCGCGAGCTATGACGTGGTCCTGTCGGGCGGCGCGCTTTATCGCGTGGCGCAGACCCGTCAGACATTGCTGGAACTCGTTCATGCGCTTTCGCCGGGCGGTCTGCTGCTGGGCGTCGAGCCCGCGCCATCGCTCTTCCGCGACATCGTCTGCGGTTTCGAGTCCACATGGTTCGACAGCGGCGCCGGCAGTTTTCCCGTCGGACCGTTGCAGGATGCCGACGGTTGGAAGCGCTCACTGAAGTCCGCCGGGCTTATCGGCGCCTTCGCCGAGGAGACCGCGGTCTCCGGCGGCGAGTCGATGCTGGTCTTCGGCGAGAAATCGGCCAAAGCCTCCGCGGGCGCGATCGAGGCGCGATCTCTGCTGCTGGTGCGCGGCAAATCGGAACGGGCGCGCGCGATCACGGCCTCGCTGTCCAAGCTGCTCCTCTCACAGGGACACGGCGTGGCCATCGCCGACGAGAGCGATATCGAGCGCTACACGTCGGATGCCAAGCGCGATCACGTGATCTATGTCGCGGCGGCCCACGCCGACGGCGACCCCGCCGACTCGCTCGCGAAGCGCTGCCTGAACGCCAAGCGCGTGGTGGAGCGGCTGCAAGGCGGCCAGGCGGAGCTGTGGATCGTGACCGCGGGAGTCTGGTCGCAGGGACGCGACCGCTTCGGCGCGGTCGACACCGGCCTCTGGACCTTCATGCGCAGCTTCGCCAACGAGCTCAACAGCACGCAGATCCACATGGCCGACCTTGCCGCCGATCTCGAGCCCGACGCGGCGGCGATCCAGCTCGCGGACGCGGTGCTGGCGAGGACGGCCGAGACCGAGCTCTCGATCAAGACCGACGCGATCAGGGCGGTCCGGATCGTTCACACGGCGGATGACCAACACGAACGCGCCGGCAGCGAGGCGGTACCCGGCAAGCTCTCGCGAGGCCCGTATGGCGGGCTCGACCGGATGAGCTGGACGGCGCTCGAACGTACAGCGCCGAAGGACGACGACGTCGAGATCGAAATCGAGGCGAGCGGCCTCAACTTCCGCGACCTGATGTGGGCGATGTCCCTCTTGCCGGAAGAAATCCTGGAAGACGGATTCGCTGGTGCGACGCTCGGTCTCGAATCCGCCGGGCGGATTGTGCGCGTCGGCGGCAAAGTCACGGCCTTCAAGCCCGGCGACCGCGTCATGGGCTTCACGCCATCGGCGTTCGCCAATTACGCAACGGTGCCTTCGCATGTCGTTGCGCACATTCCCGATGCCATGCCGTCGGAAGCCGCCGCGACGATTCCCGTGGCGTTCTGTACCGCTTACTACGGATTGGTCACGCTGGCGCGGCTGTCCCGCGGCGAGACGGTCCTGATCCATGGCGGCGCGGGCGGCGTCGGCTTGGCCGCGCTTCAGATCGCGCTCGCGCGCGGCGCGCGCGTCATCGCGACGGCGGGATCGGAAGAACGCCGCGACCTGCTGACCATGCTCGGTGCGCACCACGTGCTCGACTCGCGTTCTCTCGGCTTCGGCGATAAGGTGCATCGCATCACCGGCACCGGCGCCGACGTGGTGCTGAACAGTCTCGCCGGCGACGCCATGGAGCGCGGCATCCGCGCGCTGAAGCCATTCGGCCGTTTCGTCGAATTGGGCAAGCGGGATTTCATCGCCAACACCCACATCGGACTTCGACCCTTCCGGCGCAATCTGAGCTACTTCGCAGTCGATCTGGATCAGCTGCTGATCAATCCCCGCAGCGCTTCCGTGATGCCTCTGCCGAAAGTCATGAAGCTGTTCGAAGACGGCGTCCTCTCGCCCCTCCCCTACCGCGTGTTCCCCGCCGAGCGCGCCGTGGACGCGTTCCGGCTGATGCAGCAATCCGGGCATATCGGCAAGATCGTGATGACGCCGCCCGCGCCCGGCACCGTGCACAAGAGCGATGCGACGGAACGCAAATTCGTCGCCGATCCGTCGCGCGCGCACCTGATCACCGGCGGCTTCGGCGGATTCGGCCTGGAAGCTGCGAAGTGGCTCGCGCGCAAGGGTGCGAAGCACTTGATCCTGGTGGGCCGGCGCGGACCGGCTGACGAGGACGCGCACGCGGCCTTGGCGGAGCTGAAGGCGCAAGGCGTGACTGTGCGGGCGGAAGCCTGCGACGTCGCCGATGCGCAGGCGGTGGATGATCTGTTCAAGCGGCTGAAGCGCAGCGCACCGCCGCTGGCCGGCATCATCCATGGCGCGATGGTCCTCGACGACAGCATGGTCGCCAATCTCGACGCCGAGAAGCTGCAGAAGGTGCTGCGCCCCAAGGTGCTGGGCGCGGAGAACCTCGACCGCCTGTCGCGCTCTCTCGATCTCGGCTACTTCGTGATGTTCTCGTCGGCGACGACGTTCGTCGGCAATCCCGGCCAGGGCGCCTATGTGGCGGCGAACGCCTATATGGAAGCGCTCGCGCGCCGGCGGAAGTCGGAAGGCTTCCCCGCGCTCGCGCTGGCGTGGGGCGCCATCGCCAACACCGGCGTGCTCGCGCGCAACCGCGGCCTGATGGAAGCGCTGTCGAGCCGCATCGGCGTCAAGCCGCTCGACCCTGAGACCGCGCTCGACCTGATGGCCGATGCTCTCGAGCAACAGAGCGACGCGCCGGACGATGCGGTGATCTCGCTGGCCCCGATGGACTGGGCCGCGGCGAAGGGGCGGCTCGCCGTGCTCAAATCGCCGACCTATTCGGCCGTGGCGCCCGAGAGTGCCGCTGCCGAGGGCGCCGCCAACCGGGTCGACCTGCGCGCCGTGATCGAGAAAGAGGGACTCGACGCCGGCAAGGCCGTCGCGACAGAAGCCGTCGTCGCCACCGTCTCGCGCGTGCTGCGTCTCCCGGCCGAGGACGTCAGCCTGTTCCGCCCGCTCTCCGAAGTCGGCGTCGACTCGCTCATGGCGACCGAGCTCGCCCTCAGCCTGGAAGACCGGTTCGGTCTCGAGATGCCCTTCTCGGCCTCGGCCAGCGGTCTCTCGGTGACCGGACTCGTGAATCAGATCATCGGCTTCGCCGGAGGCCCGAGCATCGGCGCCGGTTCGGCCGAAGCGCCGGCGCCGGTGGCGCAGGCTCTTGCCGGGCGCCATCTCGAAAACACCAGCGAAGAAACCATCGCCTCGCTCTCGCGCCTCATCGAACAGGCGGGTCAGAGAAGCGGAGAACGGCATTGAGTTCGCGCAAGAGCGGCGGTCTGTCCGACGCTGAACGTGACGCCCTGCTCACCCATGTCGTCGCCCGCGGCGGCGTCAAACGGCCTGCGGCGGCCGAGCAGCCGAAGGAGCGGCGGGCGGGCGATTTCAGCGCGCTCCCGGGCTATCGCGAGCTCATCATGCAGCGCTCGCTCGGCACCGCGCTCGGCTTCGAGGACCCGTTCTATCGCTTGCATGAGGGCCGCGCCGGCCCGGAGACGCGGATCGGCGGGCGCACCTACCTGAACTTCTCGTCCTACGATTATCTCGGCTTGAACGGCCACCCGGAAGTGACCGCGGCCGCAAAAGCCGCGATCGACATGTACGGCACCTCGCCGTCCGCGAGCCGTCTCACCGCAGGAGATCGCCCGGTCCACCGTGAGCTCGAAAAGGGCCTGGCGGACATCTACGGCGCCGAGGCCTGCGTCTGCATGGTGAGCGGCCACGCCACCAACGTCACCACCATAGGACACCTCGTCGGCGCCAAGGACCTCGTCGTCTACGATTCCATGGCGCACAACTCCATCCTCGTCGGCGCCAAGCTTTCCGGCGCGGAGCGGCGCAGCTTCGCCCACAACGATCTCTCGACGCTGGATGCCCTGCTCTCCGCGATACGCGACCGCTATGAAAACGTGCTGATCGCCGTCGAGGGGTTGTACAGCATGGACGGGGACTACCCCGACCTCCCCCGGCTGATCGAGATCAAGCGGCGCTACGGCGCCTGGCTGATGGTCGACGACGCCCATGCGCTCGGCGTCATCGGCCGGCGCGGCTACGGCCTCGCCGAGCACTTCGACGTCAACCCGCGCGAGGTCGACATCTGGATGGGCACGCTGTCCAAGACGCTGTCGGCCTGCGGCGGCTACATCGCAGGCTCCGCGCAGCTCATCGACTACTTGAAGTTCATCGCCGGCGGCTACGTCTACAGCGTCGGCATGTCGCCGGTGCTGGCCGCTGCGGCCGTGGCCTCGCTCGATCTGATGCAGCGCGAGCCCGAGCGCGTCGCCCGCCTCCAGGCGAACGGCGCGCTGTTCGTCGAGCGCGCGAAAAAAGCGCGGCTGAACACCGGCATGAGCGCGGGCATGTCGGTCGTGCCTATCATTGTCGGGGATTCGCTCAAGACCGTCTCGCTGGCGCAGAAACTCTATCAGCGCGGCGTCTATGCGCTGCCGATCATCCCTCCCGGTGTGCCCGACAAATCGGCGCGGCTGCGCTTCTTCATCACCTCCGAGCACAGCAAGGAGCAGATCGAGCACGCGGTCGCCGTCACCGCCGAGGAAAGCGCCCGCCTAGGCTGACCAATGGCTGAGGCACTCGAAATCCGCCCGGTTCGCACGCGCCGGGACATGAATGCCTTCATTCGCGCCGCCTTCCGCGCCCAGGCCCATAATCCGAGATGGACGCCTGCGCTCGACATGGAAGCGCACGAGTTCTTCGATCCGAAGCATTCGCCCTTCGCCAAGGAAAACGAGATCGAATGTTATGTCGCGCTGCGCGGCGGCGAGCCGGTGGGCCGCATCGCCGCCATCGTCAACCGCGCTCACCTCGCACACCACAACGATCAGACCGGGCATTTCGGTTTCATCGAGGCGATCGACGATCGCGACGTGTTCGCGGCGCTTACCGATGAAGCGAGCCGCTTCCTCGCCGCGCGCGGTCTTACGCGCATCATGGGTCCGTTCAGCGCCTCCATCAATCATGAGGTCGGCCTGCTGATCGAGGGCTTCGACGAGACCCACATGGTGCGGACGAACTACGCGCCGCCCTACTACGCGCGGCACCTCGAAGCGCTGGGCTTCGCCAAGGCCATGGACGTGATCGCCTTCGCGATGGACACCGGTGACGTGCTGGAGGAACCGATGCGCCGCATCCGCGCGCTGCACGCGGCGTGGAAGCATCGCGACGAGCTGAAGACCTACGGCCTGACCTATCGGACCTGGCGTCCGTCCTTCAAGCGCCTGCTCGGCATCTTCAACGATGCCTGGTCGGAGAACTGGGGCGCGGTTCCCATCAGCGGCGCGGAAGTGGACTACATCGCGAAACTGATGCTGCCGGTGATCAAGCCGTCCTGGATTCGCATCGCGGAATGGCAGGGAGAGCCCATCGGCATCGTGGCGATGATTCCCAATGCCAACGAGGCGTTCGCCACGCTCAAAGGCAAGCTTCTCCCCTTCGGCTGGCTCAAGCTGATGACGCGGATCCACGTCACCGGAACACGGACCGCGCGGCTTCCCATGGCCGGCATCGTCCAGAAATGGCGCAATACCCGCGTGGGCCAGATGGCGATGAACCGCCTGATGATGGAAACGGCGCTGACCGCGCGGAAGCACAACATCCGTCAGGTCGAAATCAGCTGGGTGCTGGAAACCAACCGCTTCGCCATCCAGGGCGTCGAAATGTTCGGCGCGCGCCCGATACGGAAATTCCGCATCTACGAACGTGCGCTCTGATCTCTCCCTCCGCCTCGCGATATTCCGCAATCGAGGCCATTCAGACATTCAACGCAACCGGCGCGACGCCTCCAATTTCGCCAGAAGCGGTCATTCCCCGTGCCCTCCTGCGAAAGCGATCAAGTTCCCATCGACGTCTTGCACGATGAATGTGCGAGCGCCCCACGGCTCCGTTCTCAACAGCTGATGGAATGTCACCCCCGCTTTCTGGAATTCTAAGAAGAGGGGCTTGGGATCGCCGACGGTGAGTGTTGCAGACAAGGCGTCGGCCACTCTGGCCCGGAACTGACCATCGAAGACCGGCCCGGTGACGTGGCGCAAATTCAACCGCGCTCCATCGCGAACGACCTGAGCGTAGAACGGGGGCTCGCCATAAGAAAACCCGACGCGAAAGCCGAGCTTGCACGTGTAGAACTTGCAAGCAGCGTCAATGTCAGAGACGAAAAGCTGAGGCTCCGCCGCGACGATGACCGAAGTGGTGCCTACGGAAACTGCTGGAGGTGTCATGGTTTGAGCTTCCTTGATGAGCGCTAGCCAATTCTCGAACCCTGACCTCTTGGCAACAAGCTCCTGCGCATCGTTGAGCCTGAACGTCAGGTCTAGAATTTGCCTGTCGCTCAGACCGCGATATCGAGCCAGAACTGACCTTATCTGCGCCGCGACGGGGTAGTACCCCTCTCGGTGCCATCGCACGTACAGCTTGGCTTGCTTTCTAAGGTTCTCGATATTTGGCATGGGCGCGCATTAGGTTGATGGGTCGTAGGCGGGCAGTGCCCCTCCGGCTTAAAGCCGATGCGCCCTACTGCAGCACCATAAAACTAAGGCGGCTGGAGGCTTAACGTCAAGAAACCGCGAACGGCTGAGCCCAATAATACGGTGCGCAGTTTGCGTCCAGGAGATCAACGTCCGCTTTTCGCGGCGGACGTTCCGCCTGGGATATCTGACACCGTCCATGGCATCCGGCTGTTCAGCCGCTCTGAGGGCGCGGCTTCGCCTTGAACAGCTTGTAGCCGATGCGGTGAAACATCTGCGGCAGGAGCGGCATGATGTGCCGGCTGGAGAACGCAAGCGGCTGAGGGAACGCGATCACTGCGCGGTCGCGTGCGAGCCCGCGCGCGATGGCCTTGGCGGCGGCTTCGGGCTTCATCTCCATCGGCCGCCACATGACGAACGGATCGTTGATCGGCGCCGTCACCCAGCCCGGACAGATCGTGTTGATGCGGACGCCGCTGCCGCGCAGCCGTTCGCGCAGCGATATCGCATAGACGAGCAATCCCGCCTTGCTGGCGCAATAGGCCGGCCAGTCTGGATGCGATGCGAAGGCGGCAAGCGAGCTCGTGAACGCGATCTGGCCGCGTTTGCGCGCGAGCATCGCTTCGAGCACCGGGAGCGCGGTATTGAGCGCACCGATGAAATTCGTCTCGATCTGGACCGTGGACATGTCGAGCGACTCGATGCTGCCGTCCTTGAGCGAACCCGTCAGGATCCCGGCATTGGCAACGAGCAGGTCGATCGGCGTGCGGCGGTCGAACCCGAGAAGCCACTCGCCGATGGCGTGGCGGTCGCGCACATCGGCCATGCCGGTTTCCACGGCCGCGCCCTTGTCGCGGCAGGCTTGCGCCGCCTGCTGCAAGCGCTCCGCATGGCGCCCTATGAGCGCGAGCGTCCGGCCCGGCGCGGCATAATGCTGCGCGAGCGCAGCGCCGATCCCGCTCGACGCACCGGTGATGGCAATGACCGCGGGCGCTTTCGACATCAGGACGTCCGGCTCTTCCGGCTCAGCGCATCATAGACGAGCAGAACCAGCAAGCTCGGCATCAGCAGGATGATGAAGACCGACACATAGTCGACGGCCGACATCGCCCGCCACGCCGCGAGGGCCTCCATGCCGTGACTGTAGATCTGCTGGATCGTGAGCACCGCGAAGGCATAGGGGAACCAATCGGGCCGCCGCAAGAGGAGATATGCCGTCATCGGATCGATGACGACAAAAGCCGCATGAAAGGCCGCAAGCCGCGGATCGGCCAACGACGCGATCAACCCATACAGATGATAAAGGCCCGCGCCGATGAACAGGGCGGCACTTGCGGCAAACACCATCTCGCGGTTGGCGACCATCGGCGTCTAATAGCCGTAGGTTTCGAAAAACGGCGCCCAGCGCCGGCGCATCTCGCTGTGCGTGTCCGGCGCGATCTGGTGACGGCTCGGCCGATAGCTGCGCACCGCCGCGAGATGTGCGGCGAAATGCGGCCGCGCCTCCTCGAATCCGTCGAGCTGCAAGTGTTCGTAGATCCGCTGCAACTGGGCGACGGGATCGGCGACGAGCTCCTCATAGCGCAGCTCGCAAAATCGCTCCGGCGCAATCGCCGCTCGCGCCGGCGCAAAATCGCGATAGAGCTCGTTGAAGGTCGAGAGCACATAATCTTCGATCGAAGGCGCGCCATTGGGCAGGGATTCGGCGCGCGGCGTCTGGCAGCCCTGCACCTCGAACAAGGTCGACCAGGTGCGCACGCTCGACGGAAACACCTCGGCCGGATTGCGCACCAGATGGATGAACTTCGCATCGGGGAACATCTCGCTCAGCGCGGCAAGGCGGGCGGTGTGCGGCGGCGATTTCAACACCAGCCGCGGCGCGGTGCCTTGGCCTTGCTTCATCCGGTACAACGTCACGGACTTGAGAAATCTCACGAAGGTCTCGCGCCATCTCGCGCGTTGGCGCGGCGAGAACCGGTCGAGGCTCAGGAACGGCGCCGTGCCTTTCCGGTGATTGGGAAACGCGAGATCCTGATAGGGCGACGGCAGCCCCATGTTCAGGAGCGCGAACTCGTCCTCCTGCGGGTTGTGCCAGCTCATCTTCATGTCGTCCATCGGCCGCGTGCCGGGGATGAGATAATCGAGCTTGGTGAAGAGCCGCGCGGACAGATGGAAATGGCCCGGACAGAAACATTCATAAGTCGAGGGCGCGGTCAGCGCGGGGTCCTGCGTCAGCAACTCGTGCAGGAAGGTCGTCCCCGACCGCCAATGGCCGATGATGAAGACCGGCGGCGCGAGCGTCACACGCGCGATCCGCCGCCCCCAGAACACCTGCTGCAGACCATTCAGGACCGAGTTCATGAACGAGAAGATCGCCGCCGACACCACGATGTGGATCCGCCCCGGGGAGGGAGAGACCGCGAAGCGATTCCTCGCCAGCAGGGCGAAAAAGGTCGGCGCGTCCATGCCGTTCCAGATTCGGCAGACCCACCACGGATAGCGGTTGTACATCGGACTCGTTCACCAATTCCCGATTGGAGCGCCGCCTAAAGTGGCGGAATGCTGGCGCCCCATCGACCCCTCCTTTAACATATTGCGGATGCAAAACGCCCCCGAAATTGCCGCCGAAGCGATGCAGAAGGCGCACGCTCTCGCCCAGGCCGGCGATATCGCGGGGGCGGCTAAGATCTGCCGCACCGTGCTCGCGCGCGCGCCCGCGCATATCTACGCACTTTTCATGCTCGGGACGATCGAGAGCCAGTTCGGACATTTCGACGAGGCGGCAAAGCACCTGGCCCTGGCGGTCAAGCTCAGCCCGCAGACGGCGGAAATCCTCACCTCCCACGGCAATGTCCTGATCGAGTTGAAGCGGTACGCCGAGGCGATCGAGGTGCTTTCGAGGGCCATCAAGCTTCAGCCGCAGAACCAGAACGCGCTCATCTATCGCGGCCTCGCGCTGGCCCAGAGCGGTCGGCCTGAGGACGCGCTGAAGGATTTCGACCGCGTGCTTCTCATGGCGCCGCAATCGGTCTTCGCGCTCCACAACCGCGCCAACGCCCTCATCCAGATGAACCGGCTGGACGACGCGCGGCGAAGCGTGGACGCCCTGTTGCGCATCGCGCCGGGTCACGTCGCGGCGATGGCGAATCACATCGTCATCCTGATCCACGACGCAAAATTCGCCGATGCGCTCAAGGTCGTCGACCGCGCCCTCTCGCTCGAAAGCGGCAACGCCGATCTGTGGAATACGCGCGGCGAAGTGCTCCAGCACCTGAAGGACTACCGCGCGGCACGCGAGAGCTACGAAAAAGCGTTGACGCTGAAACCCGATCTGGCGCCGGCCTTCGTCAACATCTGCAACGTGCTGATGGAGCAGCAGCGGCTCCAGGATGCGCTCGCGTGGTCGGCGAAAGGCATCGCGATAAATCCGGACAACGCGCCGCTGCACCTGCTTCGCGGCAACATCCTCTTGCATCTCGGCCGGAGCGGCGAGTCGCTGAAAAGCTACGACGCCGCGCTCGCCGCCAATCCCGATTATCACGAGGCGCACTATCATCGCGGCTCGACGCTGCTCCTGACCGGACGCTTCGAAGCGGGCTGGGCCGATTTCGAACACCGCTGGCAGGTCGCCGATTGCGGCTTCGACCGGCCCGAGCTTCAAGCCGCCGAGTGGACCGGCGAACCGCTCAGTGGGCGGAGCATCGTCGTCTATTCCGAGCAGGGGCTCGGCGACACGATCCAGTTCGCGCGTTTCCTCCCCGAACTGACCGAAGCCGGCGCCAGGCTCACCTTCCTGTGTCATCCCAATCTCATGCGCCTGTTCGGACCGCTCGCCGCGGGCTTCGAGATCGTTCCAACGATCGAAGGCGGCCGCCGTTTCGATTTTAAGTGCGCGCTGATGAGCCTGCCGCACCGCCTGAAGACGACGAACCTGCGTGCCGGGTCGCCTTACCTCACAGCCGAACCGGCTTTGATCGCGCAGTGGCGCGACCGCATCGGCGGCCACGGCTTCAGAATCGGCCTCTGCTGGCAGGGAAACCCGAAAGGCAAGATCGATTACGGCCGCTCGATCCCGCTCGCGAAATACGCACCGTTCGCGTCGCTGCCGAACGTGCGCCTGATTTCGCTCCAACGCAGCCACGGCCTGGAGCAGCTCGCGCGTCTTCCGCCCGGGATGACGGTCGAAACCCTCGGCGAATTCGACACCGGCAACGACGCCTTCGTCGATACGGCGGCGATCATAAACTGCCTCGATCTCGTCATCACCTCGGACACCGCCATCCCGCATCTCGCCGGCGCGCTCGGACGGCCGGCCTGGGTGGCGCTGAAGCACATCCCGGATTGGCGCTGGATGCTCGAACGCAGCGACAGTCCGTGGTATCCCTCGCTCAGGCTGTTCCGCCAGCCGGCGCCCGGCGACTGGGACAGCGTCACCGCCGCCATGGCCGAAGCTCTGGAAGGGCTCGTAGGGAGGGACTCATGATTCCATCGGTGCCGGTGTCCTGGGGCGAGCTGGTCGACAAGATCACCATTCTCGAGATCAAGGCCGAGCTGCTCAGCTCGCAAACCGCGCGCGAGAACGTCAAGCGCGAGCTCAAACACCTGGTCGCGATCTGGGAACCGGTCGGCCGCGACAGTCGTGACGCCACGGGTTTGATGGTGGCTCTCAAGCACGCAAACAAGACGCTATGGCAGATCGAGGACCAGATCCGCGAGAAGGAAGCGCAAAAGTGCTTCGACGATGAATTCATCGCGCTCGCCCGCGCGATCTACCGCACCAACGATGAACGCGCGCGAATCAAGCGGCAGATCAACACCGTGCTGAAATCCGAGATCGTCGAGGAAAAGCAATACACGGCCTATTAGGGCCCTCTCTTGACGCCGCGCTGCGCCGGTGCTCGGGTCGCCCCATGTGGCGGCATATCCCCAAAATCGTCGTGCTCTCGGCCATCGGGCTGATGGTGCTTACGTTCTACTTCACGCGGAGCGCAACCCCGCCGCGCGGCTCGTCGGCGCCGAACGTCGTCTATATCAACCAGGGCGTAGGCACCGGCAGCCGTTAAGCATCCCTCGGCCAATGTCTTGCGCCCCTGGGATTTGCTAGACTTGCGTCCAATCGCGCTTTCGGGAGGAAACCATGGCCGACACCAATGTCCCGCGTCGCAGCTTCTTGAAGGGTGCGGGGGCGGCGGGCACGCTCGCGGCAACTGTCCTCACCGGCGCCCTGCCCCGCCCCGCCGAGGCCCAGAGCGCCCCTGCGCCGGCGGCACAGCCCGCGCCCCAGCCCGAGCCGATGCTGACGCTGACGGCCACCGAAGCCGCGTTCCTGAGCGCCGTCTACGACACCATCATCCCGGCCGACGCACTGTCCCCCTCGGGCACCGATTGCGGCCTCGTCACCTATGTCGACCGCCAGCTCGCCGGCGCCTGGGGCTCGGGCGCGCGGATGTACCGCAACGGACCGTTCATCCCGAGCAAGGCCGAATACGGCTATCAGCTCCCGCTGACCCCACGCGAATATTTCGCCGCCGGCATCAAGGCGACGAACGCCTGGACGACGAAGCCCTACGGCAAGGAATTCGACCGGCTCTCGCCCTCCGACCGCGCGGCGACGCTCACCGCAATGGAGCAAAGCCAGGCCCAGTTCGAAGGTCTCGACGCGAAGCCCTTCTTCGAAGCCCTGCTGCAATCGGCGATGGAAGGCTTCTTCGCCGATCCGATCTATGGCGGCAACCGCAACAAGGTGGCGTGGCGCATGATCGGCTATCCCGGCCTGCCCGCGACCTGGGCGGGCAAGGCGCTCGAATATCGCGGCAAGAAGGTCACGATCGAACCCCAATCCATCGCCGATTTCAGCTGAAGGCGTGCGAACCATGGCAACCAAACTGAAGCAGGTGGACGCGGTCGTGGTCGGCATGGGCTGGACCGGCAGCATCATGGCGCGCGAGCTGACCAAGGCCGGCCTCAACGTCGTCGGGCTCGAGCGCGGCGAGAACCGCGTGCCGTCGGAAGACTTCGCGCTTCCCGGCATCCGCGACGAGCTGAAATACCGGCAGCGCTTCGAGTTGATGCTCGACAACTCGGTCGAGACGCTCACCATGCGGCACGCGCCCAACGAGACCGCGGTGCCGATGCGCCGCTGGGGCGCGTTCCCGCTGGGTGACGGCGTCGGCGGTGCGGGCACGCACTGGAACGGCGTCACCTGGCGCACCATCCCCTCCGAGCTCCGCTTGCGCTCGCATCTGACCGAGCGCTATGGCCGGGGCGCGATACCCGCCGACCTGACGGTGCAGGATTTCGGCGTCAGCTATGACGAGTTGGAGCCGCATTTCGACCGCTTCGAAAAACTGTGCGGCACGTCGGGCAAGGCCGGAAATCTGCGCGGATCTATCCAGGAGGGCGGCAATCCGTTCGAGGCGCCGCGCCAGAACGAGTATCCCAACAAGCCGATGATCATGTCGCAGGCGGGACTGATCTTCACCGAAGCGGCAAAGAGGGCGGGCATGCATCCTTTCCCGACCCCGTCATCGAACAACAGCGCCGCCTACACCAATCCCGAAGGGATGACGCTCGGCGCCTGCCAATATTGCGGCCACTGCGAATATTTCGGCTGCGAGTCCAATTCCAAGGCGAGCCCGAACATCTGCATCATGCCGGTGCTCCGTCAGGACACGCGCTTCGAGCTCCGCACCCACGCCTATGTGAAGAGCCTCAACTACGACCGCCGCGCGAAAAAGCTCACCGGCGTGACCTACATCAACCGCAACACTGGCGAAGAGATGGAACAGCCCGCCGATCTCGTCGTGCTTTGCGCCTATCCGTTCAACAACGTGAACCTGCTGCTCTCCGCCGGCATCGGCAGGCCCTATGACCCGAGCACCGGTCGCGGCGTGGTCGGCAAGAACTATTGCCTGCAGACGATGTCGGGCGTGCAGATCTTCGTCGCGGACGAGATCAATCCGTTCATCGGCACCGGCGTCAATCCCGCCGCGGTCGACGATTTCCAGGGCGACAATTTCGATCATTCAGGCCTCGGCTTCTTCGGCGGCGGCTATCTCTATCCGACGGTTTCCGGCGGCCGCCCGATCCAGGTGCGGGGCGTCCCGCCCGGCACGCCGCGCTGGGGCTCGGCATGGAAGAAGGCGACGACCGAGTGGTACAACCACACCTTCCCGATCAACGCGCACGGCACGAGCTATCCCTCGCGCACGAACTACATCGATCTCGATCCGACCTATAAGGACGCGATCGGCCGTCCGCTGACGCGCACGACGTTCAATTACAGCGACAACGATCGCAAGATGTCGGTGTTCCTGACCGAGAAGGTGATGGAGATCGCACGCGCCGCGAACGCCAAGGTGATCGGCAATCCCAATCCGCGCACGGGGAATTTCGACAACATCTCCGGCCAGTCCTCGCATCACACCGGCGGCGCGATCATGGGCACCGATCCGCGATCGAGCGTGGTCAACCGCTATCTGCAGAATTGGGAGGCGAGCAATCTCTTCGTCATGGGCGGCGCCACGTTCCCGCAGAACCCCGGCTACAACCCCACGGGCCTCCTCGCAGCGCTGGCCTACTGGTCCGCCGACGCGATCACAACCAAATACATCAAATCCCCCGGCCCGCTGATGCAGGCTTAGGAGCAACAACCGATGGATTATCGGCAAACCATTACGGTCGAACCCGGCAAGCGGGGTGGAAAGCCATGCATCCGGGGCCTGCGGATCACCGTGTCCGACGTCCTCGATTACCTGGCGTCCGGCATGACCGAAGATGAAGTGCTTCGGGACTTTCCCGATCTGACCCGAAGCGACATCCGCGCCTGCCTAGCCTTCGCCGCCGCAAAGACTTCTGCGCCTTAAAACTCAAGACCACCTCCCACGCGGGGAGCAAGAAGATGAAACACGAAGGACACTAAGGCGTGCACGAAGTGCACCAAGACTCTCTTCGTGACCTTTGTGCTTCCTTGGTGACCTTCGTGTTTCCGCTTTTTTCTTTACTTCGCGCGCGTGTAAACATTCGCCGCCAGCGCCGGACCGTCTCGCGCCGCGCCCGGATTGGTGTTGCGGAACTCATCGGCCGTCAGTCTGTCGATCGTGCGCGTCTGCGACGTGCCTTCCTGGTTGGGGTAGGTGCTCGCAACGATGTTGAAGGTCAGCGTCTTCTTCGCTTCGTCCACGCTGTAAGTGCCGAACAGCGCGAGCGTGCCGTGCACGATGGCGCGGTTGTCCGCGTCCGTGCCGGCGAGCCGGTTGTTCGAGGCGATGCGCGGCAGACCGCTCGAGACATGCACCTGCGAGAAGTGGCCGTCCTCGGTGAAGATGATCTGGCCCTTGGGCTTGTCGCCGAAGGGGAGCGTCTTCTTGCCGTCGGCCGCGGTGATCTCGGCAATGACGAAATTCCACGTGCCGACGAGCTGCTCGCGCAACGACTTCGCAGGCTGCGCTGCCGCCGCTCCGATCCCCAGAACGGCAGCGAGTAGGACAGCGGAAATCCGAACGTACATGATCGTCTCCTAAGCAAAACGAATGGAAACACGAAGGACACAAAGGGTGCACGAAGTGCACCAAGTAGTTCTTTGTGGGCTTTGTGCCTCCTTCGTGCCCTTGGTGTCTCGTCTGGTTCGCCTTGTTAATAGCGATACTGGCCGTTCTCACAATCAGGCGGCTGCGGCGCGCCGGTGCGGTCGAGCGCCAGGCACAACCCCTCCTCCGCGCCCTGCGGATTGACCTGGAACCCGCCGCGCGCTCGCGCCTGCCGCACCTTGCCGAGCGCCGCCTGAAGCTGCGGGATCGCACGCGTCGCGCGCGGTCCCATGCTCGCGAGCGACAGCGCAGCATAATGCACCACGAAGATCTCCTCGCTCCCCAGCAGCGCGGTGATCGATGCGACCGTCGCGTCGTTGATCGACGCGGGCGCGATCTGCGAGGTGACGTTGGGCAGCTCCTGCGCCGCGATGTAGCGATCGCCCAGGATCTGCGATGTCTTGATGGTGTTGATCAGCTCGGCGATCCGCGCCGGCGACGGTGGCGTCTGGGCCAGCGCCAATCCGGCGAGCGCGGCAAACCCCAGTGTCAGCGTCACGATCTTCAAGTGGCGTCGCCCCATACCCTGTCCCCAACCGGCCGGCGGGCGCCAATGTGCGCAAGAAGAGGGCGCTTGTCGATCACTGACCGCCCCGTCAGGGCCGTTGAACTTTCCGCGATCTCTCCCTTGACCTCCCCCCTCGATGGGGCGGGTTTAACCGCGCCCTGCGGACCATTGCCAAGCAGACGCAGCCCCCAGCCGAACCCAAGCGCGGTAAGCGTTAAGGAGTCTCAGTTTGAAATTGCTGCGCTAGAGCGTCGGCCAATTTTTCGAACTCCTTTGCGATAGCAAGAAGCGTTTGTCTTTCGCGGCCGCCTCTCACGTCATGCGCGATATGCCGAATGTCCTTGGCGTGCTTCCTGTATCGCTTGGCCTTGGCGGCGCCGTCTTCCATTTCGCGCTTCTTTTAGCGGGCCTCGCGCCCGGTCTCCTCGATTTCAGCGGCCAACGCGTGCCACTGAGCGGCATGGGCGTGATCTTACCCCGTCGCCAGCGTGAGTCGATTGTAAATTCGGTACGATATCGTCCCGTGCGGCTCGCGACTTGTCCGCCGAAGCGCGAAGGCGGAAGCAGCGAACGGACGGAAGGGGGCCGCTCCGGAGGAACCAGAGCTTTGTGACCTTTGTGTCCCCCTTCGTGGCCCTCGTGTCGCTCTTTTTTTCTACGCCTTCACCCCCGCCTGCACAGCGCCCGGCCGCTGCGCGCCGCCGCGCGCGCGCACGAGCAACGCGACGCTGATGGCGCCGCACACCGCCGGAACGGCGAAGATCAGGAACACCGGCTGCAGCGTCATGGTGGCCAACAGGATCCCGCCGACATACGGGCCGATCGCGCCCACCAGCCGCCCGAAGCTCGACGCCCACGACACGCCGGTGGCGCGGATCTCCGTCGGATAGAGCGTAGTCGCGAACGCGTTCAGCGTGTTGTTGGCGCCGACGAGGCAGAACCCCATGCCGGTGACCGCGGCCGCGAGCAGCAGCGCGTCCGAGCCCACCGAACCGGTCGCCGCGACGAACAGCGCGAGCCCGAGAAACGCGAGGATCAGCACCTTCGGATAACCGAACCGGTCTGCGAGGACTCCGAGCAGGAGAACGCCGGCGATGCCGCCGAACTGGAACAGCGTGGTGACGCGCAACGCCTGCTGTTGCGCCAGACCCGCCGTGTTGAGCGCGACAGGCAGCCAATTGTTCAGCGTGTTGAGCGAGGCGAGCGTCACCAGATAGGTGAACCACAACAGGATCGTCGTCGCCGCCCAGCCATGGGCAAACAGCCGGATCGGCTTCGATCCCTTCTTCTTCGGCTCCGCGGGAAGCACGAACTCCGTGCCCGGCGGAAAGCTGAGCTTGCGATCCATCTGCTTCAGGATGCGGCCGATCTCATCGGACCTGCCGCCGCGCGAAGCGAGATACCGCACCGACTCCGGCAGAAACAGCGCAAGCGCAATCGCCAGCACCAGAGGCATCACGCCGCCGATGACGAAAATTCCCTGCCACCCGAAATAGGGCACCATCTCGGCCTGCAAGAGACCGCCCGAGGCGGCGCCGATGGCAAAGCCGCACGCCATCGCTGCGACCATGCGGGCGCGGATGCGCGCGGGCGCGAACTCGTTCGCCATCACGAAGGTGAGCGGCAGCGCCGCGCCGAGCCCGAACCCCGTGAGCGGACGCAGGATCAGGAGCTGGTCGATCGAGGTCACGAGCACCGTGCAGAGGCTGAGCAGTCCGAACACCGTGACCGACGCGATCATGATCTTCTTGCGGCCCCAGATGTCGGCCAGGAGGCCCATGCAGATCGAGCCCACGCCCGTGCCGACCGCGCCCCAGCTGAACACCGGCCCCAGATCGCGCGGCCCCAAACCCCACGCCTCGCGCAAGGCCGGCGCGGCATAGGCGAGCGCCTGGGTGTCGAACCCGTCGAGGAACTGGATCAGCAGGCACAGCGCGATGATCCGCGCATGGAACGGCCCGAACGGCTGCGTGCTGATGATCTCGGCGACGTCGACGGGCTTGGACATTGGTGAGCGGAGGGCTTGCGTGCGGCCGTCACAATAGCGAAGCGCAAAGGGATTGGAACGGCCCCCTTCCGATGCCGAGCCGCGTGGAAATTCGGTTGAGTCCGTGCGTGAGTCTGTGCGCGCGCGCTGGCCGTTTGATGTGGCGAGGAGCGCAAAGCGCGGCGCTTGTCTCTGCCCAAGCCAGGCAGCTGCAGACGTAATCGCTTCGTCCCCGCGCGGCGGGTTTGGCATCACAATCTGGTTGGGACCGAGTCCCCCCACCCCGAAACGGCGGAAGTGCGCCGCATTCGGCGGACGCCGAGCCGTCTGGCTGCCCTTCATGGCGTCTGTACAATACTGTACAATATTGACCAGCGGCAGCGCTGTCGTTGCGGTACGGTTGGGGATCGCATAGGGGTGGCTTAAAGTCGAGGGTGTTTGACGATCTTAGAAGCAAAGTTTGATCCGCGAGACTTCCTCACCCAAGTCGGGGGCGGGCGAAGCGTTGCGCAGTATCGCAAGACTCAAAAGGTTTTCCTGCAAGGGGAACCCGCGGATTCCGTCTTCTACATCCAGAGGGGCAGGGTCAAAGTCACGGTCCTTTCCGAACACGGCAAGGAAGCTGTGGTTGCAATTCTGGGAAGGGAAGAGTTTTGCGGCGAAGGATGCCTGGGCGGGCAGAAGCGCCGCATGGCGACGGCAACTGCCATGTCCGAGTGCGAGATCATGCGGATCGAGAAGGCAAGCATCGTCCGCGCGCTTCATGACGAACCGGCCTTCTCCGAGATGTTTGTCGGCTATCTCCTGGCGCGCACCATCCGTGTTGAAGAGGATCTCGTCGATCAACTGTTCAATTCGAGCGAAAAGCGTTTGGCGAGGGCCCTGCTCCTGTTGGCGAATTTCGGCAAGGAGGGCAAACCCGAGGCCATCATCGCCAAGGTGAGCCAGGAGACTCTCGCGGAGATGATCGGAACCACACGCTCGCGCGTGAGCTTCTTCATGAACAAATTCCGCAAGCTGGGCTTCATAGACTACAACGGGAAATTGGAAGTCCACAGCTCGTTGCTGAGCGTCGTCCTGCACGATCAGCCGCAGATCAAGGACAAGAAAAAGCCGAACGGGTCACGCCCGCCGAAGAACGGCGGACGCGCATAAAGCGCGGATCGACGAACGTTCTTTCTATCGCTCACGCCTGCTCGCCTCGCGCAGCGCGAAGGTCTCGTTCGAGCTTGTCGGCCAGCTCCGTCCACGCTCTCGCAATGCGAAGATAGGCGTCGCGCAGCTCGGAATCGTCACACGGCTTGGCCAGGTTCGCAGCCTCTGCGGCGCCGTTGCGATACTGGTTCACTTGCTCGATTGTATGATCGGACCCGCTGCCCATGCTGCTCTCCTCGGCCGTCACC